>Ga0105048_10002365_pt1 | contig 30626 bp, 21 predicted proteins | sample MAT05_FD_78382 | JGI IMG/M metagenome (GOLD analysis project Ga0105048, IMG submission 78382) | Freshwater microbial communities from Lake Fryxell liftoff mats and glacier meltwater in Antarctica - MAT-05 | ecosystem: Environmental > Aquatic > Freshwater > Ice > Liftoff microbial mat | place... | reverse complement strand
TTCGTGCGCCCGCTCAGCGTGAAGCGATCGAGCCGCTTGTTGTAGCGCACATTGGCAAACGCCGGCTCCATGGTGGCGAAGCGCCGGCCGTACTGTTCGCGCCCCTCCGGCGTATCGAGGCACTGCTGCATGCGCATCGTGTGCGTCTCGGTCTCCGTGGTGTCTTCGCGCCCCCGAAAGAACGCGACGGTGCGCACCACGGTGGTCTCCGGGGTGCGCAAGCACTGCGCGGGTAGCGCACAGGGAGCGCAGTCGCGCTTCGCGCCCTGGAAGTGTTCCCCGACAAACCCGTCCGTGACGTTGCGGGCCCCTCGCCGGTTCAGCGACTTCCCGGCGGGACACACACACGTGCGCGCCTCGGGGTCATAGGTAAAATCACTTGGCGTAAACAACGGCAACGCCTTCTTCGCGGTCCCCGACTTGTCGTGCAGCGGATCCGGCGCGCGCGTACGGTGGTCGCGATCCGCAAACCGTTCGTCGCGCGTCCGCATGTCGGGATCGCCGATGCAACGACTTGCATTAGCCGCGTAACCGTCCACTTTTCCCGCCCCCTACTTTGGGGGGGATTACCGTCGGTCTCGCGGTGCCGATCGAGCATCGTCTTGGCCGCGGCTTCCAATTTCTCCGCGCGCTGCGTGAACTCGGCGCGCGTGCCGCTCCGATGTTTAGAAGCGTTGCTTGGCAGCTTCACCCCATCAATCGCGAACATCTCGCGCCCGATCAGCCCCTGGCCGTCGCACACCGCGAGCACGGCCGCAAACACCTGCGCGATGTCGTCGCGGAGCGTGCTGACGAAATGGGCGATGGTGGTGAAGTGCGGCGCCGACATACCGCATAACACCATGCACGTCACGTGCTCTTGGCATCGAGTTTCGTTTCCACATTCGTGGCGTTTGGGACTTCTCCTACAACCTCGTTAGGTGGCTTGATCGTACACAATTTCGATCCAAAGTAAATAAACCGGGCCGGTGAGGAAGAAATCGAAGCGCTAAACGCGTACGACGAGGAAGGTTGGTCGATCTGCATCAATTCCAGTTCGCGGTTCGACACTGGACGCAGATCTACGAGACCTACTGGGGAATCAGGCATGAGAGCCCGCCTGATGGAGTCAGCGAGGAGCGGTGGGCAAATCGAAAGCCGAGCAAATGACGGGTGCCACTGAGCGTGCGATGCGGCTGCTTGGAATTTTGATGGCGAGCGGATTGAGCTCGCGAGCGTCGGAGTAAGTGACCCGCGTCTCGGGCCTCTAGGCGCCAATTACCATTGGCCGACAGCATTGTCTTCGCGACGGCGAAACAATTCGATGCGATCCTATGGACATTCGATGCCGATTTCAAAGACCTCCCCGGCGTTACTGTAAGTACTTCTCCAAATCCAAGTAGCGTGTGAACAGCTGGGAAGATAGGTGGGGCATCCCAATGCGCCGCCTTCACGGGCGGCGCTTGGTGCAGGCTCGGGACGAAGTAGACAGTGGGTATGCGGGATGCCTGCGAGGACGAGACCACAACACCAGTTACTTGACGCCGAGGTTCTTCTTCAGGAACGCGATCGTCTTCGGCCAGCCATCTTTGGTCGCGGCCATATTCGCCATCTCTTCTGCTTCATCGCGCGTCGCCTTCGGATCGTTCTGCGCACGGAGGAAACCGTGTGTTGCGCCTTCGTAGTTGGTGCCCACGTAGTTCTTGCCCAGCGCCTTCATCATCGAATCCAATGCCGGCATCGCTGCGGCAATGCGCGCGTCTTTCGAGCCGTTCAACAGCATGATCGGCACCTTGATCCTGGCGAGCGAATCACTGATCACACTGCCCGCCACGGCCGGCGACGTGGCGGTGGCAGGCGTGCCGCTACTCGCGTACGGCAATCCGTAGAACGCGACACCGCCCGAGAACCCCTTCACGCCACCGTGCACGGCGTGGAAGAAGGTGGTCTGTCCGCCCCAGCAATACCCGATCACGGCATACCTGGGCGACGCCGACGGCTGCATCATGGCGTAGTTCGCTGCCGCAACGATGGCCCTGTTCCGCTCGGCGGCGTTGACACCCGCAATAAGTTTGCGCGCGGAATCAGAGGACAACTCCACATTGGTTGGCCCCCCGCGGAGCCGCGACAGCATGTCGGGCGCGACGGCAATAAATCCGTCAGCGGCAACCTGATCGGCCACACCGCGTACCCATGTGGACAGGCCAAAGATCTCGTGCACGACGACAACAACCGGAGCCTTCGCCCGACTGTTGGGACTTGCCGGATATACCACCCACGCCATGAGTGAGTCAGCAGAGCCGGGCTCCCACGCGATCTTCACCCACTCCGCGTGACGAGGGCTGGCCTTGAGGCGCGCTTCTGCGGTAAGGCTGCTGGCCGGCAATCCAGCGATGCCCTGCTGCTGCGCACCTGCGCCCCGCAAACGCGGCGCAGACAGATCCGCGGCGTTCATATGCGCCATGTGATCGTCGGCCGGTGCCACGGACGAGGCGAAGGACCGCGACGCGTCAGGTGATGTGCGCTGCAACGTGCAAGCGGAGACGAGCGCAGCTGAAAGAGCAAGAGCGCGACGATACATGCGAGGAACTCCGAAGAAGGAGAAAGATGACGACGTGAAACTTCAAGGCGCGTGTGCCAGTCCGCTAGCGTAGATCCGAGACATCGCGGCCACACGCTTCCTTTCACACCGAACGGTCCACACCTTTCAGCAATGAAACGTCGCACGTTCTTGGCCGTGGGTGCAGGAGTGGGTGGTGCGCTGTTTGTGGGATGGGCACTGATGCCGCCAAGGCAGCGGCTGATGCCGAGCACCGGAAGACGTACGCCGAACGGGACGGTGGCGTTGAATGGGTGGCTGACGATCGCCGCCGACGACACGGTGACGGTAGTGGTTCCCAAAGCCGAGATGGGGCAAGGCATTCACACCGCGCTGGCCATGGTGTTGGCCGAAGAGCTTGGCTGCGCGTGGGAACAGATCCGCGTTGAGCACAGTCCGATCGACGCGATCTACAACAACGTCTCGGCGATTGTCGAGGGACTGCCATTTCACCCTGATGCCCACGGACCACTGGTGCGCAGCGTGAAGTGGCTCACCGCCAAATCGATGCGCGACGTGGGCGTGATGATGACCGGCGGCTCCTCAAGCCTTCTGGACTGCTGGATGCCGATGCGTGAAGCAGGAGCGTCGGCCCGGCAGTCGCTGCTGGCTGCCGCCGCCGCACGACTTGGTGTGGATGTGTCGACCTGCCGTGTGGAGAGTGGTGCGGTGGTGTGTGGCACGTCGCGATTGCGCTATGGGGAGCTCGCCGAGTCGGCGGTGTCACACCGTCCGGATCGCGTGACGCTGAAAGCGATGGCGGATTTTTCGCTGCTTGGGAAGCCGGTGCCGCGTCTCGACGCTGATGCAAAGTCGCGCGGCAGGGCGGTATTCACCGCAGATGTTCAGGTGCCGGGGATGCGATACGCCGCGGTATCGCTCAGTCCAACGTTCAGCGGCACACCGGCGCAGTACAAGGCCGACGTGGTACAGCGCATGCCAGGCGTGCGCGCTGTGGTCCCGCTCAAGGGCAGTCACTACGGAGACGCGGCAGGCGTTGCCGTGATCGCCGACTCCTGGTGGCAAGCCAAGCAGGGTGTTGATGCGTTGACCGTGCAGTGGAACGACGGTCAACACGCGTCGCTGTCATCGGCCGACATCATGCGCACGCTCAGAGATGCTGCGTTGACAGGCGACGGACTGCCGTTTCGATCCGTCGGAGATGCGCCCGCCGAGATCGCGCGCGCGAGTCGTGTGGTTGAAGCCACGTACGAGGCGCCGTACCTTGCGCATGCGGCGATGGAGCCGTTGAGTGCGACCGTGAAGGTCACCAAGGCCGGCGCCGAACTCTGGGTGGGCACGCAGGTCCCGGGTTTCGCGCGCGGGGCCGTTGCACAGATCACGGGGCTCGATGCCGACCAGGTTACGGTGCATCAGCACGTGATCGGCGGGAGTTTCGGCCGTCGTCTTGACGTCGATTTTGTAGCGCAGGCGGCCGCGATCGCGATGGCGCTGCCGGACACGGCAGTCCATGTACAGTGGCGACGCGAAGATGATATGCGGCACGATCACTATCGGCCGGCCGCTGTCTCGCAGCTTCGCGCGGGTATAGACGCACAGGGTCGCCTTACCGCAATCACAGCGCATTCGGCAGGCCAGTCGGCGTTTCAGACGGCCAGCGTGAGACTCGGTATCCCTCTCGCGCGATTCATTCCCGATCGCACAACGGCCGAGGGCACGTGGGATCAGCCGTACGAGTTTACGGCGCTGCGTTCTGCGCACACGAGTGTGTCGCTCCCCGTACCGGTGGGTCAGTGGCGATCGGTTGGACACTCGCATCAGGCGTTCTTCTTCGAGTCATTTCTCGACGAGGTTGCACTCGCCCTCACCCAGGATCCTGTAGCGTTTCGTGCATCGCTGTTGCAGCAGCATCCGCGTGCCTTGCACGTGCTGACGCTTGCCGCCGAACGCAGTGGGTGGGGGAAACCGCTGACCGAGGTGCCTGGCGCACCGCGCCGCGCGCGCGGTATAGCGTTGCATAGTTCGTTCGGCACGACGGTGGCCCAGGTGGCCGAAGTGTCGGTGTCGGACCAGGGTCGTATTCGTGTGCATCGTGTGGTGGCGGTGATCGACTGTGGCTTTGCCATCAATCCCAACATCGTCACGCAACAGGTAGAGGGAGCGATCTGCTACGGCCTCGCTGCGGCATTGGATGGCGAGATTACGATTGCGAACGGCCGCGTCACGCAGGGCAACTTTCATGAATACCGACCGTTGCGCATGTCGGAGACGCCACAGATTGAGACGGTGATCGTGCCAAGTCTGGAAGTGCCCAGTGGTGTTGGCGAACCGGGGTTACCTCCACTGGCCCCTGCGGTTGCGAATGCTGTTTTCGCGCTCACGGGTACACGTTTGCGCACGCTGCCCTTGCGGCTGCAGTCTGGAGCAGCGGACGCAGGCGCGACGTGATGACTGACGTCACCAATGGATAAAGACGATATGCAATCCAGGAAAGAGATCGCGGCGGACGGCATCACGATAGAGATCAACGGACGTCGCGAGTTCCTCACAGCCGCGCCCGACACACCGTTGTTGTGGGCCCTGCGACAGCAGATTGGGTTGACCGGAACGAAGTTTGGATGCGGGATGGCGCTGTGTGGTGCTTGCACGGTCCATCTGGACGGCGCACCAACGCGATCCTGCGTGACGCCGATCTCCGCCCTCGCGGGCAAACGCGTGACGACGATCGAGGGCGTGTCGGGCCCGGTCGCGGACGCGGTGCACGCGGCGTGGGTGGCGGTGGATGTCGCGCAGTGCGGGTACTGCCAGTCGGGACAGGTGATGGCGGCGATCGGGCTGCTTACCACGTCGTCAGCACCAACAGACGAGGAGATTGATCGGGCGATGGACGGGAATGTGTGCCGTTGCGGAACGTACCCACGCATTCGCACGGCCATTCACCAGGCGGCTGCTGCGCTACGTGCGGCGTCGGGCTCCTCGAACGCGCGCTAGACTTGCTCGTATCGCACGGTCAACTCGCACGTCGACTCGCACGTCGACTCACACGTCGACTCGCACGTCGACTCACACGTCGACTCGCACGTCGACTCACACGTCGACTCGCACGTCGACTCGCACGTCAACTCACCCTGCGAGTCAGTATGTGATGGCGATGTTGTCGAAGAGGGCGCGATTGAGCAGGAAGTGCACCCAGATGCTGGCCACATACCCGAGCGCGATGGCCCACGTCCATTTTAAATGCGCACCAAACGTGTACACGCCATGCGCTTGCCCCATGAGTGCGACACCGGCCGCGCTGCCGATGGAGAGGAGTGACCCGCCGACACCGGCCGTCAACGTGACCAGCAGCCACTGGCCGTAGTCCATTGCCGGATGCATGGAAAGCACCGCAAACATCACCGGAATGTTGTCGATCACCGCAGACACAATTCCGATGGCTATATTGGCTTTTGAGGGGCCAAAGCCGCCGAAGGCGAAGCGCGAGAGCGACTCGAGGTACCCAAGCGCACCCAGTCCGCCCACGCAAAGAATGACGCCGTAGAAGAACATCAGCGTATCCCATTCAGCCTTTTCAAGGCGTTTGAAGATGTCGAACGGCTCGCGTTCGGCGCCCTCGTGCGAGACCACCTCGAACGGGTTGGTGCTTTCAATGCTGTGCCGTAACACGGCGTCGCGCTGTTCGGAGCGTTGGAGAAAATAGCCGAACAGCTTGAGAAACCCTAAGCCGGTCATCATGCCGAGCACCGGCGGCAGATGCAGCACACTGTGAAAGGCGACGGCCATGACGATGGTGACCAGGAACAGCCCAATCACCACGAGGGCGCCCGAGCGCAGCGTCTGTGACTCGTCCGCCGGGTTCGGTTTCGCATTGCCAATGGCGAAGCTCATGCAGAGTGCCGGGACCAACCAGTTGACCAGTGATGGCACAAAGAGCGCGAAGAAGCCCGAAAAGCTTACGACACCCTTTTGCCACACCATGAGCGTGGTGATGTCGCCAAACGGAGAGAAGGCCCCACCGGCGTTTGCGGCGACCACGATGTTGATGAGGGAGACAATCAGGAACTTGGGATTCCCCGCACCGACCGAGGCAGCGACCGCGCCCATCAACAGCGCGGTGGTCAGGTTGTCCGCGATGGGGGAAATGCAAAACGCGAGTCCGCCGGTGATCCAGAACACGCCACGCAGCGACAAGCCGCGATTGACCAACCATCCTCGGAGCGCGTCGAAGACACCGCGCTCTTCCATGGTATTGATGTAGGTCATCGCCGCCAGCAGAAACAAAAAGAGTTCGCCGAACTCCAGCAGGTTGTGCCGGACGGCCTCCTCGGCGAAGACGCGTAGCGCCTCGCGAGTGGTGTCGTCGGTTGCAGCGCTTGCGGCCACCTGGTAGCGCCAGCCGATGAGCGCCCAGATGGCCCCGGCGGCCACAATGACCGGCTTGGACTTTCGCAGATGCAGCCGTTCTTCGCCTATAACGAGCGCGTACGCGACGAAAAAGATGCCGAGTGCGGCGTATCCCACCCACGACTGTGTGAGATCGAGCGCCGTGACTGCTGCGATGGCGTCGGCGGCGAGTGTCACCGGTACAACGACCGCACTGCTACTCAGTCGCTACGGGCGCCGGCTCAGTCTTGGCGGGCGGCGTGCGGCGGGACCAGTGCGAGCCGCGCTGTGCGGGCTGGGCGAGCTGGAAGAGGCGGCTGGTGTAGAACTGCACCACGCGCTCTTGCACGGAATCTTGCGTGTCGTTGCTCGAGGCCTGGAAGGGCGCGTAGTTCTGCATGTCGCCCGAAACAGAGAACCACCACCACGCGCCGCCGCTGGCTCCCTTGCGCTCTTGCACGGTGCACGAGTACGTACGGCCGTCGTTTTGAAATTCGAATGCTTGGATAATCAGTCGCTCGTGTAAGGGTCTTTCAAGATAACCCGATGTCGCCGCGAAACGAACCTCAGTCGCCCATTCTCTGCGGGCGGCGGGCCCCTTTGGTCGCGCTGGGCTATCGAGAAAGCCGCTGCAGCTCTCGTTCGGCCACGATAAAGCCGAATCCCGGCCAGCCGCCCGACCGAATCACTCGCGCAAACGCGGCGCGGGCGTTCGTGGTGTCGCCGCGGACCAGATACCAGTTACCCAGTCCGTAGTTGAGCGTGGCGATCTGGACCTCTGCAGTGTCAGCAGGCGTGAACAGCGTGTTCGGTGCGAGGTCGCCGCGATAGAGCCGCAATCGTGAGGCGTACGCGTAGCCCGCCGGGGCTTTGAGCGAATCCGGCTTGCGATCCAGCATCGCCGCCGCGTCGGCTTTGCGTCCGGCCCGCGACAACGACATCCAGAGCCAATCGGTGCTCCCCGTCAGCTCACCCGCATCGGGTGCGCGTGGCTGGGCCCTGCTGAACATCTCGGCCGCCGCGCCAAAGCGCCCCTCGAGAAAATGCAGCACGCCCAGGTGAAAGAGGATGCCGTAGTTCGTGCTGTCGAGATGATAGCCACGCATGAGATCGATGCGAGCCTTGTCGAACTCGCGGACGGAGAGGTAGCGATGTCCACGCCAGCGCAGCAACATCGCGTTGTCTGGCGACTGGCGGAGCCCTTCACTGAAGGTGCCGATGGCCTCGCGGAACTGTCGCGCGCCCGACTGTGCGACACCGAGCGCGATAATGCGCTGGATATCAGACGGTGCTGCATCGCGCAGCGTCATCGCGCGTGCGATCGGGCCGGTGTCCGGTTGAGCGCGGTATTCGGTGCCGGCCGGTGAGCGGTATTGCACCGATTGCGCGGGCAGCATCGGTGCCGACAGCAGCGCAAGGACCAGCACCACCGGAGCGCGTTCGAAGCACATGATGCAGCCTCTCGTGGGGAAGGGACGAGACGACGGGAGTGTAGCGGGCGGCAGTCGCTCATGTCGTCGGTCCAAGGCACCTTGATCGCCGCGAGCGTCCTGCCAGATCAACATACGGCGCCGCTCCGAGTTTGGCCCGTCTGCTTTTGCGGTCGGCGCCTCCAGCCAGCGGCGCGCCGCGCGCTGGTTGGGACAGGTACGCGCTGATGCCGAGCCGTGACATGTTCGTTGCGCACTCGCTGCCCAACCGGCGAGCGCCATGTCAATACTACCGATTCGCCATTGGCACCAATCGCTACCCTTGCCCTCGCATCAACATGTCACTGACGTTCACGCGTCCGCAGTGGATCTCGCTGGTCACTGCCGCACTGACCGCAATGGTCTTGCCCCTCGCCCTGTTCGGGCAAGCCACGGAAGGCTTTGTGTCCGGTGCGATTCGCACCTCCGCCGGCGCTGTCGTAGCGGGCGCCACAGTCACCGCTCGTAACGAAGCGACCGGCACGCAGCAGGCGCGTCAAAGCGACGCGCGTGGGCGCTACGTCTTTGCGCAGCTGCCGATCGGTGGTCCGTACACCGTGACCGTGCGCCAGTTAGGGTTTCGTCCCGTTCGGCGCACCGGCCTGACGTTGAATCTCGGCGACCGCGTGACGCTCGATATCACGCTCGAGGCCTCGCTGACTGAGCTCGCTGCGGTTGATGTGCGGGCGGACCGCGAGAGCAAGCGCGCAGAGCGCATCGGTGGCAGCACCGTGGTGTCGGAGAAAGAGATCCGGCAGCTGCCGATTCAGGATCGGTCGTTTGCCGATCTCGCCATTCTCGCACCGACGACGTCGCGCGCCGGCACTGGCGGCATCATTACGTCGTCGTCAAGCATCGCTGGTGGGCGCGTGACCGGCACGGATATTCGCGTCGACGGCGTGCAGGCGAAGAATACGATCTGGGGCGCCGGCTTTGGTCGCGGACCATACTCGATTTCCGTTGAGGCGGTCCGCGAGTTCGAAGTGGTCACCAACGTGTATGACGTGACACAGGGTCGCCAAGGTGCTGGCGCGGTGAACGTTGCGACGCGCGCCGGCACGAATACGACGACCGGTTCGCTTTTCGTCTACAACCGTAATCAGGCGCTCACGACGAATACGAATTTTCTTGGCCAGCGCATCACGAACTTCGATAATCTGCAGTTTGGAGGATCAGTTGGTGGCGCCTTGGTGAAGGACAAGCTCCACTACTTCGCCGCCTACGATCGGCAGCAGGTCAGCGAGCCATTCGCGACCCTGCAAGTTGAGAATTCCGCTGACTGGACGCGATTGCAGGTGGCGCCTGATTCGGTCGCGCGCTTTCTGGACATCCTGTCCAGGTCCTACGGGCTCCCTGCCGGTCAACAGGTTGGCACGTTCGATCGAGGCAACACCCTGAACACGATGTTTGGGCGACTTGACTATCAACTCAATGCGCAGCACCGCGCCACGCTCCGGACGACCTTCTCCAACTTCTTTTACGACAACTCGATTCCCGACCGTGAACTGTCTGTCCTGGAAAGCCGCGGCAACCAACGATCGAAAGAGCTGCAGATCATGGGGTCGGTGAAGTCGAATCTGGCGAGCCGCGTAACGAATGATGTCCGCATCGCCTACACCAATCGAGGCCTGCAGAACGAGCCGAATACGCGTCTTCCGCGTGGCTGGGTGAACGTGTCGTCGACCCTGCCGAGCGGCGCAACGGGCGCCAATCAAGTGCTGCAATTCGGTGGGCAGCGCACCAGCCCGGAGCTGCAGACGGAAGAGAGCTACCAGTTCATAGACGTGCTGCGCGTTGACGGTGAGCGGAGTGCCTTTACGGTCGGCACCGACCATTCCATCAACAACCTGTCGATGTTCGTGTCGATTGAGACAGACGGGTTGTTCCAGTTTCCGAATCTCGCCGCGCTTGAAGCGCGACGACCGTCGTCGTATGCGCGATTGGTACCGCTCCAGAATCTGGAGCCTCGCATGCGTCAGTGGGTCTATGACGGCGGCGTGTTTGCACAGGGCGAGTTTCGTTTGCGCCCCAACCTGAACCTCACGGCCGGTCTCCGCGCCGACGTGTCGGCATTTCTGACAGGTGGAAATCCAAACGCCAATGTGGAGACGGCATTCGGTGCGCGTACCGACCTGACACCCACGGATTTCGCGCTGCAGCCGCGTGGACAGATCACGTGGACACCGGGCGCACCTGGCTCGCAAGTGGTGCGTCTGGGCAGTGGCTACTTTACTTCGCAGCCACACTACATGGCGCACATCAACAATCTGTTGAACGACGGATCGCAGCTCGCCGATGTGCTGCTGACGGGCGCTGCGGCACCTACGGCGGACTTTGTGAGCTATCGGCAGTCCTTCGCGAACACGCCTGGCGTGCCGAGCGGGAGCAGTACGCGCCCGGCGTACATCAACATGTTCGGACCGGACTTCAAAGTGCCGCGCACCTGGAAGAGTGATCTTGCCTATCAGCGGCGACTCTTCGATGGCGCCCTCACACTTGGCGCGGCGGCCCAATACGCCCACACGTCGGAGCTGTATCGCTACGTTGATCTCAACCTGCGGGCCGCTCCGGAGTTTACCTTGGCCAACGAAGGCAATCGATCGGTCTTCGTTCCCGCCACGAGCATCACGGCAACGGGCGGGCGGAATCCTGTCCTGGCACGGCCATTCTCCCAGTTTCAGCGCGTGCTGGAGCTCCGCAGTGACGCGGCGCAACACCAGAAGGCGATCTTCTTTGACGGCACGCTGCGGCTGCCGCGTAACGGCTCCATCAGCGGATCATTCACCTTCAATGAAACGCGCGACAATAGTTCGTTTAACTGTTGTATCGCGATCAGCTCGGTGTTCACGCCGGTACCAAGCGATCCGCGGCAAGCGACCTGGGGTGCCAGCAACACCGACTTTCGCCATAAGCTGGTCCTCTTCGGCGCGACGCCGGAGATCAAAGGGTTCCAGCTCAGTGCCCGCGTTATCGGGCAATCCGGGAGCCCATGGTCACCGACGGTTGCACAGGATATCAATGGTGATGACGTCGGCGCGGGCAGTTCGTTCGCCAATCAGAACGACCTCGCCTTTATCTTCGATCCGTCAACGCCAGGGTTGCGGCAGGGGTTCGCCGACTCACTTCGCCTCGTGTACAACAGCCAGCAAAACCGGGGCGCGGAGTACCTGCAGGCGAACATCGGCCGTATTGCGGATCGCAACAGCATTCGCAACCCATTTGTCACGCAGATAGACGTGCGTGTTTCCCAGAAGCTTCCCAGTATCCGCGGGCAACGCGCTGAACTGACGCTCGACGTGTTCAATGCGGCGGCCCTGATCAACCACAATTGGGGTGCCGTGGTTGTGGTTCCCGCCGCAAACCAAACGCTGTTGAACGTGATTGGTTTTGATCAGGCCGCGCGCGAGTATCGCTATCGCGTGAATCCAAACTTCGGCCGATCGGTCAAGTCGGGGAACCGGTACCAGATGCAGCTTGGGCTGCGGTATCAGTTTTAACGCCAGTTCTCGCGTCTGGTCCAGCGGTCAGCTGCAGCGGCCAGTCCACCAGAGGGTGGGCTGGCCGCCGGGCGTCTGGCATCGCAGATTCGGGGATGCGATTTCTCCCCTCTCTCTGCCTGTCGCTTCTGGCGGCCCTGCCGCTCAGTGCGCAAAAGCCCACCACCACGCTGCTCCCGTGGTCTGACCAGCTTCGTGTTCGCGAAGGGTGGCTGGTTGAACGCCATGCTATGCTGCTGCCCATGATGCGTCGGCACGAGATCGGCATGTGGATCGTGGTCAACGAGGAGTTTCACGACGATCCGCTGGCCCAGTATGTCGCGCCGCCGCGACCGTACACCGGGAACCGCGACTTCTTCGTGTTCATCGACGCTGGGGAACAGGGGCTCAAGAAGTTCGCGATCACGTCGTACACGGAAGAGAATCTCGGTCGTTTCTTCGAGGCACCATTCACGGAGCCGCGACCGCCGGCTGCGACGCTCAGGTCGTTATATGAGCAATACCGACCGGCCACCATTGGCCTGGGCATCGGCGGCGGGCGCGGGCAAACGCGATCGCTGGGCTACGACGCGCACAATTTCCTGTCCAATGCCATGGGACCCGAAGCCAGTGCGCGCTTCAAAAGTGCGAGTTTCCTGATTGAAGAGTTTCTCGACACGCGTTTGCCAGCGGAGATGGATCACTATCGAACGGCGGTAGCACTTACAGAAGAGATCGTAGCTCGCGCGCTCTCGCCGGCGGTGATCATGCCGGGAAAGACGACCGTCGGTGATGTGCGCCGAGCGCTGTACGACGCGCTGTGGAATGCGGGAGTGCGCACATGGTTCCAGCCTGATTTGCGGGTGCAGCGGGCCAGTGGCGACGTGGCCACGTCGCGCGGATTCCTGGCGGTGGCGCCGGAAGCGACGGTGATCACGCCGGGTGATCTGGTCCACATCGACTTCGGTATCAGCTATATGGGCTTTGATACCGATTGGCAGAAGATGGCCTACGTGTTGAAGCCGGGAGAAACAGACGCACCCGCAGGGCTCAAGGCGGCATTGGCCAACACCAACACGCTGCAGGACGCCGTCACGTTGCGTCATGCGCGTCCGGGGCTCACGTCGGGAACGGTCTTCAATGCTACGATGGCGGAGATGAAGCAGCGCAACATCGAAGCGATGGTGTATTCACATCCGATTGGCGCGCAGGGGCATGGCCTGGGCGCGAGCATCGACTTTCGCAGTGCGTTGCGAACCGACACCACGTCGCAGAACTCACGCTTACGCCTGGGATCGTACATCTCGATCGAGCTGAACACGGCGACCGCCGTACCGGAGTGGGGCGGCAAGAAAGTGTTCGTGATGATGGAAGACGATGCCCATCTCACGGAGAGCGGTTTTCGGTTCTTCCGTCCACGCCAGGAACGGTTTTACCTCATTCCCTCGCTGCGGCAATGAGCCTGTAAGCCAAACGGCGCGAGTGGTGCGCACCAGACCTGCGCACCATCCTACGCCGAGCCGAAGATGTCGCGCGCACGCACGAGCATGCGCGCAAGATGTTCCGCTGACAGCGCGCCTCGATACGCACAGCAGACAAATCCTTCCCCGACGCACCACACCTCACCCTTGGGCGACGACACGAGCGTCTTCCGAACGCGATCAGTGAAGAATGACTGTGCGGTTGCGGCACTGCCCTGGGTGACCCACGCCGCGTCGAAGGAGCGGTCATTGAGCAGCACAGGTGTGACGGACGATCTGAGCGCCCGCCCAGCGAGAAATCGCGCGCGCTCGCTCGAAACCCACGGTTCAGCACCCATGCGGGCGCGGGCGAGTGTGGCGTGTGCGGCGGAGATCACGCACACCGTGCAGTGGTGCTCGACCGTGCCCTTACCAGAGCCGCTGATGTACGCATGCTCAAACAGCAGCGTACTTGAGCCATGCAATGCGAGCCAGTCAATGTTTGCGGCGCCATCGCGTAGCGACAGCACCGCCTGCAAGTGCGCGACGGGCGCGTACACGGTGTTGGCACGTTCACGCGAGGGGGCGAGGTCGACAGCGTAGCCTTGCCCCTCCAGCATCGTACGAATGCCGTCCTTGCGCGCACGCTTCATCGCGTTCATGCGCCAGATGCCGAGCGCGATTCCTGTCAGGAACGGCAAAAGCATCGATACAAAGAGCCACGGCGACTGACTGAAACGACTCAGCCACAACGAGAGTGCGATGCCGACCACGAGGCCGCCAAGGACAATGCCGAGCCAGCTCCAGGTCTCGCGATGTGATCGACCGTAGGCAGCCATGGAATTATTGGAGTCGACCTGACTTCACGCAGACATGAACACTGCGGCTTGCACCATCCCTCACGTCTACTTCGCGCGCAACACGCCGAACGACTGCGGCGCTTTGCTCAGCGGACCTACCAAAAAGATGCGCGCACCGGCCTTGCTGGCGAGCGCCGCCGGGAGGCTCACGATCGGTACCTTCGTGTCGAGCGCTGTTTCGAGATACCAGCGCCCATTCTGCGAAACCAGCAGGCCATCGTGCGCCTCAATACCATCGGCTGCGCGCACGACATAGCGTTGCACCGCAAATACGTGGGCACCACCCGGTGACACGTCGCGTGAAATGTCCGTCGTCAAACTGCCAGTCACCATGACTTCCAGTCCGTCCGCCGCCAGCAGCTCTGCAGCCATCGCCCCCGACAACGCCAGCGGCGGTACCGTGCGCGGCGGCACGGGCAGCAGCGCCAAACGACTGAGCGGATCTGCGCCAACACGACGCACGATGCCACGCGCCGTATCTGGCGTCGCGATGGTGATATCATCCGCCATACGTGGATCTGACGTGGGCGTGCGGTCTCGTCGTGCGCACGAGGCGAAAAGAGACCCTGCCGTGGCGAGGCCGACCGCGACACGGAGCACACGCGCTGCGCGGCACTGCGCAGCACTTCTCACTGCAGCCTCGTGATTGCGATGCGCAAGTTCGCACTTGCCGCCGCGGTGGCCGAGCCGCGTAGGTCGAGTAGCTGGGACTGTGTAAAGTTGCCGCTGAATTCGAAGTAGGCGTGCGCCCCGCCACGAATCAAGGGTACGGCCGACACGAACGGGCCAAACCCCAGTTGCGTGGGTTGAACAGGGAACGGTGTACTCCACCGCGCAGTCCACGCCGGGGCGGCGTTCAGTCCGGAGTAAATATCGCGCAAATTCCACGTGGGAAATTGAATATCCGCACTTGGCGATGTGAGTCCCGGATAGTCATCGGCGAACAGCGCAAGCCCCCAGCCGCCCAGCATCTGGTCGAGCGACACCCCGGCAACCGCTGCCAGGTTGGTGACGCCGGTGTTGGTGGAATTTGTCAGTGCACGAAGGAATGCGGTATCTGATGGTGCATACCGATCGGCAACGTAACGTACGAGTGACCACGTGGTGTTGTAGAAAACCGCTCCTGATTGACCGGTTCCATCGCCGAACGGCGACCAGTTCCAGGGCTGGAGCAACTTGTCGCGAATCTCGTTGAGCTGTCGACGCATGCCAAACCCAGGGCGACGCAACGGATCGGCGGCGTTGCAGGTGGCATCGGTGGGGTGGAAGTCGCAATAGAGTCCGTTGGTCGCCGCCGTACCAAAGCCGGTGTTGGCTTTCCATGCAACGCGGTGCAACGACTCCCGTATCCACATTTCCTCGGCGTGACGGGCGGTACCTTCTTCCAGCCACGACTGCTCATACCCCGGCGAAAGATTAGCCACGCGCGCGGACAGCGACGCAATGTGCTTCACTTCGTGCACAATGGTCCGCACCATGAAGTAGAACCACCCATCCGGGGAATTGGTGCTGTTGATATTGAGTGTAGCGGTGATCGGCACAGCCCCGTAAAAAAACTGGCCGAAGTTCGAGCCGGCATTCGCCGTTGCGGTCGTTGGGAACTGATCGCAGCCAGTCACGTACGCCGCTGCGCCAGACCCATTCAGACGCTGTGAAAAGACCATGTGCACCTTGCCATCATTGTCCGTCACGGCGTCGCGCCGCAGGGGATCACCAAATGACCGCGTGACGGAGGCGTGTTGCTCCTGATCATAAATCTGGCCGGCGCGCGCGTAGTAGCCGGCAAGATCTGCATTCACGTCGGACTGGATCGTGTTGGCAGAATCTTCCCAGATGATGGAGCGGGTTCCGGTACGAATCGCCTTCGCGCGAATCACGCGCGTCGTGTCGTTACAGCCACCGGAGAACGTGAAGTAGATGCTCCGCATGTCGCCAACGGCGACGTCGGCGGCACGATCTCCACTCGCCGCGCTGCGCGCCTCGCGCTGTGAGGGCGACATGCGCAGATACTCCGCCATGAGACGCTGGTAGTCCACCCGATTTCGCTCCAACATCACCGCGTGCTGACGCTCGTATCGCGCAACCGCGTCATCGATCGGCGATGGGGCGGGTGCCGACAGCGGCCCCGCGAGCGCACTCGGCGCGGATACGCTCATTCGGGGGGCGGCGACGCCCGCGGGCGTTGGGTTGCCTGCCAGCTCAAACGCGGACAGCGTATTCTGTGATGTTGCGTTGCTGAACACCGCAACCAGAAACCGCGCCGGTCCGCCGGTGCTCACGAGCTCATTGCAGGCCGAGGCTGGAGCGCTGGCGAGAACGAGCGCCTGGCCAAGGGGCACGGTGAGCTGCGTCGTCGCGATGGCATGCGTGCGAGAGACCGGCGAGATGTTGGCATTCATGATCTGCACCGTGGTACTACCATTGCGCGCGCAGGGTACAGTGACCACCAACTGATTTGGCGTTGCACTCGTCACCGGTGCGATCGCGCCGCCGATGGTAACGGTCGAGGTGCCGACCGACGCGTTGAAGCCCGTGATGGTGATCGTCGCCGTACTCCTTGGGACGAGCGTTGCGGGTGCAATACTCGTGATCGCTACGGCGGTCGACTGCGCGGTCAGCTCAACCGATCCGCTGCGCCCTTCACTCGTGGCCGTAATGGTCGTCGTTCCTGCAGATACCGCGGTCACCAGGCCCGTTGTGCCGACCGTCGCCACGGCGGGGCTACTGCTCGTCCAGGACACCGCGCGACCGGTCAGGGTGGCTCCACTGGCGTCGCGTAAGGTCACGGTTGCCTGCACGCTGGTCCCGATCGCCGCAACAGGCGACGGAAGCGTCACGCTGATCGTGGCGACCGGCGGCGGCAACACGGTGATCGTGGCCGTTCCGGTTATACCCTCGCTGCTTGCCTGTACGACGGCCGTGCCAGGCGCCAGACCGGTGACCACGCCATTCGTCGCAACGGTCGCAACGGTCGGTGCGCTCGAACTCCAGAGCACAACGCGGTCGGTCAGCAGGCCGCCCTGCGCATCGCGCGTAGCGACCGCCAACGGTTGTGTGGCCCCGGCAACCACCGTAGCCGAGGTTGGCGATACAATCACCGCGGCAACGGGCACCGGCAGGACGGTGATCGTCGTCGATCCCACTATCCCTTCGATGCTTGCTTGTATGGTCGCGACACCTGGCGAGATCGTTGAGACCAAGCCGCTGGCGGACACATTCGCCGTGCTCGTTGACAAGGAGCTCCACACAACCGCACGCCCCGACAACGTTGCGCCCTGTGCATCTCGCGCAGTCGCCGTGAACTGCTGTGGCGTGCCGACGATCACCGAGGGAGCCAAGGGCGATATTGCCACGCTTGCCACGGGGATAGGCTTGGCCGGCGATTCGCACGCCGCTAAACCAGCTGTAAGCAGCATGGCGAGTGTGCGTGCCGTCGTTCGCGGCACGCCAAGCGCACGGGTGAATCGTGATACGTGCGCTGCGAGTGATATCCCTTGACCGGGCATTGGCGATTACGATCGAATGATGAAACCCTCGCGGCAGGTGGCCGCTGGCGTCGCCCTGGATCGGGGCGCATCCGCTGCTGCTGAATCGTCGACGCAAAGCGCTCCGTCGTCAAGAGCGGTGATCGAAAAATCAGACGTGAGACGGCCACAACCCGTAACGAATTGGAAAGATGCGCGTCGATTATTGAAGAAGGACCGTCGTTGTGGTGCGCCGAAAAGTGTGCCCGATGGTACCACTGACCGGAGGAGCGTGTGTTTACCAGACTCGTATTGGCCGCGTTCATGGCCGCCACTGTAACAGGTTGTGCCACCGGCCGAGGGCGCGAGCGGGGGTGGGAGGTGATCGGATCGCGGCAGGTCACCGATGGGCTCGATCATGACGTCATACCGGTCACGTCCACGCGCGGCGATTTTCGCCGTATCAAGTTTGCGGCGCAGAGCGCCCCGGTCGACTTTCACCGGGTGATTATCCACTACGGGAACGGCGCGGATCAAGTTGTGGCGATGCGCCGGACGGTCGGCGCAAATCAGGAGAGCCGAGCGATCGATCTTGAGGGCAACAATCGTGTAATTCGGAGCGTGGAGTTCTGGTATGACGCGAACACGAATCGTGGGCGGAGAGCGCAGGTGCGGTTGCTGGCGCTCCGTTAGCCCGGCTGGTCCTCCGGCCACTCCACCGCACCCGAGTGCGTCACCGCACCAACCGCCGCCGATCGCACAGTCAGCGCATACTTCTCCAGCACACCACCTCGCACGGTGCTCGCGCGCGGTACCCACGACGCGCGTCGCGCGGCCAACTCGGCGCCCCCGAGCGCGACATCAATACGCCGTACGTCCGGCCGCGCATCGATCGCGATCATATCGCCGTCGCGGAGTAACGCGATGGGCCCACCCTCGGCGGCTTCGGGTCCGGCGTGTCCAATGCACATGCCTCGCGTCGCACCGCTGAAGCGACCGTCGGTCAAGAGGGCAACACCGACCCCGGCATGCTGTCCATAGAGCAACGCCGTCAGCCCCAGCATTTCACGCATACCGGGGCCGCCGCGTGGGCCTTCGTTGCGAACCACAAGCACGTCACCAACTGCATACTGGTGTTGTCGCACCGCCTCCTGTGCCGATTCTTCAGACTCGAACACCAGCGCCGGCCCACGGTGTACCAGCGAGGCAAGTCCCGCCGTTTTCACGATCGCGCCGTCGGGACACAGGTTGCCGGACAATACCGTAAGGCCACCGTTCGCGCTGATCGGCGCGTTGACCGGCCGCACGATAACGCCATCAGGCAACGCTTGCCCGGCGAGTTCGTGCGCTAACGTATCGCCTGTGAATGTCAGCACATCGCCGTGCAGTAATCCGGCATCAAGAAGCGCGCGCAATACAACGCCCGCCCCTCCGACGTGATAGAGATCGCGCGCCAGATATCGCCCGCCGGGCTGCAGGTCGGCGATGAGTGGCGTGCGTGCGAATACGGCCGCGATATCGGAGAGATGAAAGGCAATGCCGGCTTCGTGCGCGATCGCCGGAATGTGCAGTGCCGCATTCGTGCTGCCGCCGGTGGCCGCGACCGCTGCGCAGGCATTCTCCAGTGCTCGGCGCGTCACGATCTCACGTGGCAATGGCGCGTTCTGCATCACCGCCTGCATGAGCGACGCGGCCGCTCGGCGCAGCATCGGCGCACGTTCGCTATACACGGCGGGAATCATGCTCGAGCCGAGTGGCGCAAGGCCGATCGCTTCCGCCACCAACCCCATCGTGTTCGCAGTGAACTGTCCGGCACAGGCACCGGCCGTAGGCACGCAGCCATGACTGATCTCCCGCAGATCCTCAGTGGTGGCTTCTTGTGCCAGCACCCGCCCGATCATCTCATACGTTTCACCCACATGCGTGTCGCGCCCCCGAAAGTGTCCGGGCAACGCCGATCCCCCATGCACGAACACGGCCGGCACGTTGCAGCGCAGCATGCCCATCATCAGGCCCGGCAGGTTCTTGTCGCAGGCGCCGATGGCAAAGATGCCATCCCACTGATGACCGCGCGTGGACGCTTCCACGCTATCGGCAATGAGTTCCCGCGACACGAGCGAGAAGCGCATGCCCGAGTGCGCAATCGACAAGCCATCCGAGATGGACACCACGGGACATTCGTGGGGCATCCCGCCGCCCGCGTAGATGCCCGTCTTTGCGTGCTGCGCCTGGTCGCGCAGGTTGAGATTGCACGGGCTCATCTCGCCACCGGTATGAAACACCCCGATATGCGGACGCGTAATTTCGTCGTCGTCCTGTCCTAACGCATAGAGAAAACTGCGCGTGGCGGCGCGCAGATCTCCCTCATGGAGCGTGGCCGATCGGAAGCGACGGGTCACGGCGATTCGAACATGCGGATCACGCGCGAGACATCGGCGTCGGCGCCTACGGCCGGATGCGCTGCGGCGTCACGGTACAGCTGTGCGGCACATGATGTCATTGGCACGTCGACGCCGTAGGTAGATGCCAGCCGAACCACTTGATCCACGTCCTTCTGAAACGTGGCGAGCGCGCCGATGCGCGGTGTGTCGACACGCTGCGCCATGCGCGCACCAAAGATCTGTAACGGCAGTGAATCGGCAAATCCCCCCGCCAATGCAGCGGGCATGCGCGTGGCATCAATGCCAGCCACGCGCGCAAAGGTCAGCATCTCGGCGATCACCATGAGGTTGCAGCCAACGATAAGCTGGTTGCAACTCTTGGCCAGCTGCCCCGCGCCGTGACCACCCATATGCGTCAGACGTTTCGAAAGGGCGTCAAAGACGGGAGCCGCGCGCGCGATGTCACTGGCCTCGCCGCCCGCGAAGACGATCAGCGTTCCTGCGCGCGCGGCGGGCAATCCGCCGGAGACTGGCGCGTCGATCCAGCAGGCGCCGGTCTCGCGCGCCAGGCGTTCGGCCATCCGCGCTGTGGCGTCGGGTGCGATGCTGGACAGATCGATCAAGAGCTGCGAGTCACGCATTGTCGCCGCAAGTCCATCCGAGCCGAACACCACCTGCTCGACCGCCTCCGTATTCGTGAGGCAGATGCAGATGATGTCACAGCGCAAGGCCAGTTCACGAATCGATGATGCGCGGGCGGCGCCGCGTTGCACCAGCGCATCCGCTTTGGATGCCGTGCGGTTCCAGACGGTCACCGCCAAGCCGCAGTCCAGCATCCGCTCGACCATTGGCGTCCCGATCAAGCCGGTGCCGATAAACCCGATGCCCATCGTATTCGCGGGGGCGCCAGGTAACGCGTCCGGGAGCGCGTCAGGCATACAGGTGCAGTCCGTTATCCATGCGCACAATCTCGCCGGTCATTCCCGGCGCTAACGCGGCGAGAAAGAATGCGAGTGCCGCAACCTCGTTGACCTGGAGCAACCGCGGAAGCGCCTGTGTTTCCAGATACTTCTTCTCGACGGCCTCCAGACTCTCCGCGCCGAGCACACGACCAGGCAAACCACCAACTACGTACCCGGGAGCGATCGCGTTCACGCGAATGTGAGGCGCGAGGGCCCGCGCCAACGAGAGCGTGAGTGTGCTCACGGCGCCCTTCGATGCGGCGTAGGCCACCGACGATCCCAATCCCGCCGTGCCCGCGATCGAAGACAAGTTCACCACCGCACCGCGTCCGCTGGCCGCGAGGGCAGCGCGGCAGGCACGAATCATCTGAAAGGTGCCAATCAGATTGACGTCGTAGGTGCGCATGAACTCGCTGGATGGGAGCGCGTCCAGGTCGGCGTGCGGAACAAAGCGCGTCGTGCCGGCGCAGTTGATCAGCGCGTCGATACGGCCAAGTTCTGCCGTGGTGCTTGCCGCACTTGCCTGACAGCTCTCGTCCTGTGTGACGTCAAGCGAGAGGACAATAGCACGGGCGGAGTACGCGCGGCATTCGACGGCAACCTGCTCGGCGAGCACGGCCGTCTCGGCATCAAGGGCGCAGATGCCGACATCCCATCCGCTTCGGGCAAAAAAACGGGCACAGGCGGCGCCGATCCCTGTGGCGGAACCGGTAACGAGAGCGACTGGACGTTGTGGGGAGTTCATGCGCTGAGAGTACGGTAAAAAGGGGAGCGCGTCGAGGTGTGCGCCGCGATCTGCTTCACGGAGTGGCGCGCGTCTGGAGACCAGTGGCGCGCCTCTGGAGACTATCGAGGTGGCGTTTAAATGACCCGCAGGTAATGGCGCGTTCAAAGCGTGAACGCGGCTTGAGCACAATCCCGTCCACGTCGGCCGAATCCTGTGCGGTTTTGGCCGCAGCGTAGCGCGGTGGACACGGCGCCCACAGCGCGTCGGTAATGGCCGCCTCGACCGATGTCGGCATCCCGGTGAAAAACCACGTCACCATGGATACCACAATCACCATAACAACAATGGTCGTCGTGCGGTGGATCACGCGAATGTGCCGCGGGACGACCATCGCCTATCTGCGTGGGTCGTCGAGACGTTGTTCGCGGCCACCGGGCGTGGTGCGCGGGCCTGTCCAGACGACAATTGACCCACAGTTACTCTGCGTCTGAAACTCTGCGGGCATGCTGCTGGCACGCGAATAGACTTCGACCGCGCGAACCGATTGCGGGTTAATGAACTGATCAAGCACCCCTTCTGGATTCATCACGCGAGATCCATCAAGGAAGAGGGCAGGAATACAGGTCGCACCGCCCACGGTCCCTCGCATCATGACGCGATCGCCAACACCGTTCGACGGCGACACCGTGATACCTGGGGTCGCGCGCAACAGGTCTGACATGAAAATGGGGTTTCGCCGCGAGACCTGTGCTTCATCGAGGAAGTACCCGAAGACACTCTTCTGGCGTCGCTTGAAGTCGGCCAGCCGATCAAACCGCGCATCGCGATCGGCACGCACACGAATTTCATCCAGCGTCGGGACAAACGCGTCGAGGTTGATCTCGGCTGTTCCCACCACATTCTCAGGCACGTCGACGGCAATACGTCGAGGGAGAAAGCCAATCGCGCGCGCTTCGAGCGTGTAGGTGCCCCCAGGAAGTGACTGGAGTAAAAACTGTCCGTCCGTAGACGTGCTGTCTTCCACGCCACTCCCCCAGAGCACAAGTCGCGCGCCACGAACCGGCTGCCCGCTGATGCTCCGCACCGTGCCGCTCAAGGCGCCCGTACCGCGAAGCAACGGCGCTGACGACCGCGCGCTCGCCGTCTTGGTCGCGCTTCCGATATAGATGTCACGAATCAGGATCCCATTTCGTGGTGCGTCGAGCTCGACTACGCCGCTGGAATCCGGACCAAAGAATGCACGCACTGAAAAGGTGCCTTCGGTTGGCACACCGCAAATGGAAAAGGCGCCGGTCGGTGACGTAGTCACCGTGGTGATCGGAGAGCGCCGATCAATACCACGAGCGCCGAGCGTGATCTCGATCCATTGAGCGCGTATGCGCGCCGGGCCGCTCAGCATATCACCACGGGCGGATCGAACGTAGCCCATGAACACGCCAAGAGAGTCTCGTGCAGTCGTGGGGCCGCAGACACGCGTGAGAATGGTGCGTGCCGACGGGATCGCCAGCGGGGCGACGATCTCGCCGTCCGTTTGCACGTCGACCCGAAGGAGTGATGCCTCCTGGCCGAGCGAGTCGAGGCGTGGGTGAATGAAGCCGAGCACGTAGACACCGGCGGCGACCGAATCGAGACGATAGGCACCGCGCTCGTTGGCCGTGGTGCTTCGAACGCGCGCCGGGTCGCTCGTATTCACGAGCTGCACAATGGCTCCAGCGAGCGGGCGAAGCCCCGTACTGTCGAAGACGGTGCCAACGATGCGGGCCGCCGCCGTGCGAGGTGCGGGGGGCGTCTGAGCGGCCATCAACGTCGCGCTGAACGCACACAGCGCAAAGGACCGCGTGGAGATTGCAACCGTAGACCGCGCGATCGCTATTCTGGCGAAGAGGGGAGAGGAGAACACGCCTAATGATGTCATGGCTCGCCCGTCTCTGCCTCCCCAGCCGACGGGCAATCTTTCAGCCCGGGGGAAGGGAGGTGCACCCGCGACGCGCTCGAACGCCGCAATCGGACGCGGCGATCGAGCGGTGTGCCCGACCGTCTACGATCCGATTCTGCCTCGCGCCGTCCGCGAATCAGTCCGTGGTGCCGGCGAGCGCTCACCGCCACCCGCCGCACCGCCACGTGGCGCAGATTCGCGAGGCGCAGACTCTCGCGGTGCCGATGCGCGAGGTTGCGCTTGCCGCGGCTCGACCTGTCGCGGCTCGACCGGTCGCGGCTGAGGGGCCACGCGCGGCGTGCGATCGCGTTGGATGTCGCGTGGCGCGGACTGTCGCGGGATGCTATTCCCGAAGTCGTCCTCGGGTGGACGCGCACGCGGATAGTCGGCAGGAGGCCGTGCGATGACCGGTGGGATCTGTGGCATCGCCACTCGTGGACGATCGCCGCGTGCTTCGCGCTCAGCCTCGCGACTCGCCTCATCGATACCGGCCTCGCCTCGGCCCGCTCCCTCGCGCCGCGTACCGCCGCGCCCGTCATTGGGTCGCGCGATCGCGATCTCGCTGGCCTGCGGCTCCTTGCGCCGCTCCGACGGCGCGCTGGCGCCGTTCCGCTCAGCCCGGTTCTCGCCGCCACGTCGATATCCGTCGGGTGTCAGCACTGCACGGTCGTCGCGCGGCTGGGCCGTACGACCCGTGTTGTCGTCACCGCCACGCACCCCGTTACGATTCTCGTCTCGACCGCCGTTCCGCCCATCGAGAGAATCGCCATTGCGCGAATCGCCATTGCGCGAATCGCCATTGCGCGAATCGCCATTGCGCAAGTCGCCACCGCGGGCGTCCCGATATCCATCGCGGGAGCCGTCGCGACGCCCGTCGAAGTACGTATCGCGATGCACGCCGACGTAGCGATCCACATTGCGGTAGTTGATAGGCCGTCGGCCTACGTCACGATTCACATAGACGGTGCGATAGCGCGGATTGACGTAGACGTTGGTGATTTGAACGAACGGGCGGGAGCGTGCGCGCCAGCCACCGCCGTACTCGTAATAGGCCGAGTTCCAGCCGTTGTAGTAGACGCGCTGCAGACCCCAGTCGCAGTCATACGACAGCCAGCCGCCGATCGGGAAGCCCACACCAAACGACCAAAAACGGCTCATAAAGTTGGTCCGAAAAACAGGGCGTGTGTAGATGACGACAGGATCGTAAACCGGCACGTAGATCACGCGTGATTGGGTGGGCGTGATGACATAGCTGTTCCCGGTCGTGATCACCTGCTGCTGCGATGTGGATTCCAGATTGCCTTGTTGAGCCGCCATGCTGCGCAACCGTTGGATGGAGGCCATCACCTCGCTGGACTGATTGGCGTAGGCGGTGCCGAGCGTGGTGGTCCAATCCGACTTGTCGGCCATCATGTTGAGCGCGGAGGCATAGTGGGCGACCGCCTTGACGCTTACATCCCACGACTGATCGTCGATGCCGCTTGTGCCGTTGGCGCGCATGTATCGAGCGGCTTCCTCAACCTGATCGGGGAAGGTGGCGGCTACCAAGACCTGTGCAAGCAGGGCATCGGGGTAGAGCGCAATGGGCCCCAGCAGATTATCCAGCTGGCGGGCCGAGTAGCGCAGAAGCTCATTTTCGAACGCCGGTGCGCGCGCTGCGACTTGCCCTGTGCCAGTCGAAGCCACCACGCTCGTCGCCATGAGCGCGACGGTGAGCGGAAGTACCAACGGGCCTATGTAGCGCGTGGCAAACGGCGAGCGAGTCATGAGGCGCTCCAGCAGACGAGAACCAACGGATACGGGATACCGATTGTCCTGCATAAATCATACCTTTGGACGCGTCTCCGTAAGGTCTTTTCCGACAACGTGTTGTGAATCGTGGGACGGACCGGAGTCCCAATTTGGGGACAACCTTGTATCCCCATGGTGACGCAGCGGTGTCGCTGAAATGTGGACCTCTTGAATCACGGAGGTCACGGAGGTCACGGAGACGAGTGATGCAAGAATCACTTTGGAAGATTGCGCTGCCGCCAGCATTGCTCGCCGTCAGGATGCCCGCGAGGCCCGCATCACGCTTGGCCCCGTCGTCGCCGCAGCAGCCACTCGCCGGCCAAAGCCAGTGCGAATGGCACGATCCACCACGCCGACCGCATCGGATGCCAGGGCGTCTTCCGAACCGGGTTGGTGATCAGTGCGTTGAGCACCGTGGGTAGCGTGCCGACGGCGCTGCGATCCATGAGCGCACCGCGGCGCGACTGCACCCACGCATCCAGCAGATCACGATTGACACCGGCGTCCCGGGCCACGTTGGTGGCGACCACCAGGGCCGCGGTTGCCGTGTCGTCGCCGCGCGATACGCGCACCACATAGCGCCCCGCGTTCAGCGGTGCGCGAAAATCGCCGCTGACGACGCCATCGGCGCTCCGTGGCGTTACCACTACCTCGAACAACGGCTGGCTGCCACCGATGGTGTGCAACGTCACCCGCACCGGCGCTTCGGCGAGCTCCGACAACGCGGCGATCGTTATTGATACCTGCTCGCGCGGCTCCACGAGTGCTTTGGAAAGTTGTATGTCGAGCGTGGGCTGTCGATCACTGGCCGCGTGTTCGATCAGCTCGCGCCACGTCGCATCGAAGGTGGATCGTGCACTGTCGCGAAACCGCCACGTGTCGAATGCACCACTCACGAGCAGTGATCCCAACCCCATCGGGACGCGCCAGATCACGGGTAGTGCTGCACCATCGCCCGTTCTCAAGGCATCGCCGTCATTTCGCGCATCGCCCTTTGCTTCGATCACGGCGATCGCTTCGGCGTTGACAGGCAAGCGCGTCGGCACACCGATCGCGCTTCCCAGGAGACGAAGCGGTTCACCATCCAACGTACCGCCCCCCGTTTGTGGGGCAACCATCACGAGTGGTGCGAGCGTGTTGGTCGCCGACCGCGGCAAAACGCGCCATCCTCCCGCGTCCACCAGTCGATCGACTGGTCCGGGATTGGCGTTGTCGGCCAGCAGCAGGACGCTCGCCCCGCGCGCACGCAGCACACGCTCAATCCCGATCACATCGCGCGCTGCGAGTGCATCGGGGGCGCCAATCACCACAGCGTCGAAGCGCGACGATGCCGCGATCGCATCAAGACTCTCCGGCGCGCGCCCCGTTTCCCGAAAACTGCTCGGCGACGTGCTCACACGACTCGTGACCACGAAGCGTGGATCCCGCTCGATCGCGCGACGCACAAAGGTCGACATCCACGAAGGACGTCGATCAAAGAACAGCACCGACCATCGCGCCTCACGAACGTCTATCACAAGATCGTTGCGCACGGTATCCGATGATCCGTCGATCGTTGCACGCACTTGCAGTCTCGTGGCCTCGAGGCTTGAGGGCACGAAGCTCAACGGAACGTGTGCCGTGGTATCACCGCGTACCAGCATTCGCTCACGGGATACAACGAGCGCGTTGTCATCCGTGCTCTGTGAGGATAGCCGAACGAGCTCCACCCTCACGGTGCTCGGCACAGCACCGCGCGGGGCGCCTTCGAGGGCGAGGGTCACGTTCACCGCAATCCGCGACTGCACGTTGCCGCGGGACGGTGCCTCGACACGACGAATCACGAGCCGACTGGTGCCCGTGTTGGGTGTGAGCACCGCAACAGGTGCCGCCAACGCACGGGCGTTCGCCGGCACGCGCTCACCTACAACAACGGTGCCGCTGGCACTGGATAGTGGTGCCTCTATCACCGTGAACTGCTCGCTCAGTGCGCGCTGCGCCTGCCGCAGCAAGGTGCTGTCACGACGTGGCTCGGTGGCGACCAGTGAGATCAGCGGTCGCGATCTGCGCGATGTGCTGATCGTTGGATCGATCGCCGCTGCGATCGCGATCACCAATGCGACGACGCGCAATGCGGTCGAGGGCCACGAACCCTTCAGCATACCGGTGCGCTGCGCAGGCACATCATCGTGTACCTGGCCTTGGCGGCAGCGACCGTGGCGGCGGCGACCGCGGCGTGCTGCGTAGTGCAGCCTCAAGAGCCGCCTGCAGGCGGCGTGCACCCAGCGACCGCGACGCCGGTGCCGACGCGCGCGCGTCAGTACGAAGCAAAGACGTCAGTCCAGTGGCCGCAGAATCCAGCATGACCCGTTGCGATGCATTGAGAGGCGCACGCCCTGACGATGCGCTTGGCGCAACCGCCGAGAGTTGGGCGGCAACACGTTGTGCAATCACTGATGAGGGATCGACCTGTAGCAGACGCTCGGCGATTGCTGCAAACGGATGCACCGCACGACGGCCATTGTTGCCGTGCAGGTTGGGTGATGCGAATACGGCGGCCGTGAGATCGGCGAGCAGCGCACGTAACGCGATCTGGCGAGCGCTCGACTCTCCCTCGGGAACTGGCAGAGCATTGGTCGCGATCCCCTCCCGGACTCCGGTCAGTCGTCGAGTCAGATCGAGCTGCTCGCGTTGCGAAAGGGCGCGCATGAGGAATCGGTTTCGCGCGAAGGCCTCCTGCAATTGCGCCAAGGCGCGCCGTTCCTGCACGAGCGCCGGTGCCAGGTCGGCCGTCGTGAGCGCAACGGCCGCACGACTCATCGCACGCACCGCCGCCAACAGCGCGGTTCGGCCTCGGTTGACCATACGCCCCGCTGCAAGGTCGCCCTCACTCTCCGCCTCTTCGTGCTCATCAAGCTCCATCATCCCGTCTTCACCCGTCGCCTGCTGCGCAAACTCGCCGCCCATCATAAAGACAAACTCGGCACGCACTCGGCGTTGTTCACTCGCCAGCTGTTGCGATTGTTCCGCCAACTGCGTTGGCGGAAGCGACGCACGCTGTGCAATCAGGCGTTCGGTCTTCTGAATCACCATCTGCTGACTGAGCGCGTAGCGGTCTTCGTCGGGATCGAGCGCAAACCCCAACGCGGCGACGCCACCCGGTGCGGCCAGCTCGGCGATCAACGCGTCAGATTCGACGGGCGGAGAACCCGGCCTCGTGTCGGTCACGACGGCGCGATACACCACCACGTCTCCAGGTTCCTGAAGCAATGGTGCCAGCGCGAGGTCCGCATGCGCAGTCCATGCGCCGAGCGATGCGCGTGTAATGGCGACAGGAAGCTCACCCTCGGAAAAGGTGAATCGCTCTCCGGATCCCGACACCTTCGTGTACCTCACGCGCACTGTACCGATGCCCAGATCATCGTTCGCCTGTGCGTGAATCGCGAGTGTCCGACGCGCGTCAGGCAGGAGGAGGTCCGAGGCGGGAGCCACGATGCGGATCTGCGGCGCGTCGTCGGTGCGGACCGTGAGGCCAATCAATCGTTTGTCGCCGTTCTCATCGGCGCGCGTCGAGCGAGCGTCAAGCCCAACATAGCCGTCGTTTGCAACGATCACCGTGTACACAAACGCGCCATCGGTGTCGCGAAGCAGCATACCAGCGGAGTCACGCGTCGTGATGCGCAAGGTATCGACCGTTGCGCGCACTGTAACGCGTACCGTGCTCCCCTGGAGCGCGTTGATGCGCGTGGGGTTGGACAGTTCGACGACGGCTTGACGGCTATATCGTGGCGGGGTGATCACGACCCTCACGTCGGTGATGGTCGCGCGGCCGGTCGCCGCCGCGATGAGTGCATTCACCGGTGCGGTGACCGTTCGGAGTCTTCCACCGCCCGCCGCGATACTGCTCGCACAGACGACCATTGCCAACAGCACCCCCCACCACGCTGATGTGAAGGGAAAGGCCTGTGCAAGATCGACCATGAGTGCCGCACGATTGGCTCGCTGTTCGACCAAATCGCGGACGTCAGCATTGATGGTCGCTGACGCGGGCGCGCGCAGGAATTCCTCAGCGGTCACCAGCAGATTCCCGAGCGTCGGCACGCGCTGCTCGAGGAGCACGGCGGCGCGCCGCGATCCGGGATACGCCGCAAACCACCCGGCGAGGCCACCGACGATGGCGACAACGCTTACGAGCAGGCCGTTGGCCAACGCAGACCACTCACGGGCACCATTGGGAGGACGCACGATCTGCACGACGAACCACATCGCGCACAGCGCAATAACCAGCGCGGCGCCGCGAAGCGCGCCGATCGTTCCTGCACGCCGTGCGGTTCGGTGCAGCAGGCCACGCCAGGATTCAGTGCCGAACGCGCGCGCGTTTGCCATCACCGCTCCCCCGATGGTGTCGCGGCCGCACTTCTCCACGCGGAGTATCTGCGCACCAACCACTCAACGCCGAGCAAGAGCAAGACAGCGACCCACACGTAGCGACCGCGTGACGCGGGTGACTCGACATCAACCAACGCGAGCGCATTCACGCTCGTGCGTAGGCTGGGCGCGCGCTGCAGGGCGCGCCAGGCTGCACCACGCGCACTGGACGTCGTATCGACGGTCGAAGCAGTCGAGGTGGGTTGAGCAAACACACTGGTGGCCGCCAAAAGCAATGCGGCCGTGTGCACATGAGTCGCTGGTGCGCGCGAGATGATGAACAACTGGGGCGGGCCATCGTCATCGCGCGTTGCGGCAGCAACGATGATGGGAGTACCGGACGTCGTGCGCGCGAGCACCACGACGGACGCACCGAAGATGGAATCGGCCGCCGCATTCGTTCGCATGTCCGCACCGGTTCCCGTGCGGCCATCAATGCGGCCATCCGTGCGCGCGAGAACACCCGGCGCCGTGCTGGCGAGTGTCGTGTCCTGCGCGATGGTCAGGAGAGCGGTCGCCATCCATGGGTCCCACGGTGCGGCTCGTCTCGCGGGCGTGAACCGCGCCAATGCGCCCACCGCTGTGGATGCCACGATGATCGTTGGGATGGTGTCAGACGTCAGCGCTCGAATCGTATCGGCGTACTCACCTTGCAGGGTGACCACGCGTACGTCAGATGCGCCAGCCGATGCGCCAGCCGATGCGCCAGCCGATGCGCCAGCCGATGCGCCAGCCGATGCGCCAGCGCCTACTTGCTGCACGGATCGCCGA
>Ga0105048_10002363_pt1 | contig 30633 bp, 24 predicted proteins | sample MAT05_FD_78382 | JGI IMG/M metagenome (GOLD analysis project Ga0105048, IMG submission 78382) | Freshwater microbial communities from Lake Fryxell liftoff mats and glacier meltwater in Antarctica - MAT-05 | ecosystem: Environmental > Aquatic > Freshwater > Ice > Liftoff microbial mat | place... | reverse complement strand
TCCCCTCGGCTTTGCCCACCTCCGGCGGGCAAAGGACTTGTCGATTTAGTAACCCGACACGTGAGTGAGGGACGAAATGCGTCCACTCGCTCACGCTCCGGGTTTCCAAAGTTGCCCTATTTCGGCGAAACCTATTGAGTCAACAGCCCGCAAAGCCGAGGGGAACGGGTGTTGGGACGCCCAATTGTAGTACGCCAAAACGCATCCGTCGGGGGCAAAGCCCAGAACGGATGGGCTATCGATATTGTCCTACCAATCAACCGCGTTCACTCAGGAAATGGAGCGGTATGAGCGTTCCGTCCTTGTCGCGGCAATCCATTTCCAAGTGTTCTGGGAAAAGCGTATCGCTCCCCAGAATCTGGACACTGACCCCCGCGGATTCCTCCAATTGAATCATCTCTCGACGTTTGCGATTATTCAAGTAGCCGGCGACATTTTCGTTGACCCGCACCACGACTTTGGCGGCGTTTGGCATCTGGCAAGCCATCATCAGCAAGCGTTCCACTTCAATCGACATGCTCTCGGCCGTCTTGACCAAGCTTCGACCGCGGCAGCATGGGCAATCTTCATAGACGCTTCGTTTGAAACTCGGCCTAATGCGCTGGCGAGTCATTTCGACCAAGCCGAATGGGCTCGTCCGCAGGATCTTGGTCCTGGCTCGGTCGCGGCTCATGGCATCGCGAAGCGTCTTCTCCACCTTGCGGCGATGAGAATCTTTCCGCATGTCGATGAAGTCATTGACGATGACCCCACCCAAATCTCGCAGTCGCAATTGTCGTGCAATTTCCTTGGCAGCATTCATATTGAGATGGTAAGCGTTGTCTTCCGCGTTCTTGTCTCCCCCACGAAAATTGCCGCTGTTGACGTCGATCGCGACCAAGGCTTCGGTTTGATCGATGACGATAGACCCGCCCCCTTTGAGCGGAACCACGCGTTGATGGATGCGACCGATCTCCTGTTCGAGTTTGTACTTATAGAAGAGTGGTTCTCGACCTTCGTACATATGCAGTCGGTCCGCGACACGTGGCATCACCAACTCCACGAATTCCTTGGCTCGGATAAACGCTTCGGGATGATCGATGATCACCGAATCGATGTCGTCCGTGAAGGTATCTCGAATCGTTCGAATGAGAATATCGCTCTCTTCGTAGACATCGCACGGTGCAGGCGTCGTCTGAACGCGTTTGACGATCACTTTCCAAAGCCGCAACAAGTACGCGACGTCACGAGAAAGTTCTTTCCGGGAACGCTCGCAACCGGCAGTTCGAACGATGAAGCCAACGCCTTTGGGCAACTTCATATCGAGCATCATCGATCGAAGCTTTCTTCGTTCGTCTTCGTCTTCGATCTTTCGGCTCACACCAACGCGTCCCAAGGCAGGCATGAGGACTAGGTAGCGACCGGGGATACTGATGTAGGTCGAGAGTGTTGGCCCCTTGGTGCCGATACCTTCCTTGATGACTTGAACAAGGACTTCGTCGCCGCGACGGAAGATTTCTTGAATGGGGGGCTTAAAGCGTGGTCGTCCACTGCGAAGTTTGTTGCTTCGACGTGGTCGGCCCCGGCTATTGCCGCGCGGACCGCTTCCACCCTCATCGGAATCATCGGAATCATCGGAATCATCGGAATCATCGTCGTCGTCGTCCACTTCATCCGAATCGTCGTTTACATCGTCGTCTTGGTCGGCTCCATGCTCATCATCTACGCCTGGGTAGCGGCCGTCCATAATCTCATCGGGGTCGTATCCAGCTTGGCGAAAATATTGAGCTTCGACATCGCTGATGTGAAGAAAGCCGTTGCGACCGACTCCAAAGTCAACGAAGGCGGCTTGGATGCTGGCTTCGATATTGACGATCTTGCCTTTGTAAATATTACCAACCCAATTGTTTTGGCTGGTTCGTTCCGTGTAGAGTTCTTCGAGAACTCCGTCTTCCAGCAATGCAATTCTGCATTCTTCGGATTGGGAGACATTGATGAGCATTTCCTTCTTCATCGGACTTAATTGTTCCTTTCAAATGTCGCCTTCCTCCACGGTTGGACTGCGTTCTGACTCTGCGAACGAGCACCGGTCTGGAGAGCGATGGTTGTTTTATGCTTGTAGTACTATTTCGGGCACAAGCCCGGCTAGTTGATTCATTAAGAAAGCATCGACTTCGCGAGCCGTCGAAAGACGAAGCGCTCGCCAAGCCATGGCTTCGCATTGGCCGATAGTGACCGAACGAATGGCTTTCTTAAGAATTGGGATTGCGGCTGGGGCTAAGCTCAAAGTTCGAATCCCCATTCCGACCAGCATGAGTGCGTAAGCGGGATTATTGCTCATCTCGCCACAAACGCTGGTCGACTTCTTTTTTTCGGATGCGATCTGTAGAGTCCTCTGGATCAACCGGAGGACGGCCGGATCGCACGCTTGATAGAGATCCGCAACTGAGTCATTGCTGCGATCTACGGCAAGCGTGTATTGCGTCAAGTCATTGGTTCCGATGCTCACGAAATCGATTTCGTCGATAAACCGATCGAGCATAAGAACTGCAGCAGGAACTTCGACCATCATCCCGACTTGAACTGCACATTGAATGTGTTTGCCTTCCGACGCTAGATCCTCTGACACTGAGCGGAGCAGGAAGCGAGCGCTTCGCAGTTCATCAAGTGTAGTGATCATTGGAAACATAATGCGAACATCCCCCAAGCAAGCGGCGCGCAGAATTGCGCGAACTTGAATGCGAAACAGCGCTGGGTTTCGAAGGCTCAAACGGATGCTACGCAGACCGAGAAACGGATTGTTTTCGGGTTCTGTTGGCATCGTCATGCCCATTTTGTCCGCACCAAGGTCGAGCGTGCGAATGACAACGGGACGATTCTGCATATCGCGCACAACTTGCGCGTATGCTTGATAGTGCTCCTCTTCCGTGGGCTCTTGGTCGTGCCCCAGATAAAGGAACTCTGTTCGATAGAGGCCAACGCCATCTGCACCACGAGCAATACACGATAGTGCTTCGTTCGGGAACTCGACGTTGGCCATCAACTCGATGCGGACACCATCGCTGGTGCACGCTGGTAAGTCGCGAATCTCTTCCAACTGCGTAGCGATCGATTGTCGAAATCGCCGACGCTGCATGTAGTGATCGCGAGTTGCTTCATCAGGCGAAACGATGATGCGGCCCAAATGGCCGTCTACAATGACTTCATCGCCGCTTCGAATGTTATGTAAGAAGTTGCCGACACCAACGACGGCTGGGATCTCCATGCCGCGTGCGACGATCGCCGTGTGTCCGCCAGGTCCGCCAGCCTCCGTGCAAATACCGAGGACTTTCTCGCGATCGAAAGCGGCGGTTTCGCCAGGGGTCAGTTCGTGGCTGACGACAATCGCTTCATGCGGTAATTGCTTGAGAGTCGCTGTAGGCTGACCCGTCAGCCCCTCCAGAAGCAGCCTCTCCACGTCGCGTATGTCGGCGGCCCGTTCCGACAGGAACGTGCTGGTGGCTTTGCGAAAGGCCGATGCATACTTAGTAAAAACTTCGCTGACGGCGTACTCCGCGGAATAGGTCTTGGAACGGATAAGACTTTCCAGTTCCGACTGCAGATGCGGGTCGTGCAGGATCTGCTGTTGGGCTGAAAAGATATTGCCAAGACGTTCACCGAGTTGGGCGGTCGTCGATTGTCGGCTTGTTTCCAGTTTGTCGTAGGCTTGCTTTACTGCATCGACGAGCCGCTCCCATTCGCGTTCGTCTTCACCGACGGCGACCAAGCAACGTGTAATGCGGTAACCCTCGCGATCAAACACGAGAGCTCGTCCAATCGCGACACCGGGGGAAACCGCGATGCCTTGCAATTCCAGCATGCTGAAATGATCTATCTGGTTTATTGGTTGCCTATCGCAACCGAATGTACGAATCAATTGACTCAGAAATCCACGAGATTTTTGAGCACTTACGTCGATTGTTCGACGTTGAGGTCATCGAATTGTTGATCGAACATCAATCGGATGACACGAATGGCTTCATCCGCGTCTGGTCCTTGAGCTCGAAGCACCAATTCAGACCCTTGGGTTGCACCGAGGGTCAAAAGACTCAAAATGCTACGGCAGTCGGCTATTTGACCAGCGCGCTCCAGCTCAATCTGACATTGAAAGCCAGCAGCAACGCGAACTAGTTTGTCTGCCGGACGCATGTGCAATCCCTCTGGATTGCTGACAATGACCGTGCAGTGTTGAATAGCCGATGACATACGTTTTCGAAGCGAACGCTTGGTAAGTTAGCTGCCGAACTGATTTCCATCAGCTTCGTCGAGCAATTGGGATATGTCTTCTATGGTTTTGGATTGACGCAATAGACGGCAAAACATGTCATCTCGCAGTTGTCTGGAGATGTTTTCCAGCGCCCTCAGATGATCACCAGGGCGGTCAGGAGGAGACACTAACAAAAAGAAAAGCGAAGCCACTTGGCCATCGAGCGATTCAAAATCCAAACCCGTCGGGCTCACGCCGACGGTTCCAATCAGTTTTTCCACGCTGGCGTGCTTGGTGTGAGGGACCGCAACTCCACGGCCGATGCCGGTGCTGCCAAGTTCCTCGCGTTTCATGATGGCTTTGATGATGTCCGCTTGGTCCGCTGCCTTGATGTCACCCGCGTTGACCAGCGACTGAACCAATTCAGTGATTACGCCTTCTTTCGTCGTCGCAGTCAGTTCTGCGCAAATTGCTTTCCGGGATATGAATACGGAGAACTTCATTACTTGAGGACCCTTGCAACTAACCAGCGATTCCACCGGCGTTTCGAAGGAAACAGCCATTTGGAATCGAATCGTGGAATGGAAAAAAAAGACAAAAAACGGCAAACACCCAAGCCTAGACTTCGTTGTTGCCGGTGTGTTTTACCGGAGTAGCCTTGTGATCGGTTACTTTTTCTTTGTGTTTTCGAATTTGCTGCTCAACTTTACCGATCGTCATGTCCAACGCAGCTAGGATCGACGCGGCTTGGGCTGTGGCCACGAAATCAGGCGAATGTTCCGCGGAAACGTTGATTTCGACCGTCGGCTTGTCCAAATGCTCGAGATCCACGGTCACTTCGATCGCATTGATCCGATCGAATAATCGCCGCACTTTCCCAGCCTTTTCAATGATGATTGCTTGGTCTTCGGGCTTTAGGTGGCCATGGCGAGCTGAAACGTTGACTTGCACGGGGGATCTCCACAAGGAGTATGAGAAGTTGAAATGCAAACTACAAAACCTATCCGTTTGGACGGAAGTTGGAATGGTAGATCCAGCGGGATTGTAACCCTTTCCAAGAATGCCCACAAATCCTAGTTGACGAGGTTTAGCGTCAATCTTGACAAGTTTGGTCCGGAACAGCCCTATTTTGACGATCGTAGGCGACGTCGCTCCGCGACTCGCGGTCCGGGTCCTCTCCGACCCAAAGCCCCGTTCCATTTCAAGCAACGCTTGAAGTCCATCCGGCGGGGGTAGAGCCGGTAGAGCCCTTGCGGCAAGGAATAATGGTAAAGATCGAACCGGGTTTCATCATCGCGGACACCCGTCGAGGATCGCCGTCGCGGAGCGACGGATCTACGAATGCTTTTCAAAAAACAGCATCAGCCGAATCTGCTCGTAGGGAACGCTCTGCTCCAAATGCTCAAAAATCGGCTTTAGCTTCTCCCGACCGACAATATCCGCCGCCGCGATAATTCGCTGCTGCAACTCCGACGGCAACCAACAATCAATCGACGAAATCGCCTCGTCCTGCATTAAATCCAACAAGTGAGATACGACCGTCCCGACGGTGATCGCTGCCTTTTCCGCAATTTCTTCCAAAGGTAGCCCCTCGCGAAGCAAAGGGTAGGTGATTGCCTTGGTCCCAGTTCCGCTCGGACGAGCTGTCCTCGGTTTACCGTCTGATTGACCACTTAATCCTTTTTTCCAATCGACATCCGACTCCGTCGAAGTGGATTCGCAATGCTCGAGAATGGCTTCCAAAAACGTCCGACCGTACGCGTCCAGCTTGACATTTCCGATCCCCGAGACATTCAGCATTCCCTCCAAAGTGGAGGGCCTCTGCGCACTCATCTCCAACAACACATTATCCGAAAATATAATGAACGGCGGAACGTTCTGTTCGCTTGCCAACTTGCGACGAACACCCTTGAGCTTTTCGAACAAGGACTTGTCTGCGTGTGCAAGGGCATCGCTCGGTGTCGCTTGCTTTCGCTCCTTGGACGCGGTGGCTGCAACCGTACGTATCAGTCTAGGTTGCGCGTCCCCAAACAAGATCGCTTTGGAATTCGCGTTAAGTTTAAGGATCGGATACTCGGTCCCCTCCAGTTCGAGTGAACCTTGGCCGATCAGTTGATAAACCCAGTCTCGCAATTGAGCCTTCGAAACCTCCTTCAGTAAACCATACGTACTCAGTTTGTCATGACCGCGTTGCAACACGATTTGCGTTTTGGCCCCCAGCAAAATTTCGACAACGTAATTCACACCAAACCGCTCTTGAACTCGAAACACGCAAGACAATATTTTTTGCGCAACGATTTTTGCATCGGGAACATCATCGGTATCACCCAAGCAAATGTCACACGCCCCACACGAATCATCGGCGTACGATTGCCCGAAGTACTCGACCAACGCGCGATGGCGACAGACTGGCGTTCGGCAATAGCGAGACATTTCCTCAATCTGATTTCGCGATGCGATAATGATCTCTTCGCGTGCCCCGGCTTCGATAAGACTTGCTTCGGTGATCTTCTTAAGTGTGATGGCGTCGCCCGCACTATGGAACAGTACGCATTCCGCCGGCAGTCCATCGCGTCCAGCTCGACCCGTCTCCTGCTGGTAGTGTTCGATCGACTTGGGGATCGAAGCGTGAACCACAAATCGAACGTTGGATCGGTCAATGCCCATCCCAAACGCGACGGTAGCAACTGCCACGTCCACCGCTTCGGTGAGAAACGCTTCTTGAGCCAATTTGCGTTCCTCATGGGACATGCCAGCGTGGTAACCTACCGCGGAAAACCCCTTGCGCTGAAGATATTCCGTCACCGACTCAACGTCCTTACGCCGCAGGCAATAAACGATTCCTCCCGATCCTCGATGGCGTTCGCATACTTCTCGAATCTGATCTTGCAAATCCAGTTGCGGCAAAACGCGGTAGGTTAAGTTAGGCCGGTCAAAGGAGCTGACCAAGACCCGCGGTGCCCTGAGCCCCAACTGGTCAATAATATCCAATCGCACTTTTTCGGTGGCAGTAGCCGTGAATCCATGCATCGCGGCTTTAGGAAACGATGTCCTTAGGCTGCTCAACTGCCGATACTCCGGACGGAAGTCATGCCCCCATTGGGATACGCAGTGAGCTTCGTCGATGGCAATGGTGTGAACGTCATTCCCATCTAAAAATCGCACGAAGTCTTGATTGGCAAGCCGTTCGGGCGAAACAAACAGCATGCGTACTTGGCCGCCCCGAAGCTGCTGAGCCGCCTCCCGCTTCTCGGCCGCGTGGAGTGTGCTATCGATGCGTATGGCGTTCACGCCGACCTGCTTGAGCGAATCGACTTGGTCCTTCATCAACGCTATTAGGGGAGACACAACGATGGTCAATCCGCCCCGAAAAATAGCCGGTGCCTGATAGCAAAGCGATTTGCCACCTCCGGTCGGCATGACCACCAAAGTGTCTCGGCCCTCAAGAATGGACCCGATTGCAGCGTGTTGCGATGGTCGAAGGCTATCGAAGCCCCATATTTCTCGAAGCATGGAAAAGAACCCATCCGGAATGGCGGGGCTTGCTGGCGTGATGGCTGTGGGCGTAGTTGCGGATGACATGAATTTTTTTCAAGCGTTATAGCGGGCGGCAGTTTGAAATCTACCCATAAACTGGGTGGCACGCTCTGAGGCTGTGACTTTGATAACCCGACGCGTGAGCGAGGGATTGCAGACGACCCCTCGCTCACGCGCCGGGTTATCAAAATACCGCTATCAAGGGGACCAGTCAAAAAATCACAGCCGCTCTGAGGTACGAAGGGCGTGGTGAATCGCTAGAGTCATTTGCCACACTTCCCACGCCCATCGCTAATCGCGCTAATCGCTTTGGGCGCGCCACACGTGCCGCACGGTGGCCTGGCCTGGTAATCCTCTGTCGGCCGCTCGCCTAAAGCGAGCGGCAAGTATCATATCGATTCTCGGTGGCGGTGTCGCTCCGCGACTCACAGACCGTCCAGCAAGATTTCGACAGAATTAGAAAGTGTTATGGAGCGGTTGCCCTTGACGAATGTCACCTATCGGCTTTATTTTATGGGATTCTTGGAAAAGGGTACGAAATATCCTTTGGCGGCCTGATGTTTGCACATCGCGACAATCCAAGCAAAAGCGCCGATGTAGCTTCAATTGGTAGAGCACCGCATTCGTAATGCGGGGGTTGCGGGTTCGACTCCCACCATCGGCTTCCAAAATACTGGGTCCGAAGACTAGTAAACGCCAGTCGAAAAAAATTTATTGGGGATCTTAGAGCATATGGTTCAAATGGCGACAGTAGATATTCGAGAGATCGTTCTTTCCAATCACACGTTTGGTCCACAGGACATTGATCGGTTGGTTCGGACGATCGAAGATGATCTGACTCAGTGCGCTTTGCTGCGCGACGCTGTTCATGAGCTTCAGCAAACTCCGAATCCATCTCCTGCAACCCTTACACGCTTAGGTGTATGCATGTATTTGATCGGTAAGTTTGAGGATGCGGAAGCGACCCTCAAGCAAGCCGACGGCGGAGCGTTAGCCCAATATTACCTAGGGAAAAGTTGTTTTCAGCTTGAAGAATACGATCGGGCATTGGGGTATTACGACGCCGCCGAACGGGCTGGCTACACACCTGAATGGTGTCAGTTGTCGCGGGCCGAAGTGCTGAGATACACGGGTCGCAAGGATGAAGCGCTCAAGCTACTCGACAATATTTTTGGTTCTGTTGAACAACACGCGGAATACCCTTTTCAGCGTGCGGCAACGTTGGCTTCGATCGGTGGCAATTTGACCGAGGTGATCGCTCTTTACCAGAGAGCGCTACAAGTCAACCCGCGACACGCAGGCGCGCTGTTTGGTTTGGCTTTGGAAAACGACCGTGTTGGCAACGATCAGCAGGCCTTTGAGTTGTATCAGCGTGGCGCTGGAGTGATTCCGTCCCACGTTGGAACGCTGCTCAATTTAGGCATCATGTACGAAGATCGGAACGATTATGCCCGCGCTCAAGCTTGCTATCGGCGCATTTTGGAAACCCAGCCGGACCACAAGTTAGCGCTTCTCTATTTGAAGGACGCGGCCGCGGGCGGAAACATCCTTTACGATGAAGATTCGCAGAAAAAGAACGAGCGACTGGCCCAGCTTCTCAACGTGCCTGTAACCGATTTCGAACTTTCCGTTCGATCCCGAAATTGTCTTCAAAAGATGGGGATTCGGACACTGGGTGATTTGACTCGCGTCTCGGAGCAGACGTTGCTTTCTAGCAAAAACTTCGGCGAAACCTCGCTTGTTGAAATCCGCGAGATGCTCACTGCTCGTGGATTGGGTCTCGGTCAGTTTTCGCATGAAAAACGGGAAGCGGACCCACCCTTGGATGTCAGCGGCATGACACCCGACCAGCAGATGTTGCTAGATCGTCCCATTTCGGAATTGAATCTTTCAGTTCGAGCGAGGAAATGCATGGTTCGGTTGCAGCTCAATACGATTGGCGAGCTCATTCGCAAGACGGGTGACGACTTGCTGGAGTGCAAAAACTTTGGCGTGACGAGTTTGACCGAAGTCCGCGAAAAGCTCGAGATCATGAATCTCAAGTTGCGGGGCGACTGATCATAAAGCAATGGAAATAAGGGCGAGTAACGCCAGAAGACTACAAGGCCAGGCCGCCGTGTGGCACGCCCAAAGCGATTAGCAATGGGCGTGGGAAGTGTGGCAAATGACTCTAGCGATTCACCACGCCCTTCGTACCTCAGAGCGTGCCACCGCTGGCACGCCCAGAGCGAATGCGCGAATGCAATGGGCGTGGGAAGTGTGGCAAATGACTCTAGCGATTCACCACGCCCTTCGTACCTCAGAGCGTGCCACACGTGAAGGGCGGCGCTAAAATAAGGTTAACGGCGTAGCGTGCCACCCAGTACTCGATCGGGAGCGATCTTCGAGTCGTTTTGCCTCGATATCGACGCAAAATTTGGCCTTTCGTGTGAACTTTGCATTTCGGTCGTGCGTAGCCAATGCCAAGACCCCCTAAGCGTTATCCACGACCTGATCGTCAAAGATGCGTTGTTGGACACAGGAAACGCGATATACTCGCACCTTGGCCTGAGGCTTACTTATCGGTTCGCCACACAGTTCATTCCCTTTCACGATACTTCAGTTGTCTAAATATGCCTAAACCAAGCGCTAGCTCCACAGTAATGATCGAGGCTGAGGGGTTGTCTAAGTTTTATGGTCCATTCGCAGCAGCCCGCGATGTGTCGTTCAAAGTTAGCAAAGGTGAGCTGGTCGCCTTTCTGGGTCCCAACGGTGCCGGAAAAAGCACAACTATGAAAATGCTGACCGGATACCTTGCTCCGAGCGAGGGAGTCGCTCGAATCGCCGGGCACGATATGTTTTCCGATCGCATTGCCGGTTCCATTCGGCTCGGGTATTTGCCTGAGAACGGTCCACTTTACCCCGACATGACTCCGCACAGCCTTCTGAATTTTTTTGCCGATGCGCGTGGAATGCCAACGGCCTACAAGAAAACACGTATCGAAGCCGTTATCGAACTATGCGATCTAAAGTCTGTCGTTCACAAAGCCATTAGTAAGCTATCGAAAGGGTTTCGTCAGAGAGTTGGCATGGCTCAAGCGTTGCTTCATGAACCAGAAGTTCTCATCTTGGACGAACCTACCGCTGGTTTGGACCCGAACCAAATCCGTGAGGTTCGAAACACCATGAAGAAGCTGGGCGAGACCAAGACGATTTTGTTATCGACCCACATTCTGCAAGAAGTCGAAGCTATGGCGACGCGTGTCATCATGATCAACGAAGGCCGCAAAGTTTTCGAAGGAACGGTTGACGAATTGAAGCAAGTCAAGGGTGACTTGTCTTCGGCGTTCCATAAACTAACGGGCGCTTCAGCTTAGGACTGATGCTGATTCACGGCTCGGAGAGCCGTGCTACACTAGTTCCATCAACTAACGGGCGCGTCGGCTTAGTTCTGACTGTAGATCGAATAAAAACAAAAAGCGTTATCGACACCGATTGCTGACGCAAGATTCAAACGTAACCGAACACGATTTTGTGATTAAGGAATACCGCAAGTGGCTCTCGTACTCACCGCATTGGTCAAGCTGCTATTGCTAGACATTGTTTTCTTGGCCGTGATGCTCGCATTAGTCGTTTTGCTTGCCCGAGGTCGTCGCGTTGCATACGCCGTGCTTAAGCGAAATTTTTACGGCTATTTTTCGAACCCAACGGGTTACGTCTTCTTATGCCTGTTCGTTTTGCTGACCAGCATGGCGGCGTTTTGGCCGCATGAATTCTTTAGCTCCAATCTCGGAACTCTTGGGCAACTAAACAAGTGGTTCACTTATATCATGTTGTTTTTCATCCCAGCCATCACCATGAGTATCTGGGCCGAAGAAAGACGTCAAGGAACGGACGAATTGCTGCTAACACTTCCAGCCGATGACTTCGACATTGTTGCGGGAAAGTACGTCGCAGCTTCTGCGATTTACACTGTTTCTCTTTTGTTTTCGCAGCTTTCCACCTTCATCGTGCTGGCGTTGTTGACACAAGGTGAAATCGATACCGGACTCTTCTTTTCCAACTACATCGGCTATTGGTTTATTGGATTGGCCATGATTTCGATCGGGATGGTTGCGTCGTTCTTGACCAGCAACCTAACGGTTGGATTCATCCTCGGTGCACTGTTCAATGCACCTCTGGCCTTCGCGTACAAAGCAGACACCATTGCTAATCGTACGGTTGCTCGCGAAATCAAGAATTTTAGCATTCAGGAGCGATTCGATGACTTTGGGCGAGGGGTCTTTAGCCTTTCCGGAGTGTCCTACTTTCTTCTCATAGCCGCTTTTGGTGTCTACCTATGCATGGTGCTAATTGGCAAGCGACATTGGAGTGGCGGACGGGATGGCAATGCAAAACTGGCTCACTTCCTTTTGCGAATCGTCTTGCTGGGCATACTTGCCTTTGCTGGCAGCATGCTCTTTCGAAACCGAGACAGGCGTCGCGATGTCACCGAATTGCAGGTAAGTTCCCTCTCACCTGTTACCACCGAGATGATTCGCACGCTTGGTAAGGATCGGGATATCGTCGTGGATGCTTTTATTTCGGACGAAGTGCCTGAGCAATTTGTTAAAATCAAATACCAAATCATTTCTCTGCTCAAGGAATTCGAGTCGACCGCAAAGTCCTCGGGAGGCTCGATGCAAGTTCGAATCTACGACTCGATCATTCCGTCAAGCGACGAAGAAAAGATGGCCGAACAGCAATACGGCATTGTCCCACAGATGATCAGTGTGCGTGAACGCGGAACCTATTCCGATCAGCCAGTTCTTTTAGGAGCAGCGTTCCGAAGCGGATTGCAAAAAGTCGTTATTCCTTTCTTCGAACCTGGCGTTCCCGTCGAATACGAACTAGTTCGATCGTTGACCACAGTTTCGAAACCCACTCGAAAGAAACTAGGGATCATCAAGACCGATGCCAAGTTGATGGGTGGCATGGACATGCGTTCGTTTCAATCGCAACCTCAGCAACCTATCGTCGAAGAACTTGCCAAGCAATATGAGGTCATTGACGTCAACGCAGCTTCGCCAATTGATTCTGAAAAATATGACGTACTGCTTGCGGTACAGCCATCATCCCTCGGACCAGAGGAAATGATCAACTTCACCAACGCGGTCACTTCGGGCGTTCCAACAGCCATCTTCGAAGATCCCATCGTGGCTCTGGACCAAGTTCCAGGAACCGGCGATCCCAAGCCCCAGGCTGGCGGAATGATGGGGATGATGGGTGGTGGTGGCCAACAGCCTAAGGGAGATATCCGTCCACTTTGGCGTGCCCTCGGTATCGAGGTCCCAGGTAGACCCGGAATGATGGGTGGTTTTTCACCTGACATTTGTTGGCAAGAGTACAATCCCTACCCTATTCTGGCCGAAACATCGCAAGCATCGGACTTGTGGGTTTTTGCTCGTGAGGAAGCTCCGGGTGCTAACAATGCTCTGAATAAGGAAAGCGAAATAACCAACGGGCTGAAGGAGTTGATGTTTCTTTATGCTGGCGTAATTCTTCCAGCAAAGGATTCAGGTCTAAATTTCACGCCGCTTGTCAAAACGGGGCAGGTAGCAGGCACCATGCCCAAATCGGAAATTGACGGAGTGCAGCAGTCTAGCCTCAGTCGCTCTACAGAATACAAACTCAGGCGAGGTGCAACACAAGGCGAGCAGATCCTGGCTGCACTTGTTGAAGGCGAAGAAACGAAAGCGGACGAGTCCCCCTCGTCGTCAAAACGTCCAATCAAGGCTGTCTACGTTAGTGACATCGACTGCATGTCCAGAACATTCATCGATATCCGCAATCGTAAGCCCATGATGGAAGACATCAATTTCCAGTTCCAGAACATCACCTTTGTTTTGAACGCGATCGATGTGCTAGTCGGTGAAACCCGCTATCCTCAAGTGCGCCGACACATTCCAACGTACAGCACGCTGAAGTTGGTCGAACTCAAAGCAGATGAGTTCCGCGTTGAGGAAGCCAAGCAGCGAACCGACTTCAACAACGACTACAACAAAGCCGTTGCTGCGGTCGAGGATGAAAACGCAAAGTCCGAACGCGACCTCAAAGAGCAAATCGAAAAACTTCAATCGCAAGGTTCGATCGATCCTGAAAGCATCAAGAAACTGCAAGAAAAAATGCAGATCGACCAGATCAAGAAGATGCAACTAACCAAGAAATTTCAAGTCGAAAAAGAACGTTTGCTTCGAGTGCGCGATCAAGGTATTCGGGAAGCCAGGCGGCAATCGGATGATTCCATCGGCAAGATTCAAAAATACTATAAGTTGCTAGCGGTTTTCGTTCCACCTTTACCACCGCTCTTGGTTGGCATCATCGTTTTGGTTTCTCGCCGATTGCGAGAACGCGAAGGTATCTCGAAGACTCGATTGCGCTAATGCGCTTCCACGAACACTACCGTAAAAGTAAATTCAAAAGAACAAAATCAAGCGAAGATATTGGAGAGATAGAAAAGTGACAGAGGGAACTAAGACCGGGTCATTAGCAGCCGTGGTAGGCATCGTTGCACTCCTGGCGTGGGTCACGTCCGCAGGCAACCGTGCCAACACTCCAGTTATGGGATTGAAAGGGAAACCACTTTTTGAAAAGTTTTCCGATCCACTGACGGCGGCGTCGCTCAAAATCCTTCGCTACGATTCTCCGAAAGAGGACTACGTTGATTTTGAAGTTGCACGTGATCGCAAGGTGGGACTTTGGACGATTCCATCGCACGAGAGCTATCCCGCCGACGCTGGCAAGCAGATGAGCGAAGCAGCGAACTTGTTTGTTGGTCTTAAAGTTCTCGATATTGCTTCCGAAAAGAAAACGGAGCAAACTCTCTTCGGCGTCGTTGAACCTAATAAGCAAAATGCGGATAAGGGGGGCGAAGGCGTTGGTATGCTCGTCCAAATGAAGGACGAAAAAGGGAATATGTTAGCAGATGTGATCATCGGAAAAGAAATCGACAAGAATAAGCGATACGTTCGCGTTCCTTCTGAGGACGTTATTTATGTAGTTGAATTGGATACCGCGCCCCTTAGCACAGATTTCAAACAGTGGATTGAACCTGACTTGCTTAAATTGAGCAGCAATGACATTGAAACCCTGGGGGTTCGAGATTACCAGATTCTCACTACTCAACAGGGACTCGCTCTGAGTCGAAACTACGAAGCAGACTTGAGTTTCGCGACCTCCAGCGGTCAGTGGCAGCCCACCCGCATTACCAGTTTCGAATCCGACCCGCCAAGCGAAAAAACCTTGGCACCTGACGAGCAACTCAACGCAACCAAGTTAAACGAGATCAAGAGCACACTTGATAACTTGAAAATTGCGGACGTTATCAAGAAGCCAGCTGGACTTGCAGCCGACTTAAAGGGGGACAGCAACCTGTTGAAAAACAGCGAGTCGCTGATGTCGCTTCAACGTCGTGGTTTCTTCCCGAACCCAAATCAAAAAGGTGGCGATAGCATCGATTTCTATTCCAAGAGTGGCGAACTGGTAGTCACGCTCAAGGATGGCGTCCAATACCTATTGCGATTTGGTGGACCAGCAGGAGCCGAAATCAACGCCGTCGATACCGCGGATGCCAAAGAAGAGGGCAAAGCCGAGGAAAAGTTTTCGATCAATCGATTCATGTTGGTTACCACTCGAGTCGACGAATCGAAGTTCCCAATGCCGGAACTCGAACGACTGCCTGAAACGGTTGAGGAACTGAAGGAAATCGAACGCATGAAACAAAAGCCTGCTGAGATGCTACCGACAACGGTCCTACCAACGGAGACTGAGCCAGCAGGTTCGGATGCAAAACCTATAGAACCTACAGTACCGAGTGAGAAACCTGCAGAACCTGCTGAAGAAAAACCAGCTCCCGTCGAAAAGCCTGTTGCCGATCCTGCTGTCTCGCCTGAAGTACCAGTTGCTCCGGAAAAGCCTGAGTCCCTTTCGGCGATTAGCCCTACACTCGCTGGTCGCATGGTGTCGTTTCAGGAACCACAGGACGAAACGAAAAAAGCCGCCGATACGCCAGCCAAGCCCGATCTGCCCGCGGCCAACTCCGAACCCACCGAAGTAGAGTGGAAGGAACGATTGGAAGCTACACGTGAGCGAATTACCAAAGAAAACAAACGCAAGATCGATCAACGAGACGAGAAATTGAAAGCGGCCAAGAACAAAGTAGCCGAACTCAATGGCCGCTTTGCCGATTGGTATTACGTGGTGAGCGAATCGGACTACAAGAAACTGAAAATTACGATCACCGAACTGATCCAACCGAAAACAGCCGGCGGAGCTGGAACCGGTGCACCTCAAGGCGGATTTCCAGGACAGGGTGCGTTCCCAGGCTTTCAACCGTAGTTGCGGTGTACTTATTATTGTCGCCTTTCGCTCCGCGAAAGTGCGATTCGAAAACGCACTTTTGCGGAGCAAAAGGCGACAATGTTGGCTAGGCTCTGATGGATGAAAACGATAGCGTAGAAACAGATGACGAAGACGAGCTAGATTTAGAAGTCACGCTCGTCGAGCCGGACGAGCATCTCGCGGAACCGACCCCGGAGATCCAACAACGCATCGACGCATTGTTAAGCGGAAATCTCGGCTTTCGCCGCTCTGCCGAAAAAGTTCGGGAGTTTCCGCAGTCGCCGGGCGTCTATTTGATGAAGGACGCCTCCGGCGTCGTCATCTATGTTGGCAAGGCAAAGAATCTGCGATCACGAGCAGGTAGCTATTTTTTGGCCGCGGCCGCGCAAGAAATTCGGACGGCAGATTGGGTCCACGAAATTGCCGATATCGACTTCATGTTGTGCAGTAGTGAGGTCGATGCACTGTTGACCGAGAGCCGACTGGTCAAAGACATACAACCACGCCACAACAAAGACCTCAAAGACGACAAGACCTTTCCCTATTTGATGATCACGACACACGAGGATTTCCCTCGTGTCGAAGTAACTCGCACGCCGAAAGCCAAGGGTGCGAAGTTGTATGGACCGTTCACCAGCGCTGGTCAATTGCGAGGCGCACTCCAAGTCATGCAGCGGGTGTTTCAATTCAGAACCTGTTCCTTGGACATCGAAGAAAACGATCCGCGTTGGGAATGGTTTCGTCCGTGCTTGCTCGCCTCGATCAAGCAATGTACTGCTCCCTGCAACAAACGCATCAGCAAAGCCGACTATCGGCGGGACATTCGGAGGCTTCAGACGTTTCTGGAAGGTGGCAGCGATCGATTGCTCAAACAGATGCGAGAAGAAATGCTAGAGGCTTCAACCAAACTTGAATTCGAAAAGGCGGCTAGGCTCCGAGATGAGATCCGATTGCTCGAGAACTTAGGGGACCGAGGAGAGATCGATGTTCATGCGCAGCCTGAAGTTTTCTATATTGACCCAAAGAAGGGAATGAGGGCACTCAAGAAAGTGCTTGGCATGGACAAGGAACCTCGCGTGATCGAAGGAGTTGATATCGCGCACTTAGGTGGCAGCAATACGGTTGCGTCCTTGGTGCAGTTTTTGGATGGTTTGCCATTCAAGCCTGGCTATCGTCGCTATCGCATTCAAGACGTGAAAGGCATCGACGATTATCGAAGTATTCACGAAGTGATCTCGCGCCGTTTTCGCAAATTGAGCGATGAGCAAGAAGCATTTCCAGACTTGCTCATGATCGACGGCGGTAAGGGGCAATTGAATGCTGCCTTGGCAGCCTTCCGAGATCAAGACATTGATCCACCGGTTATGGTCTCGCTTGCGAAAAAGGAAGAGGAGATCTACCGACCGGGCGAGAGCGAACCGATTCGGTTGGGTCGCGAGTCTTTTGGGTTGCGATTGTTGCAATATGTTCGAGACGAAGCCCACCGGTTTGCCCAGCACTACCATCACTTGTTGCGGCAAAAGAGTACGTTCGATAACGAAGTGAAGCGGAAGAAACCGTAGGCGACGTCGCTCCGCGACTCACGTCCACGCTCTCCCCGTCCAGGCGCCCCCTTCCTTCTGGAAGACATCTGGATTCAAATTCGCGCGCAAGGAATGACAAAGTTCCAATTAGGTTGTATCACGGAGGACATCCGTCGACGGAGCGACGGATCTACGGCGCATCCCTCACAATCACCCGAATCGATTCAGCCGGAGTCGTTTGAGAGTCAATTGAGCCTATGAGTAAACCGATTGCCGTCACGGTCGTGATTCTCACGATATGAGACTAAGTTCGCCGTCTGACCCATCGTCAGCACGGACAGTATCTTCAGATACCCTTTCTTCCTCCGGACCAGTATTTCACATGCGTCGCATTTTCATTGCATTTTTTCTTGCCATTTTCAGTTCTTCGTACGTCGCCAGCGCCGACGACTCGTCCGCAACCTTCTTGAGCTACACCGGCAACGACCTGTTTCCGAGTTATATCATCGCCACCGCGACCGTCGATTGGAACGGCGACGAACAACGGGCTGAAGATAAAAAAACCGACGATGATCTAGAACTCGAAGAAGATGAAATCCCACTCTTTGGAGACGAGAATGGCAGCATTGGGGTCGAAATTGAAAACGTGCCCGAAGGTGCCAAGATCACCGTTGAAATAACAGGCGATGGCTTCCTCAAGAAGTCTAAATGGGAAGGTGAAAGCGATGACGATTACGACGTCATCCATGTCTACCCGAAAGCCAGATGGGATTACGATGCGCTCCGCCGATGCGTACAACAAAAGCCAGCCAACTTGAAAATCAAGGTCTCCATCGATGACGTTGTAATCGCCGAGATCGACGAAACGGTCCTGCTGCGATCAATCAACGATTGCCCCTTCTATGTTAAACTTGACGATGATGGCGAAGACCTCGAAGACATCTCCGTCACATTTGCTGCATACGTTAACGAAAACCATCCCTGGATCGACGGTCTTCTCAAGGAGGCGTTGAGCGCTGCCCAGGAACAGAAACTAATCAATGGCTTCACCGGTTATCAATCGGGAAGTCAGGACGAAGTGCTTTCACAAGTCTTCGCAATTTGGAACGCATTACAACGCAGGGGAATCAAGTACAGCGACGTTTCGACGGCCCCACCGAGCAAGTTCGTATACAGCCAAACCGTTCGTTTCCTGGACGACACCGTGCAATCGTCGCAAGCCAATTGTGTAGATGGTTCCGTACTCATGGCGAGCATATTGAGAAGGATTGGACTCGATGCCTACTTGGTCATGGTCCCTGGCCATTGTTTCTTAGCATTTTCGGATGGCAACACGGAAAACCCCACTCTTTTTGGTTTGGAGACAACCATGCTGGGCAGTGACAATCTGAAACCAGTTGTCGAGCTTCCCAAACTTCCGTCAAAACTGAAACAGAAAGAATTCGCTGCATCGCATACGACTTTTGTTTCGGCTCTAGAGGCTGGCAAGAACCAAATCACTGAGCATGCAGATGCTTTCAAGTCGAATGACGACCCGGATCGGCAACTCATTTCCATCTCGGACGCCCGGGCGATGGGCGTCATGCCACTGGGTGCCGAATCAGCTAAGTCGCCCCGATAAAGGGCATCGGCAACAGTACGCAAGACGCAACGGATAGCCAAATCTGTCAGTTGTGTTGGTACGGGCGGGGCCATTCCGTTCACACCCGATTTGATTTTGCTATGATACGGTTCTACCGTTCACCTTGATCCCCAAGAGGTTGTGTCATGTGCTTTCCAAAAGAATTGTTCACTCGTTTGGCAGTTCGTTCCTTGGCCCTTTGCTTCCTATTTCTCAATGTGCTCAATGGCCAAGTTGACGCTCAATGGGTGCCTGTGGTCTTGCCAGTCGAACTGCAGGTCGGGTATGCCGTTCGAACACTTGACCTGAGTGGCGATGGCAAGCTCGATATCTTGATTGCTGACAGCAAACGGTACCTATGGCTGGAGAACCCAAGTTGGCAAGTCCACGTCATTTATTCGACTCCGGAAGCGAAGAATGACAATGTCTGCATGGCTCCCCATGACATCGATGGTGATGGCAAGATTGACCTGGCGATTGGGCACGATTGGCAGCCCAATAATACCAAGTCCGGTGGCGAGATCGGTTGGTTGAAATCGCCGAACGATCCCCGCCAACCCTGGACATATACCAAGATCGCTGAGGAGCCCACGACCCATCGCATGAATTGGGCCGATTTGAACCAGGACGGACGGCTTGAACTAATCGTACTGCCGCTCAAGGGACGCAATACGATCGCCCCAGGTTTCGATCAGACTCCAGTCCGGCTCTTGCACTTCGAGATTCCGAGCAAGCCCGATTCCGAAACTTGGACCATGAAGGTAATTGATGAGTCTCGCCACGTTGCCCACAACTTCGAAGTGGTTGACATGTACGACGAAGGCAACACCGACATACTCGTAGCGAGCTACGAGGGGGCTACCCGACTCATGTTCACCAAAGACTCGCGGAAATTCGTTTATCCACAGGGAATGGGATTCCAAGGGGTCGCACCAGCACGCGGTTCAAGTGAAATTCGACTCGGTCATTTTACCGGTGGAGGCAATTTTATTGCGACCATCGAGCCATGGCATGGTGACCAGGTCGTTGTGTATTCCCATGACCCCAAACGCGCGCTCCGTTTCATGCTTCGAAACGTGATTGATAAAGAGCTCAAGTGGGGGCATGCCGTCGCTTGTGCCGACCTCGATTTCGATTCCGACGACGAGATCGTGATCGGAGTGCGGGACAATGCGGAAGCGTCGCATCGTTGCGGAATTCGGGTCTATGATTTCGCAGGGGACAAATGGGAACGGACGCTGATAGAACCGGGCCAAGTCGCCGTCGAGGATATGGTCGTTGCCGATTTGGATGGCGACGGTCGCAAGGACATCATCGCCGTGGGCCGTGCAACTCACAATGCGGTTATTTATTTGAACCGTCGTTAGCCTGTAATTCAATTTCCAGGGCTTTTCCTCCAACGATTTCGACCTCGATGGTTTTGGTTTTTTCACTCGTGCTGCCTGGGTTAGGCTGCCCGTAAACTTGCGAATCGACATAGCGCACCTCCTAATAGGAATGAAATGGATTACATGATGGGACGAAATCTGTTTTCTTGAGTTCCCAATTGTGGTTATCTTGCTTTTGCCGCCCGTCCAGGCGAAAATAGTTTGTTGTATACGCTAGGCAGGGAGTTTATTCACGATGAGTATTGCATCTATTTCAGAATCGATCGAATACCCAGAGTCAGACGGCGAGCCCATGGGAGAAACGGATCTGCATAGGGACTGGATGGTCCGTATCCTCGAGATTCTGAGGCAACGGTATCGCGGCCAGAGAGTCTACATTGCTAGCGACCTGCTGGTTTATTACGAAGAGGGTAATCCGTCCAAATTTGTCGTTCCGGACGACTTCATCGTGCTTGATTGCGATCCAGGCCGGAGACGCATTTTTAAGATATGGGAGGAGCGGCGAGTCCCGGACGTGGTATTCGAAGTCACATCCCACAGCTCCCGTCGAATTGATACGGTAAAGAAACCGGTGATCTACGAGCAGATGGGAGTCAAAGAGTATTATTTGTACGATCCAACCTGCGATTATTTGGACCCAGCCCTTCAAGGTTTTCGGATGACCGATGGTTGCCTCAAGCAAATCGCTCAAGTCAACGGAGTTCTCCGATGTGAGACGTTGCAGCTTGGTCTTCGGTTGGTTGACGGAGATCTCGAGTTTTTCGATCTTCGTACTGGCGAACTCGCAGTCGACGAAGCCGAATCGGAACGTGAGGCCAAGGAACTCGAACGTGAGGCTAGAGAGCGCGAGCAGGAAGCCAGATTGCGGGCAGAGGCAAAGAATCGCGAACTAATGTTGGAGATTGAGCAACTCAAAAGACGCCTTGGTGAGGAATGAGGAGTGCTCCAAGCATGCTATCTTCTTTTACTGTGCCATAGTAATGCCAGATGGACCTTAAATTGTGGAATTGTGGAGTCAATTTTGTTTGCAACAATTTTAATCCTGGTTACTTTTACCCAACAACCTGACTATGACGAACTGGTGAAGGCACTGTCATCGTCAAAGAGTAGCGCAGTAGCCGCACGTGACGAGTTGCTTAAGTGTGGGATAGACGCATTTCCGCATCTAATAAAATACATTGACGACAAAACCATTGTAGCGCTCCCTCATTACGAAGTCCGTGTCTCACGTCCCGAAAACATCCTTGTGACGGAAATGACATTGGGTACCTTTGTTTATTGGAGAAGCACCCAGGGGACACCGTCCTTCCTGGATCAGACTGTTTTTCCGGCTCAAATTTTTCTAGCCCTTCGGAAGGTTCCAGTGCCAACGTAGGCACCTGCAACTCGTGGCATTGGTTCTGTGCTACAAACGGTTAGAATCCCATTAGCGGGTTGGGGACTGCGAAACTGGGCACTCAAACTTGGATGGATAATCGATGTCGATGAAGATTGGAATTCGTGCCTGGATTGATTTTGCGTTTCGCAAGATCTTCGGCAAACCAGGAAACGAGATTTGTCTGATCAGCCTGCTCAATGCCGTACTTCAGTTGCCACGTCCTGTCGTTTCGGTCGAGTATCTCAATCCGTTCGGATATAAGGATTTCGAGACCGACAAGCTCATTTGTGTGGATGTTAAGGCGACCGACGAGTGTGGACGGGTCTTTGTCATCGAAGTCCAAATCGTGGTTCAATCGAGTTTTGCCAAGCGAGCTGTCTTTTAAGCGTGCGAAGCTTATACCGATCAGCTTAAAGCAGGCCAAGGGTATAGTGACCTCAAAGCGACTTATTCGATCTGTTTGTTGATGAGAAACCTGTGGGATGACCAGCAATTGCATCACCAGTTTCAATTAGTTGATCGGGAGAGTAGGAAGGTTTTGGAAGAATCGATTGAGATTCACACGGTCGAATTGGCCAAGTACAATAGAGAGCGGAATGCATTGCGAGGGGCAAGTATCCTGGAGCAATGGGCCTACTGGATTAAGAACGCGAGCGAACACACGGTCGAAGAGCTACGCGAGTTACTTCCAGGATTAGAGTTTCTACAGGCGACGGGTGAGTTGAACGCCATTCGAGAGATAACGGAGGAAAAGCAAATGTACGATGCAAGAGAAAAAGCCAGCTTGGATATCCAATCCAACTTGATCGACGCGCGTCAAGAAGGACGTCAAGAAGGACGTCAAGAAGGACGTCGAGAAGGAGAATCCATTGGTCGAGTCAAGACTTATCAAGAGTTATTGGGTGATTCAATCGCTTCGGACGAAGAATTAACACGATTGTCGTCCGAGCAGCTTACATCTACGATTGCAGACTTGCAAACGAGATTGCGTAAGCGAAACGCGTAGCATAGAGCAAAAACAAACGATGGAAGTTTGCGGTCCGACGCCACCCAAGAGCGAAGATCAGGCTATCCTAATGTTGGATGGCGAGAGGATCATCCGTAAGATCGATCGTCTTTCCTTCGTTCTCAAGCGTGATAGAAATCTCCTCGTAGCGCCACACACCATTGGTTTTCGTCCCTTGCACGTGAACTTGGCCAGCCCCCTTGGGACCTGAAACAGGAAACGAGATATCCGCATCACCGTCATCGTTGTTGATATTGATTTTGCCTTGTACAACAAAATTTGGATTGATAGGTTCTCCCAAAGCCTCCTTTACTTCTTCGTTTGCTTGAGCGCGTTCCAAACCTATTCGATACGGATCGGAGGACTTCAGCGCACTCATTACGCCAACGCCTAGCATCGCGAATCCTCCACAACAAACTAACAAAACGGACAGGCATCCGACGGGAATGACAATCCAAGGCCAAATGCGTCTTTTCTTGGCAGGCGTAAAGGAAGATGGTTGTGGCTGATCAAAAGTAGGAGGGGTGAAGGACATCGATGCAACTTTCAGACTTGTTCGAGATCGGTACGAGAATTGAAAAATCAGTATACCGAAGTTAGCGCCTTGCTACTAACGCAGGACGCACTTCGTACTGTCAGGTGAAGTTTTTCTGGGGATTCCCACGCTCTTCGTAAACTCAGGGCCGTGTCACACGCTGCTGGTGCCACACGATGCTGGTCGATATCAAAGCTCAAAAGACATCCTCAGGCGTCGCTTCGACCCCCAAATTCAATACTGTTTTGGAATGAGTGGCCTGGCCTCGTTGCGGTTGCGTACCCAATATGCGATCACCTGCTAACATCGTCAGACCAAACCAATAGTTTTCGTTTTGAAAGTGATGTAGTCGATGGTTGCGCCACAAGCGTCGATAGTACCATGTGCGAGGCGTATATGACGTATGGATAAGGTAATGTATCCACTCGTAATTCAAGATGAACAAAAACGTGACCAAGATCCCTGTTAAGACCGCGTGCAGCGGGACAAATCCAAACGAATACCCCAGCGACCAAATCATTGGCACTCCACCCATGAAAAGCACCACAAAATAGGTTGTCGTTAGACCATATTTTGGATCCCAAGGGTTCCGATGATGAGCGCGATGGGTTTTGGTAATGACAAGTTCCACTTTGCGTTTGCCAAAATGAAAGGCGGGCAAATGCTCGAGCCAAGCGTGAATGAGCCATTCTTGAAATGGCCAAAATGCAATCACTCCAAGAACAACCCAAAGATCAGTCCACGAGTATTCAAAAACCAAACTGCGAGCAACCAGAGTAACCAGGCAGGCGGCGGCCAAAACTCGCGGTCCTCCCTGAGAAAACATGCCTCGCGCGGCACTTACCAAACTGACTTGTGGTCCGAATCCAGGCTTTTTGTGCTTGGCCGGCAACGCTTCTTCTTCGGTCCAGGTGTACATCCGAACCCAAAAGAACAGCGCCATCAAAACTGCAAAATAACCAAGGTACTCCAGTGCCAGCAACGCCATGAGCGATCTTCTTTTATCAAGAAAAGATTTGTGGTGCTAATCCCGCCCCCCGGAAGGCATAAGAATTGCCCCCCCGAAAGGAGTTTTAGGCTTCTGCGGTCGTTTGTGCAATGTGTTTGGAAGAGAATGGCGGAATTCTACAAAAGAGGGTTCCATTTGTGATAGATGGCTAATGTGTGGCACCATGGTCCCGCACCATGGCCCCCGCCGAGATTGGGCCATTCCCACGCTAATTCAACCGACCCAAGCCATGACCAAATATCTAACTGGCTACTGCAGCGGCTCCGTTCGTGGCAGAAGTCACGGATTGCGCCGTGAATATCTAAAGAAAACGACTATCATGTACAGCCCATGTACGCCGCCACCGATCGCGATCAACAAATCGGACTTCTATTGTCCGCGACCCAAAAATGACCAATGAAACCGCCGAACAAGTCGAAAAGACTGAAAAACTATGCATCCTCGAGCAGACAGAGCATTCTCTTATTCGATGGTTCGTCGATCGCGATCTTCCAAAATATCGCGCAAAACAAGTGCTTAGCGCGATCTACCAGCGGCGAGTCGACAGCTTTTTGGACATGACCGAATTGCCAAAGGAGCTTCGGGCCAAACTGGATGAACACTTTTGCATTTTCAAATCAAAGACCGCGGAGTCGCAGCAGTCCGAGGATGGCACCGAAAAGCTGTTACTGGAACTGCCAGATGGCGGCCGCATCGAATGCGTTCTACTACGCGATGGACCGAGAAGATCGGTTTGCTTGAGCAGCCAAGTCGGATGCGCCATGGGGTGTGTGTTTTGTGCGAGCGGACTCGATGGAGTTGACCGCAACTTGACACGCGGCGAGATCCTGGAACAAGCATTGAAGCTGCAACGATTGCTCGAACCCGAGGAACGGCTCAGCCACATTGTGATGATGGGCATGGGCGAGCCGCTGGCCAATTTGCGAAATGTGCTCGAGGCGCTCGACGTTGCTCGGGATAGTGACTACGGACTTGGTATCAGCCCGCGTCGCATCACGATCAGCACGGTTGGCCTTCCCCCCTCGATCGACAAATTAGCGGAGGCACATTCTCCATTCCAACTGGCGATCAGCTTACATGCCCCCAATGATGAGCTGCGCACCAGGCTCGTCCCTGTAAACAAAAACATCGGAATCGAAGCCATCATGGCTGCCTCCGAACGATACTTTGCAGTCACCAGTCGTCGCTTGACTTTCGAATATGTATTGCTCAAGGACCTCAACGATTCGCCTCAATGCGCCGAACAACTGGTGAAACTGTTGAGGCGACGTACGGCTATGCTTAACGTCATCCCCTACAACCCAGTACCTGGTTTGCCCTACGAGACGCCAACTTCGGAATCGATTCTTGAATTTCGTCGCATCTTGATGGAGGGTGGTATCAACGTCATGTTCCGCCAACGCAAGGGGAATGACATTCAAGCAGCCTGCGGCCAACTTCGTCGACTTCGTGAGCGTGAGCCTCAAATCGTTACTCTTAACGGAAACGCCTGATTGGTCAAGGAGCTTGGCGTGCTATTAGGTGGAGGTTACGTCAATCGATTCAACTACTTCAATCGGTCCTATCAAGTGATTCCGCAATTATCGGAAGCCGATCGGCAGTCGACCAGTTCGCTGATGGACATCAAGATTCGGACTCCCAATGGACAACTGATTCCCGTTTCTAGCTTTGCCAAGATTCTTCCGCTGACTGTACCGCGCGTGTTGAATCGCTTTCAGCAGCAGGGGGCCATTCGCATCAACGCTGCCATGCTGCCGCGATTAACTAAGGAGACGGGACTCAACGCAATGGAGCAGATTGTTCTGGACGTAGTTGGAGTCGGAGCATTGATCGATAATGCAGGAGAATCCCGGCAGATACGTAAAGAGGGCTCGACGTTGACGGTCACTTTAGGCATCGCCATCGTCTTGATCTATTTGGTATCGGCCGCGCAGTTCAAATCGTTTCGGGATCCGCTTATCGTATTGATGGGGTCGGTGCCATTGGCCATCTCAGGAGCGCTTGCGTTAACGTTTCTCGGTCTGACGACGATCAATATTTATTCGCAAGTCGGATTGATTACCCTGGTTGGGTTGGTAGCCAAAAACGGAATACTCATTGTCGAGTTTGCAAATCATTTGCAGGAACAGGGACGAACCAAATGGCGGGCTGCGATTGAAGCGTCGCAGACACGGTTAAGACCGGTTTTGATGACGTCGGCCGCCACGATTCTTGGTCACATGCCGTTGGTTTTTGTAACCGGTCCTGGAGCCCAAGCCAGAAACAGCATCGGAATCGTATTGGTGGCGGGCATAGGAATTGGTACGTTGTTTACCCTATTTGTGGTGCCGTCACTATACGTGCTGATTGCGGGCACGCACTCAAAACAGGAGGAATTCGTTTAGTTCGCGTGCTAGAAAGCAATGGATCTGCGAGCATTTGAGGAAGACAATTTATTTGGTCCAGTTGCGAAATCTGGTAAATTGGGCAGGTGTTTCGATTCGCTCCGGCAAAATACGCTGCTCGATACAATTCATGGCCCAGTCCACATCCAACCCTCCTTCTTCTCTACCAATGGACTTGAACCATCCTTGGACTTGTCCAACTATGCTTGTCTTTTCCGTCGATGATTCAAAATGCTCTAGGGCGTTGTACGATTGAACCAAGGCCCAAACTCGGGTATTGAAAGCCCATGCCTGCAAATCGGTATCTTTCATTAGAATTAAGCAGTCCTGGGCAGCAGTAGCGAAACCTCGATAGGCGCCTTTGTAGTCCTGCAGGATCGTACTGAGTTCCCCGAATTGGATGAGCGATTGGATGATGGTTACTCGTAAGCTCAAGTCTTTAGGATCGGTCTCAAGGGATTGGACGCAGTTCACGATGGCTGCATTGATCGCGTCTCGACTCTCTTGCCACTCTTGCCTTTCCGAATGGTACTCCGCCAACTGCGATTGGACATCAGCCAACTCCAGCCTCCAAATGCGATTCTGTGGGTGGAGTTGGACAGCCTTCATGTAGTTGGTGATCGACGCTTTTGTCGCTAGGATGGCCTCTGGAATGTCATTGTTTTTCTTGTGCCAAGCTCCTAGAAGAAACTTGTTTTTTCCATTGAGCCTGTCGGATTCAAGGAGTGGTTTATTGATCTGACGCAGCAGGTCTCGAATAACGCGTATGTTCTCTTCAGAGGCCTGGAAAAGTGCTATCGCTCCGGGTTCTTCGAGCGATTCAATCAAAATCCAGTATGCGTGAGCCAGAGACCGCCTCAAGCGGATTTTTACTTCTTTCGAAATGGGCTGTTTCACCAGATTCTCGATGCGATCCTTGACCTCCTCAATCCGCGATTGCCGTGAGCTTGGAGCGTGTTGGCGGGATCCTGCCTCCATGAATTCGACAAGCGTACTCAGTTGAAAAACTTCCAATGAAAGTTCTTCCGGATTTAGACGCCGGGCAGCTTCGAGCGCGCGAAGGCATTCCGATGCATAGGACTCAAGTTGCTCGTCGCTGGAAACTCTCTCCTGTCGCAACGCAAGAAACATAGTCTTGTCCGCACTGCTTCGTTGTAACAACAAGGCCGCCGATGACTCGACGTGGGGATTGTTCTTGAGTCTTAGAAGCGCACTTCGGGCAGCCATCGCTGCTTCCTCATACTGTCCTACGTTAAGGGCTGCCTTTGCTAATTCCAAGTAGCTTTGCACAATCGGATCTTCGATACCAAATTTGTCTGTCGCCTGCGATGGTGCCGAGAACACAGAGAATTCATCGAGGTATTGGATGACATCCCGAAACATTTCGGATCGGAACTCGCTGCTCATTTGCCAATGGAGCGATTCGTCTGAAAAAACCCGACTCTGGAACTTTTGCACCGAGTCTCGCATGCGGTCTCTACTGAGTTGCAGATCAATAGCAAATTTCCGAGCGGAATCCGCGTTCTGCTGACTACGAAGCCACATGGTCGTACTGCCAATCGTTCCTGCAAGCAACGAGATGAACAACATGCCGAGAGAGACAGCCAATGGTCGATTCCGTTTGCACCAGAACCAAAGTTTTTCGCTTGGCGAAACGGGCCTTGCCAGAATCGGTTTTCCCGTCAAGAAGCGATTCAAATCCCCTTCCAAGTCGCGAGCCGATTGGTAGCGTCGATCGCGTTCTTTGGCCATCGCCTTGAGGCAAATCGTTTCAAGATCCTTGGGGATCGCACGATTGAGATTGGATGGCGGAACTGCCTCGGACCGTCGATGCTGTTCCAGGATTTCAAGGGACAATCCGCGATATGGAGTGGTGCCGGTTAAGCACTCGTAGAGTGTGATACCGAGACTGTAAACATCGCTTCTCGAGTCGATCGTACCACTCTGCCCCGATTGTTCGATGCTCATGTATGCTGGGGTGCCGCACAAAACATTTGCTTCAGTCAGGCCCTGTCCAGATTGATCTCGCACAAGTCCAAAGTCGATGATCTTAGCCAGCCCATCCGTTCGGTCGATCAATATGTTTGAGGGCTTAATATCTCTATGGATCAATCCCGCATCGTGTGCGACGGCCAATCCTGAAGCAACTTGTCGAACGTACTCCGCCGCAAGCTTTGGTTCAAGAGGCCCGTTACTAATCAGTTTACTCAGTTCGCACCCGTCAACTAGCGGCATAACCATATAGGGACGATTGTCGACCGTTCTGCCGACTGAATACATTGGTACAATATGCTGATGAACCAGCCTCGCAACCGCTCGGGACTCTGCTTCAAAACGAGCATACGAGTCGCTGCTGTACTGATTCAATAGCACCTTGAGTGCAACAAGCCGACCAAGCTGATCATCGCGACCTCGTAAGACTACGCCCATTCCGCCGCTTTCCAGAATCCCTTCGATCGCGTACTGGTCGATAGAGCCGAGGTCTCCGCTGCCGGATGGAGCCGCAAGAAATGAAAGTTCTTGAGCGCCACTCGCTCTTGCAGTTCGATACGAAGCGAGAAACTCCGATTCCGTCAATCGGTCCAATATCCTCTGACATGTTCGACATGTTTGAAGGTGCTCCAAATCCTGTCCTGCGAGTTCCTCGCTCAAAACCAAGACATTTCGCAATCGCAATTCAGACAAACAGGTTTGCGAGAGTGAATCGATCATAAGCGAGTCAACGGCTTCCGTTCCTAGGTACATCTGGTAGGTGAAAATCGTCAGCTAGCACTCGAACCTCTGCCTCCAACTGCTTGAGAACTCTAGACTTGTTCACGTAAACCGTATGGATAGGCAACCCCAGGAGCAATGCAACTTCTGCGGCTGGCTGATTGTTGAGCCAAGTCATCTCAAAACTCAACCAAGAGGCACTTTCAAAATTGGGGCGCACTGTTTCACAGGCGGATCGAAGGACTTCTTCGCAAAAAACTTCATTCCAATCCGAGTCCGCATTGCGATCGGATATCTGTTGCAAAAGGGAAGTTTCCGGTAGAAGCGGTCCACCATTGGCTTTGTTGCTGCGTTTCGTCAGAAACGTTTTGACTCTGTTTGCTGTGATCGTTCCAAACCATGACCGAAACTTGCCACGTGACGGGTTGTAATCAAAATTCCGAATTGCATTGGAAACGGATGCCATTACGTCCTGCACGAGATCATCCACGTCCGCTTCTTGGATGCCGCGCCGGCGGCAATAAATTCGAACAACTGGCGAATACAGCCGCTCAAATGTCCCCCACGAATCCGAGTCATTCGCGTCTCGAACCTTAAGGATCAAACTAGGGGACGTAAGCGGATCGTACCTACTCATGTATTACTTTCCCTGCGTGCAGTTCTCTCATGCTAATCGGGAAAAATCGAAAAAATGTGAGAGAGAGGTAGTGGTAAATAGTAGAGAGGAGGGGACGAAAGCTTAATCTGCTCATGCACATCCAGTTTACCAAGAAGCGTTAACAATGTCATCTGCCAAGTTGGAACGAAAAAACCAGAGAGCGCGAACGCGGAAAAACACTGGGAATCGGCGACAATCCCTGTCAAGAAAGTCGTTCTTCGAGTGCCTAGAACGGAGGGATTTGCTAGCCGTCGCAATTTGGGATAACGTCGTTTTTCCGCTGGATGTACGAGGCGACC
>Ga0105048_10002362_pt1 | contig 30643 bp, 26 predicted proteins | sample MAT05_FD_78382 | JGI IMG/M metagenome (GOLD analysis project Ga0105048, IMG submission 78382) | Freshwater microbial communities from Lake Fryxell liftoff mats and glacier meltwater in Antarctica - MAT-05 | ecosystem: Environmental > Aquatic > Freshwater > Ice > Liftoff microbial mat | place... | reverse complement strand
TTTCCAACAAACTTTGTAAAAGCCTTTTTAAAAGTCAAGACTGATGAACTTTATAAAAAAGGGGAAACCGAAACAGTCGAACTAACTGACGGCAAAGCAACTACCTTTAAAATTATTGCTTCAATTGACAAAGAAAATAAGACATTAGAATTAAATTTTGCTTCAAATACAATTAGGAAGAGTACAAATGGCGAAATTTTAGACGGCGGGGAATTCAATATAATGTACCAGTTCAATATTCTTGAAATCAAGTTTATTAAATTTAAGCAAATCAGGCTTGCAGGATAAAAAAACTGCCACCAACAAAAGTATTGCTGCAAGCAGGGCTTGACGATGTTATCTTCGGCTGCGGTTCGCTGTCAGCTTCAGTTCCAGCAGGACAAGCATCTTTGAACTTTTGTTTGCTATCTTTTACTTTTATATCTTAATTCAGCAGCGGTGGGGGTCGGACTCAGCAATGAATTCCCTGCCTGCAGCAATACCCAATGGTTGTACGCAACCCGAAACTAAAATTTCGTTAAACTATGAGTTTTTTAAAAAGTTATTTGGTGACAATAAACAAAACCAGGCAGACAAAAAACCTGATATTGACAGCTTGTTATTAAAAGCTACAGACAAATTAATATTAGAACTTGACACATATTTATGTGAACTATCTTCTTATGGAGACGCATTGGAAAAACTAACAGAACCTCAAAAGACTTTCTATTTTAATCAATATTTAGAGAAAGAAATTAATAACGGAGGTTTTAATTAAGATTTCTTCAACTCAATTGGAAACTTTGCACACCAGACAATTATTTCATAACGAATAATAAATGCAATTAAGACAGCAGAAGTTTGCAGTTAGCTATTGACCAATTTCCAAATTCAATTGTTCCAGAAGATCGTTTAGAGCGACAAGGAATTTTAGAGAAAATTGAAGAGAAAGCAGATGAAGTTTGGGAACAACTTGACAAAAGATTTTTGCATTATGAAGACAATATGTATGACCAAAACATTGAATATATAAAACAAAATCGCAGTTCATTTTAGTGGACACGACAAAGGGTATGCGTACAACAAAGGTATTGCTGCAAGCATGGCAGGACGTTGTAATCTTCGTCAGTTCTCTATCAGCTTCGGTTTTGGCAGGACAAGCACCTTTGGGCTTTTGTTTGTTATCTTTCACTTTTATATCTTTATTCAGCAGCGGTGGGGGGCGGACACAGCAACTATCCCTGCCTGCAGCAATAACCGACCGGTATACGCCACCTGAAGTCGAAAGTGTATTAGAACTGAGAGATGATGTAACCTAATTTCATTTGATTATTCCATAAAAAATTGATTATGAAACAAACTATAATTTTATTGCTTATTGTTTTTCCATCACTTGCATTTGGACAATTAGGTATAAGTTTTCACCAATCGAATCTCCCTTTCATAGGTATTAACTATGAACTAAAAAATAAGCTAAAATCAGAAATTCGACTTGGAACTGATAATTTTCTTGAGGCAATGTCTATAGAAGGAGTATTGACCTACGATCTGTCAAAGAAAGAGGATTATGATTTATATGCTGGTGTTGGAGTAAGAGTTAATGGTTTTACTGGAGTTGTAATACCACTTGGTATTAATATTTATCCATTGACAACAAAACAATTTGGATTTCATATTGAACTCGCCCCAATTATTGGCGAATCAAGTTTATTGAGAGGCAGTTGGGGTATAAGATATATATTCAAAAGAAAGGTAATTGATTACAAAAGGTAAGTTGTGAAATATCCCAAGTGGACAAACTATAAATAAAGTACTTTACCTGCGGCGGCGCATAACAAGCGGTTTGCTGCTATGCCGGCTGGATAGTTGTAATTTGGACTTTATCTATCTATCATCTTCAGCTTCAACTTGACCGTTTTATAATGAAATTTTGTACTTAATTTAATCATCGTTAATTCTAATCGGCTTCGGTTGCCGGGCTGACAGTTTTTCAAATGCCAGCACAGCAGCAAGCGGTTAACGTTATAGGCCACCTTTAAAAACCAATGCGCTGGCCGGTTTACAGCTTTTTAGCAGGTTTCGTGGGAAAGATTTTGCCAGGCGGTTCACTATACTTTTGGCTCGCTGGTAGGAGAAATTATGGAGAACGGTTCACTGCAGTTTTGGCTCGCTGTCGGGCGAAAAATTGTGGGATAGTTTGTTCCATCTTTTCAGTCGTTTGACAGGTTTTGTAAATCACGCTTTGACTTTACCCGCCAGACTTTTATGGCTGGTTTGACTTGTGTCGCTGGTTGGACAAAACATTTACTTTTTTGGTTTTGGTGACACAGGTTGACAGGTTTTCAACTTCGCAGGTGTGAGCAATTGCAGCCGTCTCGGGATACAACGCTACATGCAAAGACAATGCACAAGTGTGCTTATTAATTTGCAGCAGGTTTTGCCAGACAATGGGGCTGGCGTTTGGACAAAATTCTTTTTGAGTAATTGCCTTCTTTCTGTAGTGGTTTGGTTTGCTGGCGGCGAGCAGTTGCTCATGGCGGGGCAAGGTGCAAACTAGACTTTAAAGCCAGCAATATTTGTCGCCGTTATTTGTGGAGCACTTAATTGTACTCAAACACTCCGCGGTGGACAGACCGAAAGACGGCCTATAAAGGGTTTGGCAATAAACTGGCGGGAAGTTGTCAGCTTCGGCTTTTAGTTGGCTATGGTTCTTCAGTCCACGCGGATAGTTACGTTACTTTATATTGCCGGTTAAAATAAACAGGCTATAACAATTAAGTTTACATAATTTTTTTTGGGTTTATAATAAAAAAAGAGGCTGCCTTGTTGGGGCAGCCGCTTTTTAAGTTTGGTGCAATAGTATTAGTCTACAATTACTTTATAAGTAGTTACTACGCCCTTCGAAACAACCGAAACGAAATAAGCGCCTTTTGATAAGCTATTTCCAATGGACAATGTGGTACTGCCAGCAGTAATTTCAGTGCTGCGGGTAAATAGCAATTGACCACTTACAGTAAATAAGTTAAGGGTAATTTTTTCAGCCGTTGGCGAAGTTACCTGTAATAAAACCTTATCCCTGGCAGGATTAATCACCTTTGCTGCAAAGGCAACTTGCTCTGACTTTTTTAGCCTTATAACGTTTGAATATTCAAACTTGCCATCTTTGTCAATTTGCCTGAGGCGATAAAATATATTTCCAGCGGTAATGCTACGGTCGGTAAACGAGTATTTGTTTACATTGGTTGAGGTGCCGGCACCTGCTACAAAACCAATAGTTGTAAAGTGGTACCCGTTCTCACTTTTCTGAATGTCAAAACCAATGTTATTAACTTCGGTGGAAGTATTCCATTGCAAAATGGCATCTTCACCACTAATGTTACCTGTAAATGTCGTTAGCTTAACAGGTAATAAACTGCCAAACCGCACGTCAGCTATAAATTTAAAATTATTGTTCGGAGCAAAGTCTGTCCACGTTGTATTGCCGCCAGGCACGGTTAAATAAAACGATCCCGACCTGATAGGGTTTTCTGTTTCAAAAGCGTAAGCGAAACTGGTAGTGCCGGTTTGTTTTATTATTAAAAAGAAATCTCCGGCGGGAACGGAAACGGCAGGAGAAAGCGCAAGCGCATTGGCCCCGGCTACCGAAGTTTGACTGGCAGATGTAAAAATAGCTGTGCCGGGCAGGCCGCCGGTGCCAGCTGCATTAAAAATGGCTATAGTATAAGGATTTCCCCCTTGGTTAAAATAAGTTGTTACTTGGTTAATGGTATTAGCATTGGAAGTGGAGAAACGCAAAGCAACGTCGAAAGTATTGCCATTTATACCCACACCCACACCTCCCTCACCCGTAGGTACGGCAGTATTGCCATAGCCAAAGGTATTAATGGTAATGGCCTGGCTTGTTGTTGCTAAGTTATTGGCATTATTACCGTCGGCAGGCACTGAAACAGTGATAGCGTTGGTACCTGCTGTTTGCGGATTATACGTAGCAAAAGTAACTACCCGGGTGGCGCCCGGAGCCAGTGAAGCTATTGATTGACTATTTGAAAACGGAGATCCGGCTCCGGTTATATTTAGCGTAACCTGTAAGTTAGTGAGCGTATTGGAACCTGCATTATTTACCAATGCTCTTACAGCATGAAAAATCCCCACTGGTAGTTTTTCGTTTGTGTACACCAATTGTACCTGTGCATCGTTAGGGGGTAGCAAAACCGCCACAAAACGATACGTTTGCCCGGAGGTAGGTAAAGCACTTTTTCTGCTGTTAAAACGATTTGCTATATAGTCGCCATTTAAAAAAGTGGCTGTAGCCCAGGCCTGTGCTGACGTTTTGGTTATGTTAACAGCGGCTATTGAATTATTACCCCTGATACCTGCAGTACCCTGAATAAAGGCATCTGCCCCAGTACCGATAGAGAATGTGCCGTAAATAAATTCAATATTATTTAAGCCTTCGTACAATTTAATCTGAAAATTAATGGAGCTATATTGACCAGCGCCGGCAGTTAAGTTCCAGTCGCGAAGATTTTTAAACTGAACAGTACATACCCGCGAACCGGCCGTTCCAGTTGTGGCAACTCTGTATTCGGGGCTGGTAGCACCGTCCAGGTCCAAATTAAACGGCGCAATAATATTAGGGGTTGTGTATGAATTAGACGCAACATTAGTGGAAATGGTAGCTGCAGTGGCACCTAATTTAATAAAACCGTTGGTACTTAACACAAACTGGGTAAAGGTGGCCCCATTGTACAAAAAATTAAACCCAATGTTTTGTACTGATGATGTATCCTCGTCGAAGGTAAGCGTGCCACCATTAAAATTAGTTGCAATGGCCAATCCTGCGGTACCAATATCAGTATAAATGCCGGCTGCAGCCACAGCATTGGCTGCCCGGTAGTTGTACTGACTAAATGCCTGCGTTATAAAAAAGCAAAGAAAAAGGAACAGGTAGATTTTTTTCATTTAAAAGGTTTTTCTAAATGTAACCAGGAATTTTATAAAATGTTAAGCTTACTTTTTTTATTTCTATATGTGCAAATAAAGACTGCAAATAATTTTTCAGCCTAACATTAAATAAATTAATCAGATTTTATTTGACAAACTCTTAGGTTATTGTGTGGCCACCTTCAGCGCAATTTTTGTTCGTAAGGTAACGGTCCATCCTTCTTTTTTTTGCGATAACCCTAACCTTTAAAAAAAATGTATTGGGCCAGGGTGCAGGTAAGGGCTATTAATTGCCGCAACAGTAAGCACAATGGGTAGCTGTTTACCGGTTATAAACGCTCCGGTATTAAAATGGCACCAATGAGAAGGTCAGAAACTTTACCCAGGCGTTTATACTAAAGTCCGCAGTGCCGCAAACATGTCAACTAAAAGTTTTTTTGTTGATGAGCAGTTGATTTTCAAACTACATTCCAATATAAAAAGCTGGTACGCAAAGGTGAAAGTGATTTTTTAAGCCACTTATGAACAATAAACTATATAAATGTTATTTTATAAAAAACACTGATTTTGACAAAAGCAGCATTTGTTGATTATTGAACCAGGTATCTTTGAAACACAATTCCATATTAGTATGTAAACATATTTGGCATAGTAAATAGTAAACCCGTATGGCTTTGGTGTGGTGTATGTAAAAAAACCTGAATGCTCCCCTTCGTTAACGACCAAAGTTTGCAGCCAGCAAAAAAATCTTATTAAATTAGTATTTAGTCATTGAAATGCATTTTCACTTTAGTTTTTACAGTTCCGTACTCTTAATATTTTTTAGCCAGGGAGTTATTTTTTCGTTCTTATTATTAAAAAAAAGTATCACACATCAAAGTAATCCTGATAGATGGTTAAGCTTGATTATTTTTTTATGCTCGCTATACGTGTTGCCGTGGATGCTTGGTTTTGCCGGCTGGTACAGTTTGCAGCCCTACAGGGATATTATGTTTTATGTTCCATTTCAGCAATTATTACTTGTAGGTCCTGCAATTTATTTTTACACGCAAAGTCTTTTAAACCCTGCGTTTAGATTTAAGCGCAGCGCCTGGCTCCACTTTACCCCGGCTTTGGCTTATTTACTTTACCGGTTGGTCATTTTTATTACTGACAAAGTTATTTTACACCAATACTTTTTTTACGCAAACGGCAGAGATAAAAGCTTAGATACCTGGTATGAACTGGCAGGATTTTTATCGATGTTACTGTATTTTTTAATAAGCCTGCGATACTATGCCACGTACAAAAAGGTAATTTTTCAAACGGTAAGTTTTGCCAATAACTTATTATTTGGCTGGATACAGAAGTACCTGCTAACCTTTTTGCTGATGCAGGTTTTGTGGCTACTCTTCTTTCTTTTTTATCCTGATTGGGGAAATTTTAAAGAAAAATGGTGGTACTACCTCGCTTTTTCGTCGCTTATGTATTATGTAGGCATTACGGGCTATGCCAGCAACGTAAAATCCTTAATTTCTTTCAAAATTTCAGCTAATGAAAATAACGCGGTTTTTCTTTTAGATAAAACTACCAATGAGTCGGAAACGGCAGAGTCCATTCAATTAATAGAGGTGGTTGAAGATTCAATTAGCCCTGAAGCAGAAGAATGGAAAGTGAAAATTTGCCACTTGCTTGAAAAAGAGCAGCTGTATGAAAATCCAAACCTAACGTTGCTTGATATTGCCCGCAAACTGGATACCAACCAAACAGTGATATCTAAAATGATTAACCAGGGCTTTAAAATGAACTTTAATGACTTTATCAATAGCTACAGAATAAAAGCGGTTATTCATCTATTAAAAAATAAAGAGCATCAGAAGCAAACCTTGCTTGGTATTTCTATCGATTGCGGTTTTAACTCTAAAACTACCTTTAACCGCTGCTTTAAAAAAAGTACGGGATTGTCTCCAAGGGATTTTTTGGAAAAACTAGCCGATGAACAGTCAAAAACGTAAAATTTTAAAGAATAGTTTGTACCAAATCATGATTTAGGACGACATATGTCTCGGCAAATGTCAAATTCGCTATGTAAAATATCGAAAAATGAAACTTACCATTACCATTTTAGTTGCGCTGGTAGCAACACAGGTCTTCGCTCAAAATGCCCAGGTCGACAGGCAAATCAAACAGGTTGAAAATAACCTCATTCCATTCGTTCCGGTAAAGGGCTTTAAAGGCTGGAACATTATAGACCGAATGAAATACTACCAGGTGCCGGGGGTAAGTATAGCCGTTATCAATAACTATAAAATAGCCTGGGCAAAAGGGTATGGCTTGGCAGATACCATTAACAAAAATCCGGTAACAACGGAAACAATGTTTTCTGCAGGCTCTATCAGCAAGTTGGTTTCGGCTGTAACTGCTTTAAGTATGGTTCAGGCTAATAAACTGCAACTGGACAAGCCAATCAACGACTACCTCACTTCGTGGAAAATTGCCGGCAACAACTTTACTAAAAAAACGCCCATCACTTTACGAATGTTATTGAGCCACACTGCAGGAACCAGTCAAACATCGTATTTTGGTTTTACACCCGATAAAAATCCACTACCTACCATAGTTCAAATATTAAGTGGGGCCGCAATTTCGGACAGCAGGCCCCTGGTGGTAAATAGCGAACCTCAAAAAGAATTTAAATATTCAGGTGGCGGAAGTATGGTTGCCCAATTGGCCATGATGGATGTTTCAAAACAAACTTTTGCAGACTTGACCCAACAGGCCATCTTCAACAAATTAGGAATGTCAAATTCAACCTTTGAACAACCATTGCCTCAAAAGTTTCAGTCAAAGGCTTCAGGCGCATATTCTGCCGCCTCGTGGTTTAAGGGAATGCCCTATGTGTATCCACAGCAGGCGGCAGCAGGTTTGTACACAACCCCAACCGACCTTGCAAAGTTTTTTATTGATATTCAAAAATCTTATTTGGGAAAGGGAGCGATATTAAACCAGGAGTTAACAAAACAAATGTTTACCCCACAGGCCAATGTTTCCGACGGAAGTTATAAGGAACAAATAGGGGTGGGTCCATTTTTAATTCAGCGTACCGACAATAAAGATAACAAAGGCGTGTATTTTGAATTTACCGGTGTTAATGCAGGCTTTTTAGCGTATGGTATAGCCAGTATACAAGGGGGCAATGGCGTTGTCATTATGCTTAACTCGGGCGATGATGTAAATGGTTTGGGTAAAGAAATTAGAAGGGCTGTTGCCAAAGCATACCATTGGTACAAATTTTTACCGGCAGAGGTACAGCCAATAATACTTGACAATGCCACCATTGACAGCTACATTGGCCGTTATAAAAAAGCGGCAGATGAAGTGGTGGTTATTAAAAAAGAGAAGGATTATTTGATTGAAACAGTTAATGATGGCAATAATATTTATTGCTTTCCGATTGTAAGGGATACGCTGATTTTTACTGACTACAATGTAAAAGGATTTTTTGCACGAAGCGAAGACGGAAAAATAATTTCTCTGCGTACTGAGTACCAAACATTAGAACAGGCCTGGGCTAGAATGAACGATGATGAATTTACACCTTCAGAATATCTAAAGGCAAAAAAATACAACGAAGCCAAACTAGGGTTTAGACAAATGAATATGAACGAGTATCAAATTACTTATTTGGCGTATGATCTTTTAAATAAAAAACCTACTGATGTTGAAGCCGTAAAGATCGTTTTGGAACTGGCGCAGGAGCAACATCCCAATGCATCGGTAGTGTATAGCCGCTGGGGCGACTATTACCAAAAAGTGAATGATAAAGCCAGTGCTATAAAAAACTATGAAAAAGCGCTGGAACTTGACCCAAACGATAAACAGACTATGGACACAATATCAAAATTGAAAAAGTAAATTATTAAACCCAAACCACAATGAAGTATACCAATTTAATGGGCCTTATCGTTGTATTGATCCTTTCGGTTCAAATTGTTACAGCGCAGTCGTCGTCAAAACGGTTTAACCTTACAGATTTTGATAAGGTTGAGATTGAAAATGTAAACGGTCAAATTGAAATTGAATTGGGAAAGCCATTTGCTATATCCGTTTCAGAAAACGAAGTTGCAGAAGAACAACTAGAAATTAGTAAGGTGGCAGATAGACTAATTATTCAATTAAAAAAGCAATATAGCGATGATTGGAAAAAGAGAAAGCCAGTGATTATAAAAATTGCTATGCCTGAAATATCTAAGCTGTTAAACAACTCAAATGCAGATATAAGTATAAAAAAGTTTGTTGGACGATATTTGGGGATGAACAATACTGGAAACGGAAATATTATACTGGTAGGTTCAGTAGTTGATTTTATTGAAATTGAGAATAATGGAAACGGTAATATTGATACTAAAAACATTATTGCGAAAAAAGTAGCCATAATTAAATCAGGCAATGGTGATGTGACTGTTACAACAGCCAATAGCTTTAGCGTTAAAATGGCAGGTAATGGCGATATCATAACCTATGGGACAGGTAAGGCTGTTATTGAAAAACAAAGTGGAAACGGAAAAGTCGTTTATGCAAATGCAGGTTTTCCGGTTCAATAAATAAAATATCTTTCCACTTAAGGTTGTGCTGCAAAGTCGGCACCTGGTAGTTGGTTTATTTATGCCTTTGATGGCAATTTGCAGATTTCTAATACCATCATTAAACTAGTGGCTAAGAAAGGGTACCTGTTTCTGTTTGTTCATGAAACGTTCGGTTTGGAAAGTTTAGCGAGTTCAATAGTCACAAAAAATATTGTTGTTTAACTAATTTACATCTGGACTTGTATACTACATTTAGGAAAATAATGCTATGATTAATAAAGCAACCCTTACATTTTTAGAAGATCTAAAAGATAATAATTCAAAAGAATGGCTTGATGAACATAGGGCAAAGTACGATTTGGCCAAAGGCGATGTGCTGGCTTTGACTGCCAGCTTAATATCAGCCGTTGGCGACTTTGACAAAACCATTGCAGATGCGGCTTTACAGCCTAAAAGTTGTATTACCAGGTTAAATAGAGACCTGCGTTTTGCCAAAGATAAAACGCCCTATAAAAACGACTACTACATTGTGCTCAATAAAGACGGAAAAAACAGTGCTTCGGCTTTTTATTATGTACACATACAGCCAGGCAATTGTTTTGTTGGTGGCGGCCTTTATAACCCACAGCCGGAACCACTAAAAAAGGCCCGGCAGGAAATTGACTATAGTTTTAATGAATGGACTAAAATTATTAGCGATAAGGCATTTAAGAAAAGCTTTCCCAGTGGCATTCAAAGCGTTGGTGCTTTAAATAAAGTGCCGGCCGGTTACGATGAAAGTAATGCTGCCAGCGAGTTCTTAAAAATGAAAGGATTTTGTACAAAGGAAATGATAACCGACAAAGATATAATGGCAGCAGGCCTTGAAGACAAAATCATTACTTACTTTAAAACAGCCAGGCCATTAGTTGACTTTTTAAACAGGGCCATCGAAAACGATTAGGTGACATGCATGTTACGGCGGTCGTTTTTTGTTTGGTGTCAGTTTTGTTAATCGCATATTCTATCCAATGGTAGCACCTACTTCTTCCTTCTTCTTAAAAAAACAGTCAATTAATTTGGGTATGTAACAGAAAATAGCTCTGGGTGTTACATCACTACCACCAATCGCTTTTCTTTCTTCAAAATTTCTTCGAAATTGAAACGGTAATTTTGCGAAGTGAAAATTTTAATAATAGAAGACGAACCTGCACTTGCGCAAAGCATAGCCGAATACCTGTCGGAGGAGCGTTATTTGTGTGAATTTGCCACCACTTTTGCCGAGGCATCAAACAAAATTGACCTGTATTTGTACGATTGTATTCTACTGGATATTATGTTGCCGGATGGTAATGGTATAAAATTATTGGAGGAACTTAAGGCAAAGAACAAACAGGATGGAGTGATCATTATTTCGGCTAAAGATGCCCTGGACGATAAGATTAAAGGCCTGCAACTGGGTGCCGACGATTACCTAACCAAACCATTTCACCTGTCGGAACTTGCGGCGCGGATGTATTCCGTCATCAGGCGAAAACAGTACAAAAGCTCGAACACCTTTCAGCAAAACGAATTACAAATTGATTTACTTGCCAAAACGGTTTCGGTTAATAGCGGGTTGATATCGCTTACTAAAAAAGAATTTGACCTGTTGCTATTTTTTATAGGCAATAAAAACCGGGTCATCTCCAAAAGTACTTTGGCAGAACATCTCTCCGGCGATTTTGCCGATATGTTAGACAACCACGATTTTGTGTATGCGCACATTAAAAACCTGAAAAGGAAATTAAATGAAGCGGGTAGCGACAATTACTTAAAAACAGTATATGGCACGGGCTACAAATGGGAAGGTTGAAAAACTATTGAGTAAAACGCTGAGAACTTTTACACTGTATTCGCTTGTAGTGCTGGCAGCCAGTGTACCTGCTTATTATTATTTGGTGGATGATATATGGTTGCGCGAACTGGATGAGCACAACACCATTATAGCCGACCGTACAAAAAACGAGCTGAACAGGCTGCCCCTAACCGATACGGCGCTTGCTGAAAGCATTGCGTTATGGAATAAAATACAACCCGGAACGAACCTTCAAAAAGCAACTGACACCGCAACAGGGCCTGACAGTGCCTATACCGTTATACGCCAAAACCTAAACGCATCACCCAAAACTATTGACCGTTTCAGGGGGTTGGTAAGGCTGATTTTCATCAACAATAAACCCTACCTTTTAACGGTAGAAACCAATGTAGAGGAAACAGAAGAAACCGCTATAGCCATTGCAGCACTTACGCTGGTATTCTTTCTTATATTGGTAATTGGTTTTTTGCTGTTGAACAGGCGATTGTCGGTGCAGTTATGGAAGCCATTCAGAAGCACCTTATCTACCCTGCAAAATTTTAACCTCAATAATCAAACCGCAGTAACCTTTGAAAGATCGAACACGTTTGAATTTGAAGAGCTAAATACTGCACTGGGTAAATTGTTAGCTCATAGTATTGCTGTGTACAAAACTCAAAAAGAATTTACTGAAAACGCCTCACACGAATTGCAAACACCCCTGGCCATCATTAAAAACAGGTTAGACCTGTTGCTTCAAAAAGAAACCGTTACCGACAGGCAGTATCAAATAGTGGAAGAAATAAATACGACATTAACACATATTTCCCGCATCAATAAAAATCTGCTGTTACTGGCCAGGATCGACAATCAACAATTTGCCGATAATGAGCAAATCGACATTCGCCAAATAGCTGAACAATGTTTGGAAGATTTTAAAGAACATGCCGATCAAAAAAATATCCTGGTCAATGTCGATTTGAAAAACGACATAATTGTTGAGGGAAATAACACATTGGCTACAATATTATTAAGCAATTTACTATTAAACGCCATCAGGCACAATACCCAAAATGGTACTATCAATATTTTGATTACCAAACATGAACTGTGCATTGCCAATTCAGGTAAAGCCGGGTTAAACACATCGGCCATATTTAAACGGTTTGCAAAAACCAGTAACGAACATGCAGGCAGCGGGTTGGGATTGGCTATTATTCAACAAATCTGCCACCGACATAACTGGTCCATCGATTATCGGTTTACCGACAATCTTCATACTTTCATCATTTATTTTAAATAGTGCGTTTGGTTTTTTTGGTAGATAACCTGACATTGAATTACAATTCAAAATTTATTCTAAATCGCTTATCAATTTTAACGTGTAACATAAAAAATTTATACGGATGAAGCGAATATTAATAGGGTTGACAGCAATGGCCATTGTACATGTGGCAACAGCCCAAACCACCGACAGCATTGCTGTAAGTGAAAGTAAAGGCGCACAAGACAGCCTTTCGTTTATCAAATCAAAACGAATGTCAGACGCCGATTTGGCAAAAAAGAAAGAAGGAACCTTTTTTACCGGGATACCCGATTTTTCATCTGACCCCGTAACCGGTTTTGGCTTTGGTGCACGCACCAATATTTATTGGAATGGCAAGCGCGATAACCCATTGTTTGCATATACGCCATACCTTATGAAACTAAAGGCCAATGCGGCCTATTACAGCTCCAACGCCAGGGAATTAGTGTTGTCGCTGGATGCGCCTTATTACAAAGGAACACGTTGGCGGTTTAAGGTCGATTTTAAAGCCCAGCAAAACCCGGCCAACTTATATTTTGGCTCCACCGAAGCTACTTTGGGAGAGTTGAGACTGCCGTCAACACCCAACGGTGGACAAACGTATTCAACCTATTCGTCGTTCAATAGGGCTCGTAAAACCTTGCGCCCGGGCGGTGTTGGAGAAGCAGCCCTTGTGACCGATGCACTATCTAACCGGTTTAGAGAAACCGAATACATGCTTAACCTGAAAGCAGATTATGCGCTTGGCAAAAAAGGTGTGTGGAGAATTATGGGCGGCTACGAAATACAAAATTTGAAGTACGCTACTTTTGAAGGAACGCAAGTTGAAGCCATTGATCCAATTACAGGCCAGCAGAGTAAAGCACCCAATAGTACATCGTTGTTGCGAAGGGATTTTCAGGAAGGCCTTATTTCGGGCCTAAACGGAGGTTGGGTTTCGTTACTTCAAACCGCCCTTATATACGATACAAGAGATTTTGAACCCGACCCTACCCGCGGCTTTTACATGGAAATTGCCAACGAATTTTCCAGCCCGGTCATCGGCTCGCAATTCAATTTTAATAAGCTATTTATACAGGGACGGTTTTATAAAAAAATACCCATAGGCCCACGAACTGTTTTTGGGGGCCGGATAGGTGCCGGCAATATATTTGGAAAGAATGCCCCCTTTTTTGAGTTCCAGGATCAGTGGAGCCCCGACGGCAGCATTAATGCACTGGGTGGCAAGCAATCACTGCGTGGCCACAGAGCCAACCGGTTTTTAGCCCGTTCGCTGGCCTTTGCCAACTTTGAATTGCGTAGCCGCCTTGCTGAAGTAAAGCTGGGTAAACAACGTTTTTCGTTTGCCGTCGCCCCCTTTTTTGATGCCGGAACTGTTAGAAACGACTGGAAAGATTTAAACTTCACCAACATCAAAACCTCCTACGGCGGTGGCCTACGCATAGCCTGGAACCAATCCACCATCATTTCATTTGATTATGGTGTGTCAAAAGAGGATAAGTTGTTTTATTTTGGTATAGGGCAGGCATTTTAGTAAAGCCAGTGAAATAGCTATACTAACCAGTAAACCAGGTAACGCCAGCTACGGTAATAATTGTACTTCTACCAACCAGTAAATTAACCAGCGTAAGTTTCCCCCTCCTTTTGAAAAGTAGGGGGAAATGCAACGAACCTTCGGTAGTAGGTGACAAACCTTACTCCAAAATTGAACTTCTACCAACCAGAAAACTAACCGGCGAAGGTTTCCCCTCCTTTGAAAAGGAGGGGACAGAATGTTTTTATAACTTGTTATAAAAACGTTCAGGGGGTGGTTATGACGCTACACATGAAAAGAAGATCATCAACAACAAACCTTAACTAAAACCCCTGCGAAAATACCTCCATAATTACTGCACTTCAGCTGTGGGCACCTTGTAGAAACATCTTTGAAGAGGCCGGGATTCATTGTTAAATTATCTGCGCAAATGTTGTTGGTCGGGCCACCAAAAACTACCAACCAACAATGGTTAACCGGTCTAACCACCCCTGATTTTATGCTTCGCACAAAATCGTCCCCTCCTTTAAAAGGAGGGGAAAATGCAACGAACCTTCGGTCGTTGGTCACAACTACGAACTATGGCAAAAATGCTAGCCACCGTAGAAAATTAAACTTTTGCTAACCAGTAAACCTGCGCCGACCCTTCGGTTGTTGGTGATAACTCCGAACTATGGCAAAAATGTTAGCCACCGTAGAAAATTAAACTTTTGCTAACCAGTAAACCTCCCAGCGCAGGTTTCCCCTCCTTTAAAAAGGAGGGGACTGAATGTTTTTATAACCTGTTATAAAAACGTTCAGGGGTGGTTAAATTGAAACACCTGATACATCCTAAATAAAGTCAAAAAGTTAGCCCAACACCGACAGCGAAGTTTGGTATATTTAGACTTAAGTACATCACTGGTGCAGTTGCCATTACCTTCCAAATAAAAATACATTTAAACCAAACCTGATGGCTGAGAAACAAGCGCCAACAAAAGAATTGAGAAAGGTTTTAGGGCTAACTTCTTTGTTTATTATTTCTATTGGATTGGTGGTGTCGCAAAGTTCGGTTGTGTCCATATTGCAAGGCGCTGGCTTAGGAGGTGGTAGCTTTTTTATAGCTATACTCATCGCCTTTATCCTTACACTTTGTTATATATCTACTTATTCCGAGTTGGCCCTAATGATGCCAAAAGCAGGAAGCATCAGCACTTTTACATCCGTTTCAATTGGTCATTTCCCGGCAATCGTTGCTACCTTATCTGCTTACATAGCACCAAATGTATTTTCAGCCCCGGCCGAATTAATATTAATGCAACATGTACTCGATAGTATGGCTCCCGGCTCCTTCCCCAACATTGCCCTCGCCAGTTTATGGCTGTTTGCCATACTCAACATGTTGGGTGTTGATTTATTTGCTTCTATTCAAAGTATTATCTCTTTTACCATGTTGCTAACGTTGCTGGTAATAGGTATTGTAGGGCTTACCAACAGTCCTTTGCAGGGTATAGCGCCCATTAACATATTTTCTCAACTGGTACATACTGACAGCGCTGTGTTTTCATTGGTATTAATCGCTCTGTGGCCCTTTGTTTCGTTCGAAGTGGTGTGCGATCTTATTGAAGAATCTAAAAATCCGGTAAGGCATATTCCTAAAGCCATGTTTCTGGCAGGTACTACCATGTTTGTTTTGTATAGTCTGCTTTGCGTTGTGGCAATCATGCAGGTACCTGCGGCGCAACTGGTCGGTACCGATATTCCCCATTGGGTTTTAGGCAAGGCCATTTTTGGAAACACCGGCAAAATAATCATTGTTGTTTTAGCTATTACTACTACCTGCGGCCTCATTAATGCATCGCTGGCAGCTGTGCCCAGGCTGTTATTTGGCATGGCTCATCTTAAACAATTGCCCGCTATTTTTATGCGGCTTCATCCAAAATTTAAAACTCCGTGGGTTGGTATCCTGTTTCTCACAGTAATCGTAACCGTACCGATCTTCATATTTAAAAACAACCCCGATGCTTTGTTATTACTGGTAATATCGTCGGCAAGTTGCTGGTTGCTTACCTACATAATAGCGCACATAGACCTTATAGTGTTGCGTAAAAAATACCCACACTATAAACGCCCCTTCACTTCTGCTTTTTTTCCATTGCTTCAAATAATCGGTATAGCTGGTATGATGTATGCCTTTATCAACAACGCCCCCACACCCGGGCTACGGTGGAAAGTATACACAAATGTTGCCCTATTTATTGGTGTCACCGCATTGTACGCCTTTTTTTGGGTAAAGTTTAAAATGAAAAAAAATTTGTTTGAACCCGAAGATATTGAGCAGGCCATCGCGGATTAGAATAAACAAGGTTCCAAAATCAAATACAATAGGTATTGCCGCCGTTGACCTACAAAGAGACTTTACTTATGCTACCACTGCTGATGGCGATAAAAAACGCTACCTCCATAGCGCAACACGTAAACAGGTTCGTAGCTTTTATTGAAAAAGAATGGCAGCTCTACAACAATACAAAATATGAAACCAATGCGTCCAACACCATCATTGAGCAATTGTTAGGCACGGAAATTTTGATAACTATCCACAAGCTGGTTATTACTTTTTTGAAACCCAGCTTTACAGCTATTTTCATCAGTCGTTGCAGCCTGCCTCTATCACCATAGAGGTCGCACTCTTACGGTTTGTAATTTTATTCAGATTTTTTTTTCATAATCAGCTGTTTAGTATTAATTGTACCAAATAGCGGATAATCATTGACATTTTGTTTACAAAGCCGGCGCTGTTTAGCAGGTTTATAATTGTAAGCCCGGGTTTATGGTGAGCAATGGCTCATTGCCCGTCATGCATGTACAATTTTTCAACAAAACATTATACTTACGCACTCAACAAAACATTATACTCACGCACTCAACAAAACATTATACTCACGCACTCAACAAAACATTATACTCACGCTCTCAGAAAATTAAAAGCGGGTGATTTATTAATTGTTCAATTGGCGGACACAATTAACCATGAAGTGACTGTTTTAATTAGTCCGTATTTTATATTAAACTTTAATTAATGACACAATCCTCTATTGAATGGACGGAGATGACATATAATCCAACGACGGGTTGTATAAAAGTTTAAGCAGGATGTAAGCTTAGCTATGCTACAATAATGACGAGACGATTAAAAGCGATGGGATAGAGAAATATAAGAACGGTTTTAAAATTATCAAAACACACCCTGAAACGCTTGCAATTCCATATACCTGGAAAAACCCCAGGATTGTTTTTGTAAATTCAATGAGCAACCTTTTTCACAAAGATGTTACCGTTGAATTTATTAAACAAGTATTTAAAGTTATAAATGAAAACCCGCAACATGACTTCAGGAATTGACAAAAAGAGTGGAGAGACTTTTTGAAATCCATAAAGAACTCCGTTGGACACATAATATTTGGACGAGTGTTTCTGTTGAAGCCAGTAGAATTGTTGAGCGCATTAATTTCTTAAGACGGACAAAAGCCAAAGTAAAGTTTCTGTCATTAGAGCCATTAATTGGAGAACTTAAAGATCTAAATCTAAAAAAAATGGATTGGATTATTGCTGGTGGGAAAGGTGGACACAACCCTGCAACAACGAACCCGGATTGGGTATTATATATCCAAAGTCAATGTAGAAAAGCTAAAGTTTCTTTTTTTTTTAAACAATGGGGTGAAAAAAATAAAAAAGCTACAGGTCGTACACTGAACGGGAGGACTTACGATGAAATACCTGAAGTTTATGACTTGGTTAGAAAAGCTTAATCACTACACCTACGCAAAACCTTAACTTTTTCCGTTTGTTGATGATCCCGTAGCCGCGCTGTTAAATGTTGTTCCCGAACCACGCATTGGCTTGAACTTAAGAAAAAATAAATTGCATTAAAAGCCTGTCCCACTAAGGATTTGAAGCTTTAAAAATGCATAAAAAGAGTATTAAAAAATGGTGAAAAAAAGTTGCTATAAAAAGATGTGGTACAAGGGAGTGACACAACGATGTTCAATAGAATCCCTCCTGTTCGTCCAATAAAAAAAAATCCTTAAGTTGACGCCTGTTCGAACCACGGTATAAATATCACCTTCAACTGTTGCATGCGTAAGCTTATATAGGTATTCATTATCTGTTGTATCTTTAATCTTGTATTAGTTTAGGCTGTTTGGTTAAATACCGCCCCTGTCTTGTTTTGTAGATATTATGAAAACCAGGCTTTAAAATAATTGAATGAATAACATGAAAACAATAACAGCGATATTTCTTATTGTTACACTTTGGAGTTGCAGAAAAGGGGATCTAATCGAAAAGAAAGAGGTATATCCACATACACTATCAAGCATAAGAAATAACGGAAGCGTTGTTTTGCAGTGGCAAAAGCCCTGGTGTCCTTTTGATTGTCCTCAATTAGTTCCTGAGCGTTTTGAAATTCTAATGTCTGATACCGATCCTTTAACATTAAAATTTCATGTATCGGTAAGTAATAGCCTTTTCAATTTTACAATCGATAACTTAATTAATGGAAAGCCCTACTATTTTGCAATTAAGGCCATTGACAATAAAAAAAAATTTACGCTGTCCAAAACAGTAATGACGATACCTGAAAACCCTGAGCATATCCAGGCAGTATTTCCAATAACAGGCAAGGACCGGCAACTTGGAACATGGTCACCAGAAAAATCATTAGTTTCCTATACTGGTAATTACATATGGAATAATGGAAATAACAGTGCACAATCAGTTTTTACTTACTCATTATTAAATAACACAGAAGCACTTATAGAAAAACATTCCCGTTCACCTGAGTGGTCTCCAACACAACAAAAAATTGCGTACCACACCGATAATGGTGAAGTCAATACTTCCCAGGGATACAGACCTGCTCATATTGCAGTTTACAACATTCAAGATGTCACTATAAACCGATTAACAAGTGGAAACTCTTTCAACTACCTGCCCACATGGTCACCAGATGGCAATTGGATAGCCTATTTATCGGACAAGGCGGGAAGTAAAGAATACAATCTTTGGAAGGTCCCCTCCAATGGTGGCACAGCAATAAAAATAACATCTGACTTTAACGATTTGGCGGATATGAGAACAATAGACGAACGATCACCGAAAACATTAAGTTGGTCGAAAGATGGGAGTAATATAGCATTTGCAAGATTGAAGAAAACAAATGATACATATAACTACGACCTTTATTCAGTTCCCTCAAATGGGGGTAACAGGGCAACAATCATATCTTCTCAATGGAGCGATTTCTGTCCGGCGTACTCACCCAACGGCACTACCATAGCATTTGTTAGTGATCGTTCAGGGTTAAACGAAATTTGGACAATGCACTTACAAACCAAAAGGTTTAGGCAGATTACCGGAAGTACAGGAAAACGGGTATATGAAAATTCGGGGAAAATAGAATGGTCTGCATCGGGCGATAAAATTTTATTTACTAGTACAGCAGGCACCTTCAATACACTTTTTACGGTGGATACCAATTGAAATTAAAAATTTTTGCTCTTGCCGGTCTTGCAGTTAAATCGTGTAAGGTGTTTTGCAGTTTTCGCCTTTGCAGGGAGAGTCACCTGCAAATGATTTGCAGTTAGTTGGTCGTCCTGCAGCAGTGCAGTAATATTGTCATCCTCAAATGTTTTTGCCGTAAAGGGTCTTATGCGATTGCTTCTATCCGTATTTTATTTCGGCAAAAAATAATGACCATAGATTTAATTTACTTAAAGCCAACTTAAATTCCAACACATGCAAAAACGTTACCGTTGTTTACAAATTTTTAGACAGGGTATTAGCCATTAAGTGCATAATAAGTTAGCTACAGTTGCCCATGCGCATGATACTTTTAGCGCATGCAATGTAAAAACGCCATCGTGTATTTTTACAAAATTTAGTCAACTGATAAACTAATCCTGGCCCACTGTTAAATTAGTTTTTAACCCAATCAATAAGTATACAAAAGCAATCTCCAACAATGGAGGCTTACCTTATCTATCCATTTCATTATATTCGGCCACCATTAAGTAGTCGGTTAGGTGTTGTACAGGTAGTTATCAAATATTATTACCAATAAAAACATAACAACTATATAGGTTGCTGACCCATTGCCCCACAAAAAAACTCCCCCAAATAAAAAAAGGGGGAGCTGAAAAGTTACTATCTAAAAAACAGCCTACGGAGTTAAACTTCCCTCAATGCTATCGTCCATGGTTTTACCCAACAAGGCCCCGGCAGCCATTTTTATTAGCGCAATAGCATCGCCATGTTTGTTATCCCAATAGTACGCCTCAATGGTGGTTACTTTCAGTACGGTTATCCGCGGGTCGTTTACACCCCCGGTAAACCACGTTTTTACTATTGGCTCCCAAAGTTCTTCAATCAAAGCCCTGTCGGTTAAAATTATGGCCTCACCATACACACTCAAAAAATCGGAGTTCGACCCCTGAAACAGCAATTGCACTTTACTATCTTTTTCTATGTCGGCGTTTTTTTGGCTGTCGTTTGCACTTAAAAAGTAAAAGTTACCTTCTTCGTCAATTTTTGTGGCCGACATGGGCCTTACCGATGTGGGATCGCCGCTGGTAATATCTGTCAAAAAAAAGCAGGTACTGTTTTTTTCTGCCAGCTCCTTTATCTTTTTACCTGCTTCTTTTCCCATAAGGTCCTGGTGGTTTTTTTCTTCCTGTTGTTCATCAATGCTATTCATACATATTATTTTTATTAGTTAAAATACTAACAGTAAAAATATTGTACCATGCCTATAACTTACCCTGCGCCTATGCCTTAATTTAAGGGGGGTCAGTTGCCTTCAAATCATCGTTGCTTTTTATGGAAACTCACATTAAAAATTTTGAAACTTGAGCGTATGCTTACCTAAAAAATAAGTGTAAAAAAACCGCCTGGCAAACTAGCGGTAAAAATGGTAGCTGTCTACCCGTTTTTACACCTACATTAGTGTAAAACATAACCACCTATCAATGCAATCAATCAAAAATATTATTTTCGACCTGGGGGGCGTGCTCCTTACGCTCAACTACAATCGCACCGAAACAGCATTTATCGACCTCGGCGTTTACCATTTTGCCCAATTGTACAACCAGCAAAAGGCCAGTCCCTTATTTGAGCAGTTAGAAATGGGTGAAATAAGTAACCACGATTTTTTTGAGGCATTTAGAAAAGTGGGCAATATGAACCTTAGCGATCAGCAAATGGAACAGGCCTGGTGTGCCATGCTTGGCCATTTTCCGGCCGAAGTATTGACTTTTTTGGCCGAGGTAAAAAATCGCTACAATATTTACTTGTTTAGCAATACCAACCGCATACACCACAGCGCCTTTATAAAAATTTATGAACAGCAAACCGGTCTTAAAAATTTTGACGACTTTTTTATAAAAGCCTGGTATAGCCACAACCTGGGCTCCCGCAAGCCTTACCCCAAAGCATATACCAAATTGCTGCAGTTGGAAAATTTACAAGCCAGCGAAACTTTGTTTATTGACGATAGTAAAGTAAACATTGATGGTGCAGAGGCCGCGGGGCTGCAAACAATTTGGCTTCAAACATCGCAAAACGTGTGGCAATTAGGGCTGTAGGTCAGCCTACTTAATTTCCTCAAACTCAATATAATCTTTACTGCCAGGCTGTTGGTTGGTAGTTTGTCCGGTACTGTTGGCCGGGCGTTTTACATTAGTGCCTTCATCGGTAGTATTGGTAAAATTGCCTGTTTCATTACTATTCATATTGCGCATTTGTTGTTTCATGCGGCGCGTGGCAGTAACTACAGGTATTAAAAAACCCGTAATAAATCTAAAAACAATGTAAATAAGTATGGTTATAAAAAAATAACTAAGCATAATTGGTTAAAGGTACAAACGACCTGTTTTTGACAAAACTAATTATATATTGGCCGGTTACTTTTACAAAACCTTAACGCTCATAACCGGCAAACCGCCTTTCTAAGGTTTTTAAAAATTTGGAAGTTCACTATCGTTTATACTACATTTGCAAAATACAACGAAACAACAGAAGGGAACGGCTAACCGTTCCCTTCTCTTATTATCACAATGAGCGAAACAATAATTGAGGCAGTTGAACAAATAATAAATGGGTTGCTACAAAACCAACCCACCGACTTTTTGGTGTCAATAAAAATTAAGCCCACCAACAATATCAAAGTGTTTGTTGACAGCGATGGCGAAGGTGGCATGACCATTGAAAAATGTGTGCGTATCAACAGGGCATTATACAAACAAATGGAAGAAATAGCCATGTTTCCCGATGGAGATTTTTCGCTGGAAGTATCATCGCCCGGTATTGATGAGCCATTAAAACTAAACCGTCAGTATCAAAAAAATATAAATCGGCTGGTAGAGGTAGTCCTTAACGACGATACCCAACAAACAGGCAAACTGCTACAGGTAACCGATACCGACATTGTAATTGAGTTTACCACCGGCAAAGGAAAAAAAGCCGAAATACAACAACCAACTATTTCTTTTAGTAACATAAAAAAAACAACCGTTCAAATCCAGTTCTAAATACTTTATTTAACCAATAACGTGTTTTTTTAAAAATTTTGCCATGGCAAGTATAAACCTCATAGAAGCATTCCAGGAATTTAAGGATGCCGAAAACATTGACAGGCCTACCATGATGAAGGTGGTAGAAGACGTATTCAAAACATTGTTGCGTAAAAAATTTACCAGCGACGAAAATTTTGACGTAATCGTGAACGCCGAAAAAGGTGACCTCGAAATTATTCGTCGCCGTATGATCGTTGACGATGGTGAGGTAATGGACCCCCTGGCCGAAATAGCCTATTCCGACGCCGTAAAAATTGAACCTGACTTTGAAGTAGGCGAGGAACTGTACGAGGAAGTAAATATTTACGACTTTGGCAGGCGTGCCATTTTAGCAGCTAAACAAACCCTTGCAAGCCGTATAAACGATTTAAAAAAGAACGTATTGGTAAAAAAATACGGCGATCGAATTGGCGAAATTGTAAATGCCGAAGTTTACCAGGTGTGGAAAAAAGAAGTTTTGTTGTTAGATGAAGAAGGTAGTGAGCTAATTTTACCCAAATCTGAGCAAATACCCAGCGATTTTTTCAAAAAAGGCGAAAGCATACGTGCGGTGGTAGAGCGGGTCGATCTAAAAAATAATAATCCGGTCATTATTCTAAGCCGCACTTCTTCAAAATTCTTGTCTAAGTTGTTAGAAATTGAAGTTCCCGAAATATTTGATGGCTTAATTGTTGTTCGCAAAATAGTTCGCGATCCCGGGGAGCGGGCCAAAGTGGCCGTAGAAAGCTTTGACGATAGAATAGACCCCGTTGGTGCATGTGTTGGTATGAAGGGAAGCCGCATTCATGGCATCGTTCGCGAGCTTAAAAACGAAAACATCGACGTTATCAATTTTACCAATAATATTAACCTGCTCATTCAAAGGTCGTTAACCCCTGCTAAAATAACCAGCATGGATATTGACCAGGAAGGCAAACACGCCAGCGTGTATCTTAAGCCCGACCAGGTAAGCCTGGCCATTGGCCGCCGTGGTGTAAACATAAAACTGGCCTGCGAACTTACCGGGTACGAAATTGATGTGTTCCGCGACAACGAAGGCGAAATAGAAGAATTTGATATAGACCTGGAAGAATTTAGCGACGAGATAGAACCATGGATTATTGACGAACTAAAGCGCATTGGTTGCGATACGGCCCGCAGCGTACTAAACCTTACCGCCGAAGAACTGGAGCGCCGAACCGATCTTGAAAAAGAAACAATTGTAGACCTCCGCAAGATTTTGAGCGATGAGTTTGAGAAAGAATAATTATTGCCCCGGCAGCCAAAACTTAAACAGTTTGAACCTGCTGTATGTTAAGGTTTTTTTTTGAGGCCCGGCAGTAAAGCAGGTAGCAACAGCAGTGGCGTCGCACTCTTTTACATTAGCAGCAGCACGAAGCAAAAAATTAACGCTTTTAACAAAAAGTGCACAGCAAAGGGTTACTATTAGTGTAGCATTTATATAAACAAAAACCTGTTTCACAAAAAACAGCAAGGCATACGATAGGTATTTTTGAGTAAAGCACGCAAATGCGTCGCCCGGCACAAAACTTACCATTACTTTTGGGCCACGAAAGAAAAAAAGAGGTGGCAGACGAACAAATAAAAAGTATTAATGACAGAACTCAAATTACCTCGATTACTAGCCGCAGCCAAGGAATTTAACGTTGGCCAGGACACGCTTGTAGACTTTCTTGAGCAGAAAGGCTTCAATAAAGACGACCTGAAACCAACTTCAAAGCTTAGCGAAGACATGTATATGTCCCTACAGCGCGAATTTCAGGGCGATAAGGTAGCTAAGAATAAGGCCGATATGGTTGAGATACCCAAAGGTTTACAGTCCGAAGGCCGTAAAAAAAGAGACGAGGAAGAAATCACTTTCACCAAAAAATTTGTAGCTCCAGCCGTTGCTTCTGCGGTGGCCGCTGCTCCTGTTTCTGCCCCGGCCGCTGCTCCTGTTTCTGCCCCGACCGCTGCTCCCGCCCAGGTAGAAGTACCGGTAGAGGTTCCCAAAGCTCCCGAGCCTGCACCCGTAGCAATACCCGAAGTAACACCGCCCCCGATACCTGTTGCTGCCCCGGTGGAAGCCCCTGCCGAGCCTGCCCCGCCAGAGATGGTGGCCGAAAAAACAGTATCGCAGCCAGTAACGCAAATTATACCTGCTGCCACAGTAAGTATTCAGGTACCTGCAGCAGAGCCGGTGGCCCAAAAAGAACCGGTAAAAGAAAATCTCCGCATCGATGCACCCGATTTGGAAGGTCCAAAAATTATTGATAAGATTGACCTTTCCACCATAGACTCATCTACAAGACCAAAAAAGGGTTTTAAAAAGAAGGAAGAGCCGGTAATCCCGTTCAAACCAGTAGCAGCCAAAACCGCGGCGCCTGTGCAGGTACAAAAAATAACACCCGTAATAGTGGAGCCAATTATTCAGCAGCCTGCTTACGCCCCGGCTGCTGCTACCGAGGTAGCCCCTGTAATCAGCAACATTAAAGCTGAAAAGCTGGAAGGTCCTAAAATATTGGGTAAAATAACCTTGCCCGTTAACAGCGATACCAGGCCAAAGCCATTAAGCAACCTGGAAAAACGCAAACGCAAACGTATACCGGTGGAGCGTAAAGTTGGCGAGCGTCCCGTTAGCGATCCAAATCAGCCCGGTACATTTAACCGGCAAGCTCCAGGCCAGGGAGGATTTAACCGTACCGATGGCCGTAGCCAGCCAAACCGTCCTGGGCAACAACAGGGTGGTTTTAACCGTCCGCCACAAACTGCCAACAGGCCGGTAACACCCGCTGCCGGTAACCGTTTTGGCCCACGCTCTACCGACAAACGTGCAGCCGATAAAGAAATAGATCAGAAAGAAATTCAGGATAAGATAAGGGAAACACAGGCCAAGCTGTCGGGCGGCAGTGGTCGGGGTAAAAGTATGAAGGCCAAATACCGTAAAGCTAAACGCGATGGCGCGAGCGAGCAAATGGGCCACGAGGGCGAAGACAATAAGTTAGTAGTAACCGAGTTTATTAGCGTAAGCGAATTGGCCAACCTGATGGACGTAAGCTTTGCCGAAGTAATTGGCAAATGTATGAGCCTTGGTATTATGGTATCCATCAACCAACGCCTTGATGCGGAGGTAATTGAGTTAGTGGGTGGTGAGTTTGGATTTGATGTTGAGTTTATTGACATGGAAGCCCAGGCCGACCTTGAGGAAGATGATGACATAGACACTGCGGATGAACTGCAAACCAGGGCACCCATTGTTACCATCATGGGTCACGTTGACCATGGTAAAACATCGTTGCTGGACTATATAAGAAACGCCAACGTAGTTAGCGGCGAGGCCGGAGGTATTACCCAGCACATAGGTGCCTATGAAGTGAAAACCGCTACAGGTAAAAAAATTACTTTTCTTGATACGCCGGGTCACGAGGCATTTACGGCCATGCGTGCAAGGGGTGCCAAAGTAACCGACATTTCGGTAATTGTAATTGCTGCCGACGATGCGGTAATGCCACAAACCAAAGAGGCCATCAGCCACTCGCAGGCTGCCAATGTGCCTATGATATTTGCGGTAAATAAAATAGATAAAGACGGAGCCAATCCGCAAAAAATATACGAACAACTATCGGGTATGAACCTGTTGGTGGAAGAGTGGGGCGGTAAATTTCAAAGCCAGGAACTGAGTGCTAAAAAAGGTGAGAACGTAGACCTTTTACTGGAAAAAATATTACTGGAAGCCGAGTTATTAGAGCTCAAAGCCAACCCCGACCGCGAGGCAGCAGGAACTATTGTGGAAGCAACCCTGGATAAAGGCCGTGGATACGTGGCTACGTTGTTGGTACAGAACGGAACACTACGCCAGGGCGATATTATGGTGAGCGGCCAGTTTTATGGTAAAATAAAAGCCATGTTTAACGAGCGCAATCAGCGGGTAACCGTAGCGCCACCAAGTACACCAGTGTTGGTATTGGGTTTAAACGGTGCGCCGCAAGCAGGTGAAAAGTTCAAGGTTTACCAGGACGAAGCCGAAGCTAAAGAAATAGCAACTAAACGTTCACAAATATTGCGCGAGCAAGGACTACGTGCACGCAAGCACATTACGTTGGATGAGATCGGCCGCCGTTTGGCACTTGGTAACTTTAAGGAGTTGAACCTGATTATTAAAGGCGACGTGGACGGATCGGTAGAGGCATTGAGCGACTCATTGCAAAAACTATCCACCGAAGAAATAGCTGTACGGGTAGTATTGAAAGGCGTAGGCCAGATATCGGAAAGCGATGTATTGCTGGCAACCGCATCCGATGCCATTCTGATAGGTTTTAATGTTCGTCCATCGCAACAGGCTGCCAAGGTAGCCGACACCGAAGGATTGGAGATCAAGCTATACTCCATCATTTACCAGGCCATCGACGAAATAAAGAGCGCCATGGAAGGTATGTTGGAGCCTAAGTTTAAAGAAAAGATCACTGCCAACGTAGAAGTGAAGGAAGTATACAACTTTGACAAAGCAACCGTAGCCGGCTGTATGGTAATAGAAGGTAAAATATTCCGTAACAGCAAAATAAGGGTGATACGTGATGGTATTGTGGAGTACCCTAAAGGCGAAGGCGGAAACGGCGAATTAGGAAGTTTGAAGCGCTTTAAAGATGATGTGAAGGAAGTAAACAACAATATGGAGTGCGGTTTAACCATTAAAAACTTTAGTGGGTTGCAAGTAGGCGATATTATTGAAGCTTTTGAAGAAGAAGAAGTAAAACGTACGCTGTAAAACGCTTAGTTATTAGAATATGAAAAGCCCCTTAGTGATAAGGGGCTTTGTTGTTTTTACTTCCTACCCATCCTTTAAACTGTGGTTAAAAGCTAGCTGGTAAATGGGTATTTAAATATTGAAGCGCCGGGATTGAGATAACGGTAGTAATAGGATTTAATGTTCAGCACATTATTAATTTCAATACCTGTGCCAATGGAGTACCCTTTAAAAAAAGCCTTATCGGGCGGGTAGCCCGAAAGCGCCTGGAAAGTGTTGCTTGTCTGCACCAGGTGCAAGCGAAAGAGCAACCAAAACATACCCATGTTTTTTTCTTTATCTTTTTCCCAGGCCCCTGTTTGAAAAAGCAAACCTGTATTAGCATAAGCACTAAAGAATGAAAAACTTTTAAAAGTAAATGCCTGCTGGCCCGTAATCATTTTCTCCCCCAACTGGTAAACAGCAGACAAATCGGTGAGGCTTTTCGGTTTCTTCTTAAAACGAAAAGTGTTTTCTGTAGATAGATTAAACACACCGCTCATTGGGTTTATTAAACCAAGAACCATTTGCTCGCTGCCTCTTGAAGTAGCCGTATTGCCTGCGTTAAAATTATTACCCGATACACCCGAATACACTGACAGCGGCAACATAAACTTCTTAGGCTTTCCTATATACAATTTAAACACCCTGGCCGAAGCATTCATTTGGCCACTGTTTTGAAAATCAATAAAAATCGCTGTTAAATATTTCAGGTTTTTTGTTTTGAGCTACGGGTGGGGAAGGTGCAGTAGCCTTAATGACAGGAGAATTTACTGGTAATGGAATAGAGGGAGAAGTAGCTGAATTTACCCGTATTGTATCTTTTACCAAGCCAATTGTATCAGACCCAGGCACTGGGTTAGATTGCTGGCTATTAACTAAAAAGGGTAAACAAAAAAGAAATGCAATTATTTGCAGAGGCTTCATGATAAGATGTTTTTACACATCATGTTTGTTAATGGATGTAATAAGAAGCCTGTTACATAAGTTATATGCAACAGGCTTCTTGCAAGATGTAAACGTTAGCTATAAAAGGCCAAAAAAATATCTGAAGAACATTTTGTAAATTGAACTGAAATTATGATTTCTGTTTAAATTTTTTTCTAAGAAGGAGATATATGTAAAAAATTAATGCTAGGAAAACAGTGACAATCAATCCACTGAATATATATTTTAGAATACTAATCAATACTTCCATTGAGAAATGATAATCATTCTTTCTTAGTTCTGAAAATACAAAAACTAGTATCACAATTCCAAAAGGAAAAACAAGTGATAAGAGAAACTTCTTCATAATTAATAATTAATTGAATTATTTGTTGGCCAAATATATCTTTTTGCCAAATAGATAAAGGCTATTGACATAGACAATAGCCTTTATCTATATTGTTGGGTTTGTTAATAGACTACTTTAACGTTAGGTTTGTTGAGATTTAATAAATATTTTTTTCCCACATCTTCAGTTATAGGTTTCAAATTAAAGGCTCTGGATTTAATGGAAACCTTAGGTACCAACTTAAAATAATAAGTTTTATCTGCGGCAGCTATTAGTTTTATAAAATCTGAACCACCCTGAAGAGTGATAACTCCTGGCTTTGTATCCCAAACTATATATCCTTTTGGACCTACTTTACCTACTATAATGTTATTTTGATAAACATCTGCTTGAACAATTATGCCTACGAATGAAGGTCTAAATACGTATATCCTCGTTGCATCAGGTCTAAGTTTACTATCAGGTAGAATATTGGCTTGCATTGTTCGTGCGCAACTAATATTGAGGCATATACAAGTCAATAAAAAAATAGCTTTTAAAGTATTTATCATAAATGAAAATTTAGTTTGTGATATAAAAACCAATACTATGAACAACCTACCGCACCGCATGAGCCGCATCCACAACATCTGGTAAATGCAGACCACACAGCTGCCGTAATAGCGTTTGGAGTCACTACAAGCATCGCAGCATCGTTAAATGCAACACATAGCACACAAAAAAGTCTGCACCTTTTTCGAAGAATTTGCTTATTTTCTATAGACTTAGCAACCTGAAATAAGTTTCTCTGGTTTAAAGGCTGCTCATTAATCGATTGTTTGAAATTTGCGTTCGAAAAAAAGGACTGATTTATCAGCGGTTTATGGTGTACTACAAACTGATTATTTTTTTGAATTATAGAGGTTACTGGCTGGCTGGCGCGTTCTCTCCAGTTTCCGGCATCACCCCCCGACTGCATAAAGACTTCAGTTGACGACCAGAAATCTCCGATTGTATACAAGGCAGAAGAAATTGACAACAGATTGTTTTTTTCAATGGTTGTATACGAAGACTGTGTAATGCTCGTCTTGAAATTTGATAAAACTCCATCAACTTCATTATCGTTTGTAGTTGCGCTGAGACTTTGATATAAGTTTATCATCTCATTTTTTTCATTGACGCTAATCAAATTATATTGACTTTGCATAACGGTAATAAATCCGGGCACGTTTGTAGCGTAATTATTTTTTAAATATACCATGTCATTGTATGAAAAATTTGGCAAAGGTTTGCCCGTTGAACTGGCATAATTTGACGAAGCAGTGTATATATCCTGTAACGTATATGGTCCGGCTTGATAATTTAAGTGCAAAAAATCCAAAGCGTCATTGTGTTGTTCTGCTAAATTTACGCTACACCCACCCGCAAACCCCTGCGTACTACAAGTCACCCCATCTGCCGTTACACTCGAAGGGCTTACATTAGTAATCTCAGTAAAAACTGCCGTTCCGGTAGGTACTGCAATATTTTGGGCGGTTTCTACCGTCAATTCACCTGCTGGTACGGTCACGCTGTTCCCATTAACATAAGGCCTTCCTTCGGGGTAAAAATTTACATTTACCGTTACATCCTGGTCATATACCCGGTCGAGGGTTACATAAATGCCATAGTAATCGTTGGCACCATTTGGCGTGGTCGTAAAGGCGCCTGTTGTTATACCCGCACAAGAAGATTGGGCAAAAGATGTCGAATTAAAAGCCACTAAGGCTGTAATCATTAGAATAGTTCCATAAACCCTTTTCATTTTTTGTTTTAATTTTATTATCAAGAATTAGCGTTCTACCCGGTTTGTCATTTTGTTTCTATGCGCAAT
>Ga0105048_10002360_pt1 | contig 30656 bp, 24 predicted proteins | sample MAT05_FD_78382 | JGI IMG/M metagenome (GOLD analysis project Ga0105048, IMG submission 78382) | Freshwater microbial communities from Lake Fryxell liftoff mats and glacier meltwater in Antarctica - MAT-05 | ecosystem: Environmental > Aquatic > Freshwater > Ice > Liftoff microbial mat | place... | reverse complement strand
GGCGTGCGTGATGGCGCTGAAGCTCACGCGGATCGGCAATGGTCGAGGTCAAGGGCTGCATCGCTGAAGTGTGCCATTGCATTGTAAAAAGTGCCGCGTTGGAGCGCCTCATGCAGGCGCTCGTGACACCGTCACGACGTTGCTTCGACGCAATCCGTACTAAATTGGTTCTATATTGCGATGCAGCATGTAAACTTTACCCATGATTAGATTCTCGAAACTTACCGATTACGCACTGATGGTAGCGTCTGAACTGGCCCGCGACGCAGGTGTCATTGCTTCAGCCGCGCAGCTTGCTGGGCGCACTGGGGTTGAGCTCAGCACCGTCGCTAAAGTATTGAAACTCCTTGCGAAGGCGGGCGTGGTTGAATCCGCACGCGGTGCCAGCGGTGGCTATCGATTGCGCGTTGCGGCTGATCGCTTGAGTGTAGCGAGCGTAGTCGAGGCGATGGAGGGACCGCTAGGAGTCACCGGTTGCGTGGCCGTACCGGGCAGCTGTGCGCATGAAGGCAACTGCGGGCTATCTGACCCAATGCGCAAAATCTCGCGCGTGATCGAAGCCGCGTTGCGCGCCGTGAGCTTGCAAAGCCTGGCCGATGCGCCCGCGCGCAGTATTGCACGCCCCAAAACAAGCCTTATATCGCCACTGAAGGCCTCCCTTAAATCACTCCCTAAATTGCCCCTTCAAGAAGGAGTTGCTGAGCATGTCTGACGTCTTAGATCATGTAGAAGCGCTGGTTAAGCGCGGCTATGAACACGGTTTTAGCACCGACATTGAGTCCGACACGATCGCGCCGGGTTTGAACGAGGAAGTTGTGCGCGAAATCTCACGGCGCAAAGGCGAGCCCGCGTGGCTGCTTGACTGGCGCTTGGGCGCGTTTCGCCACTGGCAAACGATGACGCCGCCAAAGTGGGCGCAGCTCAAGCTAGAGCCGATCGATTTTCAGTCGATCAGCTATTACTCAGCACCCGTCACTAAGGCCAAATATGCTTCGATGGACGAGGTCGACCCCAAGCTTTTAGCGACCTATGAAAAACTGGGTGTGCCGCTGCATGAGCGCGCGCGGCTCGCGGGTGTTGCGGTAGATGCGGTGTTTGATTCGGTGTCGGTAGGCACCACGTTCAAGGCCGAACTGGGTCGCGCGGGCGTGATTTTCTGTTCTTTCTCTGAGGCCGTGCGTGAGCACCCCGAGCTGGTGCGCGCCTATTTGGGCCAAGTGGTGCCAATTAAGGACAATTATTTTGCCGCGTTGAATTCTGCGGTGTTCTCTGACGGCTCGTTTGTATTTATTCCAAAAAACACCCGATGCCCGATGGAATTAAGCACGTATTTCCGTATCAACGCGATCAATACCGGACAATTTGAACGCACCTTGATTATCGCCGAAGAAGGCAGCTACGTCAGCTATCTAGAAGGCTGCACCGCACCAATGCGCGATGAGAATCAATTACACGCCGCAGTAGTTGAATTAGTCGCGCTTGATCGCGCACAAATAAAATATTCTACCGTGCAAAATTGGTACCCCGGTGATGAGCAAGGTGTTGGCGGCATCTACAACTTTGTCACCAAGCGCGGCGAGTGCCGTGGCTACAAATCAAAGATCTCCTGGACTCAAGTAGAAACGGGCTCGGCGATTACCTGGAAGTACCCGAGCTGTGTATTAATCGGCGACGATTCGGTGGGCGAATTTTATTCCGTAGCGCTGACCAATCACTTTCAGCAAGCCGATACCGGGACTAAAATGGTGCATATTGGCAAGAACACTAAAAGCTATATTATTGCGAAGGGTATTTCCGCAGGTAGCGGACAGAATGCCTATCGCGGCTTGGTAAAAATTGAGAAATCAGCGGAAGGCGCGCGCAACTTTACCCAGTGCGATTCGCTACTGATGGGCAAGCGCTGCGGCGCGCACACCTACCCGTATATTGAGGTGAAAAATCCGAGCGCGATCGTTGAGCACGAGGCCACCACGTCCAAAATTTCCGATGATCAACTGTTCTACTGCTTGAGCCGTGGGATCGGCGCAGAAGACGCCGTTAGCATGATTGTCGACGGATTTTGTAAGCAGGTGTTTAAGGAATTGCCAATGGAATTTGCCGTTGAGGCGAAGAAATTACTGGAAGTCAGCCTGGAAGGCGCTATTGGCTAGTCGCCAAACATCTTAGGTTATTCGAACCAACAGCGCTTTACGCGCGCCCGTTTTCTGGATTTATTCAAAATGCTTAATATTCAAAATCTACACGTTAGCGTTGCCGGCAAAGAAATTCTCAAAGGCGTGAATTTACATGTTCGCAGCGGTGAAGTGCACGCCATCATGGGCCCGAATGGCGCGGGCAAATCAACGCTCGGCTACGCAATCGCTGGGCGCGTGGGCTATGAAATCACCGAAGGGCAAGTGCTCTTTAACGGCGTGGACATCAGCACATTAAGTGTAGAGCAGCGCGCCCAGGCGGGACTATTTCTTGCGTTTCAATACCCGGTCGAAATACCCGGCGTCAACAATACCTACTTCCTGCGCGCAGCTTTGAATGCGCAGCGTGCCGCGCGAGAATTGAAAGCACTCGATTCGCGCGAGTTTTTAAAACTTGTGCGCGATAAGTTAAAAGTGCTGCACATTTCTGATGATTTATTAAATCGCGCGGTTAACGAGGGCTTTTCGGGCGGCGAGAAGAAACGCAACGAGATCTTTCAAATGGCCGTGTTAGAACCGACGCTGGCAATCTTGGATGAAACTGATTCTGGTCTCGACATTGACTCCCTTAAGCTGGTGGCCGACGGCGTCAATCGCCTGCGCCGCGATGATCGCTCGTTCGTGGTGGTGACCCATTATCAGCGCCTGCTGGATTACATCGAGCCCGATTTTGTTCACGTGCTGGCGGATGGCGTGATTGTCGAAAGCGGCGACAAAACCCTAGCAGGCGAGCTCGAGAATCACGGCTACGGCTGGATAAAAGAGCGTCAGCTTGCCGAGGTTGCGCGCGCATGACGGGCGCCTTTCTCAACAGTGCGCGCAGCGCGATCGCTGAGCAAAGTGCACCCGCGCTGGCATGGCTTGCGCCGGTTCGCGCGCACGCAGCCTCCAGCTTTCTTGCAGCCGGCGTGCCAACTCGTCGGGTTGAGCGCTGGAAATACACCGAACTGAAGACTGTCGCAGGGAAGTCGTACGATTTTTTGCTTGAGCCCGGTAGCGTTGAAATTGACGAAATCGATGCGCTGCTCAACCGCGATTGCACGGCGCTGCTGGTGCTGATTGACGGTGAGTTGGACGCGCTACATTCCAGACGCGAGGACTTGCCGCTGGGCTTGGGCGTGTACACGCTTAGCGAGGCGTTGAGCCGCTTACCGGAGCGCATTCGGCCGCTGTTGGAGCAAGAGTTCAACGCGCCTGATGAAAGCATGGCGAGCCTCAATGCGGCGCTGATGCGCGGCGGATTCGTGATCGATCTAGGTAAGAACCTGATGATGGAGCCGACCATCGAGGTGCTGCATCTCACTTCCAACCGCGCCGAGCCGCTAGCGATCAACACGCGCGGTATCGTGCTCGCCGCGGCCGGCGCGCGCGCCAAGGTGGTCGAGCATTTCGGACATATTGGCGGCGGCAATTTACTTAATTCAGTCACGCAGCTGGAACTAGGTGAAGACTCGCAGCTGCATTTTGTGCGTCTGCAAGACCTCTGCTCACGCGGCCAGGTGATTTCACGGCTGGATGCAAAGGTCGCCGCGCGCGCCCGCTTGGATTTCAGCCAAGTGGATTTGGGTGGTGAACTGGCGCGTTTGGATACGCGAGTGGCGCTGGCGGGAATTGCGGCGCAGGTGCACGCACGTGGACTGACCGCATTGAAAGGCCGCGCCCACGTCGATCACCAGTTCGAGATCATCCACGCAGCGCGCGACACGCGCAGCACCCAGCAATTTCGCGCGATCGCCGATGGCCGTTCTCGATCGGTGTTTGCCGGCAAAGTGATTGTTCAACCAGGCGCAGACGGCGCGGATGCGCAGCAATCAACGCGCAATTTGCTGCTGTCTGCACACGCGGAGATTGATGCAAAGCCCGAGCTTGAAATCTACGCTGACGAAGTTAAATGCAGCCACGGCGCCACGGTCGGGCAGCTCGACGAAGCGGCGCTGTTTTATCTACGCTCGCGCGGAATTGATGCGGCCAGTGCGCGCGCGATGTTGCTCCAGGCGTTTGTTGAAGAGCTGCTCGCGGGCATTGCGTCGCCGTCGATCAGCGCGCCCTTGCAAGAGCGCTTTGCGCAGAGGTTTCTTGCATGAGCGGCTTTGACGTTGGGCGCGTGCGTGCGGATTTCCCACAATTGGCGCGTTTGATCCACGACAAGCCGCTGGTGTATCTCGATAGCGCCAATACCGCGCAAAAGCCGCAGGTGGTAATCGATGCGGTGTCAAGCTATTACCGCGAACACAATGCCAATGTGTACCGCGCGGTGCATACGCTGTCAGACGAAGCAACCACCCTATTTGAAGCCGCGCGCGATGCGATCCAGCGCCTGCTAAATGCGGGGGATCGACGCGAAATTGTGTTGACGCGCGGGACCACCGAGGCGATCAACTTAGTTGCGCAATGTTTTGCGCGTCCGCGCCTGGACGCCCATTCATCGATCGTAATTACCCACATGGAGCACCACGCCAACATTGTGCCGTGGCAAATGGTCTGCGCGGCAACTGGCGCCAAGCTCAAAGTTGCGCCGATAACCCCAACCGGTGAGTTGGACTTGGACGCGCTGTTTGCGCTACTGACGCCTGAAGTGAAGCTGCTGGCGTTCACGCATATTTCCAACGCGCTGGGCACTGTCAATCCGGTTGCGCAGATCGTCGCGGAGGCGCGCAAACGCGGCATTGCCACCCTGATCGATGGCTCGCAGGCGGTCGCACACACACAGGTTGATGTGAGCGCTCTGGGCTGCGATTTCTATGTGTTTACCGGCCACAAGCTGTTTGGCCCCACCGGCACCGGCGCGCTGTATGGCAAGCGCGAACACCTCAACGAGATGCCGCCGTACATGGGCGGCGGCGAGATGATTGATGTGGTGACTTTTGATAAAACCACCTTCGCCGAAGCGCCAATCAAGTTCGAGGCGGGCACGCCAAACATTGCCGGGTTTATTGGGCTAGCTCAAGCAATCGGCTACGTCGAGCAGCTTGGATACGATGCCATTAGCGCCTACGAGGCTGAGCTGTGCCGCTACGCACAGGCTGCGTTGACGTCAATCAGCGGTCTGCGCTTGATTGGTGACGCGGTTGAGCGCATCGGTGTGTTTTCCTTCCTGATCGAAGGCGCCCATGCGCATGATTTGGCGACGATCCTTGACCACGACGGGATTGCATTGCGTTCAGGCCACCACTGCGCACATCCGCTGATGGCTTATTTTGGGGTCGCCGCCACCGTGCGCGCGAGCCTGTCGATCTACAACACCGTCGCTGAGGTTGACCACCTCGTGGCTTCCCTTGAACGCGCTAAGCGCATGCTGCAATGAGCGACTGGCAGCGCGTGTGCGCAAGCGTTGAGCTAGCGCCCGGCGAGCAGCAAGTGATTGATGTCGACGGCGCGATGGTGATCGTGCTCAATATTGACGGGCAGTGCTACGCGGTTGAAGACGTGTGTACGCACGACGGTGGCGATTTAGCCGGCGGCACAAGGGATGGCTTCGAGTTGGTCTGCCCGCGCCATGGAGCGCGTTTTGATGTGCGCACCGGCACAGCAACCGCACCAGCGTATCAGCCGGTCTATCGCTTTCCGCTTAAATTGGAAGCGGGCGCCGTGTGGGTACGCGACGACCGCTGGGATTAAGGCGCTGCGCGCGCTAGCTGCTCAAGCGCGCTAACAAATCGAGCTGGCTGGTAGCGTGTATCGCTCTCAACTTGCTTATAAAGCGCTTCCATCTGCACATTCAGCGCGGTGAGTTTCGGCGCATCGGCGGCTTGAGCCGACTCAAATGCCACGACCAATGACTGCACTGCCATCGTTGCCTGCTCGGCGGCGGCGTAATCGCGGTACTCGCCACGACGCGCTTCTTCTAACACTTTGTTCAACACCACTTTAAGCAAGCTGGGTTCGTAGCTGTTTTCAGCAACCAGCGGCAGCGCTCGATCAATCGATGCTTTCAACGAATTTGCCGCGCGGTTGAGTGCCGCCCGATCGGTCAAAGTAGCGCGGTGCATGGCGCGGGTTTGATCGGCAATCGTCGCTGCGGCGCCCGGATCAATCGCACGCAAAATCAAGCGAAAGATCACCAAATTGGAATCATTTAAACGTACCGCTCCCGGGCCCAAGCCGGTGCCGACGCGCGGGGCCCACTGTTTGCCGTCCATCGGTTTATGGCAGGCATGGCAGTCAAAAAGGGTTAGTTCGGGAAAGAGCCCCTGCCCGGCTGTGCGCTGATCGGTCAGGTTTTCAAGCAAATTCTTAGCAGCAATACCTTGTCCGACGGCCCAATCGCGCACGCCATTGAAATCGCCTTTGCGCTTGATGTAGTCATCGTCGATCTGAAAATGAACGACCGTGTCGAGCCAGGTAAAAGTATCCAGCTCAAAGCTCAAACGCGGATGACCGGCGCCCATGATCGTGTGCGTCATGCGCTTGTCGCGATCGCCCATGTGGCAAGACAGACATTTATCCGCACGCGCAATCGGTTCGTCGGTTGGGTAAAGACCCAGCTCGATGTTTTTTGCATGCGTCGCGTCTTTGGCCGCGTGGCTGGCAATCCAGCGCTCCGAGCCGCCGTGGCAGCTTTCGCAACCCACGCCATCGCTGAGCTGAAATTTTTCGCCGCGCTGAGCTGCTGGCACGAAATCGCTATGGCAAACCAGACACATCGGTGCCTCTTCAGCAGCACCGATCCCCAAATTCTTCGCAATACGTTTGGACTCCGGGCTGAGCAGGATCTCGTAGGCCTTCGAGTGCGGGTCATTTTCTTGCCAGGTGACAAACTCGTTTTGCATCACGTTGGATTTTTCAAACACACTGGCTGAGCCATGACACACGCCATTGCTGCAGGAGGCGACGCCTAGATGTTTGTCTAAAGCACTGGCACTCGCGGCACCCATTAACAGTAAACAAGCAACGGCAACGCGCATCGTGGCACCCTTCGTTAAAGATTGGCTGGGTTTAAGCTCACCCTATTATGGACCGGTCCTAGGATCGTGCAAAAGGGGTGAAAGCTAAGAATCTTTCAGATTCACGAATTGGTGTTGGATTCATGCAGCCACAGGCAAGCACCCTTCGAGGCTTTTTCGATCTGCGCGAGGCGCTCGATGTGCGCCTGTACATCGTGGCTAGAAGCATGAAAACTCGGCAACCGCTCGATATCCACCAGGCGTTGGGCAATGGTCGCGGGCGCTTGAAGCGGCGCTAAAAACGATAGGGCCGACTGTCCGCCGGTCATGTTCAAATAAACCTGCGCGAGCAAGCGCGCATCGGTGCGCGCGTCGTGCAGTTGGCGGTTTGAGTTATCCACCGCGTAGCGCTTGCACAATGCGTCAAGTGAATTTCGCAAGCCCGGATTGAGCGTGCGCGCCATTGCCAGTGTGTCGAGCACGCGCAGGCGCACTTCAAGCGCGCGTGCGTGGCCAAGGCGTGCAAATTCAGCGTTCAAAAACCCCAAATCGAACGGCGCGTTGTGGATCAACAGCTCCGCGTCGCCCAGAAAATCGAGCAGTTTTTCGGCGACTTCGGCAAATTTCGGCTTTCCTCGCAGCGATTCAAGCGAAATGCCGTGCACGCGCTGCGCGTCCGCATCGATCTCACGTTCGGGGTCAATCAGCGCATGAAACTCGCGCCCGGTGATGCGCCGGTTGCTGAGTTCAACGCAGCCCACTTCGAGAATGCGATGACCGCCCAGTGCGTCAAGGCCGGTTGTTTCGGTATCAAGTACGACCTGTCGCATTGCTTAAGCCGCCGCGATTTGCGCGCGCGCCAGTGCGTCGCAGCGTTCGTTTTCGACGTGACCTGCATGGCCGAGCACCCAGTTGAAAGTTACCGCGTGAACTTGCAGCTGTTCATCCAGTGCGCGCCATAGATCGGGATTGGCGACGTCTTTCCTTGCGCTCGTTTTAAAGCCGTTGCGCTTCCAGGCGGCGAGCCACTTGCTTGCGCCGTCGACGACATAGCGCGAATCGCTGTAAACATTCACCGCGCACGGCACCGTGAGTGCGCGCAACCCCTCGATGACACCGAGCAATTCCATGCGGTTGTTGGTGGTGGCGGGATCGTAGCCGGCAAGCTCACGCTCGACGCCAGCAAAGCGCAAAATTGCGGCCCAGCCGCCTGGGCCTGGATTGCCCGAACATGCGCCATCGGTGAACAGCAGCACGTCTTTCATGGTTTCGAACGCTGCGTGCTGGCCGACAGCGGCTGCAAAGCGCGATTGAATCGCGGGGCTTTCTTTTTCGTCAACAAAAGTGGCCGACGCTTGACCGCCAACAGAGCGAAAGCTGGCGCTGTGGACGGCAAAAGCTTGCGCAAGCGGCCGCGCCAAGCCGCTGCCGGCGCGTTTACGTAGTCGATGTACATCGTGTCTAGATCGCTTGAAATTAGGGTTTGCGCTAAGCGCTTCGGTGAAAGCTGGCTGCCGGGACGCTCGAGCAACTCCGTCGGAAAATCTCCGCGTTCGGCACCCACTTGCAGCGCATGCCGACGCAACCTTGCCGCGCGCGCCGCATACGAGGCCGGGTTCAGCGCGAGCAGTAGCAACACGCCGCCGGGTTCGAGAACCCGAGCGGCCTCGCGCAGCAGGCTTTTGGGGTCAGCACAGGCGTGCAATATCGGACCAATCACGACCAAACCAACCGAGGCGCTGGTCACAGGCCACGCGTCGAGATAAAAATGCGTCGGCGTATCAACCAACACGCCATCGGCACTCGCAAAATTCAGGTGGTGGACGCCTAGGCGTTCATCGCTCAGCAATAGCGTCGAGTCCGGGAAATCGAGCGTTAGCTGATGGCGCGTAGCCACGCGGCGCGCCATCTGTGCGCCAACCGTTGCAAGCTCGGTGAGCAAGTTTTTGGCATCTTGCCGACCTAGCCAATCACTCAACCGAAAGCTGCGCGCAGGAGCACCATCGTTCTTGACCTCAGAACGCGGAAAAACACGGGGTTTGACCCCAAAGACTGCATTTGCCAGCATAGGGGGATGATAACGCGCCCCAGACGACCGGCGCAGGGGCGGCCTTTGGGCTCGCGACCTGTGCGTTTTTTGATGCTTGCTGCCGTCCTAATCGGCGGTTGCGCCACGACGCCACCAATGCCTAAGGACCCGCTCAGCAGGCCACCCTCGGTTCTTAATGCACCTACTGAAGCATTGCCAAGTAAGCCCGCTAAGGCACCGGAAGCTCAACCAACTCAGCCAAAACCTTTACCAACGAGCAGCGAAACCACCCCAGGCAATCAACCAGACGCTAGCCCGCCAAAACCGGTTAAAGCGCGAAAAGAGCTGAAAAAGGACAGCCTGCTTTACAAGATTTTGCACCCGGTGGAGCTGATCACCGGACAAAAGCGCAAGCCTAAAGTGGAGCCGGGTCTGGCCGCTCCAAGCACTGATTTATGGGAAGAATATCGCAAGCGTTCGGTGCTTCCGGATTGCTCTGATTCGCCGCTCGCTGATCGTTACGCGCGCGAGTATGCCGGCATGCAAAGCTTTATGGATCGCACCATGGTTCGTGCGGAGCCGTTTTTGTATTTCATACTGGAACAGGCGCGGGCCGAGGGCGTGCCGTCCGATTTGGTGCTGCTACCGATTATCGAGAGCCAATTTGATCCTGAGTTAGCCTCATCACAAGGCGCGGCGGGAATGTGGCAGTTCATGCCCTCCACGGGTCGCTTGATGGGCTTGAGCATTTCTCCAGACTACGATGGGCGCCTTGACGCTTTCGCCTCCACGCAGGCCGCAATGCGCTATTTCAAGCGCTTGGCGACGCGCTTTGACGACAACTATTTGCTGGCAATGGCCGCTTACAACGTCGGAGATGGACGTTTGCTGCGCGAGTTGCGCGGACGCTTTCCACCCTTCACCGCAGACACCGTTTTTAGTCTGCAACTGCCGGCAGAAACCAAAAATCACGTCGCGAAATGGCAAGGCTTGAGCTGCTTGTTCAAAGATCCGGCGCGCTACGACTTCGAGTTGCCAACGATTGCGTTCAAACCGCAGTTGCGCAAAGTGGATGTGGGCGATCAAGTGGATTTGGCAAAAGTGTCTGAGCTATCGCGACTCGAGGTCGATTGGCTTAAACATCTCAATCCAGGCTATCGCCGCGCACAGACACCCGCTGCCGGACCAAACTACTTTTTATTGCCGGTCAGCAATGCCGATCGCCTCGACTCAGCGTTGAAGCGCATGGGCCCCGCTGAGCGTTCGCTGCTGGCCGCACAAGGTGCCTCGCCCATCCGCACGACGCTACCCGGCATGACTCAGCCCGTCCCGGTTAGCGGACTGCGGGATCCAGCTGTTCGCGCGGCGATGCATGCCGCGAGCGCAAGTTCTACCAGCTACACGGTGGCATCTGGCGACAGCGCCTGGAAAATCGCGCGCGCACAAGGCGTGCCTCTTAACGGGCTACTGGCGGTCAATGGCCTGACTCGCAGCAGCTCGCTGCGCGTCGGTCAGCGCCTGAAGCTGCCCGGCGGCGCGGCTGCAACTACTAAAGCTGCTTCGGCCGCGCCTGCAGCGGTCAGCGCCGCGATGATCCACCACGAGGTGAGAGCTGGTGATTCAACCTGGAAGATCGCGCGGCGCTACCAGGTGTCGCTGGAGACGCTGCTTAAGCTGAACGGGATTTCGCGTAGCACGCGAATAAAACCGGGCATGCGCCTGCGGGTGAAGTAGCAACGAGCAAGTTTGTCGCTGAGCTACCATGGGTCCTTCAAATATCGAAGAGGTCTTGAGCCATGGGTTTTTTGCAGGGTAAGCGCGCGTTAATTGTCGGCATCGCGTCGCAGCGTTCAATCGCTTGGGGAATCGCACAAGCAATGCGCGCGCAAGGTGCCGAGTTGGCGTTCACCTACGCAGGCGATGGGCTCAAAGATCGCGTGGCGAGCGCGGCAGAACACTTTGGAGGCGGTCCGATTTTCCCAATGGATGTGGGCAGCGACGAACAGATCAGCGCAGCCTTCAGCGGCCTTGCCGAGCGTTGGGACTCACTCGATATCGTGGTGCATTCGGTTGGGTTCGCGCCGCGTGAGCAACTGCAGGGTGAGTTCATCGACGCCTGCACGCGCGAAGGATTCGCGATTGCCCACGATATTTCGGCCTACAGCTTTGTGGCTCTAGCACAGGCTGCAAGGCCATTGATGCGCGGTCGCAACGGCTCACTGCTAACGATGTCTTATCTCGGCGCGATACGCGCCATGCCCAACTACAACGTAATGGGTTTGGCTAAAGCAAGTCTAGAGGCTAGCGTGCGCTATCTCGCGCTCAGCCTGGGTGCCGAAGGAACGCGCGTGAATGGCATTTCAGCCGGGCCGATCAAGACACTTGCCGCCGCCGGAATTGGCAACATTCGCAAAATGCTGAACTACGCGGAAAGCTACGCGCCATTAAAGCGCCTGGTATCTACCGAGGACGTTGGCAATGTTGCAGCTTTCTTAAGCTCGGATCTGGCCCGAGGCATTACCGGTGAAATCACCTACGTTGATGCAGGCTACAACATTGTGGGAATGGGCGATTTGGGAGGTTAAACGCCTTCACGCCGGTCAGGTAAACCGATCGACCAGAAATTGAAAATCTCTGGCCGATCGAATCCTATTTGGGATGCGGCTCGCGCCGTTAGAGCATGTCGTCCTTTACCACGATAGTTGCCTTCTCACGCAAGGCGGCAACTAATGCCGACGTTTCTGCACTAGACGCACCTGAAGACAGCTGCTCCTTGAGCTGGTCACGTTCTTCTTTGGTTAGCTTGGTTGGGTCTCCGTCGACGACAGATTGCAACTCGACCAGCGCAAAGCGCTTGCCTTCGGCAAACGTAACGAGGGTGATCGGCATCTTGCCAGTCGCTGGTCGATCCAGCTTGAAGATCTCAAGCACAATCGTCGCATCAATGCTTGAGCCAGTGCGTGCAATCGCGTCTGCAGCCACAATTTCAGCGGGTTTGGCATCAGCTGCAAAAGCTTCCAGCTTCTCTCCCGCTTTGGCGCGAGTCGCCAAACCTTTAGCTTGCTCGCGCAGCTTCGTCACCACCTGCTCGTCAATCACACGCGAGACAACCAACGGGCGCACTTGGTCAAGCGGCTGGCGCACTGAGGGTTTATGCTCGCGCAGACGCAGCACCACCATTTGACTATCGGTAATCATCACCGGCCGTGAGTTGTAACCGGCCTTGATCACGTCCTCTGAAAACGCAGCCTCCACCAAATCGCGATTGGCGGCGAGTCCAGTTCCACCGGCCTGCGAGAACGGCTCAAGCTGCTTCACTTCGAGTTTAAATTTCTTAGCGACAGCATCTAGGGCAGAAGAATCCGCTTCGGATTCATCGACCACATCACCGGAGATATCCAGGAACTTGCGATCGGCCTGTTCTTTGCGATCTTCTTCAGCAAGCTGATCCTTGACCTCAACGAATGTTTTCTGGCGAGTTGCTTCAATATCGCGCAATTCAATCAGGTGATAGCCAAAGCGCGTACTTACCGGCTCTGACAGATCGCCCTTTGCCTTGAGGGCGAAAAGCGCTTCCTCGAAGGGCTTTTCCATCGTGCCATTTGGCTCGATAAAGCCAAGATCGCCACCCTGATCCTTCGAACCTGGATCTTCAGACACCTTTTTTGCCAGATCGGCAAACTTTGCACCGTCTTTAAGCTGCTGCAAGATCGAGCCCGCCTTGTCCGCCGCGGCTTTCTGCTGCTCAGGGGTCGCATTTGGCACTGTAGCAATCAGGATGTGCGATGCCAAGCGACGTTCCGGAGTCCCGAAACGGGCTTTCTCGCGTTCAAATCGCGCTTGCAGATCAACATCTGAAATAACGATGTCTTTATTGAAATCTTCCGCTTTCAAATCAATGTAGTCGACCGCAACGGTTTCCGTAGACATAAAGTCGTTTGGATGCGCGTCATAGTATTTCTTTACTTCAGCGTCGGTGGGTTTCAGCGTCTCTCGCAGCGTTGCGGCGCTCAATTCAATAAATCGCGCGCTGCGCTTCTGATCACGCAGCTTCGCAATCAGATCAACCTCGGCGTCGGTTACAAAGCTCGAATCGCGCAAGGATTCCGGGACACGATTGACCTCAGATTCCTCCTTTAAACGTCCCTCGAACATGATTGGCGTCATCCCTTGGCGCGACAAAACGCTCTTGTACACATCGCCGTTGAACTTGCCTTCAACCTGAAACGCGGCAATTTCGTTGATCTGTTTCTGAATATCCGCTCTTGGTGCAACCAGACCGGCTGCGGTAGCGTTTTGTTGTAGCAGTTCTTGTCTAACTAGGTTGTCCAGGAACTCGCGCTTAACCGTTGCACCTTCAAAATAGCGCGGGTCAAAGCCCTCACCCATCATTGACTGCATTTGATTGCGGTAGTCGTTTAAGCGCGCCTGATACACGTTGCTGTCAATTTCTTTGTCGTTAACTTTGGCCACATAGTTTTCAACTGCGGGCGCGAAGTAACTGCCAATCCCCCAAATACCAACGACGAAAGCAAGGAATGCCACTACGACAATGGCGAACCAGCCGGTGATGCGATCTCGAATAGCTTGAATCATGTCAGCGAAGCCGCGCAGATGCGCCTCAAGAAAAAGTCAAAAAAAAGGGCGCCGTTGAAGCGGCGCCCTCGAATATGGCGGAGTGGACGGGACTCGAACCCGCGACCCTCGGCGTGACAGGCCGATATTCTAACCGACTGAACTACCACTCCAGTATTACGTACTATTGCAGCGCAACCCGCAAATGGTGGGTGCTGAGGGGATCGAACCCCCGACAACCGCCTTGTAAGGGCGACGCTCTACCAGCTGAGCTAAGCACCCTGCAGATTAGCCGATTAGTTTACGGCATCTTTTAGCGCTTTGCCAGCTTTGAATGCTGGCGTTTTCGATGCCTTGATTTTCAGCTCTTTTCCGGTTTGTGGATTGCGACCCGTACGTGCAGCGCGATTGCGCACGGTGAAGGTACCAAAACCGATTAAAGAAACCGTATCGTTCTGCATCAACGCGCCTTTGATGACGTCAAATACCGCGTCCACAGCACTTGCAGCGGCAGTTTTGGAACAATTTGCCTGGGCCGCGACGGCGGAAACCAATTCAGCTTTATTCATCTGTAACTCCTATATGAGCTTTTTGAAGCGCTCGGAAAAATACACTTGCCAAAGACGGGTTCCTGTCTCGGCAAATAAAGTTGTAACTTCTCGCAACGGGCCGAACTGTCTGAGGCTTGAACAACAAGCCCTCAAAGCTCGACAAGGCCGCGCAGTTATACCAGCGCGTCAAACCCGCTGCAACACAAATATGCGCCGAAACCCGCACGGTTGCTGGCTTTTTCCTAGTGTGCGCGGGTGCTATCAAGCTCCTCCGCGACGCTTGGCAAGGGTGGCAGAACGATCGCCTCAGGCAAAGGCACAGGTAGGCTACGCAGCGCAAAAGCCAGTACTTCGTCGATCCACTTCACCGGCTTGATGTCGAGGCCAGCTTTAATGTTTTTCGGGATTTCGGCGAGATCCTTTTGATTTTCATCAGGAATCAGTACGGTCTTAATGCCGCCGCGATGGGCCGCAAGCAGCTTTTCCTTCAACCCACCAATTGGCAACACGCGACCGCGCAGCGTGATCTCGCCCGTCATAGCAACGTCGGCACGCGCCGGAATTCGCGTCAAAGCTGAGACCATTGCCGTGCACATGCCGACACCAGCGCTCGGACCATCTTTAGGCGTCGCACCTTCTGGCACGTGGATGTGGGCGTCAATGCTTTGATAAAAATCCTTGTCTAAACCGAGCTTGGCCGAACGAGAACGCACCACCGACCACGCCGCTTGGATCGATTCCTGCATGACGTCGCCCAACTGCCCGGTATGCGAAAGCTTGCCTTTGCCCGGCAAAATGGTTGCCTCAATAGAAAGCAGCTCACCGCCGACTTCAGTCCATGCGAGCCCGGTGACCAAGCCAATCTCGTCGTTGAGTTCGGCAAGTCCGTAGCGATGTTTCTGCACGCCTAAGTACACGCCAAGATTCTTGCTTGTTACCTGGATCGACTTAAGCTTTTTCTCGAGCGACAGCTGCTTTACCACCTTTCTGCAGATTTTTGCGATTTCGCGTTCAAGGTTGCGAACGCCGGATTCGCGCGTGTAGTAGCGCACGATGTCACGAAGCGCACCTTCGCTGATGTCAATTTCGCTAAGTTTCACGCCGTTTGCCTTGAGCTGCTTGCCGACCAGGTAACGCGTGGCAATCGAGAGCTTCTCATCTTCGGTGTAGCCGGGAATTCGGATCACTTCCATGCGATCAAGCAGCGGCGCGGGGACATTGAGCGAGTTAGCGGTCGCTAAAAACATCACTTCCGACAGATCAAAATCGACCTCGAGATAGTGGTCGTTAAAGGCGCTATTTTGCTCAGGATCCAGCACTTCTAGCAGTGCCGACGACGGATCGCCGCGAAAATCCATCGACATTTTATCGAGTTCATCAAGCATAAACAGCGGATTACGCGTTTTTGCCTTCGACATATTTTGCAAAATACGTCCCGGCATGGAGCCGATGTAGGTGCGCCGATGTCCGCGAATCTCCGCTTCGTCACGCACGCCGCCGAGCGACATGCGCACGAATTTGCGGTTGGTTGCGCGCGCGATGGATTGTCCGAGAGACGTCTTGCCAACACCAGGTGGGCCCACCAAACAGAGAATTGGACCCTTCATCGTTTTCACGCGCTGCTGCACGGCGAGATATTCAAGGATCCGCTCCTTGACCTTCTCCAAACCAAAATGATCTTCATCAAGAGTGGCTTCGGCCGCCTTCAGATCGCGGCGAACTTTGCTGCGTGCCTTCCAGGGCATGTTCAGCAGCCAATCGAGGTAATTGCGCACAACCGTGGCTTCTGCGGCCATCGGTGACATTTGCTTTAGCTTGCTGAGCTCGGCCTTTGCTTTCTGTTTGACTGGCTCGGGCATTCCGGCAGCTTCAATGCGCTTGGCTAACTCTTCAAGCTCGTTGGGCGCGTCTTCGGAGTCACCTAACTCCTTTTGGATGGCCTTCATTTGCTCGTTGAGGTAGTACTCGCGCTGCGATTTCTCCATTTGGTTCTTGACGCGGCCGCGGATGCGCTTTTCGATTTGCAGCAGTTCAATTTCGCCTTCAATTAAGCCAATCAGCTTTTCAAATCGGTCTTTCAGATCAACCAGCTCCAAGACGGCCTGCTTATCCTCTAACTTGATCATCAGGTGAGCAGCTACCGTGTCCGCCAAACGCGACGGATCATCAATCCCCGACAGCGTGGTGAGAAGTTCGGGCGGCGTTTTGCGGTTAAGCTTGACGTATTGCTCAAAAATCGACACCAGCGAGCGCACGCTTACTTCTAGTTCGCGCTCGTCCACTAGGCCGCTAAGCCCCAGCGGCGCAAGCTCAGCAACGGTGACACCGTCTACTTCGCCTAGTGCCACCACGCGCACGCGCTCGACGCCCTCGACCAATACTTTGATGGTGCCGTCTGGCAGCTTGAGCAGCTGCAATACGCTTGCGGCAGTTCCAACACGGTAGAGCTGATCCTGCGTTGGCTCGTCGATGTCCGCGCTGATCTGCGCTAAAAGAACAATTTGCTTATCGTTCGCCATCGCGCTTTCGAGCGCTTTTACCGAGCGTTGGCGACCGACGAATAGCGGAATCACCATGTGTGGGTAAACCACAACATCGCGAAGCGGCAAGACGGGAAGAGCTTGGCTCAGATTCATCTATGCACCTTGCAGGACTTACGAAAGGGGTTTGAAAAACGGTGGTCTGGAAAGAAGATGGCTTTAGTAAACGGCAATTCGAACGGAGCCTAGCTAACCATTGGACTTGTAAAAACGCCCGCAGGTGCGGGCGTCGTGGCGTTGCGGCGTACCTTCGCCGCTAGCCGCTCGCGACCCGCGCCGGAGCTGTGCCTTCATAAATCAAATACGGCTTGGCTGAGCCTTCGATCACCGCTTCGTCCAAAACAATTTTTCGAACGTTTTCGAGTGATGGCAGCTCGTACATGCTGTCGAGCAAGACCTGTTCCAAAATGGTGCGCAATCCGCGCGCGCCGGTCTTACGCTTCATGGCTTTTATTGCAATGGCTTTTAGCGCGTCGGGTCGAAATTCAAGGTCGCAACCTTCCATTTCGAACAGCCGCTTGAACTGCTTGGTAATCGCATTTTTCGGCTCCACCAAGATTTGAATAAGTGCCTCTTCATCCAATTCCTCAAGCGTGGCGACCACTGGCAGTCGTCCAACAAACTCGGGGATCAAACCGAATTTAACAAGATCTTCCGGCTCGACTTCGCTCAACACTTGACCCATTCGTCGCGCGTTGCTCTTGCTGCGCACTTCGGCAGAAAAGCCAATTCCGGTAGTTTCTGATCGCTGCTGGATCACTTTTTCTAAACCCGAAAAAGCACCGCCGCAGATAAACAGAATATTGCGTGTGTCTACCTGCAAAAACTCCTGCTGCGGATGTTTGCGCCCGCCTTGCGGCGGCACTGAGGCGATCGTGCCTTCGATCAGTTTAAGCAAAGCCTGCTGGACGCCTTCACCAGAAACATCACGGGTGATCGATGGGTTTTCACTCTTTCGCGAAATCTTGTCGATCTCATCGATGTAAACAATCCCGGTCTGCGCTTTTTCGACGTCGTAGTCGCACTTTTGCAGCAGCTTCTGGATGATATTTTCAACGTCTTCACCCACATAACCGGCTTCGGTCAAGGTGGTTGCGTCTGCAATAGTGAAAGGCACATTGAGCAAGCGTGCGAGTGTTTCAGCAAGCAAGGTTTTGCCTGAGCCTGTCGGCCCAATTAGCAAGATATTGCTCTTCGAGAGCTCTACTTCTTCAGATTTGCCGCGTGATTCCAGGCGCTTGTAGTGGTTATAAACCGCAACTGCCAGAACTTTTTTCGCACGCATTTGCCCAATCACGTACTGATCAAGCACCGTTAAAATTTCTTGCGGTTTCGGCAAACTCGAGCGCGCCGTAGTAGCTTTTTCTTCGAGCTCCTCGCGAATGATGTCGTTGCACAACTCAACGCACTCATCGCAAATGAAAACGCTCGGTCCGGCAATTAGCTTGCGCACTTCGTGCTGCGATTTACCGCAAAACGAACAGTACAAAATCTTGCCACTGTCGCTGCCGCGTGTGCGACCGTCTTCACCAATTGCCATCAGTTACGCCCCACGTTGAACCGAATCGATAAACGCAAACAACATCCGTTAACTCTCAACCGCGCGGCGGTCCAGCACCGTATCGATCAACCCATACTTCACCGCATCATGGGCACTCATAAAGTTGTCGCGGTCGGTGTCTTTCTCTAGACGCTCAACGGGCTGGCCGCAATGAAAAGCGAGCAGCTCGTTCAAGCGACGACGGATCGCCAAAATTTCGCGCGCGTGAATATCGAAATCCGACGCCTGGCCGCTGAACCCACCGAGTGGCTGATGGATCATGATGCGGCTGTGCGGCAACGAAAAACGCTTGGACTTGGCGCCCGCAGCTAAGAGGATCGCACCCATACTGGCCGCTTGACCGATACACATTGTCGACACTTGCGGCTTGATGAATTGCATCGTGTCGTAGATGGCCATACCAGCCGTCACTGAGCCGCCCGGTGAATTGATATACAAGTTGATGTCTTTGTCTGGGTTCTCAGATTCGAGAAACAAAAGTTGTGCCACGATGACATTTGCCATGTAGTCGTCAACTGGGCCCACCAAAAACACCACGCGCTCTTTGAGCAAACGCGAGTAAATGTCGAAAGCCCGCTCGCCGCGCGAGGTTTGTTCAACCACCATCGGCACGAGATTCAAATTCTTTATTTCAGCCATTTGGCTAATCTCCCAAAAATGAGGACGCGGAGCGTGCACTTGCGCTGCACTGTAACAAATACCCGCCCGACAGGCGTTTACATGTAGACAGTGACGCGCAATTGCAAGCCGCCGCGAACCGTGCGGATTAGGCGCCGGGTCGCATGATTTGGGTAAAGGTTGACGCTTGGGTTTCGGACTGCGCGTGGTCAGCAATCCATTCAGCAACTTGCTCTTCCAGAACCGTGGATCTGAGCGAATCGAGCAATTCTGGCTTGCCTAAATAGTAATTTACAACCGACGCCGGATCTTCATAGGTCGAGGCTAACTGCATGAGCTGCTTGTTGACCCGCTCCGGATCGACGCTAATTTTCTGCTCGGTGGCGATCGACGACAAGATCAACCCAGCACGTACCCGAGTCTGAGCGCGCTCCATAAACCCGTCCAGAGGCGGCACTTGCGCGGCCGGTCCGTACATTCGCTTGTTCTGATCAGCCGCCTGATTTTGCAGCGCTTGCGCCTCGCGAGTAATCAAACTCTGCGGAACCGCAAGATCCTGATGCGCTTCCACCAAACGCTCGACTACCTCTGAACGCAGCCGCGAACTCAGCGTTTGCGCGAGTTCGCGCTCGAGATTGCGGGTCACATCTTGCTTTAGCGCCTCAACCCCACCGTCTTGAATGCCGAACAGCTTGACGAAGTCATCGTCAAGCGCTGGCAGGTTGGCCATTTGCACGCGAACCAGCTTGGCTTGCACTTTCAACGTTTTACCGGCGACTGCAGCCTGGCGAAACTCAGCCGGAAAGCTCACTTCAAAGGATTTCTCGTCAGCAGCGCTCGAATCGATGAAGGCGTCTTCGAATGCCGTGAGGTAGGAGCCGGAGCCGATAATCATCCCAACGCGCTCTTCGCCTTCAACTGGGAATCGATCCGCACCTTCGCCTGCGCTAAATGAGAGGAAAATCAGATCGCCTTTCTCAGCCGGACCCGCGCGATCCGTCCAGGTGCGACGCTGCAAGCGCAGCGTTTCAATCATGTCCTCAACGTCTTTCTCGCCCACATTCGCGCTCAAGCGCTTGATCTTGAGGCTAGTCACGTCGATCGAACCGATCTCTGGCATCACTTCGAACTGCGCTAAGAAGCTCAGGTCGCCCGACTCAGCACCGGTCAGATCGCTAATTTGCGGAAACGCAGCCGGGTTCAACCCTTCTTTCGTGACTGCCTCGGTCCACGACTTTTGAATCACCTCGCCAAGCACCTCCTGGCGAATTTGCCTCGAGTAGCGCTGCTCAACCACTTTCATGGGTACTTTTCCCGGACGAAAACCGTCTATCCGTACACGTGCGCCCATGTCTTTCAGACGCTTACTCACCTCTGAGGAAAGCTGCGAGCCCGGCACTTGAATGCGCATTTCGCGCGCTAAAGGGCCAGTCGTGTTAACGGTAAATTCCATGGGTACTCCGGGAAGTCTCAAAAGACAGGATTGGTGCGAAAGGGGAGACTCGAACTCCCAAGGGTTGCCCCGCTGGAACCTAAATCCAGTGCGTCTACCAATTTCGCCACTCTCGCGTTAAGGGAAAAATGTTTACCAGGGCGATTGGTCAACATGTTTTATGGTGGTGGGCTGCCAGGGACTCGAACCCCGAACCTACTGATTAAGAGTCAGCTGCTCTACCTTTGAGCTAGCAACCCGCGTCGCTCGAAGTGCTCCATCCTTGGTCGCTAATCATCACTGTCGGTGCCTGCTTACGATAGCTGCGATTGACAACTACCTGCAAAAATTTGGGGTGGATGACGGGGCTCGAACCCGCGACAGCCGGAATCACAATCCGGGACTCTACCAACTGAGCTACAACCACCGTTCTTTAAAAAATTACTCACTTCAATCGTTGCGCCGGTACATTGGCGCGCCCGACAGGAATCGAACCTGTAACCGCCGGCTTAGAAGGCCGGTGCTCTATCCGGTTGAGCTACGGGCGCAAAAATGACCCTTCACAACGACCGCCAAAGCTGGTCGGGGTAGAGGGATTTGAACCCCCGACACCCTGCTCCCAAAGCAGGTGCGCTACCAGACTGCGCTATACCCCGATAAATCCAAAACCCGGTAAACAATTCAAATCCCAGCACCCCTCATGCATTCTCTAATGCCTGCGTGGCCGCCAAGTGTATGCAACGAAGGAGTGACTGGTCAATGCACGAGTTGAGGCTCGTTCGCCGGTAAGACCAGATTCAACTTTAGAAGGTGTGGTGCGCCCGGAGAGATTCGAACTCCCGGCCTCATGGTTCGTAGCCATGCGCTCTATCCAACTGAGCTACGGGCGCGTTGCGAGCCGCCTATTAAAGCGAACTCGCGACTAATTTGTCAATCAGCTTTTTATTCGGTAATCGCGACCGGATAGCTACCAAGTACTTTAATCATCGCCGATGCAGGCCCGAGTTGCCCCAACACCGCCTCCAGACGGCTGTCGTTAATATGACCTTCAACGTCGATGAAAAACGCGTAATCCCATTTACCCTGCCGCGACGGGCGCGATTCGATGCGGGTCATGCTGATTCCTGCTTTAGCAAGCGGATCGAGCAGGTGATAAAGCGCACCGGGCTGATCGCGCACGGTTAGCAGCAGCGAGGTTTTGTCGCGGCCTGACGCGCCAAGGATTTCGCGACCAATGACCAGAAATCGCGTGGTGTTATCGGCGCGATCTTCAATGTGCCGAGCAAGTAGATTCAGACCATAAATGTCAGCGGCGTTTTCGTTGCCGATCGCACCGCAGTCCTCGGCGTTGCGCGCGCGGCGCGCCGCTTCGGCATTCGAACTCACGGCGATGCGCTCGGCTTTGGGCAAGTTCTTGCGCAGCCAGCCGCGGCATTGCGCGAGTGATTGGGCGTGCGCATACACCCGCTCAATCGAGCACAAATCACGCGCCTTGCTCATGAAGTTTTGATTGACCCGCAGTTCTACCTCCCCGGCGATCTTAAGCTCAGACACCAAAAACATATCAAGCGTTGAATTGACCGCACCTTCTGTCGAATTTTCAACCGGCACAACGCCAAAATCGGCGACTGCGGATTCAACTTCCTGAAAAACCTCCTCAATGGTCGCCACCGGCAGGCCTTTTACCGAGTGCCCAAAATGCTTGAGCACGGCCGCTTGCGTGAAGGTGCCTTCCGGGCCCAAATAGGCGATTTTCAGCGGCTCCTGCTGAGCCAAACAGGCGCTCATAATTTCGCGGAAAACCCGCAGCAGTTCCGCATTACTCAGCGGCCCTTCATTGCGATCGATGACCATGCGCAGCACCTGGCTTTCGCGCTCAGGTCGATAGTAGTCAACGGCCGCTTTCAATTTGCCTTTGGCAATGCCCACTTGACGCGCAAACTGCGCGCGTTCACTGATCAGCGCCTGGATCTGAAGATCAATCGAATCGATGCGCGCGCGCACTTCCTCCAGCTTGAGCGTGGGCTTAGGCATTTCGCCTAGATCACTCTAACCGACAAAATACCTTCGATCGCGCCAATCGCGGCCTGGGTCTCAGCGCTCACCGCTGACTCAACGTCCAGCACGTTGTAGGCCACCTCGCCGCGCGACGCATTTTGCATCTGCACAATGTTGAGCTTCGCGTTGCCGAGCACCTGGCTGAGCTGGCCGATCATGTTGGGTTGATTAAGGTTAGCGACGCACAGCCGCGCCGCTCCTTCGCGCGCCAGCCGCAGATTCGGAAAATTGACCGAGTTGGAAATATTGCCGCGTTCAAGGTATTCGCGCACCTGATCAGCGACCATCACCGCGCAATTTTCTTCAGCCTCCTCGGTCGATGCGCCCAAATGTGGCAGCGAGATCGCGCTGGGATGGTGGATCAAATGCGGCGTTGGGAAATCCGACACGTAGCGGCTCAGTTTCTTGGCGTTCAACGCGTCCAACAGCGCTTCCTCGTCGACCACTGCTTCACGCGAGAAATTCAACAAAACCGCGCCATGCTTCATCACATGAAATGCCGGGCGACCGACGATGCCACGGGTCGCGTCGTTGAGCGGGACGTGCACGCTGATGAAATCGGAATGTGCGAGCAGGTCTTGCAAGCTGGCCGCTTTCTCAACGTCTGATGAGAGCTTCCAAGCGCCGTCGATGGTCATGTGCGGGTCATAGCCCAAAACGCGCATGCCAAGCGCTCGGGCGGAGTTGGCCACTTGCACGCCAATCGCGCCCAAGCCAATCACGCCCAGAGTCTTTTTGGGTAGCTCTACGCCGACAAAGTTTTTCTTGCCGTCTTCAACCAGCTTGTTGAGATCTGCAGCCTGCGGATCGAGCCCGGCCACAAAAGCCAACGCCTCAGGAATATTTCGCGCAGCCAACAGAATGCCGGTTAGCACCAGTTCTTTGACGGCATTGGCGTTCGCGCCCGGCGTGTTGAACACCGGCACGCCAAGCTTTGACCACTTGGCAATCGGGATGTTGTTGGTGCCCGCCCCTGCCCGCCCGACCGCTTTGATCGACGCAGCCGCGGTGTAGTTGTGCAAGTCAAACGAGCGCAACAAAATGGCGTCGGCATCGCTTAAGTCTTTTCCAAGGCGATAGTGGGTTAGCGGGAAACGATCCAATCCGGACTGCGCGATATTGTTGAGCGTCAAAATCTTAAACATCTGCGGTTATCCGTTGGTGCGGGCGAATTCGCCCATAAACTGGGTGAGGGCATGGACGCCTTCTTCCGGCATCGCGTTATAAATCGATGCACGCATCCCGCCGACATCGCGATGGCCGGCCAAAGAGTCGAGCCCGGCGGCAGAGGCTTGCTTGACAAACTGCGCTTCTAACTCGGGCTTGGCGAGTCGAAAAATTACGTTCATGGTTGAGCGCGCGCGCCGAGCGATCGGATTGGAATAGAAATCCGAGCAATCGATAAAGTCATAGAGATGTGCAGCTTTGCGCTGGTTGCGCTCGCCGATAGCCTGCAAGCCGCCCTGCGCTTGAATCCACTTAAACACCAAGCCCGCCACGTACCACGAAAACGTAGGCGGTGTGTTGAGCATCGACTCGCCGTCGGCGTTGGCTTTGTAGCTGAAGATCGGGCTCAAGCTTGCGGGTGCACGTTCGACCAGATCTGGGCGGATAATCAAAATAACCAATCCTGACGGGCCGATGTTCTTTTGCGCGCCTGCGTAAATCACGCCATATTGGCTCACATCCAGCGGACGCGAAAGGATCGTAGAGGACAAATCCGCAACGATTGGAACATCACCCACAGCGGGCAATTCGTGCATTTCCAGGCCGCCGATGGTTTCATTTGGCGTGACGTGCACGAAGGCCGCGTTGGGCGTTAAGCGATAGTCGGCCGCGTCGGGCACATCCAAGAATTTCCCGGCTTCAGTGCTTGCGGCGACGTTTACTGCACACAAATGCTTGGCGTAAGCAGCCGCTTTCTTGCCCCAAGCGCCGGTGATTACGTAATCAGCAGCTTGGTCTGGACGCGCAATATTCATTGGAATTTGCGCGAAATGCTGCGTGGCACCGCCTTGCAGAAACAGCACTTTGTAGTCACCCGGCACGCTCAACAGCGAGCGCAAATCGCTCTCAGCCTGCTTGGCCATCGCGACAAAAGCTCGTCCGCGATGCGAGACCTCCATCACCGAGGCACCGCACCCCGACCATTCCAACATCTCATCACGAACTTGCTCTAAAACGGGCAGCGGCAGCGCGGCTGGTCCGGCGCTGAAATTAAACAAACGAGCCAAAGGGAGAACCTCAAATGGGTGGGATGCATGGGAACTGATCGATGTTATGCCGCAGTGCAGCACATAAGCAAACAACCCAAGTAGATAAAAGTTACAGGGCGGGGCGAATCTTCGCGCGCAAAAACTTTTGTTCAAACTCGTGCGCTGGGATGGCTTTGGAGAACAAAAATCCCTGCGCCTGATCGCACGACAGCGTGCTCAAATAATCAAGCTGACTTTGCTGCTCCACGCCCTCGGCGACGAGCTCAATGCCCAAATCAATCGCGAACTGCGCGATGGTCCGCACGATTGCGCGATGGCGCCGGTTATCGTCCAGATCGACGATAAAACTGCGGTCAATTTTTAGAGTATCAAACGGCGCCAGCGAGAAGGACACCAATGACGAATAGCCGGTGCCAAAATCGTCAACCACCAATTTGACGCCAAGATCCTTCAGCGCGTGCAAGACCCGCACTGTCTCACCTTCGCGGTGCCGGAAGACGGTTTCGGTCACCTCCAGGCGCAACAGCTCCGGTGCGAATTGAAGGTCTTCCAATGTTTGCGCAAGCTGCGCAACAAAGTCCGGCTGGGAAAACTGCGAGTCGTCGATATTGACCGCGATTCCCGATAGCGACGCGTCCGGATACAGCGCCATCCAGGCTTTCATTTGTGCACAGGCTTCGCCCAAAACCCACCAGTCGATCTTGACGATCAGCCCAGTCTCATCGGCCACCCGCAAGAATCGATCTGGACCAATCAGCCCATGCGTGGGGTGTTCCCAGCGCAGCAATGCCTCAGCTGCGACCACTTCGCGTGTGAGGATTGACACGATCGGTTGATAGAACACGCGCAGCTCGCCGCGATCTATTGCCAGGCGCAGCTCAGTTTCAAGCTCTTGGCGCAGCACGGCGCGTTCGCGCATGGAGCTGTCGAACAGTGCGTACGAAGCGTTGCCTTGAGACTTGGCTTGGTACAACGCAACGTCGGCGTCGCGCAAGACGTGTTCGCTAAGCTGCTCGGCGTCGGCGCTGACGAGTGCGATCCCAATGGATGCTGACGAAAATACCAGGTGTTGGCTCATCTGAAAGCCGGGTCGCATTCCTTGCAAAACATGCCGCGCGAGGTCTTTCGCGGCGGCCCCATCCACGTTCTGCGCGAGCAAGATAAATTCATCACCACCGTAGCGTGAGACCACCGTGCTCGGCGGGCACAGCGCAGTTAGCCGATGCGCAAAACTAACCAGCAGATCGTCACCAACGGCATGCCCCAGGCTGTCGTTGACTACTTTAAATCCGTCCAGATCAATCAGTAAAACGGCCGCCTGACGTTGCTGGGGATCATTCAGAAACCGCGCCAGCTCGAGTGAAAACCCAAATCGATTGAGCAGGCCGGTCAACGTGTCGTGCTGTGCCTGAAACTCAAGCTTCTGCGCCGCCGCGCGCCGCTCGGTGATGTCTTGGACGCTGCCTTCAATACTGCTTTGCACGCCGTTGACGTCAGTGACCGCGCGTACGTTGCACAGCACCCAGATAGACGTACCGTCGCGACGCCTAAGCTGACGCTCAATGTTGAAGATTCGGCCCTCTTCGCGCAGCCGGCGGCGCGTCGATTCGCGGTCCACTTCGTTGGCGTAAACTTCGGCGATGTTGCCGATCACTGCAAGCGCAGCGCTCGGCGACTCAAAGCCCAAGAGCTCAGCAAGCGTTTGGTTCACCTCGAGCAATTCGCCACTAAACGTAGTGCGAAACATGCCCACGACAGCTTCAGTAAACAGGCTTCGGTACTTTGCTTCCGCTTCGACCAGTACTTTCTGACTGCGCGCTTCTTGGGTGATATCGCGCATCGTACCGGTCGAGGCAATGCCGCCTTCGTAATCAACCGCATCGGCGCGTATTGCAAAGCGTCGAATGGAGCGATCTTTGCAGACCAGTTCAATTTGATAGGCCTGCACCACGCGCGAGCCTTTTTCGCGATCCATCTTGCGATTGAGTTGCTCATTGAACGAGGTCGGGGCGACCGAATCCATGTAACGCTGCTGGATGAGCTCGCTCGGCAAGTAACCCAGCATTTGAGCAAAGGCGAGATTGCAGAACTTCACGATGCCGTCCTGAATCAAAAATACACCGTCGCGCAGATTTTCAACCAGCACGCGGTAGAGCTCATTGGCCTCGCGCACGCGTCGTTCACGATCCACCAGCTCGGAAATATCCACAAGCGTCCCTTCATAAAACAGCACCGCCCCGGTTTCATCGCGGATTGCGCGTGCGTTTTCGCTGACCCAAATTTCCTCGCCGTCGGCGCGGCGCATTCTCGCTACTTTCGCGGTCACAAAGCCGCGCTCAAACAGCTCTGCGCTAATGCTGCGGCCGAGCTCCTGATCGACATACAGCTGTGCCACCTGGCCCGACACTTTTTGGATCATCTCGTGGGTTGAAGCGTAGGCAAACATCCGTGCGAGCGCAGGATTGATCGCGAGAAAGCCTTGGTGTTCGGGGAGACTGCGGTAGATGCCTTCCTGCGCGTCCTGAAATAGCGAAAAGTAGCCATCGAGTTCGCGACGCATCGATACCCAGCGATCGCCGTAGGCACGCACGTCTTGCACCAGCAGTAGCGCTAGCGCGATGCCGTCTCGAGCGAACGGCTCGATCGACAGAATACCGTCGTAAAAACGCGAATCCGCTGCGACAAAACTAAACGGTTCACGCAGGCGCGGGTCGCCAGAATTTTGCAATTCACTCAGGATCCGGCGCTTTTGGTCCTCGCGCCAAAGCGTCATATCGAGCAACTGCGCGCCGGTTAGGTCGCTCGGACTGCGCCCCACGACGCGCGCAAAGATAGGGTTGACTTCAACGATCCGCCCATCCGGTCGGTGCAGCAGAGCGACCAGACTCGACCCGTTAAAACCGCTGATAAAACCGCTACCCATCGGCACAACTCGCCGGTTAGCTACGCAAGTACCAGACGAGCACGCCAGAGCAAATCGCAATCAGGCCGATCAAGGAGAACCACAGCCAATCTGGCATCTCTGAAATAAAATCACCGGAAGGTGCCGTGTTGCTCACTGCGGGGGTGTCGAGTGCGTTCAGCGGTGGCGGTGATTCGAGCTCGATGCGCCGCATCACGCCAGTGGAATTTGGATTGCTTGGGAGAGGGGTAATGCTAACCGGGCGGTAACCTGGCGCTTCGATGAGAAAGCGTTGCCCGCCGATCAGAATTTGGTCGTTTGGCTTGAGTATTGCCGATTCAAATTCGTGCCCATTGACCTCTACGCGATTACCCGCAGCAGCGGCTCGCAAAAAAATCCCAGCCAGATCTAAGTCAATCGAGCAGTGGTGAGCGGCGGCGTGCTCTGGCGGCAAATCCACATCGCAATCGGGATCGCTGCCGAAGCGTAAGGTGTCGCGCAAATGCGCCGCGCGCCCGCTCCAATCGCCGCTCAAGCCGCGCAGCAAAACACGCGGATAGCTGCCGCTGACGGTTTCGCGAGTCACATCCCGTGCAGGCGGCGTTTCGCGATTCCCGTCGTTGCTTTTCAGTGCGATATCAATTGAGGCAACCGTCAAGGTGTCGCCGGCGCGCAAAAGAGCAAGTTCAGCGACGACGCGCCCGTTGACTACAGTTGGAGGGCCGCCAGTGCCCAACACCGACAGCACGAGACCGCGCGGATCGATTGCAAGCACTACGTGCATCGCCTTTAATCCATCCGCTTTTAGTGCTACCGCACAGGCAGGATCGGAGCCGATCAGGAGCTCGCCCTGATCAAACGTCAGGGGCTCATGCTCGCCATTTGGGAAGGTGAGACGCATCGGGCATTCTACGTTGAGATGAATTTAATTTGACAGCGTCAAAGCGACGGCTGCTGCTATGCGCTTGTCTAGAGTGACCAGTTAAAGTCGAGCATGAAGCGCCTGGTGCGGATCGACAGATCATCGCGGCGCTCCACGAAGGCCGCCAAACGCATCGATTTTGTTTCATCAATACCGTAAGCAATCCATGGCATGTAACCGTGCAATCGCGATTTGAACCACCAATCGTCCTCGCCAAAAGCAGCCAGCACGGCGTCTCGCTGGATGCGCTCAATGGCATAACCAAACTCAAAGCCCCCCGCACGCCGACGATCGCCTAGCGTTGCACTGAACCGAGCGCCCTCGTTTTGGTCTTGAGCGCCGGTGTTGCGCACGCCATCTATGCTCACCACCAGCGGCCAATCGCTGATCGCGGAGCGGAAGATAAGCTGCGCATCGACCAAGCGGTAATCCGACGCAAGCTCACCGCGCGCCACTCGATTGGTGCGCCCCAACTGCTGTTGAACGAGCTGGGTCAAATCGCTAAACCCCAGATAACTCAGCAGCAATTCGCCTTCAACTCTATCGCTGAGCTGGGTACGCAAACTTAACTGACCAGCGGCGATGCGCGAATCGTCGTTGTACAAATGATTGCCCGCGAAGTAGCCGACTGTGGTGCCAATGGTCCACCCCGAATCGGTCTCCCATTCACCGCTCACGGCTGCCGCGATCGGGCGCAGATCGCGGTCCCAGACCATCGGTGAAAGCATCAATGGAAAGTTCGTCTTGCCTAATATTCCCTGCACTTCTGGGGTGAATTGATAGGCCACATACAGCTCGTCGAGCCCGCCTGCGTCCGAGCGTTCGTTATCAAGATTGCGTCGGTTATCGCGGTTGTCATCGTTGCCCACTGAGGCGCGCAGCGCTGCACCAAATTCGAACCCTTCAGCGCTCTCATAGCGCACGCCATAGCGCAACCGCGCCAGCGCACGGTCGAAATCGTCGCGTCTGTTTGGCAAACCGGTGATGCGCTCAGCGCGCAGCCGCACGTCGCCATAATAGCTCCACAGGCTGGCGGAAGCGGCTTCATCGTCTGCCTGTTCGCCGTTCATGTCACCGTCTTGCGCGGCCCAAGTCAGCCCACTGACGCTCCCTGCAAGGAGGGTTAGCAGCATGCGGTTTAATAATTTGAACATCAAAAATATCCTCCAGATAGGACGTCTAAATGCGGGTTAAGCGCGCAGCTCGCTCAATGCCTCACCCAAAGCAATTGCGGTCGGATAGCGATCGTCCGCCTTCTTGCTCAAACATTTCAAAATAATCGACTCAAGCTCGGGCGGCACTTCCGACCATAGCTCGGACGGCTTGATCGGCGGTAGCTGCATATGAGCCATGTAGATTTCCATCGTGTTGCTGCCGCTGAAGGGCAAGTTGCCGCAAAACATTTCGCACATCATGACGCCCGTTGAATAGATATCGGTGCGCGCATCCACCGGAAGTCCGCTGAACTGCTCGGGAGCTGCATATAGCGGGGTGCCGACAAAAGTATCTTCAACAGTGCTGGGCACGCCGTCGGTGCGCCTGAGCGAACGTGCGATACCAAAATCCATCAGCTTAGCGTTACCGCTCTGATCGAGAATGACGTTCTCGGGCTTGATATCTCGATGCAACACGCCCACTTCGTGCGCCGCGTTAAGCCCGGCACAAAACTGCTTGGCCAGGCGCAATGCGGCCGAAAACGGCAGTCGTCCGCGCTGGGTAAGCAAGTAGCGCATGGTCATGCCACGGACGTACTCCATGGTGATGAACGGCATGTGGTTCACCTCACCGAAATCGAACGTGCGCACGACGTTCGGGTGGGTAATCCGACGCGCAAGCTTGATCTCGGTCTTCAACGCTTCAAGCTGCTCTTTGTCGCTTGCGGTCGCAGCGCGCAGCATTTTCAGCGCGACAAAATCGTCAAGATCAAGATCGCGCGCTTTGTAAACCACGCCCATGCCTCCAGTACCAAGCACAGCCTGGATTTCGTAGCGCCCGCCAAATAACGAGCCTGGCGTCGGCAACGACTCGATTGTGGGATCGGGCGCGGATACACCAACGGTTGGCGCACCTGCTTGAATAGCGGCTGGTTCGGGCATCGCCATGGTTGGCAACTGGCTTGGCTTCAATGCGAAAAATCGCTTGCCGCTTACCGCGCCCTGCGCAACCGGCAAGGCAGC
>Ga0105048_10002359_pt1 | contig 30662 bp, 31 predicted proteins | sample MAT05_FD_78382 | JGI IMG/M metagenome (GOLD analysis project Ga0105048, IMG submission 78382) | Freshwater microbial communities from Lake Fryxell liftoff mats and glacier meltwater in Antarctica - MAT-05 | ecosystem: Environmental > Aquatic > Freshwater > Ice > Liftoff microbial mat | place... | reverse complement strand
TTTCGTCAGTCGAGCCGCCATCGATGACGATGTACTGCAGCCCGGAATATTCCTGGCTCAGGACCGACTGAATGGTTTCATCGAGAAACCGGCCCTGATTGTAGGAGGGCGTGACGATGGAAACGAGAAGCGGCACGGGATAGGCAAGCGCCCTCGTTCCAGAGTCGCCGCGGCGGGGCGGCGAAACGCGATTTACGGCTGCTGCAGAAGCTTGTCAATGCCGTGGATCACTCCGTTGGAGGCGGCGACATCGGGCTTCACAACGGTGGCCCCGTTGATCTTGATTTTTCCGTCCACCACTTTGACCTCCAAAGTCGTTCCAGCCAGCGTTTTCAAAGTGGCGGATTTGAGATCCGTAGAGGCTATTTTGCCTTCCACGATGTGTCCTTCGAGGACTTTCTTGAGCTTGACCTTGTCAGCGAGGAGCGCGTCCAGTTGTGCCTTGGAAAGGTCGCGGAAAGCCACGTCGGTCGGACCGAGAACGGTGTAAGGCCCCGCTCCGGTCAGCATCCCGTCGAGTTCGGCGGCGACCACGGAGGAAAGCAAAGTATTGAATCCCTTCTTCACCATTTCAGGCACGAGGGTTTTGCTGAGATCCGCATCACCTTGAGCGACCGCCAGATGAGCGGAACCGGTAAGCAGAGTCGTGACAACAAAAAAGGTACGGATGAGTTTCATGGGTAATTTGGGGTTTGGAGAGAGGAAACTCTTAATGGGCATGGCATCTTTGGCAATGAAAACGTGGTGTCGAGTGCTCCGGCACTGCAGGAGTTGAGGTCAGGTCGAGGCAAGCATGCCGAAGCAACGATTCCACTGCTCCGGACTGACCCCGGACGGGCGGGTCCAAAGTCCTGGCGTCAGCCAAGCTGCCAGGCGCGCGGCCGATGGCACGCGCCATTCATTCAAGCGCCGGCTCAGTTGCATCCGCCGCTCATAGTCGCCGCATTTCTGCAACGCCCGCTCATAAGCCCGAATCTGCGTGGGCGAACCGTGCCGTCGGACCACGCTTAGGATTTCCTGCCGACGCCGCTCGCCACCGGAGCCGGACTTGTGCGCCGGGTGCCGACGGTAAGCAGAGAGAATCTCCTTCCAGGCGACAAAGTCGCAACGCGCGGTCGCGCGGAGATACCATTCCCAATCGAAGCCGAAATGCAGGCTGGCATCGAGCGGCCCGATTTCCTCCCACAGCGCCCGGGTCCAGAATGAACTCGGCTGGTAGATGTAGTCAGTCTCCCGCAGCAACTCCGGGTCGTACGGACGCGCGGCCAGGATGCGGGCCGAGGAATCCGCTTCGCGGAAGTAAAAGCAACTTCCGTAAAGCAACGCGGGCCGACCGACCGACGGGCTCAGTTCGCGCGCGATTTTACGCAGCGTCCCCGGCAGCAGAAAATCGTCGCTGTTCACCCAGCAAAGGAGGTCACCGGTGGCGCGCGCGAAACCTTGATTGATGGCGGCTGCCTGACCGCCATCCGGAGCGGATTGCCAGTGGGCGAGTTGATCAGCGTAGCGTTCGATGATCGCCACACTGCCATCGTCGCTGCCCCCGTCCATGATGAGGTATTCCAGATTCGGATAACACTGGCCCAAGACGCTGAGGATCGTCGTCTCGAGAAATTGCGCCTGTCGAAAGGACGGCGTGACCACCGAAATTCTCGGCCAGGCGGCAGGCTCCGACACGCTCACTTCAGCCCCTTCCGAACGATCTCCAGAAAGCGTCGACCGTAGCGCAGCATAGCCTCGCCGGCGGCAGTGCGTGCCGCCATCTCCCGTTCGCGATCCGGGCCCGGAGTCAGGTCGGGCCACGCTTCCTCCACGACCTGCGCGAGGTTTTCGGCGGAGTCGCGCGTGAAGAACCGGCAGCCCGGCGGGTTCTGTTCGCGATGCACTTCGAGGTCGGACGCGATCACCGTTCTGCCGAGCGCCCGGGCGTCTTCGAGCACCGTACTCCAGCCTTCAAAAAGCGACGGCTGAATGACGGCGACGCTGCGCCGCATGAGCTGGATTTGCTCGGCGCGTTCGATCAGGCCGAGAATGTGAACCTGGGGGGCGATGCCGAGTTCATGCACCAACCGGAGCAGCGAGTTGAAATAATCCTTGTTGCGAAAATCCATCGGCTGCCCCGTGCAAACCACCACGGGCCGCAACCCGCACTTTTGCAAATGAGCCAGCGCCTCGAAAAGCACGCGGTGATTTTTATGCTGCCAGAATTGATTGCTCACCAGGAGGAAACGGTCCGGCAGATGAAACTGCTTTTGCGCGGCCACCGCATCGCCTTCGAACCAATCGGGCGACGGATGGGTATGGAAACGCAGCACCTCCGCCTGCGCCGGAGCCTGGGGATAAAACTGGCGGAAATCCGCCGCCGCGCTCTCGCTGCTGAAGACGATCATGCGCGCCTCGCCCGCAAGAGTGGCGATGCCGGCATCCCGCTTGGCGATCTCTTTGGCCTGGAAAAGCTCCGGCATGAAGCGGTGCTGGAAATCGGGGATCCAACCCGCCCACCGACACGCACCGAGCGCCGAGCCAAGGGGCAACGCGACGCCGATATTGTACTGGTTGTCGTAGGTCAGCGGGTAGAGGAAATCGAAACGCTCAGCGGCGGTGAATTCGGCGAAGCGGGAATTGGGCCGTTGCCGCAATCGTCGATCCAGAAGCCAGCGGACGCGTCGCGGCAACGTCGCCGCCGGCAAGTCACTGTTCAGGGTGTAGAGGCGAGAGAGATGGGGTTGCAGTTGCGCGGCGAACGTGGCGTCCAAGGGTCCACCGCTGATCAGACAAACCTCGAAACCGGCACGCTCGGCGGCGGGCAGGTGGCCGAGCGCCAGCACGAGATTGCGCACGTACTCGGAGCCGCCGACCCAGCCGGTGCCGCCCTGCATGATCAATCCAATGCGCCGCGGTCCGCTCACAGTGGGGGACCAGCGAGTTGCTGACGGAGTTCAGTTTCCGTGCTAAGAACGGCGAGATAATTCGGCCCGAGGAAATTCTCGTCGTCGTAGTAGTAATCTTTGAAGATCACTTCCTGCGGATAAATTTTCCCGATCGTAAAGCTGCGCAAGACTCGATCCTCCATGCCTTCGACATCGATCTTCAGGAAGTCGATCTGCGTGATCCCATTTTCCCGGCAATCGTCCGCACCCCGCCGCACCTGACCGCGCGCTTTTTCCATCTCGACCGTGCCGGTGATCGCCACGCCGGAGCTCAACAAGTCCCGGCCGGGGGCGTAGAAAAATTCGATCTCCTCATTGCAATCGGAAAGCCCACAGGAGTTCGTCACGACCCGCGGTTCCGCCGCGGCCTTTCCCCGAAACGACGCTGCCACCACCGGTGACAGCTCGAACGCATGGACTGCCGCCTTGGGAAATTTCGACGCCGCGAGCAGCGACCAGCTTCCGTGATTCGCGCCCACATCGAAGACCATCTTCATTGCCGCGTCCTTGGACAACACTTCGAGGACGCGCGCCTCGCCGTTGCTGCTCAGTTTGTAGTTCCAGTTTTCGAAGTTGCGGTGGAACTCGACGGCCAGGCCATTGAGGTATTGCGCCAGGCCCGATCGACGGTTGCGGGCTAGCTTCCGCAGCTCGCGCATGAAACGTTCGCTGAGCCGGCTCTGGAAATCCTGGATCATGGGTTTATTTGAAAATTACTTGCGAAGGCGACCACCCAACTCCGCCGCGCACCATTGGGCAACACCGCGGATGCCTTCCTCCAGCGAAGTGGCCGGCGCAAAACCCAAGGCCGCGATCCGGGAAATGTCGGCCCGCCAATGCAGCGGATTGCCTGGGGTCGCTGCGCCATTGAAGACCGGTCGCACATCCGCCCCGCACGCGACCACCAAGGCGTCCGCCAGTTCCGCGATGGTGACTTCGCGACCGCTGGCGAAGTTGTAAACTTCCCCGTCGCACGGCGCGTCACTGGCGAGGAGGACCAAGGCACGCGCGATATCCGCGGCATGCACAAAGTCCCGGCTCTCCGCCCCGGTGCCGTGCAACTCCAGTTTGCCGCCGCCGATGATTTTGGCGCAGATGTCCCAGATCACCTGCCGGCGCAAACCCGCACCATAGGCCGAAAAAATCCGTACGCTTGCGGTCGGCACACCGTGGATGCGGGTGAATTCCTCGCACAGCAGTTCGGCCTGGCGTTTGTGGTATCCGTAGGGCGAGAGCGGCAGGATCGCGTGCTCTTCGGCAACCGGCTGCACCGCGGGATTCCCGTAAACCGCGGCGCTCGAGAGGAACAGAAAACGGCATTGCGGCGCCACCCGGCGCAGCGCTTCGAGGACTTCGAAGACCAGCACCACATTCCCCTGAAAATCCGCGCGCGGATCTTCCATCGACAAACCCACGGATGCCCGGCCTGCACAATGCACGCAGACTTGCGGGGTGATCTCGCGCAGCCAATCCCCCAAAACGTCGCTCGGCAGCGAGAGGCGACGATAGGTCACCGCAGGGAGTTGGACATTCTCCGGCGCAATCTCATCGATGCCGAAAACCTGCCAGCCATCCTGGGCGAACTGGCGGGCCACGTAGCGCCCGAGAAAACCTGCGACGCCGGTAATGAGGACAGATTTCATGATTCTATTTCGACCAGCGGCAGGCGATTGAGCAGCGCCTGCTCTTCTTCGAGAGAGAGGTAGGCGAGGCGGCCCTGCGCATCGCGCGCTTCGCGGAATTGGAGCGCCACGTAACCGGCGGCCGAGGTGAGTTCGGGCAAGGTCTCGGGTCGAAGATCGCGGCGGACGAAGAAGGCGTTGTTGCCCGCGCTGTTCGAGCCGACGAACGCATATCCCTTGCGCCGCCCCAAGGCGACCAGCGCCGCCAGCGAAGCACCATAATAGATACACGAATGATGCGCCTGCGACCGTACGAACTGCGGATCGTACGGCACGGTCACCGCACGCTCCGGACCGAACCGCGAATTGTATTCGACGACCACGATGGCTGGCGTCACCACGTCGATCGCTTCCCAGACCCAATAGTCATTGCCGTCGATGTCCACGGAGAGCAGGCCGATCTCACCGGTCACTCCCTGCGCGCGCAACAGGTCGTTGATGTTCTCGCGCGTCACGAACGCCTGCACCGCCTTCAAATTGTGCTTCCAATATAATTCACCCCGGCAAATGGCGCGCACATTGGCCGCGCTGCCATCCAGCACCAAGCCCGACCACTGGTTGTTGACCAGCAGGAATCGCGTGTTGGCTTCGGAGTAATCTTCGACCCCGAATTCCACAAAAATCCGGTGCGGCACCGGAACCAGCCGAATCAAGTGCTGGAGAATGCCATCCTCGCCCCATTGCGAATACACTTGGAATTCGTTCGCGCAAAGTTTCGCCGCTCCGCGCTCCGCCAATTGCCGTGCCTCGATCCGGCCGACCGCCTCGCGCAGTCGACCTTCGGCGCGAAGCAGTTGCGCCACGCCGCGAGCGCATGTGTCCAGTTGTGCGAGGCGGTCTTGCCAGCGGCGGAGGAATGATTGCATGGAGACGGAGGCGGCTTGGCTCAGTTGGCAACTCAGGGCCGGGGGCGCACCGAGGAACCGAAGTAAAATTCCCGAAGTGCCGCCGGCCACTCCCGTTCATCGGAGCCATACTGCGCAAGGGTGACAAAAAGGATGCGCTCAAAGCCGACGCCGAAACAACCGGTTTGGATGTAGTCGCCATTCTGGAACTTGATGTCGTGAGCCTTGGAAAAGTGTTCGGCATGCATGTTCACCGAGCCCACGGAGATGCTATTGCCAGTGAACGGATTGATCAGTCGGAACTCGTATTTGCTCTGCTCCGAACGTTGAAACAATTGGAGCGCGGCGAGATTGTCGGCGAAGAACGGATCATTGGCCGTCTGAATAACACCCTGCAGTTCAAAGTTCACCAGATAGGCCCGGCACCAATCCAGACAGCCCGCCAGACGTTCGCGCACGAATTGGGCCGAGCCGAGGAAGATCAGTTCGCGCATGCTGTATTCATGCAGGCGCTCAAGGCCCGAGATATTCGCGCCTTCGTTGCGGAACATGCGGCCCATCATCGTGAGGCAAACCGTTTGCACCGGCGCAAAAACCTGGCCCTCGTAAGACGGGTAGGCGTGCAGGCAACCCGCCGAGCGGCACATGCACGCGGGTCGCTTCAGGTGCTGGAGAAAATCGAGCGGTTCGCTCGATGAAAGTTTCTTCGCCGCCGCGGAAATGTTCTCGGTATCGGCCTCGAGAACGGAAATGAAGTTCGCGAACTGCGGATAGTGGGAAAAGAATTTGCTTTTCTGCAGGGTGCTCAGGGCAATGGTCACAGGATACGTGACCTCTTCCGCACCTTGCTGGAGGGCAAAATCCCGGAGGCTTTCGTCAAGGCGGCGAAACATGTGTTGCAGCTTTCCGTGAAGCGAAAAGACACCGGGTGCGTGTTCGATGATCTCGCGCTTCGCAATCAATTGGCCGAAGACATCTTCCTTGCAGGGCACGGTTTGCTGGCTGCGATCGACCATCAGACCGCCGCCGCGATCGGGCCTGAGCGGACGCACCTTGCGGACAAGGTGTGCGACTTTTTCCTGCAGCGAGGCGCGATCAGCTGTTTCCAGAGTCGCCAACTCGACCTCGCTGGCAACTCGGTCGATGCGAAATCCGGTAACGTCCGCGCTCAGGTAACCGAGGAGATTCTGGAGATTGTCCAATTCTGCCTCGGTCAGTCCGAGAGGAAGGGGAAGAGTAATCGTCATCGGCAGGGCAATCAGAGAAGACCCCGTTTTTTCAGAAGCTCAGCGGCCCTCTCGAACGAGGTAATCGTTCCGTACTCATCCGCATCGAACATCACGTTAAACTCCTCTTCGATTGCCGAGATCAACGTGATCTGCACCAGCGAATCCCAAGCGACCACGGCACTCCGGCGGATTCCGGATGGATCGGTTTGGGATGGCAATGTCAGAACGGTGGTAAAAACAGTGAGAAGTTTTTGGGTGGGGTCTTTCATGACGAGTTCAAATTGGCGGACTGCACGGAGGGGGGGCACACTCACTGCCGGACCCTACCAAGAGGGCACCAAGACGCAGATCATAGTGAAGCGCGAGATCTTGGAATTTCAGGGCACGCCCCGAAACGTCGCGGAACTTGACGATGCTCAGGACTGCATCGGCGCACTGCACATGGCAGACACGGTCGGTCAACTCCAGAACTTCGCCGATTTTTCCACGCCGCTCGCGGGCCACCAGCGCGATTTCGTCCACGCGAAAAGAGCGTCCGCCGCAGGCCAGGCTGGGGAACGCGAGTTCGTTGCAGAAGGGATGAAAATTCAAACTCCGCACAAAGCGCGAGAGCGTGTCGAACTCCGCGTCGATCGGCATCCGGCCTTCATCGGGCAACTGCCGCATCGGGAAAAAGGTCCGGCTGTGGCGATCCTGCGGACGGCGAGGCGCGTCGCCGGCCAGCATCGCGGGCAGAGTCTTCTCAAACAGCCGCGCCCCTTCGACAAGACACGCCATGATTAAACGGATCGCGGTACAATTTTCCGGCACGGGGAAATGAGCCTGGGCGATGATATCGCCGCTGTCGATGCCGGCATCGACCTGATGCCAGGTAACGCCGTGGTAGCTCTCCCCGTGGAAGATTGCCCAGGTGCAAGCATTGGAGCCCGCGTATTTCGGCAGCGGCGCATTGTGAAAATTGATCACGCCTCGCGCCGGGAGCGCGAGGAGCGATTCCTTCAGCAGTTGAAAATTGTTAATGCTGAAAATCAGTTCGAGGTCCATGGCGCGCAGACGGTCGCGGAATTCGGGGGCGTTAATTTTCGGCACGCAGGCAAAGTCCAGACCCGCTCCACGGCAGAAGGTTTCCAGCGCCTCGGTGGAGACGCCGCGTGAACTATCCACGGCGACGAACGCCAACCGCCATTCAGGCGCTTCCGTGGCGATCGTCCGCCGGATGATCTGTGCACAATCCACGGCCATTTTTCCGTTCCCGATGATGATGAGTCGGCGAGCGTTCATGCCTCCGGTTTGTGCTCCACAATCAGGAATGTCTTCGGGTCATACCAAAGATCGGGAAAGTGCCAGACCCGTTCCGCCAACGGGCGGCGGCCGATGACTTTGGCAGGATTGCCGGCGACCACCATGCCCGCAGGCACATCGCTCAGGACCACCGCGCCGGCCGCGACCAGGGCATTGTCGCCGATCTTCACCGGTCCCACGACCCTCGCACCGAGGCCGATGAAAACACCCTGACCGATGACCAACCCTCCCGCTTGCGGCCGATGGGTGGAAATATCATGAGTGCCGTCAGCAAACACGCAATGCGAGGCGATTGCCGTGAAGGCTCCGATGCGGATTTCCTTGAAGGCGTAAAGAGCCACATCGTTGGAAACATTCACATGGTCATCGATCTGGATCAACCCCCGACCGGGTAGAAAGTCAAACCGTCGGCCTACGGCCACATTGGCGCCCAGCTTCAGTCCGGCCCTGCGAAGCAGACTGTTCTTGAAATCGAAGTCCCGATAGGAAACCGCATTCTCGGGCGTCGCCCACTCGTAGAAATGCCTCCAAATTTTATTGGTGATCCATTTCATGCTGCGCCCGGCATTCAAAAATCGCCGAATCGCCGACTGGCCCCGGACACCGGAAGGGCGATCTGCGAATGACTGGCCCGCAGCCGCGCCACATATTCCTCTTCCTCAGGAAGCGGCAGATTTTCCAGGTATTCGGATGCCGGACGCCACTTTCCCGCAGGCACGTCGAACCGCTTGACAACTCGACCCGGATTGCCGACCACGATGCTCAACGGCGGGACGTTGCGCGTCACCACTGCCCCGGCCCCGATGATGGAGCCGTAGCCGATTCGCACGCCCTTCAGCACAGTCACGCCGAGGCCGAGCCAGCAGTTGGCACCCACGTCGATCACTGCCTCCGCCTCCACGCCGCTCGCCGCATAGGGTACAAAGGGTGATTCATACCGATGATCGGTCCCGATAAACCGGACGTCGTTGGCGGTCAGGCAATAATCACCGAGACGCAAGCGCGCACCGACATTGAAATAGTTGCGACGGCCAATAAAACAGTAATCCCCGATCGTCAGAGTAATTTCGTCGCTCACCCGATTCGACGCGTTAATCAGGACATCCTCACAAAGCACCGTCTGGCGGCCGATGCGAATCCGCGACCAACCATAGACCTGAACTGTCGGATCCACATATACGCCCGCACCAATCGCGGCGGCGCGCACCGGTCGCAACCGCCAGGCACGCAACGCACGGCGATAGGCAAATCGCCAACCGGAAAAACCCTTGCTCATGGCAGGCTCTCTCCGAAAGCGCGAGCTGGTTCGCTCGTTGCGTTTGAGGTGTTTACCTCCATGGGACCAAGCGTAAATCGACCATTTTCAAAGGACCTAAAGCACAGCGGCGATTGTCGGACCCCAGTTCAAATCATCGGCGAATACAGTGTTTTCCCGCCGTGTCGCCGCACCGCAGAAGCCGTTGGCGACCATTATGCGGCCACCGAACCGCATTCCGGTTCGGCGAGGCACTGCGATCTTCATAGCCCAGGCACGTGGCAAGTGTGCCCACACCGGCAATCGGTGGACCATGAATTCAAGCAGCGGCATGAGCCTCGGCTTCCTCTGCAAAACGGCGCGCGCGAATGAAAGCCAGCGGAGAACGCGTCATCAGAGCCTCTACCAGATCCACGTTTTCCGGCCGGAGCCAGAGTTCCTGTGGCGACACTTGGAGCCATTCTAGCACGTCGTTCGGCGCGGCCGTGAAGCTGGTCTTCACCATGTTGCAAAGAGCAGTTAGGTAATAGAGTAGCGACGCTTTTTCCCGCGCCTCGCTCGTGACCGGCAGATGGTCGGAGAGCGCTTCATGCACCAGATGAAAGTAGTCCGCCCTGGTTTCGGCACTGCACGCAAAAGGGAAGCTCCCGTAGTAGCATTGCGTGGAAATGATGGCTGGGTGGCCGAGCATGCCGGCTTCCACGCCCACGGTCCCAGTAAAAGGCAGCACGACTTTCACCGTCCGAAGAATGTCGTAAGTGCTGACTTTATCCGCCGCCGCGACAAAACGGACGCGGTCGCCAACGCGATTGTGCCGACTGATCAAAGCGCCAACGTCGTCCACGCAGTGCGCCGCTTCGAAGCGCTCGCCAGGATGCTGGCGAAAACAGATGCGCGCGTCCGGTTCCGTTTCCGCCCACGCGAGCAACGCCAGCACCCAGTCTTCCACCGACGCGAACAGGCGCTGTCTCGATAAAGCCGCGGTATCCCAACGCAGATTAAGCGGCACGAGGATGTTGTAATCGCCCTCCGGATTCCGGGCCGCCGCGACTTCCTGCGAACGCAGCGCATCGCGACCTTCCATTCTCGCCTGCAGTTCCGCTTCCGCCGCAGCGATGATCCTCTTCCGCTCCGCCGGGCGGGGGAGCAGGTACTTCTCCAAGAGTTCCGCGGCCGCCACTAGGTCCACCTGATGACAGGCCACGCCGCCGTGGGCAAAAATGTGCATGCCGTAGTCGCAGTCGTAAGTCGTGACCGCCAGCCCGAGCCGCTGCGCCGCCGCGAGGTAGACGGCGCTCAACCCATACACGCCTCCGGGAATGAGGACGAAATCCAGGGGCTCCACCCGCAGGAGTTGGTGGACTTTGGCGAGGTGCCGGCGCGTGGCCTGCAGCGCCTCCGGGTACTGCTCCATGAAATCGCCGATCCGCGATTCGCCGCGCATCCGATGAATCGCGTTTTCATGGAGAATCGCCTCGCACAATCCGCCATCATCGGCCGCGGCAAACTCTTCATGCTCAGCGACGGTGATGTACTCCACATCAGCCGGCAACTGCCGCAGCAGCGCGGCCAGCGGCTCCGCTTCGCGGTGATGCGGAGCGTTGCCCATGAGATTCGAAGCGTCCCAGAAAATCTTCACCCTCGCACCGGCCTGCCGGAGACCGAGCGCACATTCCAGACTGAAGATCGGCACGCCGGACGCCAGCCAAGGCGTGATCACCACGCCCACGCGCAAGGACCGGGCCGGCGGGGCCGGGAGTGCCGCCCATTGCGCCAGGCGCAAGCGGTACGTCACGCACATCTCATCGACCGGATGGGGCTTCGCTGGGCGCGCCATCGCGGCCAACCGCTGCAGTATGGAGATCGGGGGCATTCGGAAAAAAACGGCCGCGTGCGCGCGTCGGACAGGCGACTCAGGCGGCCTTGCGTGCGATTAGCCAGAGATGTGAACTGAGACCCTGGTCGGCGAGGAATTGCTGGAACGAAGCGCCGACGCGGTCCCATTCGTCGATCAGCACCTGCTGGAGAAAAGGCTGGCCGGTGAGAGCGAACTCGCCAGCGAGCACTTTCTTGCGGACGAGTTCGGCGTCGAGTTTGCCGGGCGTGGAAACTTCCAGCACCTCGAAGCCGTTTTCCATGGCGAGGCGTGAGAGCGAGACGGGGTGGAAGTAATTCAAATGCTCGACATCCACGCTGTTCGAGGCCTTTCCGAGAACGGCGATATCGAAGCCCTTCACGCTCGGGCAGGTGATAACGATGAGCCCGCCAGGATTGAGCACCGAGGCGCAGGTGGCTAGGAAATGGCGCGGGGAAAAGATGTGTTCGAGAACCTCGAAGCAGGCGATGGCATCGACGCGCAAGCCTTCAGTCGAAATCTGTTCGATCGGTTTTTCGATCACTTCGAGTCCACGCTGTCGGCAGGTTTCGGCGAGGTCGGGCGTGGGTTCGACCGCGATCACGCGGCGGAAGATACCCAGCCGCCGGGCCTCTTCGCAGAACGTGCCAAAGCCCGCGCCGATCTCCAGCAGCGTATCCGACTGCACGCCGTAGCGCGCAAAGATCTCCGCCACGCGCTCTGCCCGCGGCCGGAAGATGCGTTCACGCCGGACGTCTTCGGATGCCGGAAAAAGGTGTTTGTTCCAGTAAGCATAGTTTTCCGACTGCGCGTAGTACATTCCGAGCAACTCCGGCGTCGGTCGCGGGTTGACATACATCGTCTCGCAATCACGGCAGACGACATATGTCAGTTCCAGTTTGTCGAAGGCCGCGCGCGCATCATCAGCGCCGCACGCCGGGCAAGCCACAGGGACGAATTGATCTTTGTGGGCAAGGAGACGCGCGATGTCCGCGCCGTACCGTTCGGCGTGTCCCTTTAGTAGGTGATCGGGACGAATCTCGGATTCAGAAAGGGTCTGGGATGGAGTGCTCATGGAAGGCTGAAATGGAAGGTCACGCGGCAAATGAATGCGCGAACCGCGGAGGGCGGCCATGAACCGGGCCATAGGCGGAACGACCACCCCAAACATTATCTTTGACCCACTGGCCGCCCTCGATGCTCCAGACGCGCGGATCGCGGAAGGTGTCGCAGACCATGTCAAATTCTTCCTCGCTTATGCCCACGTATTTCAGCCAGCGATCGAGGTCGCGACGAGGCTTGACGTGATCATACTTGCGCACCATCTCGAGACCCTGGTCACGAGTCATTTTTCCGCTGCGGATGTCTTTGCACGAATGATCCGATCCCCGGCCGTAGCCAAACTTGATAAACTTCAGGTAATCGTGAATGCCATTCTCGTGCATGTCATCGAGGTTGGACATCATCCGATAGGTCCGTTCGAAAGGCTGCTGCGCCGGCTTCCAGTCATACTTCTCCATGACCAGCTTCGTATGCTCGTTGGCTTCCCAATGGCGGTAAAAGCTCAGATAGATGCCGCGGGCTCCACTATCGATGATTTCGTCGTCCGACGGATATTGCGCCCATAGCAAATCCTTGGGTCGCAGCCCCTCCTTCATTTCGGGATGCCCGGCCTTGTCGAGTCCCTCATCCGTGAAGTCATGCCAATCAAAGCCGCGGAGCGCATGCTCCAATCGGAACTTGGCCGTGAACTCGACGAAGTCATTGAACGAATACATTCCACCCAAATCCATGAACCCATGCTCTCCCCAAAGGATGAGCGGGACTTTGTATCGAATCGCCACTTGGATCGGTACCGTGAAGATTCCGCAGTGCCCGTGCCAATTCATGTCGCCCTGCAGTTTAAAGCCCACGCGGTTCATTTTTTGCAGGACTTCCACTCCGGGACGAACGATGACGTGATCGCAATCGAACACCTCGCGCATCCGGTAAAGATTATCTTCACCCTCCGGGAGATAGTTATTGCCGTGATACGTAACTAGCAGGGCCTTCAATCCCAGTTCCTTGACCGCGACGTGCGTCTGAAAGTAGCTATCCTTCCCGCCGCTGACCGGAATAACGATGTCGTAATTGCTCGATGAACGGTATTCGCCGGTCAGTTCCTTGAACAATTCCCAGCGGCGCGGCCAATCAATGGTCGGCTTCGCAGCATCCACCTGACAACCGGAGCACACGCCATCGTCATCGAAAGTCAGCGGCGCCGCGGAGACGTCCGGGTAAACACATTTTGAACAGTATCGCATAGGAAAAGAGTTTTAGAGTCTGATGTTGATGCCGGCTTTGGCAAGCGCCCGCTTCCCCTGACGGTCAGCGAGTTCCTTGAAGTGCCAGAGATTCGCGGCGGCCACGGCAGAGGCCCCGGCTTCGATGCCTTTAGCGTAGTCTTCAAAGCGGCCGACGCCGCTGCAAGCGATAAGCGGCACGGTGATGGCGTGGCTGAGTTGGTGGATCAAATCGAGATCGTAGCCCTCACCCGTTCCATCGCGCCGGATGGCTTGGACGAGGATTTCTCCGGCCCCGGCATCTTCGCAGCGACGCACCCACTCCACCGGATCGAGACCGGTGCCGGTGCGTCCGCCATCAGTGAAAACTTCGGTCTTCCCATCCTCGTGTCGCCATACATCGATGCTGACCACCATCGCCTGACTCCCGAAAATCTTCGCCCCCTCTGTGATCAACTGCGGATCGCGCACGGCCTCCGAGTTAATCGTGATCTTGTCGGCGCCACGACTGATGCGTTCCCGCATGTCTTCGACAGTCTTGATTCGCCCACCCCACGTCAGCGGCATAAAGCAACGCTGACTCACCGCATCGAGAATCCCCAGCGGACCACCAAGTTCGGGAGTTTTGTGATCGTCGCGACGGGCCTCCACATGGTCGTGCAGGCCAATATCCAGGTAGATCAGTTCGTCCACGTTCCATTCGTTGAAGCGCTGCACTTCATGGATGGGATCGCCAATGATCTGATGGATCCGAAACAGTTCGCTCCGGACGAGAAGGCCGTTCCGCAGGAGGAGAACCGGAATAAGTCGCTTCTTTAACATGCAGCTTCAGGCAGCGAGAAAGTTGCGCAGCACCTGCAACCCATCCTTCTGGCTCTTTTCCGGGTGATATTGCGTCGCGAAGAGATTGCCCCGTTCGACGCTGGCGACAAAACGCCCGCCATGGTTGGCATACCCACTGATCACTTCTGGATCGTCGGGCAAAAAGGCATAGCTATGCACAAAATAGAAAGTCGGGGCTTTGGTGACGCCGCCATAAAGCCCGCCCGTTTTCACCACTTCAACATCGTTCCAACCGATGTGCGGAATGCGGATCGTCGCGTCGGGCGGTTGCATGCGCATGACGGATCCGGAGATCCAGTTGAGGCCATCGAACGTCCCGTGCTCAGTCCCGGTCGTGGCCAGTAGTTGCATGCCGAGGCAAAGACCGATGAAGGGTTTGCCTCCGCGGAGCACGGCCTCTTCCAGCACCGGGATCCAGCCGCGTTCGCGAAGGTTCTTCATTCCGTCGCCGAACGCCCCGACCCCAGGCAGAACAATCCGATCACACATTCCCGTTTCCGCGGGGTTGGCGAGAATACGGGTCGAGCGATCCAAGGACTCAAAGGCATTCGCCACCGAGCGTAGATTGCCCATCCCGTAGTCAATAATTCCGACGTCAGCCATCACGCGGATTCGCTCACGGTTTGACTCGCTCCACGGGGTGATAATATCCAGTCGATGATTTGCGGAGCACCGTGTCCGCCCATCGGGTGCCAAACTGCCGTGCACTTTGGTAGGTGGAGGACATTTCCGTCTGATCCACGTAGGTGCGCTGGCTGACGATTTCGTAAAGTCCGGAGGCTTCAAACAGGGACGCGTGGGAACCGGGAACCTTGAAATTAAAGACCTCGGCGTCCGCGACGTGGTGATTTCGGTTCTTTAATTTGCCCATCGGATAGAAGTCCCGAATGAAAAGATGTCCACCCTCCGCGAGCGCTTGATCGATGTTTGCCATCGACTGATAAAGCGTTTCGCGCGACACCCATCCAAAGACGTCGTCCACGATCACGAGATCGAATCGACCTCTCGATTCACCGGCCTGATTGAGCGCATTGTCGGCAATCGTCCCGTGGTGAAACTGCACTTGGGAGCCATAACGCGCCCGGCCAAACTGCAACGCCTCCACCGAGGCTTCGACGCCGACGCACACCCGGCCGGCTGATTGTTCGGCGAGAACCGCCAGCAAATCGCCGTAGCAGCAGCCATATTCCAGCACGGCCAGACCGGCAACGCCAAGAGCATCGATCTGTTCCAGGATATTGACTTTGGCCGGACGCAGACGCGGCGGTTCCTTGCCGCCAAAGTTACGCCGGAAAAAATCATCGCCCTCTTTTTTGAGGTAGTAGGTGTCCTGTTCTGAACTAGGCATGAGTGGTTAGGCTATTGCGTGATGCGCTCATACACCGTCCGAAATACGGAGGGCACCACGCGATTGATATTTTCCGGCCCAAGGCCGAGGTGCGGGATCGTGATATTGGAGTCGGGGCGGGCGAAGGAAACGCGGTAATCCTCGACGGTAGCGTGCAAGTCTTCGACTGAAACAAATCCCCGCGACTCGATGGTGCAATCGTAGTGTTCCACCTCCGCTTCGCGCGCGACGATGCCGAGGCGGCGAAAGCTTTCGAGGCATTCCTCGCGCCATATCTCGCCATCGACCTCCTTAAATTTTGCCGGGAAGAGTTGCTCAACTTGCACGAGATGGTTGCGCCCGTTACCAATTCGGCCCGGAAAGGAGATCCGGCCGATCGGAATCTGCGGATCTCCGACGAGGATCTCGTGATATTCGCAGGCCACTTCGCGGTCGAAGGAGTAGCTGCCTAGCGCCAGCTTTTGCGGATGTAAGGTGGGAACCCGCAGGCCTGCGAGCTTGGCCAGGCCGGTGACGGGAGCGCACCAGAAATAATGATCAGCCGTCGAGGTCACGCCGTCATGTTGCACGCTGGCGATGCGCGTCGTCCCGGACTCCAGACGGCACTGAATATCCATTACTTTCGTGCGGACCTCGGCGAATTGCCCGTCGATGCCCTGCACGATGCCTTCGATAAACGCCCCAAAACCGCCTTCGTCCGGATAGAGAATATGCTGCTCGCCGGATTGCCGTGCCGCGGCGTGAAAACGCGCCGACTCATCCTGCGCACGGGCGGGGCGACGGGCGCGCGGGAAAAACCACGGATAAATCAGGCCGAGTAACTTCTCCTCGGGAACGCCATGGTCGCGCATCCAGAGTAGCGCCGGATACGACGGAAGAATTTCGTTGAACGCGAGATTCGCGAATGGCGCGCCATAGACTCCGGCCAGCGCATCGCGCGTCGGTGCGTTTTCCAGGTTGTCCTCGATTTCCGACGCAGGAAATTCCTTCGCGAGTGCGGCCGGCCATTCCGCCACCGGGGCATTGAAATCAAACAGATGCCCGCGAATCACGATGCCCCGCTGGAGGCGCAACCGGTGACAGCGCCCCCCGAGCACCTTGGTGAAAAATCGCGTGGTAAAGGGCGAGCGGTTCTCATCCAGGGCGTGGTAGCCTTGGTCGAAAGTTTCGCCGCGCGCATTGCGCAGCGACAAATTATTCTGCCCGAGCCGCGCCTGCTTCTCGATGACCAGAGTCCGGTAGCGCTGCTCGGACAGAATCCGCGCGGTGATCGCGCCCGCGAGGCCGCCGCCGATGACAATCGCGTCGTAATGGTTGGCGGTCATTGGATGAGATCCCACGAAAGCGGCGTGCCGCGTTCCAAGGTTGCCGCCGCGCGCCGGCCGAGCACCTGATCGAGAACCTTGGGAGGGAGGCCGTGGCCGGGACGGATCGAAGCGATGTTTCGCGTCGTCAATTCCTCCCCCGCTGCGATGTCCTGCACCGCGAAAAGCGACCGCCGAAAGACGCGGCTCGCCGCTTCCTTTTCGCTGATTTCATAGTTCACGCGGCCGAGCGCTTGTTCGGCGGCGCGCACGTCTTCGACTAGGCGCTGGAACTCCGCGGGCTCAAGTGAAAAGGGCGCATCCGGGCCGCCGTCGGCGCGAGAGAGAATGATGTGTTTCTCGATGATGCATGCGCCGAGGGCCACGGCCGCAACGGGCACGGCGCTTCCGGGAGAGTGATCGCTCAGACCCACGGGAACTCCAAAACGCGCCGCAAGATCAGGAATGGTGCGCAAATTCATTTCGTCGAATCTCGCGGGATAGCTGCTGGTACACTTGAGCAGGGCGAGTTGCGTGCAACCGGCCCCGCGGGCGGCTTCGACCGCGTCGCCAATCTCTTCCAGCGAAGCCATGCCGGCGGACATGATCACCGGTTTGCCGGTGCGCGCCACCAAACGAATCAGCGACAGATCGACCAACTCGAAGGAGGCGATCTTCCACGCCGGGACTTTCAACTTTTCCAGAAACTCCACCGCCGTCGCGTCGAAAGGACTCGAAAAACAATCGAGTCCGATTTCCTCCGCCACCGATTTCAGTGCAGGCTGCCACTCCCAAGGCGTGAACGCTTCCTGATAGAGATCGTGCAGGGTGCGGCCTTCCCAAATCGTTCCCTCGCCGATGGCAAACTCCGGACGATCGCTGGCAATGGTGATGGTGTCCGCGGTGTAAGTCTGCAGCTTGACCGCGTCGGCACCCGCCGCTTTGGCGGCGTGGACGATCTGGATCGCTTTATCGAAGTCCTGCTGATGATTCGCGGAGATCTCAGCGATGACATAGGCTGGCGCCTGAACGCTGATCTCCCGGCCATTGATCCAAATCGAAGGTGCGGGTGACGACTGGTTCATGCGGGATTTCTGCGCCAAATCCACAACCGTCCCTGGCCGACGTTGCCGATCGGCGGCAGGAGCATCGCCAATTCATTGATCGGCGCGTCGTAGTCCGGCTCCTTGCCCTCTCGGGCGGCCTGCCACGCATTGATCACGCGGGAGATCAGGTAGTAGGTGGAGCTGTAGTCATCGACCCGCTCCAGTTTCACGTCGGGAAAGCTGAAGGTCGCGATTTCGGTATCGCGGAAGTAGCGGTTGTGCCACGGAGACTCGATGGCCGGGAGCCCGGCATTAGCGCGCAAGGCGTTGAGCGCGGCGAGTCCGTCCTGACTGTTCTCCTGCATCGCGTAGCAGCCGCCGGGCGCGAGCAGTCCGAGAATGCCGGCGAGCGCATCGCGCTGCGCTTCCCAATCAGGAAGATTAATCAACACGCGTTCCGTGTAAATCAAGTCGAAGCGCTCCGAAAAATCGGCCAATTCGCGCACGTCGCCGGTGTGAAAATCCACCGAGCCGTTCAGTTCCTGACCCTGCAGAAGGCCCTTTGCAGCAACAATCATTTCCTCCGCAAAATCGATCGCCGTGATTTTCACTGCGTGCCGGCGCGCGATCTCGATCGCCGTGATGCCGTTGCCGCAACCGACTTCGAGAACGCGCATGCCGTCGCGGACCTGTGCGGCCAGGACCTCCATCTCGATTTGCTTGGCGCGCACATCGCGCGTGCCCGCCCATTGGCCGAGCCCGGCGCGGCTGTTCCAGAAATCGAGGACGGCAGTGGTGGATTTTCTCGTTTGTGTCATGGTGGTGTATTTATTCGGCGATGTCGTAAGTCAATTTTTAGCGTTACAAAGAATATCGGCCAACCGCTGCGCGCCACAACCATCCACCAGCGCCTGCCCGCGCTCAGACATGGCCCGTCGCCGTTCCAGGCTGGAGAGAAGATCTCCGACTGCTCCTGCAATTTCTCCAGCGCCAATCTCACCGACTCGCCCCAGATTCTGAAAGATGCCGCGCTCGTGCAACTCGGCCGCGGAGCCCGCTTGGTTTTCCGCAGTGACGAGCAAGCAGGCGGGAAGGCCCAGTTGGGCCATCTCATAACAAGTGCTGCCGGCGGCCGAGACCGCGAGGTCGGCCGCCGCCATTTGTTGCGACACGTCAGCCGCGTTCACGAGCACGGCAAATCCACTCTTCGCCGCCTCCGACTGGAGAGTTTGCAGATGCGGATTGCCGCCGGTGACGAGAATTGTGACTTCGAGATTCTCAGTCAAAGTCGGTTGTTTTGCTTTCAAAGAATCCAACGCTTGAATGGAGCGGAGCGTGGCGTTGGCCGGGTCACTCGCCCCGAGGGTCACGAGGATTTTCCGCGCGACTGGTGGAATCTCCCGCCTCCAGCCTCGCCACGCGCTGAACTCACGACGGAGCAAGGAATAATGAGGGCCGAGCAGGAGTTGCGTCCCGGCAGCACACGACGGGTAAAGCGCCGGGGAGGCGTGAAGATTTTGGTTCAGCACGAAATCGGCAGAGTAGTGCGAGGCATGCCCGTTGTCGTCGATGAAGAGCACGCGCAGACCGGCGTCCTTGAGGGTTTGCTGAAACTCCGCGCCGAACGTGTAGCCGTCCACGACCACCCCTGCACATCCCTGCGCGCGGGCAAGGTCCGCAGTGCGCGCCGCGTCCTCGGCGGACCCTGCGGACGCTGTGATTGGGGACACGGCCATCCCTTCATCGCTCAGCCGGGTGGCGATCGCGGGCAAGGTTTCCGCCATTGCAAAGATTCCCTCCGCTTCGCAGTCGCGACAGGCCTGCGCCAGCGCGAGACAGCGCATGGCGTGGCCCGCGCCGATCTGCAGGCCGGCATCCGTGCGAAACAAAATCTTCATCGCACTTTGAAAACCAGTTGCACCGGCGGGCCTTCGAGATGGCGCTCGGGATTCGCCTCAGCCAGCCAACCGGCCAGCGTCTTGAAGACGGCGGCGTACGCTTCGAGCGTTTTCGAGACGGCCGCTTCGTCATGCGAGGCGGACATGTTATGCGTCGTGAGAAGGAGCACGCCGCGTTTGACGACTTCCTGCTGGAAGAGGCTGCGAACCAGCAGATCGGGCGCTCCCTGCGCATCGAGAAACTTGAGGAGCGACCATGAGGGCTGGCCGGCACAGACGATCCGCTTTTCCAGCCCGGCGCGTTTGACCAGCGCGTTCACCCCATCCTGCAGACGCCGTCCATTGGCCTCCATCCGGGCGAGCGCATCGGTCTGTTCGAGAATATCGAGAACCTTCAGCGCCGCGGCGAGCGACGCCGCCTCACCGCCGAGGGTGAAGCTGAAGAAAATCTCGGCAAAGACCTGCATGACATCGCGCCGCCCGAGCACGCACGCGATCGGGAAACCGTTGCCCATGGACTTGCCGAAGCAGGCGAGGTCGGGCGTCACTCCGTGGCGTTTTTGCGCGCCGCCAAGGCCGAAATGAAAGCCGCTGCAAATTTCGTCGAAGATGAGCAGCGCGCCGTGCCGGTGCGCGAGTTTCTTCACGCCCTGCAAGTAGCCCGGCTGCGGCTCGACGAAATTCACCGGCTCCATGATGACCGCGGCGAACTCGCCCGGATGCTCGGTGAGCAAGGCATCGAGCGCGGCGAGATTGTTGTAGGGAAAGGGATGCGTGAGCGCACGCACCGCGGCGGGCACGCCGGCATGGCGCGTGGTGGTGCCGATGAACCAATCCTGCCAGCCGTGGTAACCACAGCAGGCAACGCGTTCCCGCTTTGTGAAGGCGCGCGCCGCCCGCACCGCGCCGGCGGTGGCGTCCGAACCGTTTTTCCCGAAGCGCACCATCTCGGCGCAGGGAATCAAGCGGGTCAGCCGCTCCGCGAGTTCGACTTCGACCGGATGCGGCAGCGAAAAGCTGTGGCCGCGCGCAAGCTGCGCGATCGCCGCCGCGTTCACCTCGTCATTCGCGTAGCCGAGGATATTCGGCAGCAGTCCCTGCACGAAATCGATGTATTCGTTGCCGTCCACATCCCAGACGCGGCAGCCCTTGCCGCGCTCGAGAAAGAGCGGCGCCGCACCGCGCACATACTGCGTGTGGCCTTTGCTGAAGGTCTGCGCACAGCCGGGGATGACCTTTTCCGCCCGCGCAAACCAGACTTCGGATTCGGTCAATTTCAACTTGGGGGCAGGCCCCGCCACGGCCGCGTCGTAGAGCGAGATGTAATATCCTTCGTTCATAATTGCGCCTCCCTGGAGTTCTCCCAGATGCGGTTGCCTTGCGAGCAGGTCGAGAACGTCCTGCATGGTGAATTCCGGAGTCGGCGCCAGTTCTGCGACCACCGCGCGGACAAATTCCAGATCCTGCGGTTCATCCACGGTCCAGCGCAAACCGCGCGGCGAGAGGTCGGTCGTGTGCTCGACGTTCGCGGTGCGAAATTGTGGAGCGGAGCGCAGGTAGGGCGTGACGTGTTCGCGCTCGGCAGGTTTGCGGGCTTCGCGCCACGCCTCGGCCAGCGCGGCAAAGGTGAACGCCTCCACATCGAGGCCATCGGGAAAAGTGTAGCGCAGCGTGTTGGTCGCGTAGTCGCATTCCTCGTTCTGGAGCGCAGTGACGACCCGATCGATCACCGCCGGGTCGATGAGCGGACAATCGCCCGTGATGCGCACGACCGCCTCCGCGCCGTGCTGGCTCGCCGCCTGATAGAACCGATCGAGCACATCCTGCTCGTCGCCGCGGAAACAGGCGATCCTCTGCGCCGCGCAAAAATCCGCGACCGCGTCGTCCGCTGGCGCGGTCGAAGTCGCCACGACCACTTCGTCGATCGTCGCCGCGCGCCGGACCCGCCGGACCACGTGGGCGAGCATCGGTTCGCCCGCGATCTCCGCCAGCACCTTGCCCGGCAGTCGCGTCGAGCCGAAGCGCGCCTGAATGACGGCCAGCGTCTTCATCGGTTTTAAATTCGCCATTTCGGGTCTCGGGCCGCGAGCGCCAGGTCCAGAGCCTCCACGCCGCCGCGCAGCGGATTCATCGTGGGATGCCCGGTGCGCACGCAGTCCAAAAAGTGATCCATTTCGTCGAGATACATCTGATTGATTTCCCAGTCCGAAGGTTCGTCGTAGTGCGGTCCGGGCTGACCCGCGGCGTCGTAGGTTCGCACACGCTTTTCCTGAAAGTCCCAATATACAGTGCCGCGCGTTCCGGCGATCTGACAGCCGCGGCGATAGTCGTGCTGCACGAAATCGAGATGCACGCTGGAAAGAACGCCGGACTGATGCCGGACCAGCAATTCGGCGAGGCCATCGGCTTCCAATCCAAGCGTGGTGGCGGGCGCGACAGCCGCCGCGAGCAGTTCACCGGAGCCGAACAACCAGAGCGCGAGATCGATCTCATGGATGCAATCGAGAATCGCTCCACCCCATTCGGGCGAGGCGCTGTAACTCTGGCGATAGTCCTGCGTGGGGCGCCACCGCGGAAGATACGAACTGGTCTGCAAACGCGCCCACAGCACTTTGCCGATCGTCTCCGCCTTGAGCAGCCGGCGCACCGTGGCGGGACCCGGATGAAAGCGGAGATTGCAGCCGACCATGGTGACGAGCTCGCGGCGTTCCGCTTCTTCGGTCAAGGCCGCGAGCCCCTCGGAAGCATGGGCGAGCGGCTTTTCGACAAAAAGATGGATGCCCCGTTCGACGGCGGCGCGGGCCAGCGGGAGATGAAATTGAGTCGGTGCCGCGACGAGCACGGCGTCCGGACGAAACTCCCAAATCGCCTCGAGGTCCCCGTGAAAAGGAACGGGCAGATCCTGCGCCGCAGATTCCCGTCGGGCGGCATCGGGCTCGAAGCAGGCCAGCCGCCGAACACCGAGCGCACGCAAGTTTTTCAGATGCCGCAGCCCGATCGAACCGGCGCCGAGCACGACGAACGAGGGTTGCTCCGCTGCGGTGCTCACGGCTGGTGGGGGTGAAACGCACGCGCCACGTAGGCTTCCTCGCCCGTCTTTTTCAGGACCGCGATCTGATAGCGGTCGCGCGACGCCACATCGGGATGACAGGTCCAGTTTGCGTGATCGAAGACCACGCTGGTGCACTGGGTGTAAAGCTGCGTCGCGAGGAAAATCCGGGTGTAATCCTGTTTGTAAGTATAGATCTCGCCCTCGGGACGGTGATGATAATTCACCCGCTCGGGTGACGCCGGATGAAAATCGCCGATGACCAGAAAGCCTTGCGGGGAGAGCAACCGATCGAGTTCGGCACAGGAGCGCATCAACGTGGAACGGTCGATCCAGTGGAGCACGGCGTTGACGATCACGAGGTCGAAACCGCCGTCCTGCGCGATGGGCACCTGGCTGGCGACGCCCTGAATGAACTCCACGCCGGGATACTCCGCGCGGCCTTGCGCGATAGCCTCGCTGGAAGGATCGACCGCGGTCACTTCGCAGGAAAAAAGTTGCTGGAGATGATGCAATCGGAAGCCGTTGCTCGCGCCGACCTCGATGGCGCGGCGGGGTTGCAGATTCGCCATTTGAATGACGCGAACGACGGGGTCCGTCTGCACGGCATCCGGCCGCCGTAAGGCCGTCTGGTTCCGCTGAAACCACTGGTCTCCTTCCCCGCTGGCAAATACCGAATCCTGTTTCATGAACGCACTTGGGAAAAGGCGCCCAGCACCTTGTTCACCGCGGTGATGACGTCTTCGATGTCGTCGTCGGTCATGCGGGGAAAAAGCGGGAGCGTGAGCAGCCGTTCGTAAGCGGCTTCGGCGACCGGCGCGAGGCCCGGCTGGAAGCCAAAACGATTCCGGTAAAAGGGATGCAAATGCACCGGAGCGTAGTGGACGTTGACGTTGATCCCCTCGGCTCGGAGCGCCGCGAAGACCTTCGCCCGCGACACGCGCAGCCGGTCCAGATTCAGCCGGAGCACATACAAGTGCCAGGCGTGCTCGCGGTGCGGCAACCGCGCGAGCGGCGAGGCTTCGGGCAGATCGGCAAACGCCTCGTCGAAGCGCGCGGCGATTTCCTGGCGGCGCACCACCCAGCCCGGCAACTGGCGCAGTTGGGTCACGCCGAGGGCGCAATGGATGTCGGACAGCCGGTAGTTGTAACCGAGTTCCTGCATCTCGTAGGCCCACGAACCTTGCTCCTCACGCTGGCGAAATTCGGTGGTGATCCCGTGGTTGCGAATGATGCGGACCCGGCGCGCCAGCGCGTCGTCGTCCGTGGTAATCATGCCGCCTTCGCCGGTGGTGATCGGTTTTACCGGATGCATACTGAACGCACTGACATCAGCGAGCGTTCCGACCGGGCGGCCTTCGAGACTGCCGCCGAGCGCGTGGCAGGCATCGGCGATCAGCGTGAGCCCGTGCTGCCCGGCGAGCGCCCGGAGCGCGGCGTAGTCGCAAGGCTGGCCGGCATAATCGACCGCAATGATGGCCCGGGTGCGGGGCGTGATGCGCGCCGCGACGGATGCCGGATCGATGAGTAGCGTGTCGGCGTCCACATCGGCGAAGACCGGCGTGCCGCCCTGATAAACCACACAGTTGGCCGAGGCGACGAAGGTGATGGCTGGCACGATGACTTCGTCACCCGGCGCGATTTGAAAACCCGCGGTGATCGCGTGGAGCGCCGCCGTCCCGTTGCACACGGCGACCGCATGTCGCGCTCCGGTAAAGGCGGCGAAGGCGCTCTCGAATTCCTCGACCTTCGGACCGGTGGTCAGCCAGTCGGAACGCAGCGTCTCGACGACGGCGGCGATGTCCGATTCGTCGATCGACTGCCGCCCATAGGGCAGCGTCTTCGTCCGCACCGGCGGGCCGCCATCGATGGCCAAAGCTGGGGAAACCGGGGTCACGATTCGAACTCAGCCACGAGCGGCTTCAACTGCTCGGCGGTCAGCCACAGGGTATTGGTCTCGCTGCTGTAGCGGAAACCCTCCGCCGGCGTCGGGCCCTGCCAGAGTGCCTCGTCCCACCAGGGATGGGCGGGCTGGACGACATACATGTCGTCGAGTTCGACCGCGGTGCGCGCTTCATCTTCGGAGAGCAGCGCCTCGTGCAGCTTTTCGCCGGGGCGAATCCCGATGTTATTCACGGAGCAACCGGGCGCGAGCGCCGTGGCGAGATCCATGATGTTCATGCTCGGGATCTTCGGCACGAAGACTTCACCGCCGTGCATTTTCTCGATGCAACGAATGACGAATTCCACACCCTGATCGAGGGTCAGCCAGAACCGCGTCATGCGCGGGTCGGTGATAGTGATCTGGCCGGTGCGCCGCTGCTCGACGAAGAGCGGGACGACACTGCCCCGGCTGCCGACGACATTGCCATAGCGGACGCAGGAGAGCCGCGTGCCGCCAGTGCCGGAATAGGCATTGCCTTGGACGAAAAGTTTCTCCGCGCAGAGTTTGGTCGCGCCGTAGAGATTGGCGGGGTTGACCGCCTTGTCGGTGCTCAAGGCGAGCACCTTTTTGACGCCTTGATTGATCGCCGCCTCGATGACGTTGATCCCGCCGACGATGTTGGTCTTGATCGCCTCGATCGGGTTGTATTCACACGCCGGCACCTGCTTGAGCGCGGCGGCGTGGACGACGAGATCGACGCCGTGGAAGGCGCGTTCCAGCCGCTCCCGGTCGCGCACGTCGCCGATGAAGTAGCGGATGGAGGAATTCCCCGAATCGGAGAAGACCTGCCGCATATCGTGCTGCTTCAACTCATCGCGGCTCAGGACGATCAGCTTTTTGGGCCGATACTTCTGGAGCATGACCGAGACGAATTTTTTGCCGAAGGAGCCGGTGCCTCCGGTGACGAGAACGGTGGATTCTTTCCAATTCATAGATTTGCCGACGTTTGCATAAGATCAGGTTGCCCGAAAAAGCGGTCGAAATACTCGGTGAGGCCGTGCTCGCGCTCGGCGGTGGCTCCCTTGATGAGATCGTTCAGGACGGTGGCTTGGTTGACGCGGGCCAGCCAGTCCGGGCCGACGAGCAGGCGCTCATCGATCGGACTGACGGGGGAGCCAAGATGGTCCGGGAGAAAGAAATAATGCATGTAAAAAAATTCCTCGATGTCTGCCCGGTCGACCTTCACCGGAAGGCGGTCGGCCTCGCGGATGCAGGTTTCGTAAGCCTCGAGCGTGTCCACATGAATATTGAAGGGGTAGCTGATGTGCGGATTGTCTCCGCAGTTGACCACCGGGACGCCGCGATAGGCAAACTCGTGCCCCGCCGTGCCGTGGACGGTGAACATCGCGGTCAGACCATCTTCGAGGATCTGATGGCTGGAAGTGGTCTCGGGCAGAAACGTGATCTTCGGGAAGCGCAGTTTGAGTTCCTCGACGACGCGCTGGTTGGCGGCGTTGATCGCGGCGCGCGGCGCTTTGTAGGGATGCGGTTTGACGTACCAACGGAACGGCGTCTTTTCCGCGCGCTCGAGCAGGAAAACGATCCATTCGTAAAAATCCGCGAACAGCTTCCGTCGATAGCAATGCGGCGCATCGACGAAGTTGTGCATCATCACGAGGATCTTTGGCTCCGGGCCATCGTCGAGCACGCGCTGCGAGCCCGGCGCAAAACTGGTGCTCGGCAATCCCACGAGCGGACAATATTGACCGCTCAGCCGGCTCTCGAGGGCCTCGCGGGCGCGGCGGAGACCGTCCGCTTTTTTCTCGTCGCTGAGCTTCGCAAACATGCGCCGGTAGGCGTAATACGGCAGGCACACCGGCGGCGGAAAGTTGTGCCCCTCGCCGGACGGCTCCGGATCGAGGCGCAGCAGCCAGAAGGGCGTGCCAAAAGCGACCATGTAGAGGGGAACGTTTGCCTGGAAGAGCAGCCGGGTGAGGATCCCCGCGTTGATGTAGCTGAAGTCATCGACGATGAAGGCGGTGACGCGGGTGCGGGCGAGATAGGCGCGCGCGGCGTAGTAGATCCGGAGGGCCTGCTCGACCACTTCCGCAAAGCGTGGATCGTCGAGCCGGACCGTGGGTTCGCTGTAATAGCGCAAATAGCTGTCGTAAATCTGATCACCGATCAAGAGACCATCCACAGTGATGCGTAGGACATCCTGCTTGGTCTTCAGCCCCGCCAGGATGATCGCGGCCTGCGCCTGGGCCGCGCTCTCGTGCTCGGCGGCATCCTCCATACCGAGCCCGAAGCGGGCGCCGAACGATTCATAGACGCCGCGGATCAGCGGCGAGACCTGGCCGATGAACTGGTAGCATTCGATGCGCGAGCCGTGTTTTTTCGCGAGGTAGTTGACCACGTAGGCGTAGCAGAACAACGACGGGAAAAATGAGAACAGGCCGACGAGCACCACGGAATCCCGGCCATCGGTCGCGTCCCGGCCCCACTTGCGCCGGCTGAAGCCCTTGAACCGGGTGATGGCTGCATTTGCCCGCATCGCTTTGACGCGGCCCGAGACTTCCCGGCGGATGCGATTGACGAGTTCCATCATGAACAGGCGGCCTCGGATTTGGCAGGCGTCCCGCCGACTGCCGAGGGCTCCAGACTCCAATGACCAGCGGCAAGCGCCACCCCCTGATGAACGGACGGGAGCAGACCGCTGCCGAAGAAATCGCCGCCCTCGACCGGCAGTTCGGCCGCATTGTCGAGATCATCGAGGACCACACCGCCCAGCGGTGCGGTGCAGATCAGGCAGCTTAGTCGGAACGACGAGGGCGGCAGCGGCAGTCGTTCCAATCGGCAGACGAAGGCGCCGGATTCTCCCACTTGCGCCCCGAGATTGTCGCCCGTGTAGAGGTTGCTCTGCACGAAGACGGGCACGTCCAAGTCGGTCTTGATCGTAATGCGCGCGAACAGGTTTGGGTGGACGATGTGCGGCGCGTTGTTCTCGTAGTGAAGGACGATGTCGATGTCCTGTCCCGCGTAGGCGCTGGTGATCGCGCGGCCTTCGCGATCGCGGAATTCGATGGCCGTGAAACGAATCTGGCCGCGGCCGCCCCGATCGGTACGCTCCCGCAGGTCGCCAGTGTGCGGGGTGTAGCTGTTCACGTAGTACGAGATGGCCTCCGTCTGCGTGCCGTCGAATTTGAGCTGTCCGTTTTCGAGAACGACGCCGCGCGTGCAAAGATTTTCCACCGCCGCCGCCTGGTGGCTGACGAAAAGGATGGTGCGCCCTTCGCGCGCGACCTTGCTCATGCGACCGAGGCACTTTTGCTGAAAGGCGCTGTCGCCCACGGCGAGCACCTCGTCGATGATCAGGATCTCCGGGTCGAGATGGGCCGCCACGGCAAAGGCCAGGCGCACCATCATCCCGCTCGAATAACGCTTCACCGGCGTGTCGATGAACTTTTCCACGCCCGAAAAATCCACGATCTCGTCGAACTTGCCGTCGATCTCGGCCTTCGTCATCCCGAGGATCGACGCGTTCATATACACGTTGTCGCGCCCGGTCAGTTCCGGGTGAAAGCCAGTGCCGACTTCGAGCAGGCTGGCCACGCGGCCCTTGATCATGGCGCTTCCTTCGGTCGGCGCGGTGATCTTCGAGAGGATCTTGAGCAGCGTCGATTTGCCGGAGCCGTTGCGCCCGATGATGCCGACGACGTCGCCGTCGCGGACCTCGAAGTTCACGTCTTTGAGCGCCCAGATTTCCTTGGTCTCAGGCGTCCCGGTCTTGCGCGACTCGTTGACGAAAGCGAACGGGTCTTCCTTGCCGAGGAGCTTGGCCCAGCGGCGCTGGAGATCCTCGTAAAGCATGCGCCGGTCGATGCTACCGAGCCGGTAGCGTTTGCTGAGATTTTCGATGCGGATGACGACGGACATGAGCCTAGACGGTGTCCATGAAAGTTTTTTCGGCGCGGTTGAACATGACCAAGCCGACGAAGAGGAGGACCGCGGTGAGCACCGCGCTGACGCCGAGGTGCCAGATCTCCACGATGCCGCCGCCGAGGACGGCGAAGCGGAACGATTCGATGATCGGCACCATCGGATTCAGGATGAAAAGCCAGCGCCAGTCCTTGGGAATCTCGGAGAGCGGATAGACCACGCAGCTCGCATACATCCAGAGCTGCGTGCCAAAGCTGATCATCAGCGCGAGGTCGCGATAGCGGGTGGTGAGCGCGCTGACGATGCAGCCGATCCCGAGACCGAGCGCACCCATTTGCAGGAGCAGGAGGGGCAGGATTACGATGCGCCAGTTCGGGCTGATCGGCGCGCCTCTCACCCAAAAGAAACCCATGAGCAGCAGGAAGACGCCGAACTGGATGGCAAAGGTAAGCAGGTTCGTGAGGATCGTGGAAACCGGCAGAACGAGGCGCGGGAAATAAACTTTGCCGAAGATGCCGGCGTTGCTCGTGAAGGTCGTGGCGACCCGAGTGAGGCAGGACGCGAAGTAGTTCCACGCCGTGACGCCGAGCATGAAGAACAGGAAGTCCGGCATGCCGTTTGTGGAAATCTGGCCGATTTTCCCGAAGACCACGGTGAAGACAAGCGTGGTCAGAATCGGCGGGATGACGAACCAGAGCGGGCCGAGCACGGTCTGCTTGTAGCTGGAGACGAAATCGCGGCGGAAGAACCGGAAGGCGAGGTCGCGGTAGTGCCAGAGTTCGCCGAGGCGGAAATCCAGCCAGCCGCGGTCCGGCGTAAGGACTTGCGTCCAGCCTTCGGCGGATTCAGGGGTGGTGACTTCGGAACTCATCGATTCGAGCAAGCTGCCGCCCTTGGTCGTTCGCCGGTGTTTTCACCAGCGAGACCTTCCGGGCAGCCTCCGCAATTGGGCAGGCGATTCATGGATGTGTGGACGGCAAAACCCGGGCGGTTTTCCCGAGTCGGCACCGCCCTTAAATTAACAGCGGCGCTTCTTTGAAGACCGAGGTGAGACACAGCTCCACCTCGTTGCTGCCGCCGAGCAGTTCGAGGAGCACACGCACGCGTTCGCGGGCGGGGAGGACGTGCTTTACGATGCCGATCTGGCCGCGAAAAGGACCTTCGACGATCTCCACGTCATCGCCCTCGGCGAGCGTGTAGGAGACCGTCTTGAGCTCGGCGTCGTCCATGCAGGAGCGCAGTTCGTCGAGCACCGGCGCGGAGATTTCCGGCACCTTGTCGCCGAAATGCACCAAGCCGCTCACACCCTGGCAGGTCCGCACGCGCGCCTGCCATCGGGAGAGCTCGAAGCGGGCGAAAAGGTAGTTGGGGAAAAGCGCCTCGGTGAACCAGACGAGCCCGCGCCGGGTGGAGCGCTGGATTCTCACCCGCGGACAGAAAACCTGGATGTCCTCGTACTGTCGCAGGTGCGCCGCGGCGATGTGCTCGTGCTTGGGCTGCGAGCGGAGGCAATACCACTTGGCTTCGAGGGCTTCGGGGGAAATCACGAGACGAGGAATTTCAGGATCCAAGGGATCATCGACTGCCCTTTCTCATGCCAGTGTTGCAGTCTGGCGAGACGATTCTCCGCGACTTCCCGGCCGCCTTCCGGAAGCTGGGAGATGAGGTGTTGCATGCGCTTGAGGCGGTTCAGGCCGCTGTCGAGATGGGGCTGGAGTTCGCCTTTGATGAATCCGGTGGCGAAGCGGCTCAGGTCGAACTCCCCGAGGTAATGGTCGCGCCGGTCGCCCGCGACGTAGGTTGTTTTCACCGCGCCAAAGGAACGGAGAAGCTTGAGCCCCTGGCTCGCGGCGCCTTTGCTCATATTCAGCCGCTCCATCAGCGCATCCATCGGGAGCGCGTCGGGAGCGACAAAGAGCAAGCCGTAGAGTTCGCCAACCGATTTCGGCATTCCAAGAATCCGCACGAGG
>Ga0105048_10002358_pt1 | contig 30670 bp, 30 predicted proteins | sample MAT05_FD_78382 | JGI IMG/M metagenome (GOLD analysis project Ga0105048, IMG submission 78382) | Freshwater microbial communities from Lake Fryxell liftoff mats and glacier meltwater in Antarctica - MAT-05 | ecosystem: Environmental > Aquatic > Freshwater > Ice > Liftoff microbial mat | place... | reverse complement strand
CCTATCCGTCCCGTTCCCGCAAGTGGGCCATGCTGCTCGGGGCGGTGCTATCGCTGGCCGCCGCATTCTCCGCTGCGCAAACGCCCCCGGCAAGCAATGCACCGGCAGCCACCGCAGACAACGCAAGCACGGAACCGCCTGCTGCCGCTGCGGCTGCGTCCGTCGCATCCGCGGACCAACCCGCCAGCGAGGTCGACGTGGCGATCGTGCTGCCGCTAGAATCGGCGCAGTATGGCCGCGCCGCCGATGCCGTGCGCACCGGCTTCCTCGCGGCCGCCGAAGCATCGCCCAAGCGGCCACGGATCCGCGTATTCGCGCATGGCGACGATGGCGTCCTGGCGGCCTTCGAGGCCGCTCGCGCCTCCGGTGCGAAGATCATCGTCGGGCCATTGGTCCGTGACGACGTCCGCACTGTCGCCAGCCTGTCACTCGACCTGCCGATGACACTGGTGCTGAACCAGCTCGACGATCTCGCTGGCGTGCCACCGACGCTCTACAGCCTGGCCCTCGGTGTCGAAGGCGATGGCCGCATGATTGCGCGACGCATGCGTAGTGACAACGCGCGGGCAGTCGCCGTGATCAATGTCGACACGCCACTGATGAAGCGCCTCGTCGGTGCCTTCGCCACCGAGTGGTTGCAAAGCGGCGGCGCCGTCCCCGGCGTGTATGGATTTGTCGCCACGCCAGAGGCCCTCCGTACGCTGCGCCGCGAAATCGTGCGGCATCCGCCTGACGCCGCGCTGCTCGCGTTGGATAATGCCGGGGCCACGCAGGCCAAACCCTATCTCGGCACCACGCGTACCTACGCCAGTGGCCTGGTGTTCGAACGCGCGACCCCTGCCGTGATGCGCGACCTCGATGGCCTCGTGATCGTCGAGATCCCATGGCTGGTCACGCCGCAGGCGGCTCAATTTGCCAACCTGCCGCGCAAGGAATTCGGCAGTGTTGCGCTGACGCGTCTGTACGCGTTGGGCCTCGACGCCTTCCGGGTGGCACAGACACTGCGTGAAGGCGCGCCTGAGCGCCTGAGCTTCGAGGGCGCAACGGGCCAGGTCACGCTGGGCGAGGGTCGCCAGTTCCAGCGCGAAGGCGTTTTCGCCATATTTCGTGCCGGGCAGCTAGCCCCGCTTGACCGGGCGCGCTGACGCCGCGGCGGATGGCCGAACCGATGCCCGACAGGCGTGTGGTCGGTTCCCGCGGTGAAGCGGCGGCAGCTCAGTTCCTGGAAGGCAAAGGCCTGGCGATCATCGCGCGCAATTTCCGTACACGGCGCGGCGAGATCGACCTCATCGCCCGCGACGGGGACACGCTGGTGTTCGTCGAAGTGCGGGTCCGCACCAGCCGCGCCTTCGGCGGCGCGGCCGCCAGCATCACTGGTGCCAAGCAGGCCCGGATGATCGCCGCTGCGGGCGCCTACCTCTGCCGCCTTGGCCGCGAACCACCGTGCCGCTTCGACGCGATTCTGATCGACGGCGGGGACGACGCCACGCTGACGTGGGAACGGGACATCATCGAGGTTTAGCGGTCCGCCGCCCGCATCCGGGAGCCCTTGCCACGCCTGCTAGAATCCAGCCACCATGATCGACCACACCCAGCGTATCCGCGGCCACTTCGCGGAGAGCGTGCAATTGAAGCAGGATGCCGCGGAAGTATTGACGCCGGACATTGCCCGCGCCGCGGAAATACTCACCGAAAGCCTCTTTGCCGACGGCAAGATCCTCGCGTGCGGCAACGGCGGATCGGCAGCGGACGCGCAGCACTTCGCAGCCGAGTTGGTCGGCCGCTTCGAACGCGAGCGTCCGGAGTTGCCCGCCATCGCAATGTCGACCGACACCTCGTTGATGACGGCAATTGCCAACGACTATTCGTTCGAGCAGATATTCGCGAAGCAGGTTCGCGCACTGGGCGCCAAGGGCGACGTGCTGCTGGCGATTTCCACCTCCGGCAATTCCGGCAACGTGATTGCCGCCATCGAGGCAGCGCACGCGCGGGAGATGCGCGTCGTGGCGCTGACCGGCAAGGGCGGCGGGCGGATCGGTGAACTTCTGCGCCCCGCCGACGTCAACCTCTGTGTGCCGCACAGTCGTACGGCGCGAATCCAGGAGGTCCACTTGCTGATGATCCATTGCCTGTGCGACGCGATCGACGCCACATTGCTAGGGGACGAAGAGTGAGGTTGTCGCGCGCCGCCGCTGCCGTGGTCATGCTGGCGGCCGTGGTCATGCTAAGTTCCTGCGTCCCGGCCATCATCGCCGTCGGCGCGGGTGGCGCCGCGCTGGTCGCCACCGACCGCCGCACGGCGGGCGCGCAGGTCGAGGACGAATCCATCGAACTCAAGATCGCCGACCAGATCCGCGTCCTCTACGGCGATCGCGTCCACGTCAACATTACGAGCTACAACGGCATCGTGCTGCTGACCGGCGAAGTCCCCGACGCCGGCGCTCAGGCCAGCGTCGGCAATGCCGCAAAGACCACACAGAAGGTGCGCTCGGTCCAGAACGAAACGGTGATCGGCCCCAACTCCAATCTGTCGGCCCGTACCAACGATTCGTACATCACGACCAAGGTCAAGGCGCGCTTCATCGAGGCCAACAAGTTTCCGCCCAATGCAGTGAAGGTAGTCACTGAACGCGCGGTGGTGTACCTGATGGGCATTGTCAGCCGCCAGGAAGGCACTGCCGCGGGCGAGACCGCCGCCACCACCGAAGGTGTCGCGCGCGTCGTCAAGGTCTTCGAATACCGCGGGTAGATCCCGTCCAGCCGTGAATTCCCCGCACTACGCCAGCCATGTCGCCACGCGTGCCGATGCACTGGCACGCATCGCATTGTTGCCGCGACCGCTGGTGATGACCAACGGGGTCTTTGACCTGCTGCATCGCGGTCACATCGCGTACCTCGAGGCCGCGCGGTCACTCGGTGCATCGTTGGTCGTGGCGGTGAACAGCGATGCGTCGGTCAAGCGTCTCGACAAGGGGCCGGACCGACCGCTCAATCCGCTGGACGACCGGATGGCCGTACTCGCTGCATTGGCCGCCGTCGATCTCGTCGTGCCTTTCGACGACGATACGCCGCGTGCCCTGATCGTGGCGGCAATGCCCGATGTCCTCGTCAAAGGCGGCGATTATTCGGCGGCGACTACCGCCGGCGCGCCCGAGGTGATTGCAGGCGGGGGCCGTTTTGTCGCGGTGCCGTTTGCCTTTGACCGGTCGACCACGTCACTCGTGCAGCGCATACGCATCCGCTGAATGCACGCGGCTGCTTGGTATAATCGCGTCATGCTGCAACATGATCATGAAGTCGATGCGCGCGGACTCAATTGTCCGCTGCCCATCCTGCGCACGAAAAAAGCACTCAACGGCATGACATCCGGCCAGGTGGTGCGCATTCTCGCGACGGATCCCGCCAGCGTGCGTGATTTCCAGGCCTTCGCGAAGCAGACCGGCAACGAGCTGGTCGAGCAGGGCGAGGCCGACGGCAGCTTCTGGTTCCTGATGCGCCGGCGCTAGTGGGGCTGGCGCACGACACAGGCCGAGCTCACCGCCGATAGCGGTTGAGGAAGTCGGCCACGATGCCCTTCTGTGACCGGTCGATGGCGGCATCAAGGGTCCGGTCGGAGGCATCGTACTGCTTGGCCTTGCGGAACGCGGCGATCGCTTCCTGGTGATAGCCCTGTGCCTGCAGTGCCTGACCCAAGCATCGATACGATTCGGCGTTGGCCAGCTCGAGCTGCGTCCAGGCCTTGCACAGTTCGGAGGCGCGTCGCCAGTTGCCGGCGCGCAGCATGCGCGGCCCTTCGACACTGACCACCGCCACCTTGGCCTTGCGCTCCGCGAACATCGTCGCGACATCGCGATCGAGCGGCGCGCCGTCGTCCGCCACACCCGGTGCGGTGCCGGGGGCCATGGTGGCCGGTAGCGTCGACGCCGGTGCGCTTGCGCGCGCAACGGGCGCCGGCGTCGATGGCGGCGGCTGCGGCAGTCCGGAGATACGTCCGGCACCACCCGCAAAGCCGCCGGTGAAGGCACTGGGCGACGGAATGGCCTCGGCAATGGTCGTGCGCGCCCACGCAATGGAATCGGCCATCGGCTGGTGCCAGGCTACGCCGTAGAGCCACAGCATTGCGGCCAGGCCGCACACGCCCGTGACGGTGTTGAGCACGCCCGCGGGACCATGCGTGACCAGCACGTCCTGCGCGAAGTCCCAATCGGTCTCCTGGTTCTGCGCGAGCTTTTCGTACGCAACGGCGATCAGTACCGGCGCCACCAACGGGAAGCCGCAACCGATGCCCTCCCACCACACGCGGAACGACCGGCGCAACGCACGATCGAGCTGGGCGCGGGTGTCGCGCCGCGCATAGGCATCGGATATCGAAAACTGGAGGAACACCCCGAAGAGCCATTTGCCGGGCGTCGTGCCGATCGACGCAATGAGCAGGGCCTCGATCGGAATCCACGTGGCGGTGATCAGTACCGGCGCGAGCAGCGGATGGCCGACCCAGAACGCGAATTCGCCGGGCACGACACCCATGCCGCGAAGCTCGGAGAGCAGCAGCGCAAGCACCAGTCCCCAGATTGCATAGTCGAAGATGCGCGCGGCGAGACGCTGCCATGGGCGCGGCTCGCTGGTGCGCCCGGACTTCGCGCGCTCCAGTTCCGCCATGCGCAACTGGAAGATCCAGCTCGCATCTTCCTGCGGCTGGTTGGTACCGAGGAAAACGCTCTTTTCGCGCCGCCAGTTGAGGATCGCGAGATCGGTCTGCGGCACCAATGCGGCCTGTGGCGCTCCCTTGCGCCGCGCCAGGAACGCGATGCCGTGCACCGCGCCGTAAACCAGCGTGAGAGCCAGCAGCGTGATGGTCAGCCACACGAGGACCTGCTTGGCTACGAGGATTGTGTCGGCCGGCGTGACGAAGACAATCGCACCGGCGATGAAGGCGCCGAACAGCGCGCAGAGGCCGATCGTGACGATCGGCGACCGGCCGAAGGATGCGACGCGCTCCGTGAGCCCGGGGTGATGAAGGTTGCGCTCGACGATGGGTTCGGATGCATCGAGCCCGGTTTCCAGTTCTTCGTCCATCGCCTCCGGCGACCGGCGTTCGATCGGCTCGGCGATATCGCCAACATCCGTTTGCTCACCGGCTTCGGCGACGGCATTGCTGACCACGTGCGCGATGCGTTGTTCCGTCGTGCCGGCTGACACCGCGAGTTCCTGGTCGTAGCGCTGACGGCGCTCGCCGTCCGACAGGATGCGGCTCGCATGATTGATGAAACGCAGTGCTTCCTCGACATTGCCCTGACCATCACGCGTTCCCGCGTAATACTTTCGAATCAACCGGCGCAGCGCGGCCCGCACGTCCTCGTCTGAGGACGTGGGCAGAATGCCCAGAGCTTCGTAAAGTGTGGCCTTCAAGCGATATGCATGCGTTAAAGAAATGGATTATGCCGTTGGAATCTTGGGTGAAAAGCCCCCTTAAGGCAAGGAAACGACAGCAAGAAGCGGGCCATGTGGCACGGGGTCAGGGTCAGCGCGGTATGGGGTCAGGTTCAATCTGCCTACCCCATGACCCCACCCGTCACCCATGAGAAACGGCCCCGGAGGGCCGTTTTTGTTGCCGGGGAAGCTCGACCCGGGCAATGCGCCTGCAACCGCAGGTCAACCCTTGGCAGGGTCGCGGCGCTCCAGCTTTTCGCGGATCCGCGCCGACTTGCCCGAACGCGAGCGGAGATAGTAGAGCTTGGCCCGGCGGACGTCGCCGCGGCGCTTGACCTCGATGGAGGCCAGCAGCGGCGAATACGTCTGGAACGTACGCTCCACGCCTTCGCCGCTGGAAATCTTGCGGACCGTGAACGAGGAATTCAGGCCGCGATTGCGTTTGGCGATCACGACACCCTCGTAGGCCTGGACCCGCTTGCGCTCGCCTTCGACCACGCTGACGTTGACAATGACCGTGTCGCCCGGCGCGAAGACCGGAATGGTCTTGTTGAGGCGCGCGATTTCTTCGTTTTCCAGCACTTCAATGATGTTCATGGTGCACCTTCCTTCTGCTTCGCCCAGCGCAGGGACCAAGCCCTGATGGACGCATTTTATGATGGGCGATCGGGTTGCCGCGCATAGGCGGTGTAACCCGTCGACTCTTCTACTGCCAACTTCTCCCGCTTGTACTGCGCGAGCAATCCTTGTTCTTCCCGGCTCAACGTCCGCGCGGACAGCAGGTCAGGCCGCCGTTCCCACGTCCGTCCCAACGCCTGCATCAGGCGCCAGCTGCGAATGCGTTCATGGTGACCGGACAACAGCACTTCCGGCACCGGCAACCCGGCGTAGTCCTCGGGCCGCGTGTAATGCGGACAATCAAGCAAACCATCGGCAAAGGAATCCTCGCGCGCCGATTGTTCGTCGTTCAGCGCCCCGGGCAGCAGGCGCACCATCGCATCGATCAGCATCAGCGCTGGCAACTCACCGCCCGACACCACGAAATCACCGATGGCGATTTCCTCGTCCACTTCATGTTGCACGAGCCGCTCGTCGATGCCCTCGTAGCGTCCCGCCAGCAATATGTATCCAGCCTTCGTTTCCAGCGCCAACGCCTGCACCCGCGCATGCGTCAACGGCATCCCTGCCGGCGACAGATGCAGCACCCGCGGGGCCACCACACCTTCGGCGCACTGCACGGCCTTGGCGGCGGCGATCGCCTGTGCCAGCGGCGCACCCAGCATCACCATGCCCGGCCCGCCGCCATAGGGCCGGTCATCCACGGTCTTGTGGGTATCCGTGGTGTAGTCACGCGGATTCCACAACCCGAGGCGCCACAAACCGCGCTCCTGCGCCCGCCCCGTCACCCCCACCACGGCCGCATGCGCCACCATCTCGGGGAACAGCGTGACGACATCGATGCGCATCGCCTTCCTTTGCCGGTGTCAGTACTCCGGCTGCCAATCGACAGTGATCCGCCCTGCCGCGCGATCGACACTGTCGATCAATGCGTCGACGAAGGGGATCAAGCGCTTTCGTGCGGGTTCTGCCGTTACATCGGCCACCCGCAACACCGGGTGCGCACCGAACTCATCCACCGCTTCCACCGTGCCCAGCGCCACACCTTCGCGGTTGACCACCGCAAGACCGATCAGGTCCGCCCAATACATTTCATCTTCGGCTGGCGCCGGCAATTCCTCGCGCGGCACGCCGATTTCGGCACCGCTCCACAACGCCGCCATCTCGCGGTCCGGCATGCCGGTCAGGCACGCCAGCAACGTGGAACCGTGTTGCCGGCCTTCGACCAGCGTGTGCTCGATCCATGCACCTTCGCGCCGGCGCAACCACCAGGCCTTGAACTCGAGCAAGGTTTCCGGCACCTGCGTCAACGGATACACCTTGAGCCAACCCTTGATACCCCAGGGCGCGGCCACTCGCCCCATCACGACGATGTCGGGTGTACTCAGGCGGCCACTGCAGTGGCGGGTGCGGCCGGACGCGCGGCGCGCTTGACTAAGCCAGCCACGGTGTCGGACAGCTTGGCACCACGCTCCTGCCAGAACACGATGCGGTCGACGGAGAGGCGCAATGCCTCTTCCTTCGCTGTGGCGATCGGGTTGTAGAAACCCACGCGCTCGATGAAACGGCCGTCGCGGCGGCTGCGCGAATCGGCAACGACCACGTTGTAGAAGGGGCGCTTCTTGGCGCCGCCGCGGGCAAGACGAATGACTACCATGGTGTCGGGCTTTCAGAAAGCTGTGCGGGGAAAAGCCCTAGATTTTACAACGGGATGCGTTCGTTTGGCAATACCGGCCCGGTACGCGCATGCCCGAAGGCCGTCGCGCTGGAACGGACCGCGCGGTATGGGCTGACGGGGCTGACGCGGGCCGTAGGCGCGCAGCCGTTCAACTTGGCCGGCCGTCGTCCCGCTCGGCCCGGCGCCGCCGGGCCGCTCAACTAGCCGGGCGCCAGAGTCAATCTTTAAATCATTGTTTCATATACGAAATACTACCGCATCCCCGGCAGCATCCCCTTCATGCCGCGCATCATCTTCTGCATGCCGCCCTTGGCGACCATCTTCATCATCTTCTGGGTCTGCTCGAACTGGGTCAGCAGCTGGTTCACTTCCTGGACGGACACGCCGGCGCCGGCGGCGATACGCCGCTTGCGCGAGGCCTTCAGTATTTCCGGCTTGGTCCGTTCCTGCGCCGTCATCGAGTCGATGATGCCGACGATCCGGCCGATGCGGCGCTCGTCCACCGCCGCCCCCTGGGCCGCACGCGCCAGCTCCGCCGGCAGCTTGTCCACCAGTCCGGCGATGCCACCCATCTTGCGCATCTGGCCGATCTGCGCCTTGAAATCGGTGAGATCGAAACCCTTGCCCGACTTGACCTTCTTCGCGAGCTGTTGGGCTTCTGCAGTGTCGACATTTTTCTGTGCGTCCTCGAGCAGCGACAGCACGTCGCCCATGCCGAGGATGCGCGAGGCCATGCGCTCCGGATGGAACACCTCCAGACCGGCAATTTTCTCGCCGGTGCCGACGAACTTGATCGGTGCCCCGGTCACCTGCCGCACGGAAAGCGCGGCACCGCCGCGTGAATCGCCGTCGAGCTTGGTCAGCACCACGCCGGTAAGTGGCAACACGTCGCGGAAGGCGCGTGCGGTGTTGACCGCGTCCTGACCCTGCATCGCGTCGACGACGAACAACGTCTCCACGGGTTTCACCGCGGCGTGCAACGCGGCGATCTCCTGCATCATCGCCTCGTCCACGGCCAGTCGTCCGGCGGTGTCGACGATCAGCACGTCGAAGTAGTGCTTGCGTGCCCAGTCGAGCGCCGCCTCCACGATCGCGACGGGCGCCTGTGCCGCATCCGACGGGAAGAATTCGGCGCCCACTTGCGCGGCCAGCAGCTTCAACTGCTCAATCGCGGCGGGCCGGTAGACGTCGGCCGACACCAGCAGGACCTTTTTCTTGTATTGGTCCTGCACCAAACGCGCGAGCTTGCCGACGGTGGTGGTCTTGCCCGCGCCTTGCAGCCCCGCCATCAGGAACACGGCCGGCGGTTGTGTTGCGAACGACAGTGGTACCGCTTCGGCGCCCATCAACCCGGTCAACTCGCGATGCACGACGCCGATCAACGCCTGGCCGGGGGTGAGCGAACCCACGACCTCCTCGCCAACGGCCTTCTCCTTGACCGCCGCGATGAAATCGCGCACGACCGGGAGCGCGACGTCGGCGTCGAGCAGCGCCAGGCGGACTTCGCGCAGCGCGTTCTGGATATTGGCGTCGGTGAGGCGCGCCTGCCCGCGCAATTCCTTGACGACACGGGACAGGCGTTGAGTCAGATTCTCGAGCATGGGCGGGAACGAATCGGGTGACGAATGAAGGGGGTGGGTTGGCGTCCGGCGCGACGCGAACCATCGGTTACACTGGTTGCCAGGCAAGATGCACGCGAACCAATGCCGTGCAGCGCCTGCAACCTCATGATTCTACTTCATATCGTCGTCGCCTCACTGTACGGGCTTGCCGCATTCCTGCGCAATCCCGGCGCCACGAGTCTCCTGCGGATCCGTGCTGCCGCCGTGGCGATCGGACTGGCGCTGGTCCTGCACGCGTGGACGCTCAAGCACGCCGTGTTCACGCCGGAAGGTCTCGACCTCTCGTTCCTGCATGCGCTGTCGCTGGTGGCGTGGGTCACCGTTCTGGTCGCCGGTATCTCGGGGGTGCTGGCGCGGTTGCCCGCAGCAGGCAGCGCGATCCTCGCCGTTGCCGCGCTTTGCGCACTGGCGCCGCTGGCCGGCGACACCACCCACCGCTTTCCCTATGCAAGCGAGCCATGGGCGACCGCGCATATCGCCGTGGCGCTGGTCGCCTACGCGCTGTTCGTGGTGGCCACGTTGCACGCGCTGGTCATGGCCGGCCTCGACAAGCGCCTGCGCCGCGGACTTGCCTCGGACGACGGCGGCGAAACGCCGCCGCTGCTCACACTCGAGCGCTTCCTGTTCCGGCTGGTGGCCGCGGGCTTCGTGCTGCTGACGTTGACGCTCGTCAGCGGTGCGCTCTTCTCGGAGCAGATCTTCGGCAAGGCAATGACGTTCAATCACAAGAACGTGTTCTCGCTGCTCGGATGGAGCGCCTTTGCGATCCTGTTGTTCGGCCGTTGGCGCTACGGCTGGCGCGGGCGCCGTGCGCTCTACTGGATCGTCGCGGGCACCGCCCTGCTGGTGCTGGGCTACCTCGGCAGCAAGTTCGTGTCCGAGGTCCTGCTCGGCCGATGACTACCCTGCGGCCGCGCCGTGGCTGAGGTCACCACCGGTACGCTGGGGTTCGCGTTGGCGGTGCTGCTGATCGCATCAGGATTCTTCTCCATCGCCGAGACGGCGATGATGGCGTGTAATCGCTATCGGCTGAAACATCGTGCCCAGCGGGGCAATCGTGGCGCCCGTCTGGCGCTAGGACTGCTCGCCCAAACCGATCAACTGCTGGGCGTGATCCTGTTCGGCAACAACCTGATCAACGCCGGTGCCGCCACGCTGACCGGCGTGATCACCGGGCGCATGCTGGGCGAAGGCGAACTGGCGTTGGCGGCCGGAACCGTAGCCGTCACGTTCCTGATCCTCGTGTTCTCTGAAATCACCCCCAAGGTGATCGGTGCCACGCACGCGGATCGCATCGCGCCCATGGTGGCGTTCGTGCTGACGCCGCTCTTGCGCGTGCTGCAGCCGGTGGTCTGGTTCGTCAACCTGTTCGTCCAGGCCTTGTTGAAGCTGTTGCGCGTCCAGCCGGCCCAGGAAGGAGCCACCCAGTTGACGCAGGAGGAGCTGCGTTCACTGGTGCTCGAAGGCAGCCAGTATTTCCGCGGCAAGCACAAAACGATGCTGGCCAACCTGATGGATCTCGAAGCCATCACGGTGGAGGATGTGATGACCCCGCGCAACCGCATTCACGCGCTGGACTTCGCGGAGAAGCCGGGCTTGCTGCGGCACCAGCTCGCCACGTCCTATCACTCGCGAGTGCCAGTGTTCGAGGAAACGCTCGACAACATCATTGGCGTGCTGCCGTTGAAAGCCGTCGTCCACCTGCAGCTGCAGGCGGGTGAGTTGGATACCGACCGGCTGCGCCCGTTGTTGCGCCCGCCCTATTTCATTCCCGCCGGCACCCCGCTGCTCACGCAACTGACCCATTTCCAGAGCGACCGGCAACGCCTCGGCCTCGTCGTCGACGAGTACGGGGAACTGCAGGGGCTGGTGACCATCGAGGACATCGTCGAGGAAATCATCGGCGAATTCACGACCCAGGCCCCGGGGGGCGCCGAGATCTATCGCCGCGATGCCGACGGCAGCGTGGTCGTGGCCGGGATGTCCTTGCTGCGCACGCTGAACCGCCGGCTGGGCACCCAGTTTCCGCTGGACGGGCCCAAGACCCTCAACGGACTCATCGTCGAACACCTGGGGGATATTCCGGAAGCCGGGCTCTCGTTCCGGCTGGAAGGGCAATTGCTGGAAATCCTGCAAACTCAGGATCGGGCGGTCAAAGTGGTCAAATTTCTGGCCCCGGTGGGCCGGAACGCCGCTCCTTTACAAACCCCGGTCGAGCGGGCATCATCCTCAAGCTAAGTTTTATGCGAATGGAATAGCAGGCGATCGGCCGTGTCCGGCATGTTGCTTGCTTGTCTTGAACCTGACAATCCCCTTTCCAGACCGCCCGGACTCATAACGCCACGATGGCCACGCACGCCGCCACCCGCACGATCAGCGGACTTGCACGCGCGCTCGCGCAAAACGGCCTGATGTCCGATTACGAGGCGGAAACGCTGCAATCGCAGGCGCAGGCCTCCGGCGTCTCGTTTGTCGAACAGGTCCTGATCGGCAAGCGCATGACCGCGCATCAACTTGCGGTGTTCGCGTCCCGCGCTTTCGGCACGCCGCTCCTCGATCTCGCCAGTTTCGACGTCGACCAGATCCCGAAGGAATTCGTCGACATCAGGATCGCGCAGTCCCGCCGCGTGCTGCCGCTCTTCAAGCGCAGCAACAAGCTTTTCGTCGCGATCTCCGACCCTGCCAACCTGCAGGCGCTGGAGGAGATGCGATTCAAGACCAACCTGGTGCCGGAGGCCATCGTCGTCGAGGACGACAAGTTGGGCCAGGCCATCCTCCGGGTCATCGAGTCGAGCGGCACCTCGCTGAAGGACATGTCCAACCTCGAGGACATGGAAGTGGGTCTCGAGGATGGTGCACCCGCAGTTTCGCTCGACGAAGACTCGGATATCGAGGACGCGCCGGTCGTCAAGTACTTGCAGAAGATCCTCACCGACGCCATCGCTGCCGGCGCTTCGGATGTGCATTTCGAGCCCTACGAGAAGTACTACCGGATCCGCTACCGCGTCGACGGCATCCTGGCGGAAATCTCGCAGCCGCCGCTGGCCATCAAGGACAAGGTGGCCTCGCGCATCAAGGTGATCTCGCGGCTCGATATCTCGGAAAAGCGCATCCCGCAGGACGGGCGGATGAAGCTCGTGCTATCGAAGAGCAAGTCGATCGATTTCCGGGTCTCGACACTGCCCACGCTGTATGGCGAAAAGATCGTCATGCGGATCCTCGACTCCGCTGGCGTGAAACTCGGCATCGAAGCCCTGGGCTACGAAGCCGACCAGCAGACCGCGCTGTTGTTCGCGATCGGCCGGCCTTACGGCATGATCCTCGTCACCGGCCCCACTGGCAGTGGCAAGACGGTATCGCTCTACACCTGCCTCAACATCCTGAACCAGCCGGGTGTGAACATCAGCACCGCGGAGGATCCGGCCGAAATCCAGTTGCCCGGCGTGAATCAGGTCAACGTCAACGACAAGGCCGGCCTCACGTTTGCCGCAGCGCTCAAGTCGTTCCTGCGGCAGGATCCCGACATCATCATGGTCGGCGAAATCCGCGATCTCGAGACCGCCGACATCGCGATCAAGGCCGCGCAGACGGGCCACCTCGTGCTTTCCACGCTGCATACCAACGATGCGCCCACGACGCTGACGCGCCTGCTCAACATGGGCGTTGCGCCATTCAACATCGCGTCGTCGGTCATCCTGATTACCGCACAGCGGCTGGGCCGCCGGTTGTGCCCGCATTGCAAGAAGCCCGAGGACATTCCGCCCGAAGCATTGATGCAGGCAGGGTTCTCCGCAGACGACCTCGACGGCTCGTGGCAGCCGATGGGCCCGGTGGGTTGCGACAAATGCAAGGGCACCGGCTACAAGGGCCGCGTCGGGATCTACCAGGTGATGCCGATCACCGACGAGATGCGCCAGGTGATCATGCGCAACGGCAACGCGCTGGATATTGCTCAGCAGGCACGCGTGGAAAGTGTGCGCGACCTTCGCCAATCGGGCCTCCTCAAGGTCAAGACCGGCATGACCTCCCTCGAGGAAATCGAGGCGATCACCAACGAGTGACGGTCCGCCCGTCGACTTACGGATACCAGCCATGGCCACCGCTACCGCAAATCGCCGCGACGTCAAGGAATACACCTTCCTCTGGGAAGGTGTCGACCGCAACAACCGGCAGGTGCGCGGCGAAACGAAGGCTGCCACCGTAACGGTCGTCACGACCAACCTGCGGCGCCAGGGCATCCGCATCGTCAAGATCCGCAAGCAAAGCTTCCGCGGCGGCAGCAAGGTCAACGAGAAAGACATCACGTTCTTCACGCGGCAACTGGCCACGATGCTGAAGGCCGGCGTGCCGTTACTGCAGTCCTTCGAGATCGTCGCGCGCGGGCACAGCAACGCGCGCTTCTCGCGGCTGATGATGGACATCAAGAGCAAGATCGAAGCCGGGTCGTCGATGGCGCAGGCATTTCGCGAGCATCCGAAACATTTCGACAACCTGTATTGCAACCTGGTGGCCGCCGGCGAAGCGTCCGGCACACTCGATGCCATCCTCGATCGCCTTGCCACCTACAAGGAAAAAATCCTCGCGATCAAGGGCAAGATCAAATCGGCGCTGTTCTATCCGATCTCGGTCATCGTCGTGGCCATTGTCGTCGTATGGATCATCATGGTGTGGGTGATCCCGTCGTTCAAGCAGGTGTTCAGGAGCTTCGGCGCCGACCTGCCCGCCCCCACGCTGATCGTGATGGCGATCTCGGAGTTCGTCGTGCAATGGTGGTGGCTTGGCTTCCTCGTCATCATCGGCGTCATCGTCGGCACTGGGGTGATGCTGCGCCGGTCGGCAGCATTTCGCTACGGTTTCGACCGGATCATGCTGAAAGTCCCGATCATCGGGAACGTGCTCGAGAAAGCCACCATCGCGCGCTGGACCCGCACGCTGCAAACCATGTTTGCCGCCGGTGTGCCGCTGGTCGAGTCGCTCGATGCCGTGGGTGGTGCCTCCGGCAATGCCGTCTATGCGGCAGCCACGAAAAAAATCCAGACCGAGGTCAGCACCGGCACCAGCCTGACCAATTCGATGGGCAACACCGGGCTCTTTCCGACGATGGTGCTGCAGATGATCCAGATCGGCGAGGAGTCGGGTTCGCTCGACAACATGCTCGGCAAGGTCGCCGAATATTTCGAACGCGAGGTCGATGAGGCCGTGGCGGCATTGTCGAGCCTGCTCGAGCCGATCATCATCGTGTTCCTGGGTGTCGTGATCGGCGGCCTGGTGGTCGCGATGTACCTGCCGATCTTCAAGCTCGGTTCGGTGGTCTGACCTGACATTCGGCTTCACGCGGATGTCCGCCATGTTCCTCGATCCGGTGGTCGCCACCGTAGTGGCCACCGTGGTCGGATTGTGCGTGGGAAGTTTTCTCAACGTCGTCATTTACCGGCTGCCGAAGATCCTCGAGCGCGGGTGGCACACGCAATGCGCCGAACTGCGCGGCGAAGAACCTGCCGCGCAGCCGCGCTACAACCTCGCAGTGCCACGCTCCGCCTGTCCAGCCTGTGGTCACGCGATCACCTCGATCGAGAACATCCCGGTCGTGTCGTGGCTGGCGCTGCGCGGCAAATGCTCGGCCTGCTCAGCCCCCATCTCGGTGCGCTATCCGATCGTCGAGTTGCTGGGTGGCGCGTTGGCTGCCGGAGCCATCCTCAAGTTCGGACCCACGTGGCAAGGTGTTGCAGCCTGTGCGTTCCTGTGGACGCTGCTTGCGCTCACCTGCATCGACTTCGACACCCAGCTTCTGCCTGACAACCTGACGCTGCCGTTGCTGTGGGGCGGGCTCATCGCCAATCTTTACGGCTTGTTCGTGCCGCTGGCGGACGCCGTGATCGGCGCCATCGCTGGATACATGGTGCTATGGTCGATCTACTGGCTCTTCAAGCTCATCCGGGGCAAGGAAGGCATGGGCTATGGCGACTTCAAGCTGCTTGCCGCGCTGGGTGCCTGGCTTGGCTGGAAGTTGCTGCCGCTGATCGTGCTTGGTTCCTCGGTGGTCGGCGCCAGCATCGGCATCGCGCTCGTCGCCTTCAAGGGTCGCGATCACAACGTTCCGCTCGCGTTCGGCCCCTACCTTGCCATTGCCGGTGCGGTGGCGCTCTTCTTCGGTCCGTCCCTTCTTCGGGTTTATTTTCCCGGTTGATGGGCTACGTCGTCGGACTGACGGGGGGCGTCGGCAGCGGCAAGTCGGAGGTCGCGAAGGCATTCGTGGCACTGGGTGCCGACCTGGCGGACGCCGACATTGCCGCGCACGCGGTGACGGCACCTGGCGAACCGGGCTATGCGGCCGTGCGGGATGCCTTCGGCCTCAAGGCCGTCAATGCCGACGGCACGCTCGATCGCGCATGGCTGCGGGAAACAGTCTTCGCCGATCCGTCCCGGCGCCGGCAGCTTGAAGCGCTGCTGCATCCATTGATCCATGCGGCCCTCAAGGCCACGATGGCCCGCTGGACAGGTCCGTATGGCATTCTCAGCGTGCCGTTGTTGCTGGAGCGCGGGACGCTGCTGCCGAACATCGCGCGCGTCCTGGTGGTCGATTGCCCGGAGGAGACCCAGGTGCAGCGGGTCATGGCGCGCAGCGCAATGTCCGCCGCCGCGGTTCGCGCGATCATGGCCACCCAGCTGCCCCGTGCAGCGCGGGTCGCGCAAGCGGACGACTTGATCGACAATGCCGGCTCTCTCCCAGCGCTGCACGCACAGGTGCAACGCCTCGATGCGAAGTACCGGATTGCCGCGCGCGCGCACGATACGCTTGAACCGGCGCGCAGTTCCCCGGAGAATGGTGCAGACTCGTGCAAGGCCGGCCCGAAGTGATCCGTTACGAACATCCACTGAACGAACGGGTGCGCACCTTGATGCGCCTGGAAGATCTGTTCGGCCGCGTTGGCTATTTCGCGGCACAGGATGCCGCGCCCGATCACCACGCTGCGTTGCTTGCGCTGTTCGAAATCGCCGATGTCGCGGCGCGCGCCGACTTGAAGACCGACCTGCTGCAGGAGCTTGAGCGCCAGAAGCAGATGCTGGGGCCGCTCAAGAACAATCCGCAGATCGACCAGCAGATGCTCGAGACGCTGCTGGCGCAGATCGATGGTGTGAATGTGCAGCTTCTCGGCCAGGCGGGCAAGGTCGGCGCGCATCTGCGCGACAATGAATGGCTGATGGCCATCAAGCAGCGCACTGCCATCCCGGGCGGCGTCTGCGAGTTCGACCTGCCGGCCTACCACTGGTGGCTGCACCAGGATCCCGGCGCACGGCGCAACGACCTGAAGGGCTGGATCGAACCCTTCGCACCCATCCGCGCCGGTTCCGCCATCGTGTTGAAATTGTTGCGCGACAATGGACGCGCCAGCCGCCATATCGCGCATCGCGGTGTCTTTCAGCTGATGCTGACGACGACCAAGGTCGCGCAGTTGCTGCGCCTGTCGGTGGCGAAGGAGCATTCGTGCGTGCCCGAAATAAGCGCCAACAAGTACGCGCTCAATATCCGCTTTCTGGGGGTATCCGGCCTTGATCGCGGCACCGTGTTCGATCGCGATGTCGAGTTTGAACTGATGTTCTGCAACCTCTAGTCCACCCGGTCGTGGTCGCGTCCCAAGTCGTCAGCTGTCCCACCTGCGGGCTTCCCGTGACGTGGGGTCCGGGGTCGCCGTTCCGGCCCTTCTGCTCGCAGCGCTGCAAGCTGGTCGACCTCGGGGCGTGGGCCGATGAGCGTTACCGGATTGCCGCAGTGGAACCTGACGACGACGAGCTGCAGCCCGGAGCAACCCCCGAGGCGCGCGAGCGCGACGACTGAGTCGGCGCGCTCAGGGACTCCACGCACCGCGCATCAGGGCCACACCCTGCGCGCCATGGGCGATGGCCACCGCCACATCGTCACCACCGAGCCCACCCAGCGCGTAGACCGGGAGCCGCGTGTTCGCGGCGATCGCGCTGAATCCTGACCAGCCCAGCACCGGTGCCCCGGGATGCGAAGGCGTGGGTGACACCGGGCCCAGCACCGCGAAATCGAGACCCAGTTGACCGGCATGGGCGAGTTCGGCGGCGGTGTGACACGATGCGCCGACGAACAGCTCATGCGGGCGCACCGTGGTCGCCATCAGCCGCGCTGAGGTCAGGTGCACACCGGCGCATCCGGCGGCCCGTGCCTCCTCCACTGCGCCGTTCCACAGGAGGCGGGCGCCGAACTCGCGCGCCATTGGAACCAGCCGCGCCGCCAACGCCATCCGCCGTTCCAACGGCAACTCCCGGTCGCGCAACTGCAGCAAGCGCAGTCCCGCGCCGAAAGCCGCGTGCGCCCGCGCGACCAGTGCGTCATCGCCGATCACCGCGGCGTTGGAGATCGCATACACGTCGGGGAGTGCCAGCGCCGACAGGATGCGGGTGTTGGCGGGCAGCAGCGGCGCCGCGTTCCACGCCCCCGGCGTCTGCCAGGCGAAGGCCTGGCCGTCGTGACCGAAGATTTCACCGCTCCACTCGTACACGCGATAGAAATGCAGCTCGACGTGCGCATGCGGATAGACGAACTCCTGCACCAGCCACGGCGCCGCGCGGCGTACGACGATGCCCAACTCCTCGCGCAGTTCGCGGACCAGTGCCGCATGCGGCGATTCGCCGGCCTCGAGCTTGCCTCCGGGAAACTCCCAGTACCCTGCATAGGCCTTGCCCGGTGGCCGTTGCGCCAGCAGGACCTGACCATCGGACCGCAGCAGCACGGCCGCCGCCACGCGAACCGGCGGCGCGCTCACCGGCGCCGTGACGTCGTCGCTTCCGCGCCGGCCACATCGCGCGCGAACTGCCACGCGACGCGGCCGCTGCGCGATCCACGCTGCAGTGCCCACTGCAATGCGTCGCGCGTTCGCAACTCGTCGTCGCGCGCACCGGATGCCGGCTTCACGCCAAAATGCCCGAGCCAGCCGCGGACTGCAGCCAGGTAATCGTCCTGCGTGAACGGATAGAAGGAGACCCACAGTCCGAAACGCTCAGATAACGAAATCTTTTCCTCGACCGACTCGCCGGGATGCACCTCGTCGCCGACGTGCTTCGTCTCGAGGTTCTCAAGGAAATACTCGGGCAGAAGGTGCCGACGGTTGGACGTCGCGTAAATGAGCACGTTCTGCGCACCGGACGTGATCGAACCGTCGAGCATCACCTTGAGTGCCTTGTATCCGGCTTCGCCCGCGTCGAACGTGAGATCGTCGCAGAAGATGATGAACTGCTGCGGCAGTCCCACCAGTCGGTCGGTGATGTCGGGGAGGTCGGACAAGTCTTCCTTGTCGACCTCGATGAGGCGCAAGCCCTTCGCCGCATACTTCGCCAGCATCGCCTTCACCAGCGACGACTTGCCGGTGCCGCGTGCGCCGGTGAGCAGCACGTTGTTGGCCGGCGCGCCGGCCACGAATTGCCGCGTATTGCGGTCGATGATCTGCTTCTGCGCATCAACGGCCACGAGATCGCTGCTGCGGATGAGATGCGGATGCGCGACCGCCTGCAGCCAGCCGCGGCCGGAGCGCTTGCGCCAGCGTGCGGCCATGATGTGTTTCCAGTCCGGGTCGACCGCGATCGGCGGGAACGTGGCCTCGACGCGGGCCAGCAACGCGTCGGCGCGCGCAATCAGCGCGGCCAGCGCGGCCGTGGCATCAGGACCGGTAGTCGGCATTGATCGTGACGTAGTCGTGCGAGAAGTCGCAGGTCCACACCGTGGCAGCCGACGTGCCCCGCGACAACGCGACGCGAATACCGATCTCCTGTTGCTGCATCACGCGCTTGCCGTCTTCCTCGCGGTAGCGCGCCGACCGGCCGCCATGGTCGACGACCAACAGATCGTCGAGCCAGAACGACACGCCGGCAGGATCGAGATCCTGAGCGGCGGTGTTGCCGATCGCACACACGATGCGGCCGAGGTTGGGGTCGGACGCAAAGAACGCGGTCTTCACGAGGGGTGAATGCGCGATCCCGAACGCAATGCGCTTGCACTCCTCGACGTCGCGGCCGCCGTCGACGCGAATCGAGATGAACTTGGTCGCGCCTTCGCCATCGCGCACGATGGCTTGCGCCAGTTCGACCGCGCAGGCCTCGATCGCACCGCGCAGCAGGGCCACGCGCGGATCCGCCGGGTCGCGCAACGGCGCCAGCGCCGCACGGCCGGTGGCGGCCAGCACGAAGCTGTCGTTGGTGGACGTATCGCCGTCGACGGTGGCGCCATTGAACGAGACATCGGCCACTTCGCGCACGATCCGCCCGAGCAACGCGGCGTCGACCGGTGCATCCGTGGCCATGAACGACAGCATCGTCGCCATGTCCGGATGAATCATGCCCGCACCCTTTGCGATGCCGGTGACGGTCACTTCGACGCCGTCGATCGTCACCTGCCGCGACGCGCCCTTCGGCACCGTATCGGTGGTCATGATGGCATTGGCGGCGGCGAACCAGCCGTCGGCCCCTGCCGCAGCGTGGGCCTGAGGCAACCCGGCGAGGATGCGATCGAGTGGCAGCGGCTCCATGATCACGCCGGTGGAATACGGCAGCACTTCCTCCGGCGCGCATTCGAGCATTCGCGCCACGGCGACGCATTCGGCGCGCGCATCCGCGAGCCCCGGATCGCCGGTGCCGGCGTTGGCGTTGCCCGCATTAATGAGCAGCGCACGGAAGGCCGCGCCCGAGGCGTGCTGGCGCTGCAGATGTTCGCGGCACACGATTACCGGCGCGGCGCAGAAGCGGTTGCGCGTGAACACGCCTGCCGCCACGGTGCCGGGATCAGCGAGAATCAGCACTACATCGTCGCGCGCCCACGACTTGATCTTTGCGGCGGCGGTGCCGAGGCGGATGCCCGGAACGGCGCGCAGCTTGTCGGCCGTGGGAGGCTTGTAGAGAACGGGCATCGGCGCGACCGGTCGTCGGTGCGGGTTACGTCAGATCCGGCCGTGGCAGTGCTTGTACTTCTTGCCCGAGCCGCACGGGCACAGGTCGTTGCGGCCGACTTTTTCGCCGGCACGCGTGAACGGCGGCGGCGGCGCGATGGCGACGTCGCCGTCCCCGGCGGTGGCGGCCAGCGCCTCCTCATAGTCGGCGTGCTGGTATCTGACGTTGGTGACGGCTTCGGCCTCCTCGACCGCGCGGACGTCCGCTTCGCCGCGAACGTTGACCGTCAGCACCACCTTCACCACATCCTGCTTGACCCGGTCGAGCATCTCCGAGAACAACTCGAAAGCCTCGCGTTTGTACTCCTGCTTCGGGTTTTTCTGCGCGTAGCCGCGCAGATGGATGCCCTGCCGCAGGTGGTCGAGCGAGGCAAGGTGGTCGCGCCAGTGATGATCGACCGTCTGCAGCATCAGGTTGCGCTCGAACTGGCGCATGAGCTCAGGTCCGACGCTGACCTCGCGGTCGCTCCACGACCGGGCCGCCATCTCGACCACGCGTTCACGCAGCGTCTCGTCGTTCAGGTTGGCATCGTCGTGCATCCACGTCGCGATGGGTGCCGCGAGCTGGTAATCCGCCGCCAGCACAGTCTCGAGCCCCGGCACATCCCATTGCTCCTCGATCGAGTCGGGCGGCACATAGAGCTTGACCGTGTCCTCGATCTGGCCACGGATCATGTTGCGTACGGTATCGGCGACGTCATCACCCTCCAGCAGCTCATTGCGCTGCTGGTAGATGACGCGGCGCTGGTCGTTGGCCACGTCGTCGTATTCCAGCAATTGCTTGCGGATGTCGAAGTTGCGCGACTCCACGCGGTTCTGCGCCTTGGCGATGGACCGGTTGACGATCGGATGCTCGATGGGCTCGCCGTCGGGCATCTTCAGCTTCTGCATGATCACACCGAGACGCTCGCCGCCGAAGATGCGCAGTAGTGGGTCCTCGAGGGAAAGGTAGAAGCGCGAGGAGCCAGGGTCGCCCTGGCGGCCCGCGCGGCCACGCAACTGGTTGTCGATGCGGCGCGACTCGTGCCGCTCGGTGCCGATGATGTGCAGCCCACCGGCCTTGACCACGTCGTCGTGCCGCACCTGCCACTGCGCGCGCATCTTCGTGATCTCGCGCTCCTTTTCCACTGGCTGTAACGATTCGTCGTCGCGGATCTGGAGGATCAGGGGCTCGAGCATGCCGCCCAGCACGATGTCGGTACCGCGGCCCGCCATGTTGGTGGCGATCATGATCGCGGCCGACTTGCCGGCCTGCGCCACGATATCGGCCTCGCGCGCATGTTGCTTCGCGTTGAGCACTTCGTGCGGCAGCTTTTCCTTTTCCAGGTACTTCGACAGCAGCTCAGAGTTTTCGATGGACGTCGTGCCCACCAGCACCGGCTGCCCCCGCGTGTGGCAATCCCGGATGTCCGTCAGGATGGCGTCGACCTTTTCCTGGAAGGTACGGAACACAAGGTCGTTGGCATCCTTGCGCACCATCGCCATGTGCGTGGGGATGACAATGGTTTCCAGCGAATAAATCTGCTGGAACTCGAAGGCCTCAGTATCCGCCGTGCCCGTCATGCCAGCCAGCTTGCCGTACATGCGGAAATAATTCTGGAAAGTGATCGATGCCAGCGTCTGGTTCTCGCGCTGGATGGGCACGCCTTCCTTGGCCTCCACCGCCTGGTGCAGGCCGTCGGACCAGCGCCGGCCGGACATCAGGCGTCCGGTGAACTCGTCGACGATCACCACCTCGCCGTTTTGCACGACGTAATGCTGGTCGCGGTGATAGAGCGAATGCGCACGCAGCGCCGCCATCAGGTGATGCATCAGCGAAATGTTTTGCGTGTCGTAGAGTCCCGAACCTGCCGGGATGAGTCCCGCCTGGCCCATGATCGCCTCGGCCCGCTCGTGACCGGCCTCGGAAAGCAGCACCTGATGCTGCTTTTCGTCGACCCAGAAGTCGCCCGGGCCTTTCTCCTCGGCCTGCCGCTTTAACTGCGGCGCGAGCTCGTTCAGTCGGTAATACATCTCGACGTTGTCGTCGGCCTGCCCCGAAATGATGAGCGGCGTGCGGGCTTCATCGATCAGGATCGAGTCGACTTCGTCGACGATCGCGTAATCGAGCTTGCGCTGCACGCGCTCGGACGGCGCGAACACCATGTTGTCACGCAGGTAGTCGAAGCCAAATTCGTTGTTGGTGCCATACGTGATGTCGGCGGCATAGGCGACCTGCTTCGCGTCGTGCTGCATCTGCGACAGGTTCACGCCCACAGTGAGCCCGAGGAACTTGTAGATGCGCCCCATCCAGTCGGCATCGCGCTGGGCCAGGTAGTCGTTGACCGTGACGACGTGCACGCCCTTGCCGGACAGCGCGTTGAGATAAGCGGGAAGTGTTGCGACCAGCGTCTTGCCTTCGCCGGTGCGCATTTCGGCGATCTTGCCGTTGTGCAGCGCCATGCCGCCGATCAGCTGAACGTCGAAGTGGCGCATCTGCAGCACGCGCTTGCCTGCTTCGCGGACCACCGCAAAGGCCTCGGGCAGCACGACATCGAGGGCTTCGCCGGCCGCGATGCGGCCTTTCAGGACGGCGGTCTTGCCGCGCAGCTCGTCGTCGGACAACGCCGCCATGGCGGGCTCGAGGCCGTTGATCTGGCGTACGGCCTGAGCGTACTGCTTCAGCAGTCGCTCGTTGCGGCTGCCGAAGATGCGAGTAAGAATGTTGGAGATCATGAGCTTTGCGGCTTTACTCTGGTACGTGACGCCGGATCGGCAAAAAGCAGGGGGTGAGGACCGCACCTCACCCCAGCTGTCGCCCGTTCTGGATAAATGTCAGTTGAGATTGGCGGTCTGGAGGAAGCGCGCCGGATTCTGCGGGACGCCGTTCAGCCGGACTTCGAAGTGCAGATGCGGGCCGGTGGATCGTCCGGTCGAACCCACGGCTGCCACACGCTGGCCACGCACGACGAGATCGCCTTCCTTGACCAGCAGGTTCGAGGCGTGTGCATAGCGCGACACAAGTCCGTTGCCATGGTCAATTTCGAGCATTTTACCATATTGGGTATGCCACTCGGCATAGGTGACCTTGCCGCTGGCGGCGGCCACGATGGGCGTTCCGACCTCGGCCGGGAAATCGATGCCTTCATGCATCGATTGCTGGCCATTGAAGGGGTCGATCCGGTAGCCGAAGTTCGACGAATACCAGCCATCGAGGATCGGATACAGCGTTGGCAGAAACTTGCGGTTGGCCGAGTCGTGGACCAGCAGTGCCTCGAGTACCGACAATTGATCGGACCGCGCATCCATCTGGCGCGCCAGGCTGCCCACCAGGTCGGCGAATTCCTGCACGGACAAGTCGCGCGAAGGCGCGGATGACATGGCACCGCCGCGGCCGGGGACCACGCCGGGCTGCATCGACGGCAGTTCCTGGGGCTTCAATCCGGCAGTTTTCGCGAGACGCTCCCCGAGGCCATCGAGCTTCAGCATCTGGGCCTGCAACTCGCCCAGGCGCATGGCCATCGTATTCAGGTGGACCTGCACGCGTTCGTGGGTACGCGCCGCCTCTTCGCGCTGGTCGGCCAGCACGATGCGCTGTAGCCATGGATGCTGTGCCGCCGCCGCCCACTTGAGCGTGACGAAATTGAACGCGAACGTGAAGACGAGGAACACGACCAGCAGCGCCGCGCCGCCGATGCTCCAATGCCGCCAGTCCAGCGTGATCGTGCGAGCGCGCGCATTGGCGCCCGCGACCAGAATGATGTTCAATCCTGTACCCTCCACGCTTCTCGCCCCGACGGGCGCTTGATTCGAATTCGAAGACATCGTGGCTCGCCCCGTTCCCATGCAATCGCTGTCGCGCGTGCTTGCCGCGGACACGCGAATCGCCGCGTGGTACGAACGGTCCGAACGTGAAGCCCGGGTAACTGCTGCTGTGCGCCGAAGCCTGCCGCGTGCCTTTGCGGACCGGGTGCGGGCCGCAGAGACGACGACTCAAACACTGGAACTGGCCGTATCGGCCGGCGCGATTGCGGCGGTGGTCCGCCAACGGACGCCGGATGTCCTGGCCAGCTTGCGGCGCGAAGGGTGGGACTTTACTGAATTACGGGTGCGCGTGCAAGTCGGCGGCGCCGCGGCAGAATCCAGTAAAATGGATAAAATTCAACGAGATAGGGTCAACAAGGCACCCCTGGGGCAATTGGCGCAAACATTGCCATCGGGGCCGCTACGCACCGCGCTCGAACGCCTGATGCGGCGGGGCGGCTAGACCGACAATATTCGATGTTGCGCCCAATTACTGACAGTTGACCGCATATCGCGACGTCAAGCCATCAAAACCAGTCGCTCGAATGCGTAAAAAATCAGTACGCCTGCCAGCAGAAGGATCGTGTACTTGATCACCTGCCCGATAAAGCGCAGGTAGCGCCGATCCCTCGTGAAGAGATACAGGATTGCGGAAACGACGATTGTCGCCAGCGCCAGGAACAGCAGCAGACGAACGAGCACCATGTCAGTTGAACCCCGCGCCGGTAATTGCGCCGGCGCGGACAGGAAGCGCCCGCATCACGCGGGCGTCATCGACCAGTCGTGAAACGCCGAGGGCACGGTCGAGGCATCGGTGAACGTGACGATCTCGAAGGCGTCGGGCTTGCCCAGCAGTGCGCGCGCGAGCTGGTTGTTGATCGCGTGGCCCGCCTTGTACGCGGTGTACTGCCCGATCAACGGATGCCCCAGCAGGTACAGGTCGCCGATGGCATCGAGCACCTTGTGCCGGACAAATTCGTTGTCGTAGCGCAGGCCCTCGCTGTTCAGGATGCCGAATTCGTCGAGGACGATGGCGTTCTGCAGGCTGCCGCCAAGGCCCAGGCCAGCCGCGCGCATGGCTTCAAGGTCCTGCATGAAGCCGAAGGTGCGGGCGCGGGCCACTTCCTTCGCGTACGAATGCTCGGCGAAATCGACGACGACGTGACGATTCTCGACACCGAACACGGGATGCGGGAAGTCGATCGTGAAGTCGAGCCGGAAACCGTCGCAAGGCTCGAAGCGCGCCCACTTGTCCCCGTCGTTGAACTCGACCGGCTGGAGCACGCGCAGGTAGCGCTTGGCCGCCGACTGCTCGACGATGCCCGCCGTCTGCAACAGGAACACGAACGGTCCGGCGCTGCCATCCATGATCGGAATTTCCGGACCCGCGATGTCGACATGCAGGTTGTCGATGCCAAGGCCAGCCAGCGCGGACATCAGGTGTTCAACCGTCGAGACGCTGCCGCCGTTGCCTTTCAGCGTGGACGAGAGCCGCGTGTCGCCCACATACGCCGTCAGCGCCGGAATCGAAGGCATGCCGGGAAGGTCGGTGCGATGAAACACGATGCCCGTATCCGGTGCCGCCGGCCGCAGCCCCAGTTCGACCCGCACGCCCGTGTGCACGCCCACCCCGGTGGTCTTGGTGGACGTCTTGAGCGTGCGCTGCTTCAGCATCGGTGCGGCCGTGGGCCTGATGGTATTTCCGCGTTGGTTCAACGAGTTAGCTCCTGAGTCTAGCATGTCGTTCCGAAAATGGGACCGCCCTGTCTAGTCGGCCTGCTTGCGCAGGAACGCCGGGATGTCAGCCGCGTCGAAACTTGAGGTCGAGGACGCCGGAGCCGACGAACGTCCGCGACGCACCACGGCCGGCGAGTCGAGCGTATCGTAGTTGATGATCTCCGGCACGGCCATGCCGTCGGTGCCGTTGCGCTGCCCAATCGAGACGTTTTCGAGGATCTCGAGCTTCGGCGTGCGCTTGACGGCCGTGACCGGGACGCCGCCCAGACCCGTCGCGATCATCGTCACGCGCAGCGCATCGCCCATCGACTCGTCGATCACCGTTCCTACAATGACCATCGCATCCTCGGCGGTGAACGCCTTGATCGTGTTCATCACCTCGTAGTACTCCTTCATCTTGAGGCCGGTGGACGCAGTGACATTGACCAACACGCCGCGCGCCCCCGCCAGGTCCACGTCCTCCAGCAGTGGGCTCTTCACCGCCTGCTCCGCCGCCAAACGGCCACGCTCCACGCCGCTGGTCGTGGCCGAGCCCATCATTGCCATGCCCACTTCGCCCATTACCGTACGCACATCGGCGCAGTCGACGTTGACGAGGCCCGCGTTGTTGCTCACCTCGGCGCTGCCGGCCCCGGCGCCATGCAGAACGTCGTTGGCAGCGGCATAGGCGTCGAGCAGCGCAATGTCGTCACCCAGCACGTCGATCAGCTTGTCGTTGGGGATGATGATCAGCGAGTCGACCTTCTTCTGCAGTTCCTCGATGCCGCTTTGCGCGACACGCTGCCGCTTGCCCTCGAACTTGAAGGGACGCGTCACGACCGCGACGGTCAGGATCCCCATGTTCTTCGCGATGTCCGCGATGACGGGCGCGGCACCCGTGCCGGTGCCGCCGCCCATGCCGGCGGTGATGAACAGCATGTCCGCACCGGCGATCATTTCGGCGATGCGGTCGCGGTCCTCCATCGCTGCATCGCGGCCGATCTCGGGCTTCGCACCTGCGCCCAGGCCGCGCGTGAGCGTGGAGCCCAGTTGCAGCTGCGTGCGCGCCGTCGAGCGTTTCAATGCCTGCGAGTCGGTGTTGGCGCAGATGAATTCAACGCCGGTGAGACCGCGTCCGATCATGTGCTCCACGGCGTTGCCGCCGCACCCGCCCACCCCGATGACCTTGATGACTGCCCCGTCCTGCGGTGTCTGGTCGATGATCTCAAACATGATGTTCTCCTGTCGAAACGAAACAAAGAATGAAAACCGTGACGCCCTGACTTCCTGTGATCCCGCTTGCCTGTTCTTCTAGAAATTCGCCTTGAACCATTGCTTCATCCGCTCCGCCGCGCCGCCGATGCCGGCCACCTTGGCCCGCGCCGCCTCGCCGCGCAAAAATTGGTCGCGCCCTTCCATCAGCAGACCGATGGCGGTGGCGTAGCGCGGGTTTTTCACCACGTCCGCCAGGCCTCCGTTGTAGGTCGGCATGCCGATCCGGACGGGCATGTGGAAGACCTCCTCGCCCAGTTCCGCCAGCCCCTGCAGCTGCGACGACCCGCCGGTGATGACGACACCCGACGAGATCATTTCCTCGAAGCCGCTGCGCCGCACTTCGGACTGCACGAACTGGAAGAGTTCCTCGATGCGCGGCTCGATCACTTCCGCGAGCATCGGGCGCGACAGCTTGCGCGGCGCGCGTTCGCCCACGCCGGGCACTTCGATGATGTCGTTGGCATCCGCCAGCTGGCGCAACGCACAGCCAAAACGCACCTTCAGGTCCTCCGCGTCCTTGGTCGGCGTGCGCAACGTCATCGCGATGTCGTTGGTCACCTGGTCGCCCGCGATGGGAATCACGGCCGTATGGCGGATCGAGCCGCCGGCATAGACGGCGATGTCGGACGTGCCGCCGCCGATGTCGATCAGGCACACGCCAAGGTCCTTCTCGTCGTCGGACAGCACGGCTGCCGCGGAAGCGAGGGGCTGCAGGATCACGTCGCGCACCTCGATGCCGCAGCGGCGGATGCACTTGGTGATGTTCTCGACGGCGGACACGGCGCCGGTGACGATGTGCACGTCCACCTCAAGGCGCACGCCGCTCATGCCGAGCGGCTCGCGCACGTCCTCCTGTCCGTCGATCGTGAAACCCTGCGGCACGATGTGCAGAATCTGCTGGTCGTTCGGGATCGGGATGGCCTTGGCGGTCTCCATTACGCGGTCGATGTCGGCCTGCGTGACTTCCTTCTCCTTGATCGCCACCATGCCGTGTGACGAGTAGCAGCGGATGTGGCTGCCCGCGATGCCGGTGTAGACCTCCTTGATCTGGCACTCAGCCATCAGTTCGGCTTCCTCCAGCACGCGCTGGATCGACGCCATCGTGGCTTCGATGTTGACGACGACACCCTTCTTCAGGCCGCGCGAAGGCTGCGAGCCCATGCCGATGATGTTGAGCGCGCCTTCGGGCGTGACCTCCGCCACAACGGCGACGATCTTCGACGTGCCGATGTCGAGTCCGACGATCAGGTTCTTGCTGTCCTTCACCATGCCGCCATCCTTGATGATTTCATGCTGCGGGCCTCGCGTTCTTCTCGCGGAAGGCGGGAATCCTGGCCGCGAAGCCATTGCGATAGCGAAGATCCACCGTGTCGACGCGCGTGCCCGCGCGGGCAAGTGCACCGAGCGTGCGGGCGTGCGCCGCGACGAAGCGCGCCAGTCGCTCCCCCGGTTCATCCCGGCCGAGCTCCACCGTCAGTGGACCCGCCGCGCCTACTGTCTTCAGGCGCCAGCCACCGCGTGGCGACATGCGGATCTCGCGGATCGAAAGTCCCAGCGGCTGCAGGTCGCCGTTCCAGGCGCGATACCGGGCCAGCATGTCGGCGGCGGTGCCCTCCGGCCCTTCGAACAACGGCAACTCGTCGTCGGCGCGCGCCACGAAGACTTCGCCACGCGTGCTGACGAGCGCGTTGTCGTTCCAGCGCGCCAGCGGCTGGTGCTCGTCGATCGTCAGTTCCAGCCGATGCGGCCACTGCCGGCGCAGCGCGACATCGCGCACCCACGGCACCTGCCGCAAGGCGTTCCGCGCGCGGGCGAGATCCAGCGTGAAGAAGGTCCCGGCCAGGTCGTCGCGGATCACGGTCTCGAGATAGGCCGCATTCGTGCGTAGGAGCGGCGACATGATCGCAACCTCGCGCAATGCGAACGCAGGTTGCCGCACGAACCAGACGACAGTGGCGAACGCCACGCCCAGCACCGCGATCAGCGCCAGCGTGACGGACAGCGCATTCATCTGCCGCGCGTCATCCCACATGGGCGCCTCGCAGGATCTCGACACAAAGTTGCGAATACGACATGCCAGCGGCACGGGCCGCCATCGGCACGAGGCTGTGCCCCGTCATGCCCGGTGACGTGTTGACCTCGAGCAGCGAAAAGCTGCCATCGGCGCGCAGCATAAGGTCGAGCCGGCCCCAGCCGCAGCATCCGACAACGTCGAAGGCGCGCAGCGCCATCGCCCGGATCTCCTGCTCCTTCGCATCCGGCAACCCTGCGGGACAGAAGTACTTGGTTTCGTCGGAGAAATACTTGCTGTGATAGTCATAGTTGCCGCCTGGTGCCTCGATACGGATCAGTGGCAAGGCGATGCCATTGACGATCGACGCGGTCAGCTCCTGCCCGGTCACGAATTCCTCGATCAGCACCAGGTCATCGTGGTTCGCCGCGGCCTGCCAAGCGCTGGCCATCTCGTCGCCGTCAACGCGTGACACTTTGGTGATGCCGATCGTCGATCCTTCGCGGGCGGGCTTGAAGATCAGCGGCAGTCCGAGTTCCGCGACGACGCGCATCCAGTCGGTGTCGGCACGGGCCACGCGATAGCCCGGCGTGGGGATGCCACTTGCAAGCCAGACCAGCTTGGTCCGCCATTTGTCCATCGCGAGCGCCGAGGCCATGACCCCACTGCCTGTGTACGGAATCTGCAGCGTCTCAAGCGCGCCCTGCACGGTGCCGTCTTCGCCGAAGCGGCCATGCAGCGCGATGAACACGCGATCGAAGCCCTCACGCTTCAAGTCCCACACTTCGCGTTCCGCCGGGTCGAAAGGATGCGCATCCACGCCCTCGCTGCGCAAGGCGCCGACGACGCCGGTACCGGACATCAGCGACACTTCGCGCTCCGCCGACGGACCACCTAACAGCACCGCGACTTTGCCGAAACCAGCTTGATCAACAGTCCTCATTGTGATCCCCCCGAACGGCGCGTCGCGCCGCTCCCCCAATGGGGGCAAGCGCCTTGGGGCGGCCCGGCGGCGCTCATTGCGATTCCCCGACGATGCGGACTTCAGGCTCGAGATCGATGCCGGTCTTCTCGCGTACGGTGGCGCGCACCACGCCGATCAGCGCCTCGATGTCGGCCGCGCGCGCATGGCCACCCGGATTGACGATGAAGTTGGCGTGCAGCACCGAAACCTGCGCCTCACCCACCTTGCGTCCCTTCAGGCCGCAAGCTTCGATAAGCCGCGCCGCGTGATCGCCTGGCGGATTGCGGAAAACGCTGCCGGCATTGGGCAACGCCAGCGGTTGCGTCGCGATGCGCTTGCCCAGCAGTTCCTTGATGCGCGCACGCGCCGCGGCGGGGTCGCCTTCGGGAAAGCGGAACCAGGCAGCGCTGTACACGCCGCCGACCGGTGAGCCATCGCGCTCGCGCACGCTGCGATACCCGATGGTGAAATCGCCCGGCGTGCGAATCGAGAATTCGCCGTGCCGATCGACGCATTCGACCCGCACGACATAACGCCACGTCTCGCCGCCGTAGCAGCCGGCGTTCATCGCGAGCGCGCCGCCGATCGTGCCCGGGATACCGGCGAGGAACT
>Ga0105048_10002357_pt1 | contig 30671 bp, 31 predicted proteins | sample MAT05_FD_78382 | JGI IMG/M metagenome (GOLD analysis project Ga0105048, IMG submission 78382) | Freshwater microbial communities from Lake Fryxell liftoff mats and glacier meltwater in Antarctica - MAT-05 | ecosystem: Environmental > Aquatic > Freshwater > Ice > Liftoff microbial mat | place... | reverse complement strand
TGGCGCCCAAAATCGAATCAGGAACCACCTGTTTGTTTTGGGCTGTCCGCGAGTTCACGGTTCTGCATAAGGATTTCAAGTGACATTCCCGCCTTGATCGCTGATCAGCGCCCAAGGTGGACGGTTATCGGGAAAGCCCCTTGAAATTCGAAGTTACCGCCAAGTGGTCGAGAGAAGTGTTGCCTCCCAGATTGCCTCCGGCGTGGTTAGGTCGACGGAGGGCCGAAAGTTGGGGCTGAGAGTTAGTTCGGTGCCTGGACAATCGATCTTGACGGTTCCGGGTCGACTTCACCCCCATAGAGACGGCAAAGTCGACCCGGAAGGACAAACGCAAGTGGCCAAAGCGGTTCCGGGTCGACTTCACCTCCGTGGAGACGGCAAAGTCGACCCGGAGCAAAAGAGAACCACGACGCGCGAAGCGCGGAGCGAAGCGACCAGCCCCCCAGACTCGGCCGCAAACGTTGGTCAACGAGAGCCCGACCGCCGAAGGCGGGAGCGTCAACCAAAGGCCTCCCGGCCTGCGGCCGTTCTCACCTAAGAGTGGTCGCCGGGCGCCTCTCAGGTGGTTCCCGGGGGCTACTCGCCCATCGGGCCGCATATTGATCCGGCTTGCCTGCGCCTCCGTAGTACAGACATGATTCCTAATATCGGCCCCCTTGAGATTGCAATTGTCCTCATCATCGCCCTGGTTGTATTCGGACCTAAGCGACTTCCGGAACTCGGCAAGTCCGTTGGTAACGGTTTGAAGGAGTTCAAGAGTTCGATCTCTGACTCTGACGACAAGCCGGCCATCGAGTCCGGTTTCAGTGAGGCCACCGCCAACGAAACCGAAGCAGCCTCCAAGAAGGCTTAGCCGGAGAAGGACCCGCTCCGCGAGGGGCACCGGTGACGGCGGGCGAGGAATCGCTCGCCGTTTTCCGTGCATGATCCGTTTTGCGTCCCGAACTCGTTATATGTTGGATGCGTGGACCGCAAGACCATCCTCGCCCTGGCCGCGATGGGCCTTGGGGTTTTCGTCATCGCCAACGACATCACCGCGATGAACGTCGCCGTGCCGGCGATCGAAAAGGATTTCGATACGAGCACCACCACGGTCCAGTGGGTCGTCAACGCGTATTCGCTTGCTTTCGGAGTCCTGATTGTCACCGGTGGACGGCTGGCCGACCTCTTCGGTCGGCGCGAAGCCTTCTTCCTTGGTGCCGGTATCTTCGCCGTCTTTTCGCTGCTCGGCGGAATCGCTCCTTCGGAAGCCTGGCTGATCGCCTGCCGGGGTCTGATGGGTGTCGGTGGCGCCCTGATGTGGCCGGCGGTTCTCGGAATGACCTTCGCCATCCTCCCGGCCGAGAAAGCGGGACTGGCCGGTGGCCTGATCCTCGGCATCGCCGGGATCGGCAACGCGATCGGCCCCATGCTGGGTGGCGCCCTGACCGAGTTCCTCAGCTGGCGCTGGATCCTTTTCCTCAACGTACCGATCGCCCTGCTGGCGATTGTGGTCGTCTATTACCTGATCCACCAGCCCCGGCCCGAGACCGCCGACCGGAAGATCGATTACGGCGGAATCTTCACGGTCAGCCTGGGGCTGGTCCTTTTCATGGTGGCGCTCGACCAGGTTGTTGACTACGGCTGGGGAGATCCGCGCATCATCATCGCCATCGTCATCTCTGCCTTGTTGCTGGTCTGGTTCGCGCTGATCGAGCGCCGGTCAGGTGAACACGCGCTGATTCCCGATGACATTTTCAGCAACGCCGGGTTCCGAGCGGCCTGTGTCGCGATCCTCGGGATGTCGGCGACTTTCTTCGGATCGCTTTTCTTCCTGCCCCAGTACATGCAGAAGGAGTTCGGCTTTTCCGCATTCGAGTCGGGCATCGGCCTGCTGCCATTCATGGCGATCTTCGCGTTGACGTCGTTCATCGCCGGCCCTCTATATAACCGTCTGGGAGGCAAGCTGATCGTGACCTCCGGCGCTGGCTGTATCGCGGCGGGTGCTCTCCTGATCAGCCTCGGGATTTCCAGCGGTGGTTCGCTGGCGGCGATCGTCCCGGGAATGGCGGTGCTTGGCATCGGCGTCGGGCTCTTCTATTCATCCGCGACGACGATTGCCGTCACTTCCGTCGACGAATCGCGCAGCAGCCTGGCCGGCGGCATCATCTACATGTTCCAGGTGGCCGGTGGATCGGTCGGGTTGGCCCTGACCACCACCATCTACGCGTCCCAGCCGGGGCTGATCGACGGACTCCACGCAGCCTTCCGGTTCGATTTCCTGCTGGCGCTGATCGGTTTAGTGATCACGCTTTTCTTTGTCGGTGGCAGGCTTTCCGGCCGCCGGCAGAAGTCTGCCGTCTAGCGGCTGGGTGACTTTTTCAACCGATTCCGGCATTCGCCTCGTAACCCTGGGTAGAACAAACTCAACCAGGAGGTGGGAACGGTGAATAGAACCGTAATTTCAAAGATCGCAGTTGTATCCGTGGCAATGTTCGGCATCCTCGCGGCCGGAGCGCAGGCGAACCCTGTGGCTGGTGGCAGTACGGCGCTGAAGCTGGACAAACCGGTGGCGAAGCTCCTCAAACAGAATGGTGTCGCTGTAACTCCGGTCAATCCGGCGAAAGTGAAACAGGGAGCTATCGACTTCCCGATCACCAGCGGCAACCTCGATCCGATGACAGCAGCGGGCACGCTGCGGCATTCGGGTGGCCTCAAGTTTCAGGCCGGAAACGCGAAACTCGTCACGAAGTCATTCGTGGTCAAGACCGGCAAGGGTAACGTTCTGAGCGGGCTGGTCGGCAAGGACCGGGTAAACCTGCTCAAGCTTGACCTGAGCAAAGCGAAGATCAGTCGTCCGGGCCTCGGAATCACGGTCCGTAAGGTCGGCGTTTCGCTGACTGGCACGGCAGCGAAGGCCCTCAACACTACGTTCGGCGTGAAGCTGTTCAAGTCGGGTCTGCGTCTCGGTCATGTGGTTGTGACAACCCAGCCGAAATCGGTTGGACTCGCAGCCCAGGGCAGTACTGACCTGACCCTCGATCCCGGCACGGCGGCAGCCCTGACCGGACTCGGAGTGACGGCAGCACCGGTTGGTCCGGCATCAGTTACCCCGGCAGGAGCGATTGCTTTCCCGATCACGGGAGGCCGCGCGAACGCTTCAACGTTCGCGGGTTCGATCACTCACAGCGGGGGAATCTCCCTCACGGCGGGATCAACTGTGGTCGAGCTGACCGATTTCACGATCAACGTGGACCAGGCACCAGACCTGACCGCGAAGCTCGGGGATCAAAGGGTCTCGATCCTGGACCTCGACCTGAGTGCTCTCCAGCCGTCAGTTGCCGGCCGGAAGATCACTCTGGCCAACGTGAACGCAACGCTGACTGCTGGAGCAGCAGCGGCCCTGAACGCGGCCTTTAGCACCAGCGCCTTCACCGAAGGCCTGGTCCTGGGCAACGCGACAGTCAACGCGGTGGCTAAGTAATCAAGTGGGCATGAGGTTGGGAAACAGCCGGCAGGACGAAGCAGCACCGCAGGTCGATGCCGGCGCGCTCGACGACCCGCGGCTCAACCGGTAAGCGATGAGGGGTGACGGAATGAACTACGCAATTCCGTCATCCCGTCGCGCTCGCCGTGGGAGCGGTGCCGTGATTGACTACGGGCCGCCCTTGATTTCAGACAATGAAGAACACGAACGGACCAAACTTGCTGGAAGGCTGCGTGATCAGGATCCGGAAGCTCTGCGCGAGCTCTACGGCCTGTTCTCGAGGCCGGTGTTCTCGTTTCTCCTACGGTACCTCCCTGATCGAGCAACGGCGGAAGACGTTCAGCAACAGGTGTTCATGGAGGCATGGCAGAAAGCCGCAAACTTCGACCCCGAACGCGGTTCATTGCTTACCTGGCTGATGTTGATTGCCCGGAGCAGGGCGATCGACAGCTCACGCCGCCGGGTGCCTGAGCCGCGGGATCCGCACGGAACCGCGCGGGTCCTCGAATCGCAGCAGCCGGAACGCAACGAAATCGACGAAGCGGTGGAGACCTGGCACTTCAGCCAGCTGATTGGCCGGTTGCCCCAGGAAGAAGCCGACCTCTTGAAGTACCGTTTTCAGGGGGAGCTGAGCCAATCGGAGATCGCGGACACAACCGGAATTCCACTGGGCACCGTGAAATCGCGGATGGTCAGCGGCCTGCAGAGACTGCGCACAATGATGGAGGCAGAGGGATGAACGAAGACAGCCAACAGAGAGTTGCCGCATACCTGCTGGGCGAGATGGACGAAGCCGAGAGCTATAAGTTCGAAGCTGACCGCAAGGTCGATCCCCAACTTAACCTCCTGGCAGAAGAGATGGCGCCCGTCATCAGTCGCCTGGAAGAGCTTCCCGCCGATGCCTGGGATGCTTCGCCGGCCCCACCACCACTGGTGATGCCGGGATCCCCGCCCGATGCCCGCCCAGTTGCAGGCCGGAAAGCACCGGCCCGTCGGCGTTTCGGGATCGGACTGCCGCGACTGGCTGGCGTTCTGGCCTCTGCGTTCGTTCTGCTGGGGGTCGGCATTGCGATCGGGACCCAGCTCGATGGGTCGGACGGCGGCGCACCCGCGGCACCTGTTCAGACAGTGGCGCTTCAGACGATCGGGGAAGCCCCTCCCGGCGCTGCCGGCAAAGTCCTGCTGACCAGTTCCACCGGAGATTCCGCGAGGCTTGACGTCAGCGGACTCAAACCAACCGGCAGCGGAGAGTTCTACGAACTCTGGCTTCTCGCCAAGGACGGCGGACTGGTTGCTCTGGGGACTTTCAGGGTCGAGCCTGATGGAGCTACGAACATCGAAGTGCCCCTTCCGGTGGATCCTGACCGGTACAAGTATTTCGATGTCTCGATCCAGCCGGATAATGGCGATCCGAACCATTCGGGCCGCTCGGTCCTGCGTGGAGTCACCAAGTCCTGAGCGCCGGCCGGCGATGAGAATGAACCGTTCCCGGCCGGGGCCCGTAGTTTTACCTTGATGAACGACCGGCCCCTCGCACCCGACCTGCTTGTCCTCGGCAGCGGAGGTGTGCTCGGTGATGTCTGGATGACCGGCCTGTCAGTCGGGATGGAACGCACGGGCCGGGTCGACCCGAAAGCTTCGGGCCAGCTCTGCGGGACTTCCGCCGGTTCGATCGTGGCCACCCGCCTCGCCGTTGGTGAAGACCTCGAACAGCTGATCGAGCGATACGTGGAGCTGAAGGGTCCGGCGGTCACCGAGCCGCCCGGACCGCTGACTGAACAGGAAGGCAGTCACCTGATCGGCCGGTTGCTCGCCGCCCATGGCGGGGCCGGACGCCTTTTCCGGCGATCCACCCTTGCTTTGATCCCGAGCGGAAAAAAGCGCCTCACGTATCTGGACCGGGACATGAAAGCCCTCGCCCCTGAATGGCCGGACCGGCTGAACGTGGTCAGCTTCAACCAGCGGAGCGGCCGACGCACCGTCTTCAACCGCGAGCAGAGCCACGGCCTCACCGTAAGCGAAGCGGTGCAGGCTTCATGCGCGATCCCGGGTGTTTTCAGTCCGATCGAAGACAATGGAGGCCGTTACGTCGATGGTGGCGTCTGGAGTCCGGTGAACCTGGACGCGGTGCCGGTTTTCCCCGGTCAGACCGTCGTCTGTCTGACGCCTTCCGGCAGCGACCAGGGGGCCAGCCGCCTGCGCAGCAAGTTGATCGGCAACCTTTTCCAGTCGATCGTCAAGGGAGAGATTGCCCGCCTTCGCTCGACCGGAGTGAGGGTGCTGAACGTCGTGCCCGATCCCGCCGCCTCGCTGGCAATCGGCCCGAGCCGCATGGCCAGCGGCCGCGAGGCCGAGGTCTATGAAGCAGGAATCGCCCAGGGAATCGAGCTGGCTGCGCCTTTGGCCGAATGGCTGGCGGCTTCGGCCAGGCCGGAGCCCGCGCTTACGACTTGACCCATCCGGCCGGGAACGCCCCGGCTTTGATCAGCCCGGGATAGTCGGCGAAGTAACGCATGGCAATGCGCTCGGCGGCGGAGTCCTCGAGGACCGGATGGAGGTCGGCGATCGTCAGCAACACCCTTGCGGTCGAAGCGATCTGCAGGTCGGCCGCAGTCGGTTCATCACCATCGATCAGCCCCTGGGCGGCCAACTCGTCGATCCTGGCGATCATTCCCGGCAGGTTCTCGAGTTCTTCGGCCAGTTGGACTGCCGTAAATCCCATGTATTTCCAGGTCAGGTAGACCGACTTCATCGCGAAGTCGATCCCGGCTGGATCAAGGTCGCCGGCGCCGACGAAAGTGCCGAGTGACTCCGGCCGGAAACGCAGGGCACCGAACGAAAGGCTCCGGCCAAGGTCCTGGAATTCCAGGTCGGCCCAGCGTTCGGCGGCACTGACCGCGTCCGCGATCGGCTCCGGGTAGAGCGGGTTCTCGGGAATCCGCCGCTCGAGTTCTTCGAGGATCGCGACTGACCCATGGACCGGCTCGTCGCCGATCAGGATCCCCGGCACGGTTCGGCGCCCGGTTCCGTAGATCTCCTCGATCTGGTCCGCATGGGGACCGGATTGCCACATGACTTCTTCCCATTCGAGGCCCTTGTGTTCCATGCCCGCACGCACGGTCATGCAGGGGTGGGAGAAAGGCACGGCATGGAGGATTATCGGCTCTTCGATGGGCATGGAACAACCTTATCCGCCGATCAACCGGGGACGGATCGATCTCAATCAGGAAGTTGCATCTGAAACACCCTCCGGTCACGTAGTACCATCAATGAGAGTAGCGATCATCGGAACCGGAATTTCAGGCATGGCGGCAGCGCACCACCTGCGCGATCATGCAGACCTCACGATCTTCGAAGCCAACGACCGGCCGGGCGGCCACGCCAACACCGCGGTCGTCGAATCCGAACGTGGCCTGGAGTCGGTCGACACCGGGTTCATCGTCTTCAACGATCGCAACTACCCCGAGTTCACCAAGCTCCTGGAAGAGCTCGAGGTCGCCAGCAGGCCTTCGACCATGAGCTTCTCGGTCAGTGACGGCAAGTTCGAATACACCGGGCGCAGCCTCAACGGTCTTTTCGCCAAACGCAGCAACCTCGTCAACCCGAAGTTCCTGCGCATGCTCGCCGAGTTCCCCCGCTTCCAGCGGCGCCTCAGGGAACTTTCGCAAAACGAGGCAGAGGGTCCGTCGCTTGCTGAATTCATCGAACAGGAGGGATTCTCTGACGAACTTCGGGAATACGTTGTGGTGCCACTGGTCTCCGCTGTCTGGTCGGCCGACCCCCAGCAGATGTGGTCTTTCCCGATCGGTTTCCTCGCCCGTTTCATGGACAACCATGGACTGCTTTCGCTGAGGGAACGTCCCCAGTGGCGCACGATCGAGTGTGGCTCCTGGTCATACGTCAGCGCCCTCACGGATCCGCTGCGTGACCGCATTCGCCTGAACTCGCCGGTTGAGAGGATTCGCCGCTTCGCCAGCCATGTCGAAGTCACCCCCCGCGGTGGTGCTCCCGAGTCATTCGACGAAGTCATCATCGCCACCCATTCCGATCAGGCCCTTGGAATGCTTGACGCACCGACCCCGGAAGAACGCCAAATTCTAGGGGCCATCGTTTACCAGCCCAACGAAGCCGTTCTTCATACCGACGAGACCCTGCTGCCGAAACGCCGCGCCGCCTGGGCCTGCTGGAACTATCATCTGACCGACCAGCCGACCGGAGCCACCGCGCTGACCTACGACATGAACCGGCTCCAGACCCTCGACTGCGAGCGTCAGTTCTGCGTGACCCTCAACCTCACCGAACGCATCGACCCGGACAAGATCATCAAAGTCATTCAATACGAGCATCCGGTTTTCACTCCGGACACGATGGATGCCCAGCGACGCTGGTCGGACATCAGCGGGGTCGGCCGGACCCACTTCGCCGGTGCTTACTGGCGCAACGGCTTCCATGAAGACGGCGCCTTCAGCGGACTGCGTGCCGCCCGCCACCTGCTTGGGACGGGCCCGCCGGCATCCACCCCGACGGCCACCGCAACATGACCACCGGGCTGAACAGCGCGATCTACGAAGGAAAGATCCGGCACCGCCGGTTCCAGCCGATCGAGCGGGAGTTCGACCACCGGCTCTTCATGCTCTACCTGGATCTGGACGAGATCCCGGAAGTCATGGGCATCCATCCGCTCTGGTCGACCAGGAAGCGTTCGCCCGCCAGCTTCAGGCGGGCCGACTACCTCGGTCCGGCCGACGTGCCGCTCAAGCAGGCCGTGGCCGACCTGGTCCAGCAGCGCACCGGGGTGCGGCCGATCGGACCGATCCGCATGCTCACCCACCTCCGGTACTGGGGCAGAATCGAGAACCCGGTGACTTTCTACTACTGCTTCGACCGCAGAGGCCGGAAGGTCCAGACCGTGGTTGCGGAGGTCACCAACACTCCATGGGGCGACCGCCACTCTTACGTGATCAAGGGTGGGGATCGCGCCGGGGTCGTTTCAACGATCACCCCCAAAGCGATGCATGTCTCGCCACTGATGGGCATGGACCATGAATACGAGCTCAGGTTCGGAACTCCCGGGCAGCAACTTCCGGTCCACATCGCCAGCAGCCGGCAAGGCAGGCTTTTCTTTGACGCCACACTGAAAATGAGCCGGACCCCGATCAGCCGACAGAACCTGGGCAGGCTGCTGGTCACCTATCCGCCGATGTCATTCAAGGTGATCACCGGCATCCACTGGCAGGCGCTGCGGTCCTGGATCAAGGGCGCGAAATATCACCCCCGTCCGGCAGGAAAAGACTCGCAGCGAAAGCCGGAAACCGGGATGCTCTGTCCGGTGAGGGACATCACCCGTGAATCGTCCGAAGCAGTGGTAAAGAAAGCGGTCTGAACATGTGGCGCCAACTCGTCATGGGGGTGATCGGCCGGATCCGTGATGGCCGGATCGAGGTCGTTGAAGACGGGCGGGTCACCATCCTCGGTGACGCTGATTCCGAACTCAGGGCCACGGTCACCGTCAATTCGCCGAGACTCTGGCGGCAGATGCTGCGTGGCAGCACCGGCATGGGAGAGAGCTACATGGACGGCGACTGGGGCTGCGACGACCTCGTCGCCCTGTCGATGATCGCCGGACTCAACCTCCACCGCCTCGACCGCATGCGTCGGCCTTTCCAATTCATCACCGGCCCGGTCCAGCGGCTCGGCGTCCTGATGCCACGTACCACCCGCTCACGCGGCAAAAAGCAGATCGCCGCTCACTACGACCTCGGCAACGACCTTTTTGAACTCTTTCTTGACCGATCGATGAACTACTCCTCGGCAATATTCCCGGATGGAGTGGAAGACCTCGAGACGGGACAGGTCCTCAAGATGGACCAGATCGCCGACCAGCTTGACCTCGGGCCCGACGTCCACCTGCTGGAAATCGGGACCGGCTGGGGCGGGCTCTCGATCCACCTCGCCGAAAGGACCGGTTGCCGGATAACGACCACGACCATCTCCCACGAGCAGGCGGTACTGGCCCGTGAGCGCATCGAACGTGCCGGCCTGACTGACCTGATCGAGGTGCTCGAGACTGACTATCGCGACCTGACCGGCACCTACGACCGCCTGGTTTCGATCGAGATGATCGAAGCGGTCGGCTGGAAGGACTTCCCCACCTATTTCCGGAAATGCTCTGACCTCCTGAAGCCGGATGGCGCGATGCTGCTCCAGGCGATCACGATCGACGACGATGCTTATGACCTGGAGAAGGCGTCACGCAGTTTCATCAGCCACTACATTTTTCCCGGTGGCTGCCTGCCGTCGGTCGCGGAGATCGAGCGTTGCCTCAAGGAACAGACCGACATGAAAACCACCTGGTCGGTCGACATCGGCCTTGATTACGCAACGACACTGGCCATCTGGAGGGAAAAGTTCCTCGAATCGACCGGGCAGCTGCAGGCACTCGGATACGACGACCGGTTCCGCAGGATGTGGGTCCTCTACCTGACTTTTGCCGAAGGCGGCTTCCGCTCCCGTCGCAACAGCGACTTCCAGATGCTGCTGGCCAAACCGCAATTCAACCCGGTTAAAACCCACCTTCACGAAGCTGCTGTGTAGCTTTAGGTAAGCATCGCTCGTTTTGAGCGGAACTTATGCTCGGGAGAATGGTTATGAAGTACGTGTGGGGAATAGATCTGACTAAGGCCTGCGGCCGGGCCGCGGCGACTCTTCTGGCCGGCAGCCTGATCATGGTCGCCGGTGCGTCTGCTGCTCAGGCTGCGATCGGACTGGCCAACCGCGAAGCTGATCCCGTTGTCCTCACGGGAAACCAGATACCTGGCCTGATCGGTGCCGCTCCGTCCGACATAGTCGCTTTCCGCTGGGACGGATCCTGGAAACGGGTCCCGGTCCAGGTGGATGAACGAAAAGTGGCCGATCTCCGGGTGATCCGTCAGCGTCCGATGAGCAACCCGCAGTTCATCGCTGAGGTCTACGCCGACCCCAACACCTGGACGGGCGCTGACGGCACACCCCAGCGCCCCACCGGAAATCCGGTTAATGGGGATCCGATTCCCGGAACGACGGGCGACCCGAACTTCGATCAGAACGATGAGATAGCAATGATGTCGAGGGACGCGGGCACATCTGCCGCTGGAGAAAATGATCCGAACGGTGTCCTGGCGAAAAGCCGCACCCCCGTCCGTGCGAGCGACCCGCTGAACCCTGGCACCGACCGTTTTCTGTACCTGTTCAGAACCTCTGCGAAGCTTGATCCCTCGGCCGGCCAGGACCTCGTCTCCTACGACTGGATCTTCTCTCCACCGCTGACCGATGGTTACCTGTTCGGATACGACTTCGATGGCGTGGCAGAAGGGGACAGCGGCTTTATGCACCCGAATTCACCGCTGGCCAATCCGGAGGCTTCGGTCGTGCGAACCGACGAATATGAACAGACTTTTCCCGCCCGCTGGATGGTTGATGGCCTGAAGATAAAGGTGGGCGGCGCAACGGGCGTCGACATCCTCGATGGAGACAAGTCCACCGTGGGACTGGCCGGGTGCGGCCGCAACGAAATGACTTTCAGCCGGGGTGGAGGTGGGGCGATTGCCAACATAGACGGACCGGTGAGAGCCATCCGTTCATACATCGGAGCGAACAGCGGAACCTTCACCCAGCGCGACCAGATCTATTACGAAGGACGTGTCGACACAAACACGTACCTGAGGGTACATCCCGGCATCACTGATTTCGTCCTGGCGATGGATTACTCGGAGGCCGCTTTCGGAATGATCTATCGCAACTCGCAGAATCCTGCCGGTGTGACGATCAACGGAAAAAGCGACGCTTCCGCGGGTACCACTGACGACGGGGTTTCCGTGGATGGCAAGCTCGACTGGGACCAGGCAACAGGTGCCCAGGGATCGCTCACGAACGTCACGCGGGTTGATTCCAGCATCCCCGGACTCATCTTCCGCGGCTACTACCAGGACACTCTGAGCCCTCCCGCAAACATGAACGCGATTCTCTGCAGCGGGGATACCCACGCGATTGGAGCCAGCGGTCCGAGGTTGACCATGCCCGCCGGGAGCTGGAACACGGATCCGACTCTTGGATCCGCTTACGACTTCACGGGATCCCGCACCACCTACTACAGCGGCCCCGGAGCAACAGCGGCCACCGGCAACCTGCGATCCGACCAGGTAGACAAGCCGCTGGTTCTCTCCACCGGCTCCGGCATTGACCCGGACGGCGGGAAACCGGATCCGGTCCCGCCCGACCCCGGCAAGCCCGGCCGCCAGAACTGGGTCGGGCTGAAGGTCACCGCCCGCCCGGCGAACATCAAGGCTGGAATCGGCAAGCCGAAGCAAGTCAGGGTTTCCGTCAGGAACATCGGCGACAAGATCGGCAAGAGCGTCAGAATCTGCCCGGTTGCGAACAGCAAGCTGGTGAAGTCCGGTGACTGCAGCCTGATCAGGAAACTGAAAGCGGGCAACAAGGCTTTGCGGACATTCGCCGTGAAACTGCTAGGTGCTGCTGCCGGCAGGCAGTCAGTCAAAGTCAAATTCCGGGCCAAGGCATCAAAGAGTCACGCCCGCTCGGCGACCGTCACGCTTCGCCCCACCGGCAGATAACAGCCGCCGGGCAGGACTGGAAGGCCTAGATCCAGCCGGAGGGAAATGCCCCGGCCGGCACCAGGCCGGCGTAATCGGGGAAGTAACGGCGGGCGATGCGCTCGCCGGCCGAGTCGGCGAAGACAGGGTGCAGGTCACCCACGGTCAGCAGGACCCGGACCGTCGCAGCGATCTGGAGGTCGGCCGCAGTCGGCTCCGCTCCGTCGATCAGGCCTTCGGCTGCGAATCCTTCGATCTTCTCGATCATGCCCGGCAGGCGGCTCAGGTCGCCGGCCAGCTTTTCGGCCGTGATCCCGTGGTACTTCCAGGTCGAGTGGATGAACTTCATCGCGAAGTCGGTTCCGGCGGGATCCAGGGCATCACCACCACCGAAGGTGCCCATCGATTCCGGCCGGAAATGAAGTGCTCCCCAGGGGAGGCGCCGGCCGAGGTCCTGCAGATCACCATCGGCCCACAGTTCGGCCTCACGAACCTTGTCGGCGATCCCTTCCGGGTAGAGCGGATTCTCGGGGACCAGTTCGTCCAGCTTTTCGAGGATCGCGGTTGAGCCATGGATCGCGTCGCCGCCAATCATCATGCCGGGAACGGTGCGATTCCCTTCGCCGTAGAGCTCCTCGGCCTGATCGCCGTGCTTGCCCATGTCCAGATTCACCACTTCGTACTCGAGTCCCTTGTGATCGAGAGCTGCCCTGACGGTCATGCAGGGGTGCGACGGCGGCAGGACGTGAAGGGTGATTTCTTCGACGATGGGCATGGTCGAAGCTTACCCCGGCATCGTCCACCGGTAACTTTCCCGTATGAGCATTCAACGCGTTCTCAATGTCGGTTTCGGAGCGGCTCGACTCGGCCTCGGGGTGGTGGCCGGGGCCTGTCCGGAGAAGATCGGCCGCACCTGGATCGGCGAGAGTGCTGCCAGCCCCCGAAGTCGAGTGATCCTGAGGGCGCTGGGAGCTCGGGACCTCGCGCTCGGTATCGGGACTGTCGAAGCGGCCCTGCGGGATGACGCCTCCGTCTGGATCGCTGTTTCGGTGCTGGCCGACCTCGGGGATGTTGCCGCCACGCTGACGGCCCGCAAGGACCTGCCACGGGCCGGGGTGCTGACCACTTCAGTGCTCGCCGGATCCGCTGCGATCACCGGCCTCGCCCTGCTGGCCATTGACCTCAAGGGTGACTGAATGACTGGCGGATTTCCGGCGGCGATCGAAGATCCAGGGAGGGCCGGAACCTGAACATCTCGACCTTTCGTGATCCGGTCGGCGAATGGATCGGACTGGTATCAAGGACCGACGTCGACCCGGTCGGTTCCGGCCTCACCACAGCCGAGCTCCACGACCGCTCCGGCCGTTTCGGGGCCGCATCACAGCTGCTCTATGTAGATCGCCTGCCCGCCCTGCTGTCCTGACCGGCAGCTTCAGGTCCTGATGCCGGCTTCAGCCGCGATCCGGGCAACCAGGTCTGCCGCCGGCTCTTCGGTCACCTTGCGCCAGCCACGCCCGGCCCAGAGGTCGAGCGAAGCCGAGTCCCCCTCTTTCGCTGCGGCGGCCCGGATCGGCCTGGTCAGGTGGTCGACTTCGGGGTAGCCCGAGGGGGCGTCGGGGAAAGCGACCGCGAGCGGGTTGGCGAGGCCCCGGGCTGGACGCCCAGTGAAACCTCGGGTCACGGTCGTGCCCGGGAACTCGTTGTCGAGCAGGGCCCGCCGGTGGACCTCGGGGGTGCCGGCTTCAGGGGTGCAAAGGAAAGCGGTGCCGAGCTGCACCGCGGAAGCACCGGCATCAAGGGCCCGGCGGGAGTCGTGTCCGTTCATCAGGCCGCCGGACGCGATCAGCAGCAGGTCGGTAACGGCCAACACGCCTTCGATGAGATCGAGGAGCGGGATCAGCGGACCGCCGCCGGGGTAGATGCGGTCATCCATCCAGACCCCTCGGTGGCCTCCGGCTTCGGATCCCTGGACCACAAGTCCGTTGACGCCGGTTCCGGCGGCTGCGGCCGCCTCTTCGGGAGTGGTCACCGTGGTGATCACTGCGGCTCCGGTCGTTTCGTGTACCCGGGAAACAAGTTCGGTACCGGGATTCCCGAAAGTGAAGCTGACGGCAGCGGGCTCGTATCCGGCCAGGATCTCGAGCTTGGTTTCGATCGTGTCGTCGTCCCGGACCGGATCACCGAGAGAGACACCGAAACGTTTCTCCCAGGGCTTCAACTGATTCGCATAGTTGCCGATCGCTCCGGGATCCGGTGCGGCCGGACCGGGCAGGAAGAGGTTGACTCCCCAGGGACCCCTTGCCCGCGCGGACACGACGTCGATCAGATCGCGGAATGCGTCGGCCGTAAGTGAGCCACCAGGGATGAAACCGAGTGCGCCGGCCCCGGTGACAGCTTCAATCAGCTCGACCGTGGTCGGCCCGCCGGCCATCGGTGCGACCCAGATCGGCAGGCGTGGTGATCGTCCAGCGGGCAGTTCGATTGGCGCCATGTTCAGCGGACCAGCGTTTCGAAGAGCCGTTCCAGCTCGGCTGCCGGGTCGGTGGTCAGGCCGGCATGGGCTTTCGAGGACTGGATGATGGTCGATGAAGGCGCGACCAGCCAGCCGAACCGGTCCGAAGGATCCATGGCGGCCAGGCTGCCTGCGGCCGGGTCGCCTTCGATTACCAGCCTGATCGCTTCGAGCCGCTGGCTGATCGATTCCGCGTCAGCTTCAGGGGCGAAAGCTCGCAGCTTCGCGGTATTCATCTCAACCTTGAGTTCGAGGAAGTCGAACTGCCGGCAGAACAGGGCAACGCCGACGTTCAGGCGCTCGCCGCGCTCCACGCAAGGCACCACCCTCAGGACGGCATAAACGAAAGGCCGGGCCTTACTCATCACCGTTCAACTCCTCGATGAAGCTCTGCTGGCCGTCGAGCCGCCGGTTGAGGAATCCGATGAAGTCGGCGCGGCGCAGGTTGGGTTGCTCGCCCAGCCATTCGGCCGGCACCTGGTTGACGGACGGCTCAATCGCCATCCGAACCTTTCCGGTGAGCCGGTTTCCGGCCTTGGTCAGGGAGCCGGCTGCCGGCAGCAGCACGTGCTGCCGCAGCATCGGGGTTTCGCTGAGCGCGGTTTCGGCCAGAGGTTTGTCGCCGTGCTGGCGGAAAAAGGCGGCACCGTGGTCGATCAGCCAGGTGTTCCGGTGCCAGCTCAGCAGGTTCGGGTTGCGCGGGGTCCGGTCGATGTTGGTGATCAGCGCGTCAAACCAGACCACGTCGGCCGCGAAGTCGGGGTCAAAGCCTTCGGCCGGCAAGGTGAAAGGAAGCGACCCCGGCAGGAAGTCCATGCCCAGGTTGTTTCCCGGGCTGGCTTCGATCAGCTCCTGGATCTCGGGATCAGGCTCGGCATGTCCCAGCTCGGGAGGGAGCGAGATCAGCACGAGTTCAGGCACCGGCAGGCCGATCGTCCGTCCGATCTCTCCGCTGATCACCTCTGAGACCAGGGCCCCGGGGCCCTGTCCGGCTCCGCGGAATTTGACCACGTAGAGGCCGTCGTCGTCGGCTTCGACCAGTCCCGGCAGGGAGCCCCCTTCCCTGAGGGCAGTGACGTAACGGGTTGCGGTTACCTCGCGCATCGTTGAAGCTTGGCAGACGGGCAGGCCCCTGCGGTCTTGACGACCCTGGTTATGCCCCCCGAGCTAAGCTCATATTTCTGCACGCCAAAGTCTGAAAGGGAATCGAATTGCTTCTAGCTGACTATGGATTGGGTGAGGCTCTCCTCACCACGCTTTCGATTTTCTTCTTCGTAATCTGGATCTGGATCGTCATCACGATCCTGATGGACATTTTCCGCGATCACAAGATGAATGGCTGGGTCAAGGCCTCCTGGGTCCTTTTCCTGATCTTCATCCCGTTCCTGACCGCGCTGGTCTACCTGATCGTCCGTGGTTCGGGCATGAGGGACCGGGCAATCCAGGAACAAACGGATGCGAAGAAGCATTTCGACGAATACGTCCGCGAAACCGCAGCTGTATCTCCGGTTGACGAGCTCCACAAGCTCGACCAGCTGAAGCAGAGCGGTGGTGTCACTGAAGAGGAATACAACAAGATGAAAGCCAGGATCATCGGCTGATTCTGTCTCTGTTTTCTTCAAACCGGCCGCGCGATCGCGCGGCCGGTTTGCGTTAAATCACATTCATCAACCCGTCAGACCCCTAGACTGCTGCCTTCGTGAACAAAGCACTTGTCGCCATAACTGCCGTCTCCCTGCTCCTCGTTGCCGGCGTAGTCGGCTTCATGCTCGGGGAAGACAAAGATGACTCCGCTCAGACCACACCTGTACCGATCACCGGGACCACCGGCGAAACCGCTGTGACCGGGGAAACCGGGACCACCGACCTCACCTCTGATGGACCTCGTCTCAATGGCCTGAACCTCACCGCTTACACAACCGAGGGATACGCCGATCCGAAGGTCAAGGAGGACCTCGACCGGATCAAGGAGATCGGCAGCACCGCGGTCACGATCGTGCCCACTTGGTACATGGACAGCTCCAGTGCCAACGCGATCAAACCGAACAAGAAGAAGACCCCGAGCGAAACCAGCCTCGAATCGGCGATCGGCTACGCCAGGGACATCGGCCTGAAAGTCATCCTCAAACCGCACGTTGATGTGATCGATGAGTCTTTCCGCGGGGACATCCAGCCGACTGACCGCACCAAATGGTTCTCGTCCTACGAGACTTTCATCGGTACCTATGCCGACCTGGCCACCAAGGTCGGGGCCGACCTGTTCTCGGTCGGGACCGAGCTGAAGTCGGTGTCGGGTGACACCGACCCGTGGCGCCAGATTATTTCCGCGGTTCGTGGCAAGTACAGCGGCCAGCTCACCTACGCCGCCAACTGGGACGAAGTCGACCAGGTCCAGTTCTGGGACAACCTCGACCTGATCGGGGTGGACGCTTATTACCCGCTGGCCAGCGAAGGTCAGAATCCCAGCGAAGACGACCTCGTTTCAGCCTGGGCCACACCGATCGGCAGCCTGGGATCAACCAGTGCCAGGTGGGGCAAGCCGATCCTTCTCACCGAGATCGGATATCCGACTCAGGCCGACGCTGCCGCCCATCCGTTTGAAGTTCGTGATGGCGAGCCGGAAGACCAGGCCGCACAGGCGACCGCCTACCGCGCCGCCTTCAGGGCTTTCGCGGACGTCCCCTGGATGCGCGGCATGAGCTGGTGGGCGTGGCGGGCGGACCCATCGAAAAAGGAGAATCTGGCGATCGACTATCCGCCCGAAGGCAAAGAGGCGGAAGGCGTGCTGGCCGACAACCAGGCCGGCTGACCGCTGCGGCCGATCTTCAGGGTCGGCCCCGCGGGTATGCGATGCTTTTTCCGTGGCTTCTGAAATCGCTCCCAAGCTGTCCGTCCTTGATCTGGTCCCCGTAGTCGAAGGCTCAAGTCCATCCGAGGCGCTCGCGGCCTCGACCAGGCTCGTGAAACACGCCGAAAAGCTCGGCTATACCCGGCACTGGGTGGCGGAACACCACAACATGCCCGGAATCGCCAGCTCGGCGCCGGCCGTTGTGATTGCCCATCTGGCCGCAAATTCGGAGACGATCCGGGTCGGTTCAGGAGGAGTGATGCTGCCGAACCACCAGCCCCTGGTCGTCTCGGAACAGTTCGGAACCCTGGAGGCGCTCCATCCCGGCCGGATCGACCTCGGCATCGGACGGGCCCCAGGTACAGACCAGATGACCGCAGCCGCGCTCAGGCGCGGGATGGACCCGCTTTCGGATGAAGACCTGCCGAAGCAGCTCGGTGAGCTTCTGGGCTTTTTCAGCGGGGAGTGGGCCGAAGGCCATCCTTACTCGAACATCACTTCGGTGCCGGGGCAGGGAAACCAGCCCGACATCTGGCTGCTCGGGTCCAGTGGGTACACCGCTCAGGTTGCCGGTCTGATGGGCATGCCCTACTCGTTTGCCCATCACTTCAGCGCCCGGAACACGCTGCCGGCGGTTGAGCTCTACCGGGAGCGTTTTACGCCCTCCAAATATCTGGAAGAGCCGAAAGTGATGGTTGCGGTTGGCGTGATCTGCGCCGAAACCGACGAACAGGCCCGCTGGCTCGCGGGGCCTTCACGCCTCGCTTTCGCCCGGCTCCGCAGCGGCCGTCCTGGCCGCTTCCCGTCTCCGGAAGAGGCGGCGGCGCACGATTTCACCCCGGATGAAGAATCGGTGGTGTCTTCGATCGCAAAAGGCCATATCTTTGGCAGTCCCGGGACCGTGAAACTACGTCTGGAAGAGCTTGCGGAAGCAACCGGGGCCGATGAACTGATGATCTCGACCATGGTCTTCGACCCTGAGGATCGACTTCGCTCCTACGAACTGGTCGCGGAAGCGCTCAGTCTCGTGCCGTCTGCCTGAAACCCCGTTTTCCTCCCTTTGCACGGTGTTTCCCAGAATCGGGCCACCGGACAAGCCGGAGACGCAGGCTCGCTACGGTGTTCTTTCGCCCTCCCGTGGTCGGCGACCCTCAAATGCAGAATCAACTTCTCAAAAACACCAGCGGCCGCGGTCGTCTGACTTCGCTTGCGATCGCCCTCATGGCGACGATCGCTCTCTGCTTCGTGGTCCTTCAGGTCGGTCCGGCCGACGCAGTCACCGCGCAGCAGAAATACGACCGCGCCCAGAGCAAGCTGGCCGACATCGCCGGCTCGGTCGACGGCCTCAAGGCGCAGGTCGTTGAAGACAACCGCCAGGTGGACAGTCTGCTCGGTCAGCTCTCGCAGCTGCGATCCACCGCCGAGACCCTCCAGTCCGAACTTGACGCCAAGCAGGCGAAGCTCGATGAACTTGAAAAGAAACTCGATGCGGAGCGCCAGCACCTCAAAGAGGTGAAGGCCCGCCTGCAGCGCGCACTTGATGTGCTCAGCGACCAGATCGTTGCCGCCTACATGTCGGGAACTCCTGACGTAGCCGAGATCGTGCTGACCTCGAGCAGCTGGGCCGACCTCGTTTCCAGCACTGACTATGCCGAGAGCATCCAGGACCGCAACGAGTCAGTCGTTGAACGGGTCAAGGAGCTTCGGACTGAAGTGGCCGATGCGGTCGAAAGTCTGGCGAAGAAAGAGAAGGTTCTTCAGGCCGCTCGCAACGAAATCGCCGACGAAACCGCAGTTGCAGTAAAAGCTCGTGATGCTGTCGAGTCCCAGCGGGCGGAGTTCCTGGCCACCAGGGACATGCGTGAGCAGCGGATTTCGGCGCTCCAGCAGCAGGCCGGCAACATCGAAGGCCAGCTGCCAGACCTCAGCGTCGATCCTGCCGCCAGCTCGGCCGGACAACAGCCGCCGCCTGTATCCGGTGCCTCCGCGGTCCTCGGTTCGGACGGACTCGCTTCCGCACCGGCCAGCGCCCCGCAGGCCGTCAAGGATGTAATCGCCGCAGCCAATTCCATCGTCGGATATCCATACCTGTGGGGCGGCGGTCATGGATCCTTTGAATCTTCCGGCTACGACTGTTCCGGGGCGGTCAGCTTTGCCCTCAATGGGGGCGGACTGATCTCGAGCCCGCTCGATTCAACTGGTCTCACGACCTGGGGCGAGCCGGGCGACGGCAACTGGATCACCGTCTGGGGCAATTCCGGTCACGTATTCGCGTTCATCGCCGGACTGCGCTGGGACACTTCCGGAACCGGTGGGTCCGGACCGAAGTGGTCAAGCGACCTGTCCTACCAGGACACCTCAGCCTTCATCCCGCGTCACCCCTCTGGTCTGTAGCCAGAATCGCTTCGCTGTGCGATCCTGACTTCTAAGCCCGTGTAGGGCGAGTGGGCAACCCTGTTGCCCGGTTGAAGTGCTAAATCTCGCCGTCGGGGAACGGTTCGCAGACTGTCGTATCCGATATTGACGATTTCGTCGGTGCGCCGCTGACCCTTTTGCGGGCAACGATGCGCAGGTCGTAGCACTCGTCCGTTCCGCGGTCCGTGGTGAAGCGCCATTTGACGCAACGCGCACGCGTTCCGCATCCCGGGCCCGCTTTACGCGCGGTGAAGTGGTCCCCGTCATCGACAACGACCCGCACTCTGGTCGCATCCTTGATGAACATCGTGAAAGTGACCTTCTGCCCGTTCGGGGTCGGGATCGCGCGGCTCTTCTCGAAGATGACCGGCGCCGGGGAACCGGCGACAGCAGCAGCGGGCAACGCCAGGCTGGCAAACAGCGCCAGCCCCGTGATCAACATCGCGAAAAGTCTTTTCAAGCCGATAACCGTTCCTCCGTTCGGTTCCCCTGTCACGGTCCGGGCAGGATCCTACCCGGAGTTGTCGTCCAAATCATTCGGCCCGAAGAATCTGTGGGCAATGCCGCCGGTCAGCAGTGCCATGAATGACACCCCGACCAGCAGGATCGCTATCGCAGTGATTTCGGAGCCTAGGGTCGTCGGCTGGAAGTTTGAACCAAGGGTGGTCATCGTGGCTATCGCCCAGTAGACGCCGTCCCACTCACTCAGGTGCTGGTTGTGGCGCTCGAATGCGCGAAACACCGAACCACCGGCGATCGCGATCAGAGTCGTCATCAGGGCCGCGTACTGGAGTCCGCGATCGGAAAAGAGCCGATTGGTGACCTGGGCGAGCTTGAGCAGACGCAGCAGGCGAAGCAGCCGTATCGCCCGGAGGGCCTGGAGGCTGGCCGGAAGGATCGGGGGAGTCAGGAAAACCACGATCAGCTCGACCGGGTGATGTTTGAGGTAAAGCTTGCGGTCGGGAACCAGGATCAGCATCACGACCAGTTCCAGCGCGAACGTGATCCAGGTTCCCCAGTTGAGGATCTCGGCGATCGTTTCGAGGTTGCCACCGACGTGGGTTTCGCTGAGCGCGACGCTGGGCAGGGTGAGGGCTGCAGCGATCATCAGCGGCGTATTCATGATCGCCTGGGCCTTCAGCGCACGAGGGCCGACAACGCCGTTTCCGGGGTCTATTCCTCCGGTCAGCTCGGATTCGAGTCGATGCTCGAAGTTTTTGCGTCGCTCAGAAGCCATCTCAGGGACTTTCGACGCCGGCCCGAGGGTGCCTGTAGGCGCAATCGAACCACCAGAAGCCCCGAAAACCTCCGAAAAAGGCCTCCGAAGGCCTCCCGGAATCCCGAAGACCCAAAAGGAACAGGCATCGCTCCTCTTTGGCTGCCCTGAGAGCAGCCAAAGAGGAGCGATGAAGGCATCCCCGGTCCGGAAGACAGCGATGCTCCTCCTTGGCTGCTCTCAGCGACACGAACGGGGAGCGATGGAGGTCCGGGTTCTGGGTATTGACTTACGATAAGTAATTCGCTAAACTAATTAGCAATGCGAAAGATATCCTGGAAGAACAATCACCAAACCGACCACTCCGACGGCGGTACAGCCGCTTCAGACCAATACTCAGAAGATGTGACTGAACGTCCGAGTGAACGTCAGACAGCTCGTCAGACAGACCATATACCCCTTGAACAAGGGGAATATCAGGAATCAGCTCAGTCTTTGCGACTTGCCGTAACCAGGACGGCCCGGCGGCTTCGGCAGGAGGCCGGAAGTGACCTTTCGCCGACCGCGATGGCCGCATTGGCCTCGATCGAACGCCACCCTCAAGTCACACCGACCCGGCTGGCCGAATACGAAGGCGTAAAACGCCCGACGATCACCAGGGTCATCAATCACCTGGTCGAAGCGGACATGATCATCCGGGTGCCGGACCCGGATGACGGCCGCAGTTGCCGTATCGAGCTGAATCAGCGCGGAGCGGCCTACCTGGACGAGCACCGCTCGCGCAAAAGCGCCTACCTGGCGCGTCTGCTTGATTCTCTGCCCGCGGAAGACGTCGAAACACTCGATCGTGCCGCGGAAATCCTCAATCACGCCTTGCTGGGCAACCGTGAACAGAAAGGAGTGCCCGCTTGACCGCAGCCCTTCGCCGATCCTTCGATTCACTTCAGGTCCCGAACTATCGCCGCTACTTCATCGGCCAGGTTGTCTCGATCTCCGGCAACTGGATGCAGACTGTTGCCGAGGTCTGGCTGATTCTGAGCATCACCGGCAGTGGATTCGCCGTCGGCATCACGACCGCGCTCCAGTTCCTGCCGATCCTCCTGGCCGGCGCCTGGGGCGGAGCTCTGGCCGACCGCTTCTCCAAGCGCAAGCTGCTGATGTTCACGCAGGCGGCGATGATCCTGCCGCCACTCATCCTCTTCACCCTGACCTTTTCCGGAGCCGTCCAGCCGTGGATGGTCTTCGCGCTAGTCTTCGTCCGCGGATCACTGATCGCCATCGACAATCCTGCGCGTCAGGCGTTCGTCATGGAGATGGTCGGGCCGGAGCGAATCGTCAACGCGGTCAGCCTCAACAGCGTGATCGTGCATTCGGCCCGTGTGGCCGGCCCGGCACTGGCCGGCATTCTGATCGCCACAGTCGGGGTCGCTCCCTGCTTCGGTCTCAACGCGGCCACCTTCCTGGTGATGATCTGGGCCCTGTGGAGCATGGATGGCAAACGCCTCACGACCCCGCCCCGTTCAGGCAGAGACCAGCGGGGAGTCATGGAAGCGGTGAGGTATGTCAGGGCGACTCCCGAACTGGGAATACCGCTTCTGCTGATGGCCCTGGTCGGAACCCTAGGGCTCAACTTCCACGTCGTGCTGCCGCTGCTTGCTCAATTCACCTTCGAAGGTGGGCCAACTTCTTACGCGGTGCTCGTCTCGGCGATGGGCGTCGGCTCGGTGATCGGCGCCCTGGTCACCGGAGCCCGGGGCCAGACCGGCCTCGGTGTGATCGCATTCTCCGCCCTCGCCTTCGGGGTTATGGCGATGCTGGCGGCGTTCATGCCCAGCCTGGCCGCCGAGATCCCAGTGCTGGCACTGCTTGGTGCGGCCGCGGTCACTTTCGCCGCAGCGATCAATACCACCCTCCAGCTCGTGGTCTCGCCGGAGATGCGCGGGCGGGTGATGGCGCTCTACACGGTGGTATTCCTCGGCTCGACCCCTATCGGGGGACCGTTGGTTGGCTGGATCTCCGAGGCATACGACCCGCGCTATGCCCTGGCGATGGCCGCATTCTCTGGCCTGCTTGCGGCCGCCTGTGCCTTCTGGATCCGCGGGCACACGAGGTTCGGACGCGAACAGGCAGCTTGAGGGCTGTCGGGCGGCCCAGGTCCTCCATCGACTAGCCTGCCCTCAGAGTGATTCACAACGCTCACGGATATTGGATCGAGGAAGCCGGGGCGCCGGACGAATTGCCTTCGCTTGATCGTCAGATCGAAGTCGATGTCCTGATAGTCGGCGGTGGTTTCACCGGTATGTGGACGGCCTGGCACCTCCGCCAGGCCGATCCGGACCTGCGCATCGTCCTGCTCGAGTCCGACCTGATTGGCCACGGGCCGAGCGGCCGCAACGGCGGTTTCGTCGATTCGATGTGGGTGAGTTTCGCCCGCCTTACCGACCGTTACGGCGAGGCCGAGGCGCTGAAGATCGCCCTTGCATCCGAAGCCTCCGTCGACCAGATCGGCGAGTTCTGCGAGACACAGGGGGTCGATGCCTGGTTTCGCAAATCCGGCTACCTGAACGTTTCCACGAGTGAAGCCCAGGATGGAAGTTGGGAAGAGAACACTCGCGCCATGACCACATCCGGGATGGACTCCGACTTCAACATCCTCGATCGTGATGCCCTGGCCGGAATCTGCCGGTCTCCCCGGTTCCGGGGCGGGGTCATGTATCGCTCCGCTGCGACCATCCAGCCGGCCCGCCTTGGCTTCGGCATCCGTCGCTGCCTGATCGAGGCCGGTGTCCAGCTTTTCGAGAACAGCCCGGTTGTCGCCGTCGAAGACGGTCCCGGCGGGGTTCGGGCCCGCACCCCCGGGGGTGGCGTTACGGCAGACCGACTCGTCCTTGCCGCCGGACCTGCCCTCGCTGGTCGAGGATCGCCGATTCGAGACAACGTCACGATTGCTTCCAGCCACATGGTCATCACCGAGCCGGTGCCGGACATCATCGATGAGACCGGATGGACCGGGGGTGAGGCGATCAGCGACTGCCGCGCCCTGCTCAACTACTTCCGCACGACCCCCGACGGTCGTATCGCTTTCGGCTGGGGTGGCGGCCGGATCGCGGCCGGCGGACGCCGGCGCGGCCGGGCCGAAGTCGATGCTGATGTGGTCCGGCAGGTGGGCGAAGGACTGAGGGAGTATTTCCCGCAGCTTGCCGACCGCAAGCTCGAATACGCATGGGGCGGACCGATCGACGCCTCAGCCTCCCACCTGCCGCACGTGGTCTCGCTGCCTTCGGGTCGCGCCTTCGCCGCTTTCGGCTACACCGGCAACGGGGTCGGCCCTTCCCAGATGGTCGGCCGCATCCTTGCGTCCTGCGCCCTCGGGCTGCAGGATGAATACTCGTCGCTGGCGATCGTCGAGCCAGCCAGTGCCCTGACCAGAGTTCCGCCGGAGCCTTTCCGCTGGGTCGGAGGCACCGTGATCCGGGAAGCGATCGGACGCAAGGAAGCTGCGGAGTCAGCAGGGCGAAAGCCCGATCCGGTCAGTTCGGCAATCGCTGCCGTTCCCGGTCTCATCGGATTTCACATCGGCAGATAAGCGGGGGAGTAGGGTCGGGATAAACCCGAACCATGGAGGCTCCAATGGCAGCATCGATTCCGGATGACGCAGTCCATCTTCTCGAAGGTCAGCACCTTGCCCATGTCGCGACGCTGAAGGCAGATGGGTCGCCCCAGGTGACTCCGGTCTGGATCGGCCATGAAGGTGACACGATCACCTTCAACACCGCCAAGGGCAGGCTCAAGGAAAAGAACCTCAAGCGGGATCCGCGGGTCGCAATCTCGATCGTCGATGCTGAGAACCCGTACGTGCCGCTGGTGATCCAGGGCAACGTCGTTGAAATGACCGAAGAAGGTGCCGACGACGACATCAACGCCCTCGCCAAGCGTTACCTCGATGAAGACGTGTACCCCTTTCGCCAGCCCGGTGAAGAGCGTCTGATCGTGAAGATCGAGCCTCAGAAGGTCGCTTACCAGAACGGCTGAGAGGCGCCCCTGTTCCGTGTCGGATGCAAGAAAAACGGCCACCCGGATCCGGGTGGCCGTTTTTGATTCCGGAGTGGGCGCTCCGGGATGTACTTCTGACTACTCGGTGAAGCCGGACTCCTTGAGGTACTGACCGGCTACATCGGCCGGTGTTTCCTTGTCGAGGTCAACCCGGGCGTCGAGCTCCTGCATGACCTTTTCGGTCAGGCCACTCTGAACTTTTTCGATGGTGGCCTGGTAATCCGGGCCGGCTGCTTCAGTCGTCTTCTTCTCGGTCAGGAAAACGACGTTTCCGGCGGGCAGAACGCCCAGGTCATCCTCGAGGATCGTGTACTTGTCATCCCCGGCACCCAGCTGGGCGTCAGTTGTGAACACGATCGAGAGATCGGCCTGGCCCTTGTCGAGCACTTCGTAACGCAGGCCGATGTCGACCGGCGTGAACGAATTGAACTCGAGGCCGTAGTTCTCGTTGAGTCCGACCAGACAGTCGATGCGCTGGCGGCATTCGGGAGAACCGTAGAGATTCAGGTCCTGACTCTTGCCTTCGAGATCGGAGATCTTGGTGACTCCGAGCTCTTCAGCCTTGGCGGTCGTGAGTCCGACCGCGTTGGCGCTGGCGAACGGTGTCGGCGCGAAAACTTCGATGCCATCCTTGTTTGCTTCAGCCGCAACTGCATCAGCCGCTTCCTGGGGATCGTTCGGAACGTCTTCGGGCGCGGCCTTGTAGAACGACGTCAATGCGGTGCTGGCGTACTCGGGGTAACCGGAGATCTCTCCCTGCTTGAGCGATGCCAAGGCGAGCGTCTCGGAGCCGAGATTGAGGTCAGTCTTCACTTTGTAACCGGCTGCTTCGAGCCCTTGTGCGTAAATCTCACCGAGGACGATCTGCTCGGTGAAGTTCTTCGAGCCGATGGTCAGGGTCGTTGATCCGTTGTCCGGGTTGGACTGGATCAGGTCGCCGCTGGTCGTGGTGGTGTTCACGCTGTCGCTGCTGCTGTCGTCACTGTTGTCGCTGCCGCAGGCCACAAGGCCGAAAGCCGCGAGGGCGACAATGCTGAGAACCAGCAGATACTTGAGTTTCCTCGTTGACATCGATGTCTCCTCATTCATGTGTGTTTGGACAAGATGGAAAGCTGATTGGACTGGAAAAAGATTTCAGAGGGATGAATTCAGGCCCGCTGGACCTTGAGGCCACGGGGGGTCAGTGCCCACTGGACACCGGCGAGCAGGCCTTCGATCGAGATTGCCATCAGAGCGACCAGCACCGCGCCGGCCAGGACCCCGGCATCTCCGTAGACGTTTCGCGAGATGATGAAGTCGCCGAGGGTCAGGATGCCGGCAAGCGGTGCGATGGTCGCCGTCGCGATGATGTTGATCGACGCGGTCCGGACCCCGCCCATGATCGTCGGAATCGCCAGCGGCAGTTCGACTTTGGTGATGATCTCGCGATTGGTCATGCCCATTCCTTTGGCGGACTCGACCGATGAACGGTCAACCTGACGCATGCCGACAAAGGTATTGGTCAGGATCGGGGGAATGCCGAGGATGGCCAGAGCCACAACCAGATTGAACAGGCCGACACCGACCGCGGCTGCCATCAGGGCGATCAGGGCGAGTTCAGGCACGGCCCGGCCCGCATTGCCGGCCGAGACGGCCACGAACTCTCCACGTCCGAAGTGTCCGAGCAGAAGTCCGATCGGAAGGGCCAGAAGGATCGCTACTCCCAGCGCAAGGACCGTGACTTCCAGCTGTTTGGAGGCGAGTTCGAGGACCTGACTCGGACCACCGACCATGACGCCGCCGCCCTGGGCTTCCTGCGGATGGAGCACGAAGTTGAAGGCGTCACCGAAGAGGCCCAGTGAAAAAGCGAACGGAGGCGCAATCACAAGGCGGCCCTCGTCCAGGGGGTGAGCAGCTTGCCGGTCAGCAGGATGAAGGCGTCAAAGATGATCGCCATGATCACGGCGATGCCGCCGGCGACGATGATGCCTGTCTTGAAAGTGATGTTCGAGCCGGTGATTATCTCTCCACCCAGCCCGCCACCGTTGGCGAATACGGCCAGCGTCGCCAGGGCAACCGTGCTCACCGTCGCGATCCGAAGGCCAGCGACAATCTCCGGCATGGCAAGGGGCAGTTCCACCTTCCAGAGGATCTGCTGTGAAGTGAGGCCGACGCCACGGGCCGCTTCGGTGACGTCTGGAGGAACGTTCCGCAGCCCGGTTGTGATGTTGCGGAAAATGATCTGCAGGGTGAAGGCGGTCAGGGCAATGATCGCGGTCAGTGAACCCCGGCCGGTGATCGGCAGCAGCAGGAAGAAGAAAGAGATCGAAGGGATCGTGTAGAGGACCCCGGTACCGGCCAGGAAAGGGGAAGAGAGCCAGCGGTGCCGGTGCGCGAGGACAGCCAGCGAGAACGCGATGAGGAAGCCGCCCGAGACCGAGCTGAGAACCAGGACCAGGTGCTGGAGTGTGGGGTCAACGTAGCGGTCGTAGTTGTCAACGACCCAGCCGGGGCAGAAGAGCTTGTTGTCCTGGATGCAGCCACCGCCGGAGCGGTCCCGGAATTCAATGGCGGCACTCAGGGCGGCGAGGCTATCCACGGGGTCTGTCCACGGCGGGGATGTCAGCCTCGGCGGCGACCGGTGATGAAAGGAAGTCGGAAACGATCTCCACTGACAGCACGCCGGTCAGGCGGCCGCGGCCGTCGACCACGGGGGCGTAGAGGGCACCACTCTGGAGCAGGGCCGCCAGCCCGTCCCGCAGGGTCTGGTCGGCATCGATCTTCAGGTTCGCGATCGAGTCGGGGACCTTTGGCACGAATTCGGCTTCGAGGTCACGGTCGGAGAGCCAGCCGATCGGCCGGTTCTCGCCATCGACCATGAGCGGATGCGGAACTTCGGCTCCGGCCAGTTCGGTCTTGACCGGCGCGGTCGGGTCGCCGGCATGGGTGAGCGGTGCTTTCCACAGGTCCACATCCTTGACCCGCATCAGGGCCAGGCGCTTGAGTGCCCGGTCCGCCCCGACGAAATCTTCGACGAATTCATCGGCCGGCTCCATCAGCAATTCGGTGGGCGTGGCGAACTGGGCCACCTCACCGCCTTTGCGCAGGATCGCGATCCGGTCGCCCATCTTGATCGCTTCGTCGACATCGTGGGTGACGAAGAGGATGGTCTTCCGCAGCCCGGCCTGCAGGCGCAGGAACTCGTTCTGGAGGCGGGCCCGGTTGATTGGATCGATTGCGCCGAAAGGTTCGTCCATGAGCATCACCGGCGGATCGACGGCCAGGGCCCGGGCCACGCCGACCCGCTGCTGCTGTCCGCCGGAGAGCTGGGCCGGATAACGGTCAGCGAGTTCGGGGTCGAGCCCGATCAGTTCCATCAGGGTCGAGACCCGCTCGGTGGTCCGGGCTTTGTCCCAGTCGAGGAGGTTCGGCACGGTGGCGATGTTCTGCCCGATCGTGCGGTGGGGGAAGAGGCCGATCTGCTGGATGACGTATCCGATCTCCCGCCGCAGTTTGGCCGCATCGCCGTCTTTCACCGAACGGTCGCCGATCAGAATGTCGCCTTCGGTCATTTCAACCGTGCGGTTCACCATGCGCATGGCGGTGGTCTTGCCGCAGCCGGAGGGGCCGACCAGCACGCAGATTTCGCCGGCAGGGACCTCCAGATTCAGGTCATGGACCGCGTCAGAATCGGCGCCGGGATAGCGTTTGGACACGCCTGAGTAGCGGACCGTGGACGCTGTGGCACCATTAGGGCTTGAGCTCTCCGCAACTCGGGAGACGTCGGACACTGCCGTAACCATATGCGGTCAGCTCGGCGGGCAAAAGAAGGTGGAGCAAGGTCCCATGCAGAAAGAGTCCGCAGAAGGCCTTTTATGTGCATGTGCTTACACTTCTAGGGAGTGCGCTCAATGAATCCCCTCATCTCCGGCTCCGCCCGGTCACGAATTCTTGTCATGTTTGCCGTTATTGCCATGGTGGCTTTTGCGTGGTCGCAGAAGCCCGCAAACGCGGCCAACGAGGAAGCCAAGCTGAGTGACACCCAGGCGAAGATCGACAAGGCGAACAACAAGAAGGGCGTGCTCTCCGAAGAGATCGCGGGTCTCAGTTCCCAGATTGACGCCTACGAGACCCAGGTGGCGGCACTCAGGGCCGAGGAACGCGACGCCGAGATCCGCCTCGAAGCCAAGCAGGAAGAACTTGACGCGGCCGAAGCCGAAGTGAAGAAGGCGAACAGGGAACTCAAGGTTCTCGCCAAGCGTCTCAAGCGATCGCTGGAAGTCCTCAAGGAACGTCTCGTGTCGATCTACCAGTCGGGCGGCACCGACATGGCTGAGCTGATCCTGACTTCCAACGACTACGGCGACCTGATCCAGCGCTCCGAGTACCTCGAGCACATCCAGGACCACGACGCAGTGATCGTCGACCGCGTCCGTGGCCTTCGCGACGAGCAGCAGGCCATCGTCGTCCGGCTGAAGAAAGCCAAGGACACGATCGAGTCGAGCCGTAACGAGATCGCCTCCGAAGAGCAGAACCTGGCGACTGCCCGCGGGGCCGTTGAATCGCAGCAGGGTGAACTGAAAACGGTGCGCGCCGAGCGTGCGGCTGCCGTCGACACTATCGACAGTCGCGTAGGTGAACTCGAAGACATCGAGTCCGACCTCCAGGCCAAGATCCAGGAGCAGATCGCCGCCGCCTCCGGCCTGACCACACTTCCCGCCGGGCCGCTCTCATCGCCGAGCGCCGCCGGCCTGATCTGGCCGGTCAGTGGCACCATCACCTCTGGTTTCGGCAGCCGCTATTCACCAGGCGGAATCGGCACCACCTACCACGAAGGCATCGACCTCGGCGTGCCTGAAGGAACCCCGATCCGCGCCGCCGCTTCAGGCACAGTGATCCTGGCCTCGTACAACGGTGGTTACGGCAATTACACCTGCATCGACCACGGCAGCGGCCTCTCAACCTGTTACGCCCACCAGTCCCAGTTCGGAGTCACGTCCGGACAGAGCGTGGACCAGGGCCAGGTCATTGGTTACTCGGGCAACACCGGTTCGTCCACCGGACCGCATCTCCACTTTGAAGTACGGATCAACGGCGTGGCCGTCGATCCCCTCGGTTACCTGTAGCCCGGCGGGCGAGCGGTCCGCGGGAACGATCTGTGTCCTTGAAGGCGAGCGGCCCCCAGGAACCTGGCGGGTCGGTTTTGGCCCCAAAGCCGGGCCTTTTCCGAACCGGTTCCGCCTGCCGCCATGGCGCCCAAAATCGAATCAGGAACCACCTGTTTGGTTTTGGGCTGTCCGCGACTTCACGATTCTGCATAAGGATTTCAAGTGACATCCCCTCAACAAGGTTGAGCCGGCCACCCAGGTTTCGGGTTTGCGGGGAAGCCCCTGGAAATTCGAAGTAACCGCCGAGTGGTCGAGAGCCCTGTTGCCTCTCACATTGTCTCCGGCGTGGTTACGTGGACGGAGGGTGGCGGGGCTGCGTGGACGGAGGGTGGCGGGGCTGCGTGGACGGAGGGTGGATGGTGGCCAGCCCTCGGTGACCCCCGGGTGGTTGCCCGGAAGCCCGGCATGTATCGCTCCTCCTTGGCT
>Ga0105048_10002356_pt1 | contig 30674 bp, 28 predicted proteins | sample MAT05_FD_78382 | JGI IMG/M metagenome (GOLD analysis project Ga0105048, IMG submission 78382) | Freshwater microbial communities from Lake Fryxell liftoff mats and glacier meltwater in Antarctica - MAT-05 | ecosystem: Environmental > Aquatic > Freshwater > Ice > Liftoff microbial mat | place... | reverse complement strand
TGTTGTTTAAGCCTAAATCTATTGCCATCTATGGAGTTTCCAAAGATACCAATAAGATAGGATTCACGATTTTTAGCAACCTCTTAGCTAGTCAGTTTCCTGGCAAAATTTATCCGATAAATCCTAAATATGGAGAGTTATTTGGCTATAAATGCTTTCCCAACGCAGTTGCGGTTCCCGAAGCAGTAGACCTAGCAATTATGGCAATTCCAGCGCAATTTGCTTTAGAAGTGATCGCCGATTGCGCAGCTAAGCATGTACCAAACTTAGTGATCATCAGTGCTGGTTTTAAAGAAGTAGGGCCAGAAGGCAAGGCTTTAGAAGATGAAGTATATAAGCGTGCTGCAGAAGCAGGGATAAACGTTTTAGGGCCAAACTGTTTGGGCTTGATTGTGGCGCAAAGTAAGATGAATGCTTCTTTTGCTGCCAATGTGATTTATCCAGGCAATATCGCCTTCGGCTCCCAATCAGGCGCTGTTTGCAGCGCACTCCTAGATATGGCGGGCGACAGTGGGTTGGGTTTTTCTGATTTCGTATCATTGGGCAATAAAGGTAGCATCAATGAAAATGATTTATTAGAGATTTGGCTTAATTCTGAAGCAATTAAAGTAATTGGCCTGTACTTAGAAGAGTTTGTGGATGGTTTGGATTTTGTCAGTTCTAAGGTAAGACTGGGCAAGGAGAAGCCAATTGTAGTATTGAATCCCGGCACTTCAGAGGCAGCTCGTTCTGCCATGAGTTCACATACCGGTTCTTTAGCAGGATCGACGGCAGTGATCGACGCGGCTCTGGCCAAGAATGGGATTTCACAGGTAGATACAGTTAGCCAAGCCTATAATCTATTGATGGCATATTCTTGGCTGCCACTGCCAGCGGGCAAACGTGTGGGTATTGTCACCAACGCAGGCGGTCCAGGGATAATTGCTAGCGATATCGTCAGTGCTGCTGGGTTAGAAGTGGCTAAGCTGTCTTCCGAGACTGAAGCTGCTCTGTCCACAGGCTTACCAGCTACAGCCAATATTCATAATCCAGTTGATATTGTTGGTGACGCACCGGCAGCGAGGTATTTTCATGGCCTGAGCGTACTATTAAACTCTCAGGATGTCGACGCAATATTACTAATTCTCACACCACAACTAGTCACTGAGATTGAAGATACTGCCAAATTAATTGTCACTTTGAGTAAACAATCCTCCAAACCCATTTTCCCTGTATTTATGGGGGCACGCTATGTGCAAGGGGGAGCTCGGAGACTGTTAGATAATAAACTACCAGTGTTTACAGATATTGACGATGCAGTGATCGCTTTAAAGCATATGCATAATTACACTAAATACTTGGCAGATAAAGCCAAAGTCAGTAGTTTGGAGAGTTTCAAGCAAGAGAGGCGGCAGCAGAGACTCAGCGAGGGCGAACTGTTCGCTGCACTGGCCGTTGACCAATTAGTGCCTTTGAGTGAGGCCAAAGTGCAAGAATTACTAACAGAATTTGGGATTCCTTTTCCAGCTTCAACAGTAGCAGATAATGCGGACGCAGCAGTTAGCTTTTGGCAGAATTTAAGCCAGAATCTTAGCCAGCCCGGATCTCAGGGCGCATCACAGCCAATTGTGATCAAGGCCACGACCGAGGATATTGTTCATAAGACAGAGTTCAAAGCCATTTATACAAATATTAATTCTGAACAAGAACTACGGGATAAATTTGCTACATTGCAAGCAGCTTTGCGAGAGCATACTCACAAAGAACAGCCACAAATATTGCTGCAACAGCAAGTAAAGGCTGAGGAGGAATTATTTATTGGCCTGAAACGGGATGGTGCGAGCAATGTCTATAATTCTGAAGGTAGAGGTTTTGGTCATATTCTGTTGTTTGGCAAAGGTGGTATCTATACAGAAGTCTATCAGGATATTGCTAAGGACTTATTGCCGCTTAGCGAAGAGCAGTTGCAGAACTTAATTTCTCAGACTAAAGTTAGTCAAATTATCGACGGTGCCAGGGGGCTTAAACCTTTGCCCAGAAATGCTTTAGTAGATGTGCTAACTAAATTGCAAAAGCTAGTAATCACCTATCCAGAGTTAGCAGAAATTGATATCAATCCGGTAATGCTGACTGCCAGCGAATGCTTGGTCGTAGACGCTAAGCTGTTTGTGAGAGGCTAGGCAAATGTTTGCCAACAAATGTTTTGGCTAGTTCTGCGCCCCAGCGCTTGTATTCCTCTAAGTGAGCATGTGGGAGGCCATCAATCCTTAATGTAGGTAGTATTTGCTGGGCACCTACCTTTGATACTGCTGCCTCAAGCAAATCTGCTGCTCCGCAGAAAATATCATAATGTTTACTATCTCCCAGGCCAATTACTGCCATTGCCTTGCCGCTTAGAGATAGCTTGCAGAATTCTTTATAAAAGGGCACATAATATTCCTGTAATTGGCCCACATTCCAAGTGGCACAGGCGAGAATGATTAAATCATAGCTTGCTAAACTCTCTGCCCTAGCTTGTTCTCCCCTCACTGTTACTGTCTCAATCTCACTCTCCATGAGACCCTCAGCGACAGCGTCGCTGACCAATTCTGTATTGCCTGAGCAAGTCCCGTAAACAATTATTGCTTTCATGCCAATTTCTATATTAATTTAGCCTCGAACTTTAAGGCAACAGAATTTATGCAAAATCTTTTGCCACTGGGAGCTGGACCATCGTCAAATAGATGTCCTAAGTGGGAGCCACAATTGCCACACTCTACTTCTACGCGGTTCATCCCATGGCTGAAGTCATCTACCAGTTTGACTTTATCTGCCCCCATTGCCGAGAAAAAACTAGGCCAGCCACTTCCAGACTCGAATTTAGTGTCAGAGTTAAATAGCTCTTGGTTACAAACAGCGCAATGGTACATGCCTTTTTGCTTATTGCCCAAAAGCTCACCTGAGAATGGCGTCTCAGTTGCCTTCAGAAAACACACATCAAACTGTTCTGGGGTGAGCTTTTCCTTCCAATATTCTGCAGGTTTCTCTGCCAGTTTCACTTGGGTATTGTTCATAATTAAGGATCAGATAATTAATTGATCTAGTTAATATTACACTAGCGAGATTAAACTTGTAATGTTACTTTGAAATAGTTAATTTAAGTTTTTCAACATGCAAGACCCACAAGACGGCGTTCAAGATGATATTCAAGATGACAACAGTCTAGATCATCAAATAGATGAGCATAACGATAGCGTGATCACTGGCGATATTCAGTTGCAGGACATCAGTGACTTAGGGAGTGCGGAGCCCATCCACGCGGCTCAGATCGATCCAGCTTTAGAAGAAGCTGGCCTAAGCCAGCTAGCAGCAAGTATAGAGGAGGATAACAATATACAAGATCTTTATAACACTGATGATGATAGTAGTCCTTCATACGTAGGCGCTGACGACGAAGATAGTATTTGATTACAAGTCTAACTGACCTAAGGGTAGAATTCTGCTAGCAGAGTCTTAAGATCTGGCGCAATAAGTATAGTGATCAATATTCCTGCCACAATGAAAGGTACTAAGGGTAAGCGCACGCCTTTGAATTGGCGTAGTTTTAGAGCTCTATACATCCCAAAAGCACTGGCTGATATGATGCTAATATAAAAACCAATAAGGATTTTATCTAGGCCAAGGCAAAAGCCCATTATTGCTGCGAGGAATATGTCACCAGTCCCAATGCCTTTGCCTCTGGTGATTAAAATCAAACAGATTACAAACCCTGCCGCGCTAATACCTGCGAGTAAGGCGGAACCAGGTTGGTGGCTGAAATCTGCAAACTGTAGATTATTTCCAGCTATTATAAATGCCAACAAGTTAGTTACGGCCAGCAAAATTGTGATGACTAAAGTAGCAATTGCGGGGATACTATAGTGCCGCCAATCGTAAATGGCTAGGCTTATTAAGGCCGAACTTATTAGTCCAACCAATCCAAGAACTAGGACTGCTTGCAAGTTGAGGGCATAAACCTCAGGGTATTTAGTCACAAAGGTTAATAAATAGCTAAATGACGCTATGACAATTGCTATCACCCATTTGCGATTTGCATGCAAAAATCTGATTGACTCCAGCTGCTTAGACATATCTAATATTAGTGTATGCGAATGATTTAGTAAATTTATTATGCTTGCTTAGTTAGGGTACAATTGAATGTGGCAATTTGGCAAATCTTCAAATCAAAAACCAAGGCGGACGACCTGGTTGATAAATGGCCCGTATTCTCTTATGCTGATTTAGAAATTATCTCTGACGTATCTAGCTCTATGCTTGATACGCTGGCCTTGAACAAGCTGCTTAATAACGCAATCTCCAAAATAGTAAAGAAATTGAATCTGCTAGGAGGGTTGGTATTTCTAGTAGAAGATAACGTCCTTTATCCCAGAACAGTTGCCGGAGGCCAGAGAGCAGTGCAATTCTTGCGGCTGATTGGTCAGCCGATTACTAGTCTCAGACTTGAACTGAATGCCAAGTACAGCGATAATTTGATTGTAAAATCAGTGCTAACCAAAACTCCACAAGTCAGCGCTAAAGTTGAAGATTTTACTAAACATTTACTGAGTTCAAATGCTGCTGGGATAGCGCAGATGATTACTGGTACAAAGTCGGGAATTGTTTTGCCAATTCTGCATGGTGACGACACAATTGGTGGCGTATACGTTGCCAAATCCACTAAAGGAGAATTCCAAGCAGAAATGCCACTACTAAAATTGCTGTGCCACCATTTAGGGATAGCAATTACCAATGCCAGGCTATACGAATCCATGGAAAATCTTTCTAAAGAATTGGAGGAACGCAATTCTGAGCTGAAAAATGCTTTGGATGCTTTCCGGGAATTGCGCCGCCAAGAGAAAGATATGTTGGATGTAATGGGACACGAATTGCGTACGCCAATAACGGTGGTGCAGGGGGTATTGGAGGTGATGGACAAACTCCGCAAAAAAACTGGCAAAATCGAAGGAGAAAAACTAGATCGCTACTTGAATTTGGCTTTAAATTCCACACGTAAAGAGGTGGCTTTGATTGAGACACTGCTTTCTGCTACCAAAGTGGAATCTAAGCAATTACATTTGCAGCGCGAACGAGTTGATATGTTGCAGCTAGTAAAACACAGCATCGAGATTTTCAAAGAAATTGCAAATTCTAAAGGGATTAGCTTGAAACTTGACGCAACTAATCAGAAGTTCTTTGCCTACGTAGACGAGATTCGGACTCAAGAAGTACTGGATAATTTAATTTCTAACGCAATTAAGTACACCTTGAAAGGCTATGTTGAGGTCAATCTTTCTTATGGGAATAGCCATATTGAGATTGGGGTGAAAGATACTGGTATTGGAATCGAAAAGGCAGACCTGAAAAATCTGGGTAAAAAGTTTTACCGCGCTAGGAGTAATGGCAGTGGTAAGGATAAAGATTTTGTACGTCCTGGCGGCACAGGCCTGGGGTTATATGTGGCGTACCGTCTTGTGAGTCTGATGGGCGGTGTGATCAGCGTAGATAGTACAGTGGGCAAAGGCACAAAGTTTGTCGTCACTCTGCCACTATATCAAGGTCCCAACATGCCAGAGTAGTCTGGTATTTGTAACTCCCCTGCGAACTAATAATTAAGCGTGTATATTCTAAATAATTATAAACTAATATTGCCTTGAATCTATCTACGCGCTAAAGTTAACTATAATTAATATCAATTTGTTCTTAAATGAAAAATCTTAGTAAAAGAAAGTTAATCTTTGGCCTGGTAATTTTATTGCTAGCTTGCGCATTTTGTTGCATTGGTAGCGGGTTTCTGGTCACGAGAATTTTCCCGCAAGTCTTCTCAACTAGATATAGTCAGGAACAAGAGCGTGAGATCCTCCGCAAGATTCTGCAGAGCAATTCTCCTGCTGTATTGGCACAAGGGAAAAATAGTGTGACGTCTGAGGCTAGAGCAATCAATACGACTAGAGTTTCTGATCTGGACAGCCCAATGACTCAAATGAACAGCTTGCTGTACAGACTCCCTAGGGCAGAAGGGTATACAGAGACTACAACTACCTACAAAGCTGGACAGGCTAAATGCCCTGCTGCAACTGTATACGAAGGTAAACTTAGTAGAACAGTATTTAGCGATTATGCAGATAAAGAAGGCAAATATTATTCCAAGGTCATTGAATATGACACAAAGGGCAATTTGAACTCGTACAACTTGACGAAGGATAATGTTTCCATTGCATATGCTGGCGGTCAGTATGCAGTACAGACTGAAAATATATTCAGTATTTTGGAGGCTCAAGGACGAGAGAGTGTTGACCCAGCTACGCCCATCACTGGACCAGCAGAAACCCCCGTCTCCCCAGATACATTGCCCACTCCTGCACCTTTGCCCGCTCCCATTCCTGAGCCAATTGCCATAGGAGAGCCTGCGCCAATTACTGACCCCTATGAGCTAATCAAGAGTTACTACGGAGATAATGCTAAATTGCTTGGTACGCAGTCAGTCAATGGTAAGACGTATTATACAATTAGCTATTCATATCAAGGTGCCTGTGACCAGACGGATAGAATGCTCACTATCTCTTCCAGGCCAGTTAGTAGCGATGATAAATCAGCCTTTTCCGACACAATTACTGTCAAGATGTTGGCAGATAGTGAGGACTTTACCATAACTGACTGGGAATATTACCTGGGCAATATAGCTAACAGCAACTTAATCTACTCAACTAAAGTTACTAGCAATAAACGCAATGTCCCTTTTGCAGAGATAGCAAATAACTTTGATTTCGAGTTCAATACGAGCATTAAGAAAATCGACCTAAGTAAGGACAATAACGAGCTCTACATAAATGCGGTGGCGGACTATTTTGTACGAGAAAATACTTTAATTTTAACGCCACTTACTGGCTACTCAAGTATTTACGCTGGTTCTCAATACTTGAATTATTTAGGGCAGAATGATTACCTAATTGATCGAAATTATTACCCGGCTGGGCAGTTAGGCGCAGATATGCTTGCCGCTGCTAGAGAATTGCACCTGAGATTTCCAGGCGACGGCAAGAGTTTTGCTGGTCTACATTCGGAAGCCAGTTACACTTTGCAATCTGGAGAAGCTGCAAATCAGAAATCATTTTCTGTGGAAGTATATAAGACTTCAGGGACTATTTCCGAGACGATTACTAAAATAAGTGGCGGCGAAAATCTTACCGCGCAACCTGCAAAAGTTGCAGTCATTGATGGCGTAACATTAGAAGTGTTAGCCTACAAAGGTCAGGGTTACTACACAGGCGCCTACAATTCGGATTTAGACAAGACCCCACCCAGCTGTGAAAGTAAGCCTGCTGAGTGTCAATACAGGTATATATACGGTTTAGAATATAATGGAAGAAAATATATCTTCAATAGCTACCAAGTTGACTTAACTTCAGGGGGAGATGAACTTTGGCAATTTAGGTCTTTGAATTTGCGAAACCCAGTTTCCCGAGCGGATTTCATTAATATGGAAAAATCTGGTTATACAAATTTAGTCTACCCCACAGATGCATTGGTAAAGTAGTAATTTAAACAATAGATGCTAGAAATCATGCTGATCAGTGATGAGCTTTACGGAGATTTTGAGATAGTTGATCCAGTGGCGATCGATATTATTAATACTCCTGCCTTCCAAAGATTGAAGCGCATTAATCAGTACGGCGGTGTGAACTTTATTTATCCTGGGCGATTTCAAACTAGTAGGTATGATCACTCTTTAGGGGTGTATAGATTGCTCGTGAATTTTCGGGCCGGACGAGAAGTGCAGTTGAACGGTCTAATTCATGACATCGGACATACGGCTTTTTCACATACGGTAGACCAGGCTTTAGGGAGTAAGTCAGAAGACTTCCATGAGAATAATATGCACTTGATCGAAGGCATTGAAGAGGTGTATGAATTATTCAGACAGGCTGGAATCACAGTGAAAGCAGTGGAAGAATTTCCTGAAATCAAAAAGTCATTGCCAGATATCGGTGCTGATCGCCTAGACTATGTCCTCAGGGACTATCTGGCGGCCACTGGAGAAAAAGCTGAGTTAGGTAAGAAAATTCTAGCTGGCACTAAATTAGTAGAACACAATATTGTGTTCACAGACCAACAAATTGCGGAGGAGTATGCACTCACTGGTCTAGAGGCAATGTGGTTAGTCATTTACGAGCCTGATGTAGCTGTAGTCTATGCGGCTTTATCGGCCTTGATTAGGCAAGGACTTGAGACGAAATGGTTGACTATTCCCGATCTATTTAAAGACGATGAATATGTACTCAAGCTTTTGCAGTCGCATAAACAAGACCTGGAAGCGAAGTATTTGGACATTTTTACGCGTAAATTCACCGTGGAAACTGCTAAACCTGGCGAAGCTTACGATCTAGAGCATAGCAAGCTTAAGCATCGCTACTTTGACCCTACAGTCTTAATCACCAGCGGCAACACTGCTAAACTTTCAGAGCTGAACTCCGACTTTAAAGTTAAGCTAGAGGCGAAGATTGCTAAGTTCACTGCCCGCAGTGCTGGAGAGAGATACCGGTTGATCTTTGTTGGATAATTTGACACTTGCATTACATATGTATACAATCAAGATGACAGGTGTCAACTTGCTTATTTACGAATGCTGGACTAAAAAAATTATTCTGAATGTATAGAATCGAAAGCTCTACCAATAATATGTCGTTGCAAATAGGTATTATCTACGGCAAACTAGAGCTACTAATTGCAAATGCCAGCTGGAAAGACCAATTGGAAGAATTAACGAAGTACCGTGCTAGCATCTCTGCTATTACGACAGACAAGAACATTTTCGAAAAGCTGCCTGCTGACAGCGTGCCCGCCAAAAAATTGATCATTGCAGTATTAGGCGCTCAGAAGTATGCGGAATACACGCATTACAGAAAAGTGCTAGAACGCATAACTCCCCGCACTCTGGCGCCTTTATCGATTGACGTGCTCAAGCATATTCACCATGAGATCTTGCCAGAGGATGAGTTTACTTTTAGAGAGAACGCAAAATTATTGCCAAAGTTAGTAACAGTCAACAATATTGTGAAAGAAGTGGAGCTGCAGGTTAGAACTACACCAGAGGAAATCGTGGGAAAACTGACAAAATTCTTAACTTGGTTCAATTCAAATTATTCTGGGGAAAACCCAATTATTCTGGCGGCGCTTGCGCACTACTACATTGTAGAAATTCATCCGTTTTCTGACGGCAATGGTAGATTGAGTAATATCTTAGGCAATGTTGGTTTTGTAGCTGGAGGCTTATTTTCTAAAAAGATTTTCGCAATTGAGCACTACCTCTTGCAAAACATAGAAATCTACTGCGAACATATTGAGGAGGCAACACTGACTGGTGATCTGACCAAATGGATAAGCTTTTACACTGAAGCACTGCTCGCTTCACTTATCGATACCTCCAAGTTAATCAAGAAAATTACCTTCGGAGCAGTGGATATCGAGCATAACCGTCAAGTAAAATTGAATGAATTAGAAACTAAAGTTTTGCAAATATTATCTCAAAGGCCGAGCACTAAGATTACCCAAATTGCCACTGAGCTCGATTGCTCTAGGCAGTACATTCACACAATTATTAATAGACTAAAAGTGGATGGCATGGTTCAGGTTCTCTAATTCATTGAGCCAGCATAAGTAGGTTAACTAGTACCAAATGTGTTGCAGAAAAGTTAGAATTAGTAACAAAGCTATAAGATTTAACTAAATTAATTAAACTAAATAAGAATTAAGCCAACTATGTTAACCATCAAAGCAATTCACGCCAGACAAATCATTGATTCACGTGCCAATCCCACAGTAGAAGCTGATGTAATTCTAAGCGATGACTCTACGGGGAGAGCCGCAGTTCCTAGTGGAGCTTCTACCGGTACTCATGAAGCTCTCGAACTGCGCGACAATGAGCCCCAATCTTATCTGGGCAACGGCGTTTTGAGGGCAGTGGGCAATGTAAATGACAAAATTGCCAATATGCTTAGAGGCCAGGAAATTATGACACAGGCAGAATTGGACGCTAAGCTTTTAGCGCTGGATGGCACAGAAAATAAAGCTAGCCTTGGTGCCAACGCCATTTTAGCAGTATCAATGGCCTACGCTAAGGCAGTGGCTGCTAGCCGCAAACAGCAATTATTTGAGTACGTAGGCGAGATCTATGGTGTAAACGGCAACTACAAACTGCCGAGACCAATGTTTAACCTCATGAATGGGGGCAAGCACGCTAACTGGGCCACAGACATTCAGGAGTATATGATAATCCCAATGCAAGCAGAATCTTGGGCACAAAGTCTGGAGATTGGTTGCGAGATTTTTCTGACTTTAGAGGAGCTCTTGAAGGCAAAAGGCCTATCAATTAATGTTGGTAACGAAGGCGGATTTGCTCCAGCTTTAGAGTCAAACCAGCAAGCTTTAGATTTAATTGTGGAGGCAGTTGGCAAAGCAGGTTATCAGCTGGGTACTGACGTTAAGTTTGGCTTCGATGCAGCAGCGTCAGAATTTTACAATCCTAACACAAAACACTACGATTTAAAGCGCGATAATGTCACTTACACTTCAGGTCAAATGGTGGAATGGGCGGCCAGTCTAACTGAAAAATATCCAGTAGCATCATTAGAAGATATGTTCTCGGAGGACGATTGGCAGGCCTGGACGGACCTAACTGCAAAGATTGGTGCCAATCATCAAATCGTTGGCGATGATTTATTAGTGACTAATGTAAAGCGTGTGGAAAAAGCTATTGCCGAGAAAGCTTGTAACTCACTACTAGTAAAGGTAAACCAAATCAGCACCTTGACTGAAACTTTTGCAGCAATGAAGCTTAGCGAAAGCGCAGGCTGGAACAATGTCCTCTCACATCGTAGTGGGGAAACAGAAGACGTCACTATTACACATATTGCCGTAGGCACTGCCTGCGGTCAGATCAAGACTGGCGCACCTTCTCGTGGTGAGCGTACTGCCAAATACAATGAGCTCCTAAGAATTGAAGAGTATTTAGCAAAATAACTAAATTTAAACTAAATTATAATGACTTTGAATTATCCAAATAAGAAAACCGACATTATTTGCACAATTGGGCCATCAAGTTGGGACGAAAGTGTGATGGAGCAGCTTATTATCAACGGTATGAATATCGCCAGAGTTAACGCTGCCTTTGCAGACACCAGAGAGTTGGAAAAAGTAGAAAAATTGGTGCGTAAGTTTAGCCCAGAAGTAGGGCTAATGCTTGATGTCAAGGGACCTGAAGTGCGCATGAATAAATTTACTGAAAGCATAAAGCTAACTCCAGAGATGGAAATCGAGATTGGTTCAGGCGATGATTACCCTGTGTATCCAGCCAATTACCCGGATCTTTATACCAAAATTAGCGTGGGGCAGGATATTTTAGTGGGCGATGGTGATGTTAAATTGGAAGTTACCGCAATCAAAGATAAATCCTTTATGGTCAAGGTGATTTATGGTGAGGCACTAAAACCAGGCAAAGCTTTGAACTTTCCAGGTGTGAGACTTACTGATTTGCCATTAACTTCCAGAGACATTGAGCTGATCGATTTTATTATGGACCGCGACTGGCAATATGTCTCCGCTTCCTTCATCGGTTCTAAAAAAGATGCTTTATTTATCAAAGAGAAATTAGCTGGTACCAAATTGAAATTGGTGGCTAAAATTGAGGACGCCGCTGGAATTATTAATATTGATGAAATTCTGGAAGCTGTAGATGGAGTCATGATCGCTCGTGGCGGTTTAGGGGTAGATATTGGACTCACGTACATCGGGTTGTTAGAGCGTTATTTATTAGAAAAATCATTAGCCAAGGGTGTTTACGTGATTACCGCCACCCAAATGTTGGAAAGTATGTACACTGCGCCAGTTCCTACTCGCGCAGAAACTAATGATGTACTTACCGCGATTATGCTAGGTTCCAACGCAGTAATGCTTTCTGGAGAAAGTTCAGCAGGTGAGTACCCAATCGAGGCAGTAAAATTTATGTCAGAGGTTGACGCACTTTGGCAACAAGTTGCTGTAGACGGCAAGCCAGACTGGACCAAGTTAGTAGCGATTATTAATTCTTAGTTAATTTTAATTCCTGAAAATCATGGCAATAAGAGTAGCAATAAATGGTTTTGGTCGTATTGGCCGTTTAGTTTATAGAGCTTTACTAGAGCGCGATATGCTCAACGGACAGGTGGAAGTTGTAGCAGTGAACGATTTAGTTCCGGCGGACAACCTAGCATACTTGCTCAAGTACGACAGTACTCACGGCAATCTTACTGAGGATGTGAAAGCTATTAGTGAGGACACTATCCAGGTAGGCAAACATAGCTTCAAGACTTTAGCTCTAAAGGTCGGTCCTGGAGAACTGCCTTGGAGAGAAATGAATATCGACATTGTCATCGAATCTACTGGTTTCTTTACCAAGAAGGTTGATGCCAAAGGTCATATAGATGCTGGTGCCAAAAAGGTAATTATCTCAGCGCCTAGTGATGAAGATGTAAAAACTATTCTGCTGGGAGTCAATGAAGAGCAATACGAGGGTGAAGACATGGTTTCCAACGCTAGCTGTACCACCAACTGTTTGGCTCCATTAGTGCACGTGTTGCTAAAAGAAGGTATCGGTATAGATGAGGGACTAATGACCACTGCTCATGCCTATACAGCTACTCAGATGTTAGTGGATGGTCCATCGAGGAAGGCTTTCCGTGATGGTAGAGCTGGAGCACAAAATATTATTCCAGCGTCCACTGGAGCAGCAAAAGCAATCAGCTTAGTGATCCCGGAGATGAAGGGCAAACTATCCGGAATGGCATTTAGAGTGCCTGTGTCAGATGTTTCAGTTGTGGATCTTACCTTTAAACCGAGCAAGGAAACTTCCTTAGCTGAGATTAACGCAGCAATGAAGAAAGCTTCAGAGACTTATCTAAAAGGAATTTTGAATTATACTGAAGAGCCTGTGGTCTCTAGTGATTTCATTCACGATGCTCACTCAAGCACTTTTGATGCTACAGCATGTATCGAGTTGAACTCTAGATTTTTCAAGATTATCGCTTGGTATGACAATGAGTGGGGCTATTCCAATAGAATGGCTGACCTACTTGCAGTGGTAGTGGCAAAGATGTAATTCCTCAGTTCGAGAGGGCTGCAAAAGCCCTCTCAAACTAATGTTACTGTGAGTTAATTAACATACCAGTGTAAGAATTATTATGCGTACTGATCCAAATCTCGCTACCAAATTGCAAGCGAAAAATATACTTAACGCGGATTACGCAGGTAAGAATATTGTCATTCGTACAGTACTTAACGTGGCTGTAGATAAGCAAGGTAATATCACTGACTTCACTCGCATTGAGGAATCAGTACCAACTTTGCAGACACTGGCCCAAAAGGCTAAGCGGATTGTCATAATGGCTCATTTAGGCCGTCCTACTTCTGCTGGAGAACCTGAATTCTCCTTAGAAGTAGTGCGTAAAGAATTGGAAAAACGCTTACAAGCTTTAGTGACAATGCTCAATGATGAGGCAGCTTTAGATGATGTAATTGCTAGTCCGCAGAGTTACCCTAATAAGTACTATTTAGTGGAGAATATCCGTTATTTTGCTGGTGAGGAGTCGAAAGACTTGCTAGTAAGGCAAGCATTTGCCCAGAAATTAGCAGGACTGGGAGATATATATGTAAACGATGCTTTTGCAGACTACCGAGAGGCGGCGTCTACATTTGATTTAGCAAATTATTTACCCGCTTATATCGGACCAGTATTTGTCAAAGAATTAATTGCAATTAGCTATTTTGCTCAGCCTGCCAAACCATTTATTGCTATTTTAGGTGGAGCCAAATTATCCGAAAAACTTGATGCCTTACTTGCCCTGCTGAAACAGGCTGATAGTGTATTGGTTGGTGGCGCTATGGCGTATACTCTGCTATTAAGTCAGGGAACACAGGTAGGCAAATCGCTGGTTGAGCTTGATAAGCTAGAGGTGGCCCGAGAAATAATGAAGGACTATAAAGATAAGCTGTTACTGCCAGTGGACCATGTCGTGGTCAGTGAGTTCTCGGATTCGGCTGTTACTGAAGTAATTGACGGCGTCAGTATTCCTGAGGGGAAAATTGCAGTAGATATTGGACCTAAAACTCAAGCATTATTTGCACAGAAAATTGCTCAAGCCGGTGCGATTCTGTGGAATGGCCCCATGGGAGTTTTTGAATGGGCAAGTACAGAAGCTGGAACCCGCGTAGTCGTTAATGCTATCCTAGTCAATCCAACGGCTTACAAGTTTGCTGGTGGAGGTGATTCTATTGCTGCCATTAATAAATTCAGAGTCAGTGGTTTTGATCATGTCTCCACTGGGGGTGGGGCAATGCTAGCATTTGTCAGTTACGATAAATTTCCTACTTTAGATGCAATTATTAAATAATAGCTAACGTAAAATGAAAGCAAGCCCAAAATGAAAGCAAGCACGCGAAAAACAATCTTAATAATTATGGATGGCTGGGGTTTAGGGAAACCAGACAAGTTTAATGCCATCGATAATGCCCGCACCCCAAACGTTGACAGACTCATTAGAGAATACCCTAATACTGTGCTCAAAACTGATGGTTTGAGCGTAGGCTTACCAGAAGGCCAGTTTGGCACTTCAGAGGTCAATCATCTTACAATTGGTTCAGGTCGAGTAATTTTACAGGATTTGCCACGGATCAATACTGCCATCGCCAGCGGTGATTTCTACCATAATTCAGCTCTGACAAGAATTGTCGAGCATGTGACTGAGCAAAATAGTCGCTTACATTTGATTGGCATTCTGAGCGATGGCGGTGTGCACAGCCATATACAACATTTATTTGCCATTTTTGAACTATTGAGGCGCAGAAGTTTTAGTCAACCAATATTTTTACACCTATTCAGTGATGGTAGAGATGTAGCTCCTAAATCAGTGAAAACCTATCTAGATAGATTGAACAGGAAGATTCAAGAGTATAAAGACTTAAATATTAGTGTTGCCAGTATTCAAGGTCGGGTGTTACTAGATCGAGACCGAGATTGGGATAAAACAGAAAAAGCAGCCCAGGTAATCCTGCATGGCAAAGGTATTAAAATTGTAGAAGTTGCGCAAATCTTTACGCCTGCATATGAGCAAATGGATACAGATGAGTATTTAGGTCAATACGTGTTGAGTGCTGATGGCACAGTGCAAGCAAAAGACGGTGCGTTTATATTCCATTACCGCACCGACAGAATCTATCAGATTATTTCCAGGATATATGGGGAGAAAATCTCGAATTTTATTTTGGGCTCGTTTGTATTGCCTGGAGAAGAGTTTGCTAAGTTGGAGGTAGCTTTCCCACGCTATAAAATCAAAGAAACTTTAGCAGAAACGCTATCGGCTCATAATAAGTCTCAAATGCATATTGCAGAGACAGAAAAATATCCCCATGTTACCTATTTTTTCAATGGAGAACGGGAAACCGAATTGCCTATGGAGTCGTGGAAATCATTTGAATCTAATCGGTTTGTAAAGCCAATGTACAATTTCGACCCTGACATGCAAAATGGGGCAGTTACCAAGGCTGTAATTGCGACAATTAATGAAGAGAAACCAGATTTTGTGTTGGCCAACCTCAGCAGTGCTGATATGGTAGGACATACTGGTAATTATCATGCGGCAGTTGTGTCTGCAGAGTCGGTGGATTATTGCATTGGCAAAATCTATGAAGCTGTAAAAGATCGATTGCACGAGTACGCATTGCTAATCACTGCAGATCATGGTAATTCAGAGGAAATGTGGGATTATAAAAATGATCAGCCCCACACCCAGCACACATTGTCTAAGGTGCCATTCATATTAGTAAGTGATATTAAATGCAGATTGGACCCGCGGGAAACATTAGAAGATATTGCACCCACGATACTGGATCTGTTAGAAGTAGATAAGCCAAAAATAATGACAGGCACAAGTTTAATCTTAAGAAATAATTAATATGCTAATTAGTATCATCGGTGCTTCAGGTGTAGGCAAAGATACACAAGCCAAACTTTTAGCTGCCCAGCTAGGGCTGCCACATCTATCCACCGGTCAAATAATTCGTGAGGAAGCAGAAAAGCAAAATCCTGTAGCTGTGCGGGCTCTTGCTTTGGCAAATAAAGGGTTGTGGACTCCAGATGATGACGTAAACCAACTACTAGAGGATCATCTCCGCTCCGAATGTCCGAATGGCGCAATATTAACTGGTTATCCGCGCACAGAGAATCAGTATTCTTTTCTGAAGTTTTTGGCCGGACAATTTACTTATCCGTTAAAAGCAATTATCCACCTCACTTTGTCTGAGCAAATTATGCAAGAACGCATGGATAAACAAGCACAGGAGGCTCTAGCAGCGGGTAAGCCCAGAGGAGATACTAGTCCCGAAGTTATGGCACAAAGGGTCAGATCCTATAAAGAAACCATTGCACCTATCTTAGCCGCTGCCAAAGCTGATAATCTATTCATAGAGGTTTCTGCTGACGGGGGGGTACAAGAAGTACAAACACTAATCTTAAAAAAAATAAAAGCCTAAATTAAATTAATTTACCCAGTTAATTAAACAATGATTATTCTTAATTTAAAGAACTACGTTGAGTCCACTGGTGCTAACCTAGCGCCCATTATAAAGGATTTAGAGGCCGCCGCCCTAGCATTGCCTGGATTAGCCAATATTGTGAGCATTAGTCCTGCTATGTACGACTTGCATCAAGCACTTGCCACTTCAAGCCAGATAAAAGTAATGGCTCCTCACGTTGACGCTAAGAATGTAGGTAGTACTACAGGCTGGGCACCAGCTGAATCAATAAGAACTATAGGGATTGAGTATTCGCTGTTAAATCACAGTGAACATAGATTTGCGGACTGGACAGAATTGGAGTCTACAATCAAGTTTGCCCAAGAAAAAGGATTGAAGCTGGTGGTGTGCTGTGAGAATCTGGCTGAAGCAGAGAAACTACTAGCACTGCAGCCTTACGCGATTGCTTTTGAGGATAAGGACTTGATTGGAACTGGCAACTCGATTACTACAGGCCGTCCAGACGACGTCAAAGCTTTTATTGCAATGGTCAAGGGCAAGTCGAAAGCGATTATTGGCGCTGGTGTGTCTAGCGGAGATGATATAAAGGTAGGTCTAGAGTTTGGAGCAGAGGGTTTTATCTTAGCATCAGCTTTCGTCAAGGCTACTGACAAAAAGGCCAAGGCAATTGAGTTGGCTAGTCCTTTTCTGGGCCAATAAATAGCTAATTAATTTAACAGTTATGCGACGTAACTTAATGTAACTAAACGTAACTTAAATCAACACAATGAATATTAACGATATCAAAACTGTTCTAGGTAATGAAAAAGCAGCATACTTGATCGATTACAAATCTCAGACATTTTCTGGAGCAAGCTTTATTAAACCGAGTGCCGAAGTAGTCAGCGAGGTTTTTGCCAATTCAGATCGTAACAATACTACTCTTAGAAATCTACAATCACTGTATTCAGCTGGTCGTTTAGGCAATACCGGTTACTTATCGATCTTCCCAGTAGATCAAGGCATCGAGCATTCTGCTGGCGCCAGTTTTGCCAAGAACCCTATGTACTTTGACCCAGAGAATATTGTGAAACTGGCAATTGCCGCTGAGTGCAACGCGGTGGTGTCTACTCTTGGGGCACTAGGGTTAGTCTCACGCAAGTATGCACACAAACTACCATTTGTGGTCAAATTAAATCACAATGAATTGCTTACCTATCCCAATAAATTTGACCAAGTAATGTTCGCGCAAGTTGAGCAAGCTTGGAACATGGGAGCAGTAGGCGTTGGCGCCACCATTTACTTCGGCTCCGACGAGTCCACTAGGCAAATTCAAGAAGTTTCAGAGGCCTTTGCAGAAGCGCATAGATTGGGAATGTTTACAGTTCTGTGGTGCTATACCAGAAATGATAGCTTCAAGGCAAATGGGATTGATTATCATACTTCTGCAGATCTAACTGGCCAGGCCAACCATATTGGAGTTACAGTGCAAGCTGATATCATTAAGCAAAAACTAGCTACCAACAATGGAGGCTTCAAGGCTCTGAATACCGGAGGGTCCAGTTATGGTAAATTAGACGAGGCGATTTACACTGAGCTCACAAGTGAGCACCCAATTGACTTGGCCAAGTATCAAGTTGCCAACTGCTACATGGGAAGAATTCCTTTAATAAACTCTGGCGGGGCCAGTGGCACTAACGACTTAGTAGATGCTTTAGAAACTGCAATTATCAACAAACGCGCTGGCGGTAGTGGTTTGATCTTAGGGCGTAAGGCTTTCCAAAAATCTTTTGACGAGGGAGTGGCCCTGATCAAAGCTGTACAAGATGTGTATCTAGCCCAAGAGATTACGATCTAATTGGTTATATTTGGCTAATTTATTTATTTTTAATATTTAAATGAAGATTCTACCTACCGGGAGAGTTGTGCTGGTGGGAGCAGGCATGGTTGGTTCGTCAGTTGCTTACTCAATATTAAATCAGCAAATCGCCAAAGAGCTAGTCATTATTGATATTGCCGAGGAGCTAGCGAAAGCGCACGTGCTAGATATGCAGGACGCAGCGCAGTTTACCGCAGGCACCGATATTCAAAATGGCAATTATAATTCTTTAGAGGATGGAGATGTAGTAGTAATTACTTGTGGGGCGGCTCAAAAGGATGGTCAGACTCGTCAAGATCTCTTGAAAATAAACGCCGGAATTATTCGCAGCGTCATCAAAAGTATCAGGGAATCACAGAAACAGGTGTTTATTGTCATGGTTACTAATCCAGTAGATATAATGACATATATAGCTGTCACTGAGTCTGGCTTGCCTGAAAATATGGTATTTGGCAGCGGAACATTCTTAGACACTGGTAGACTCCGCTTAGCAATTGCTGAAAAAGTCGATGTTAACACTAACAGTATTCATGCATATATTTTGGGTGAACACGGAGATACTTCTTTTCCTTTACTAAGTAACGCGACCGTGTCAGGAATAGATTTAGCTGAATTGCTGAAAGTCGATGATTCATTATACGAAGATCTGCTCACAAAAGTTAGAGCCAAAGCCTATCAAATTATCCAAGGCAAGAAGGCCAGTTACTTTGGGATTGGGAATGCCACGGCAGTTATAGTCAAAGCAATCCTTAGAAACGAAAAAAGAGTCTTGCCAATGAGCGTGATGTTAAAGGGCGAGTACGGCTTTCAGGATGTCTGCATTGGAATCCCTGTGAAATTATCAGCCAGCGGTTATGAGATAATCGCTGAAGTAAAGTTCAATGAGAAAGAGAGAGAATTATTTGAAAAATCTGTAAAATATATCAAACAACATATTACGCTAATTAAGATTAATTAAAAGCTGAACAATGAATTACAAAGCAATTATCGTGGGGTCGGGCCCTGCAGGTTATACAGCTGCGATTAGACTGTCTCAATTGGGGGCCAAAGTCGCTATTGTGGAAAGAGATATGGTGGGGGGGATTTGTGTAAATTGGGGATGTACTCCTAGCAAAGCTATGATTAGTTCTGCCAAGGTGCTGAAAACTCTTAAGACAGCCGAGCATTATGGAATAAGTGTAGGGGAGTATAAGGTGGATTTTCAGAGAGTTGCAGCGCGTCGCGATGAAGTTATTTTTAAATCACGTGAGGAGATTAGGCACTTACTGGAGCACTGGCAGGTGGATATCATTAATGGCAGCGCCAACTATGTCGATGAGCATCATGTAGAAGTGAATGGGCAGAGCTATGAGGCTGAAAATATCATTATTGCTAGTGGCTCAGAGCCATTGGTTCCTGGGTTTTTGCAAAAAGAAGATCCTACTATCGTCAACAGCAATAAACTAGTCAGTATCAAAGAATTGCCAGAATCACTAACTATCGTTGGCGGAGGCATAATTGGCCTTGAGTTTGCCACGATGTTTGCGCATTTCGGTTGTAAGGTGCGAATTATCGAATTGCTAGATCGCTGTTTAGCCACGATGGATCCTGAGATTTCTACGGAGATCACCAAGGAGCTAGAGGCAATAGGTATCGAAGTATTAACTGGTCATAAAGTTTTGGACATTAGCAACGGTGTGCTCAAGGTTGAAAAAGTGGGCGGAGCAGTTACGGAAATCAACTCACCAATGAACTTAATCGCAATTGGCCGCAAAGCAGTGATCAACCCTGAACAAATGCAAAGATTGGGAATAGAATTCACTCCTAAAGGCATTGTAGTGGATAGTAACTTGCGTGCTTCCAAACCCAATATTTACGCAGTGGGCGATGCTACTGGCTTGAGTATTTTAGCGCATGTTGCCATCCAGCAAGGCATTATTGTCGCTGAAAATATCATGGGTGCCAGTCGGGAGATGAATTATGACGTCATCCCTGCAGTAGTTTATACCTTGCCTGAAGTAGCCACGGTGGGAAAAGTTCCAGAAGTAAGTGAGACAGTCAAAACTTTTAACTTTCCTTTTAGTGCCAACTTGCGCGCTAACATCGAAGAACATAACAGTGGCTTTGTGAAGCTCTGGGTAAATACTGCCACCAATAAATTACTAGCAGCGCAGATGATTGGCGATTTTGCCGGGGAAATCATCCAGGCCTATGGCGACATTATTGCTCTAGATACTGATATTGAGAAAGTCGCTAATACTATTCATGCCCATCCTACTTACAGTGAAATTGTACGGAACTCACTAGAGTTTGTTTTGGGGAGGGCGATTGAGTATTATAGCTAATCTTAGTGGCTACTTAGCATGTTTAGATTAAGCGATTGGGATGCTAGATTACCCATGGTTTCAGATGTTGCCAAGCCCTGGGGTGAGTATCATGTGTTGCAAGATTTCACAGTAGATGGTAGTCATGCTTTACCTGGGAAAGTTTTAGAAGCACTGCATACAAGGTTTGCTAAGCTTTTAGCAACTAATCCCCGTCTTAAAGCTAATGAGTTGGTTTTGAAACTAGCAGATTATTCTAATAATCTTAAAGAGCAAGCTTCCGCTGATGAGAAGATTTTGGTAGTACAACCTAAACAACCCAGGCTTAATATCTTGAGTATGCAATATCATGGTAACCCTTCTATGCCTGGACATATTGAGATAGCTGAGTATTTAACGGAGGGCGTGATCGTAATTGGGAGTGATAGTGTCAAACCATTCGGTTGGCATGAATCTGAAATCCAGGCGGAAATGCAAAACCTGCATGTCAAGAAAATGGCAGCAGGAGAAACATTCGTAATTTTGCCTGGCCAATGGCATGCGTATGCTATGCCGAGTAATATGGACTATGTAATAATTCGCGAATGGCGCATCACCCCTGAAACCGGCAAAACTTCACAAGATCGTGAAGCTAATATTGTTCGTACTTACGATAATTCTGGTCGGGGGACTTTAGGAAATTTCCCTGCAGAAATTATGCAGCAAATTGGATAAAATGTCCGGAACTTTTGAGGTAATTGTGGTCAACCAACCGGCTTTTGGGAGCTAAAACTTGGGTAGTTCCTTGACTTGTTTCTTATCCTTCCAGCCTTGGACTTTGCGCTTATTTGCTTCTAAACGCTCTAAAAACGCTGCCTCTAGATCAAAGTTGTGTATCCTGGCTAGCATCAAAGCATAACCAAGTAGATCAGGTGCGATTCCGTCTTTAATCTCAATTACTGCTGCTTCATCATCAAAGCCGTGTTCCCACTTTTCACTAATTGCAGCTAATTTCCCTAGTAGTTTGGTTATGTGCAAAGTGATATGCCTAGTTCTACCTTTTAGCGATGTAGGAGCGATCCAATTATCTTTCTCAAACTCTATCAAAATGTCATCAAGCTCTTGCAGAGATTTCTTCATTATTATTCCATATCGTTAATATTTAAACTCAAAAGCTCACCTTTACCGTCGAAGACACTAGTGCCAATAAACTTTTGGTCGGTGACGGCAATTCTCTCTAAAAATGGTTTTATGTCTGCATAAACTTTGTAGTTAGCTAGATCAACGATTTTTACCCACTGCAACTTACCTTCCATTGATTCTTTTAACTCAGGGTTAATGCTGGTGCTTTTGGTGGCAAACATTAGAATATTCTTGCCAAATAAATTAGTCACATGCATTATGCCTGCTAATTGGGTTTTATCTGGGACAATTCCTGATTCTTCTAGGATTTCGCGATTGGCAGCAGCGATAATATCTTCGCCTTCTTCAATATGACCACCTAAACCATTGAACATGCCAGCATCGAACTTATCGCTGGCTCGTTCTAATAATAGAACTTCGCCCTGTGCATTGAAAATGAAAGATAAAGTCCTGAGGATCACTGTGTGGCGTTCTGTGCTCATAGTTTTATCATTTAAGCTCGATTATATTATATATCTAAGGACTTGGCTATATTTCTCTCGAAATTCAAATTGACCTAATATTGTGAAGAGTTTAGGACTAAACTGAGTAAAGAGGATATTAGCTCAAAGGGTGTCAGCCTGAAAGAGAGTTGTGTACCTCAAACAATTTATTGGTGTTATTTATTGGATAAAAAGCTAACGAGCAGGTTTAAACAAGCAATCCCAATGAACACCTAATAATTTATAAATTGTTTGGAGCGGCGAACCGGGCTCGAACCGGTGACCTTCTCGTTGGCAACGAGACGTTCTACCAACTGAACTACCGCCGCTTGTTGTCAAGGAATCTGTGAGTATTATAATAGATTAATGCTGAAGCAGCAACTGAGAAAACTCTTTCTTGCCATTAGGAAGGCGATTCCAGGTTAGCACAACACTAGACTGAAGTTAGAGATTACCTCGCGCACATAGACCATTTGCTCTGAATTGCCTCATCTACGCCAGCCATCAAGTAGATATTTCGACATTGAGGTCATTTTTAGCCGCTAAACGCTCAATTAGAATGGCTGGCTGCGGTTTGTATACATTCACCTGGATGGCAAGTTCCTTTAGATCTTGTCAAATAAACTCTGGTAAACACCTGGTGCCTTCTATTTTAAGACCTTTTCAGTTTTACCAGATTTGAAGTGGCGTGTCAAAAAGTTCGCAATGAAGCCAATAATTAGTCCTATGAAAGCATATTCTAATACTATTGCACAAACTGCAAACAGAAAGTACTGGTCATAATTTAATACTTTTACTAGTTCTGGTACCAAAATGCTAAAGGGGTTGTAAGGAATTATTGCAATAGAAAATAAACCACCAGTGCCGAATAAGAAGATTCTATCAAATGTGAGAACGGCTAAAGGGATGGCTCCAAAAGCGATGCTAAATATTATTGGCAAACTAAACTTAAACTTACGCATTTTTTGTAATATAAAAATTAATTATTATTACAGCGAATACCATCTGGTTAAGTGTCAGAATTGCTACTTAGTACTTTCCACCCGCACCCAAGTCTTTTTGAAGGATTTCTTTTGGACCTTGCGCTCCCAGAAGATTAGCAACCACAGCCAAGCCCGCGTTGGGTAGAGCAGCAGTGACCAGATTACCTCGCGCAGATTTTGCGCATATCTAATAGGGAACCAAAAGTATTCTAATTCGCGCCAGAAGCTGCGGGATTTGGTCTCAGGCCTAACCACTCCATATTGCCAGAGCTGCAAATAACCGCCAGTGGAGCGCTTTTTTTGCTTGAAGTAATCGCTTAGTTTAGTCGGATATTTGACTAATACCCGCGCTTCAGGGGCATATCCCAATCTAAATCCCTGATTATGTAGTCCATAGGAGATATAGGCATCATCAGCCAAAATGTCCTCAGGCAGCACCCAGTTTAGGTTGCGGATTAGCATGCCATAACCAGTTAAAGGGAAAAATTTACGTTTAGGTACGATACGCCTAGAAAAGCCTTCACTATGCTCTGTAAGATCTAGAGTGCGTTTATGATGTGCTGCGTCAGCGAGTAATTTGCCCCAATAATTCAACATAGTGGTTTTTGCCAGTTTACCCACTGGCCTAGAGCTAACTCCCCCAAGTAATTGTGCTCCAGCTATATGCGATTTTTGGCCAGCTTCAGCCAGCTCTACAATCTCCCAGACAGCATTCTTCCCAAAAGTCACATCCCCATCAGTAAGCAACAGCCAGTCGCCTTTAGCCACGGCTAGACACATATTCAAAGCTACCGGCTTACCTTTTTGTTGATCAATCAGAATTTGCCAATTAGTTTCTGGAATTGCCAGCTTTTTCAATTCCTGTTTTGCCGCTGAACGAGTCTGCACATCAGGAGCTACCAAGATAAGTTCCCAAGCTGAGTCTAGTTTGTGTTTGCCCAAGCCTGAGAATTGACTATCCAAAAGATGCCGTACCACTTTGGCAATAGTTTTTTCCTCTCTGTAAGCAGTGACAATTATTGAAAGCATAGTAAGCCAAATATTATTTTATAATGCTATATTATAGTGTCATTGGTCTAAATTAGGTAGTGCCACAATGTAGCCTCTCACTAGTATGATTGTACATCTTGTCATTCCAATTCTATTGATTATAGTTATCAACCAGTTACCAATTAGTGGTAATGGTAGTGCTAGCTTCACTGAAGTTTTAGCCAGAATCTTCAACTCAAGCAAAGTGCTATCGGTCGCTGGGGGCGACTGCGGCAGGCTTGATAGCAATTCTGATAATAAGTTAACAATTATCGACCTAGCCAATCTTGCTGCCAGATTCAATTCAAACTGCGCTACCCCTGAATATGTCTGGGGCTGTGGTAGCCTCGATACGAATGCCAACGGCGCCGTAGATACAACTGATCTGAACTATTTATTGAGTAAATACAACAATAGCTGCCATATTGGAGCAGAATTCTTTGTCGCAGATAATGGCAGCGCAGCTGGCGACGGAACTATTGCGAATCCTTGGGACTTGCAGACTGCTTTGAACAAGAGCGCGCAGGTAATTTCAGGTTCCACCTTATGGTTGCGGGGGGGGAACTACGGAAGTGGGGGTGGAACCGTCTATAATTCCACGCTAAATGGCACAGAGGCGCAACCAATCGTGATCAAAAGCTACCCTGGGGAATGGGCGGTAGTCGATGGAGGATTTGATACTAATGCAGCTGCCTCTTGGCTTTGGTTCTGGGGATTTGAAATCACAAACACTACTACAAATCGCAATGTTGACTATGTAAACATAAAACGCACCCAGGGTATCAATATGTACAGTAGGGGATTTAGAGTGATTAACATGTATATTCACGATGTAGGACATCCTGCTATTGGCTTCTGGCAGCAAGTTGAAAACGGGGGAGAAGTTTATGGCAATGTAGTCTGGGGTTCAGGGATATATGATATGTCACCTCAGTGGGCTGGGGGAATCAGAGGCGCGGCCATATATGCCCAAAATCAAATTGGCACACGTAAGATTGAAAATAACATCATGTTTTCTAACTTTAGTACTGGGTTGAGTATTCATGGCGAGGCTGGCTACGTAAATGGCTTTAGAATTAGTAATAATACAGTATTCAACAATGGCCAGGCAGATTCGATGCTCTATAGCATTAATCATGGAGTCGATAACTATGTTCTAGACAGCAATAGTTTTTACGAATATCCAGATACAAATGCAGGAAGGGTTAATATTGGCTACTTCGGTAGTAATAATTCTGCTGTAATTACTAACAACATATTTCCAAGTCACGTGTATATGAAGAATTGGCAGAGCTTGCAATTTGCGAATAATACGATTATCAGTAAGGATTCGCTGCTTGAATTGAATGGTGCGGAAAATATTACCTATGAAAATAATACGTATTATGGGGGAGGGGCAGATTTACTGATTAATGGTGCCACCAAATACAAAGACAGAACTAGCTTTTTAAACTTTTTAGGCGACTCAGGCGCGACTTACACTAAAAACCAACCTACATTCCATAAGGTAATTATTAGACCAAACAAATATGAGTTTGGTAAAGCATTTGCGACTGTCTACAATTATGACCTAAGGACTGAAGTCTCGCTAAATCTAAATGGAGTATTGGGAAACGGTGATAAATATATTGTCCGTGATGTGTTTGACTACAGCAATCCTATTGCCAGCGGGGTTTTCACTGGCCAGCCAGTGGTCTTGCCAACTAGTTTATACAAATTTCAGCCACTTATTGGCAATAATCCAGTGAATCACAGGCATACTGCGCCAGAGTTATTAAATTATGTTATCGAACGTGTTGATGCGGATGCAGCGCCACAAGTTGAGGCTGTCAAAATTGCATCAGCTGGTTTGAGTTTTACGGGATCAAATGCGAATATGCAATTAACCACCACAACTCCAGAAGCGACAATTCACTACACGCTTGATGATTCAGAGCCAACTGCTAGTAGCCCAGTAGCCACAGGCAACATTCTCATAACTCAAGATACTATTGTGAAAACATTTGCAAAAAAAACTGGCTACATAGATGGACCTAAGCTAAGGTTTGCAGTGAACAAACTTGACCTACAGAGCAATCTGGTGGGCTCATATGAATTTGCAGAACAAGTGGATTCAGCTACTGTGAATAATTCTGTTGTAGGTGGAATACTGCCAAGTGGGTTGGTTATGGGGCCAGTCAGTAGGTTGCCCGCTCCAAATGGCAATGCAATCAACTTTTCTGGTTCTCCAATTAAGAATTATGTAGGGTTTAGTGGAGTATATAATTCTACCAATAAATTTTCTGTATCTTTTATGGCGAAAGTCGATGAGGGCGCTCCAAGCGGAACAATTATTGGCAACGGTGGCAGCCAATGGAGTACCACAAATTATATAGTATCGTATCTAAATAACAGTGGAGTTAGTAGTATGTCTTTTCTGCTAGGCACCAGTGCCGGGCCGATATTGGCAGCCAATACGGAAGGGTGTCAAAATGTATTCAGCTGGAATTTCTACACAGCTACCTTTGACCAAAACAGCCTGAAATTGTACTGCAATGCCACACTGAAAGCGAGTTCTGCGAATCCAGGCTATCAAGCTGGCTCAGGCAATGTATTGAGCTTCGGCAGACTTGGCAATTATGCTGACAGTAGTTACTTCAAAGGAAATATTGATGATGTCAAAATCTATCATAATCAATCTTTGACTGCTGCTGAAGTAAAAGCCGCATTTGAGCAGTACAAAAACCAGGTTGATTAAGTTTTCTGGGGGTTTCTAATTATCTTGTATAAGCTTATTGCCAAATAGATAGTCATTCCCAATAAAGCAAATCCAACAATGATTATTGCTATTTGACCTATGTTGGGAAGCTGAATATTGCTTGCGTTATTGTTGAGCAAACTTCCCCCAGTTAGGACACTATTTGGGAGTAATGTAGGCAGTGAGGCTGGACTTACTACCTCGAAAATTACTGGTAAACTGACTGGCTCCGAAGTAGGATCTGCTATAGGGATAATTGTAGGTGGGGAAGCAGTCGGAGAGCTAGTGGGGGCACCCAAAGTTTCTGAGCTTTCTGGAACTAGCACTTCTATAGTTAAATTGGTAATATTACCGCTGCTAGGGAAAAATGAGTCAGTGCTAGCCACTCCATTCCCAGATGACTGAACTAGTCTAGCCGTACCTAACTTATCTAGCTTAACACGCAAGGTACCTAAGAGTGTTTGGTCAGCAAAAGCATTAGACTGAGCTACACTAAAACAGACATCCGTTTCAGTAAAAGATAATTCCCCGGCACACTCGCCCCTGCCAACCACCCAAGCATTGTCAGCTATGCTAAAGTCCAGAATTGCAAGATTATCTGCTGATAACCTCACTTGCACGGCGTAAATATTGTCCTGCGTACCAGTATATTTTAATTGTAAGTCCAACTCAGTATCAACAACGTACATGCCACTTGAGGGGCTAGTAGTTAAGGCTCTGGTCTCAGCAACTTGCAGGCTAAATAAGCCAAAACCAACTAGGCTCAGTGCAAGGATAAATTTATAAAATCTATTTGTCATTAACTAAATATACTAAACTGCTGGTCACTCTGTAAGCTAGATTTACTAGACGGTTTTGACTTACCAGGCAGCTTAGACTTAACTGGTTTTGCCTTTTTAGGCTTGCGCTTCATGCCTAGTTCCAGCTTGAACTCTGGGTGAGTCAGTTTATATTCACTTACCAATTCATGCAGTTTCCACATGAATAGCTTGCCTTTATTTTTGGCGTGAGGATAATCAGTAGCAAAGGCAGCGGCGTCTTCCATAAATGCTCGGGGAACCGCTTGACTGAGCTTGATGTAAAGAGCTTTACGGGTATTGTCCTGCAGTCGCATGGCTAGGCGATAGCCATAATCTTGAAACTCGTGGTTAATATTTGTTTTTTCAGTATTGTCGATGTATTCACTCAGCTTGGACTCCAAGATACTGGACATTCCTTTTAGAGACTGCACTTTTTTTTTGGGAGCCTGCCCAGCTGGGTAGATTATCATTGCCATCAGCTCAATTGCACTTTAATTTCAGTTAATACTTCGTCGATGCTATGGCTAGAGAGGAATATTAGAATATTCTGCTTGCCGGCGTCTACTAGGTGTAGACAGTGCTTGGCCAATTCGGCTTTGGTCCCATTCTCAATAATTACATTCACATTAGTCGCTTTGTTCAAGTAATCATAGATTTCTTGCTCAGAAATCACTCCCTGCTGGATAATATGGCTGAACTTTGGTAATAGCAGAGAATTAGCATTTGCAAATGCCTGGTTGTATTCACCTAAAGCGGCCATTGTACGATTGCCAATGTTAGGTTCAAACACAGCCACAATATTTGCCTCAGGGAACTCAGCTCTCAGTGCCTCAAGGCTAGCTTTGGCCTTGGCGGGGGAAGCCCCAAAGTCGTCAATTATCTGCAACAGCGCGCCAGTTTTAGGGAGGAATCCTTCCCAGACTTTTTCCAACCTACGTTTAGGTCCTTTGAATTCTGCTATTGTCTGTTGACAGACAGCCATACTTACTCCCAACTCCAATGCCATAGTTACTGCCCCTAAAATGTTTTCCCGATTGAAACTGCCAAGCAGTTGCGCAGGCATTTGGCCTACTGCATCCCCCAATTCTGAATCTAATTTGTAGGCAATAATCTTGCCAGATGCTTGCCCCGCCAGTTTCTCTAGTTCGGGATATTTGGCGTTATAGACTACTACTGCAGTTGTGGGCAATTGCATAATAAGCTTTTGAAAGTTGGCATAATACTCCTCAGTAGTGGCAAACACATCGGTGTGGTCGTAGGCGTACCCGCTCAGGAGTAAGTATTGCGGATGATAATGAAAAAATTTAGACTGATAATCACTACGCGAGCTAATGTACTCGTCGCCTTCAATCACTGAGTACTCAGTAGTCTCAGTTTTGAGCTGAATTCCTGTGTCAAAATCCGGGACAATTGCGCCAATCATATAGCTTAGCGGCTTTCCAGCCGCCTGCAAAATCTTGACCAAAAGGGCAGTAGTAGTGGTTTTGCCAAAGCTACCTGCGACCACAATTGACTTGTTCTTCACAATCAATTGCTGCTCTAAAACTTGCGCAAAATTCAGGATGGGAATGCCACGCTTATGTGCAAATAATAGCTCTTTATGATTTTCAGCCAAAGCCCCCTGTGCCACAATTACTTCGGGAATGAGGAATTCATCTGCGGAGTCCAACGAGTATGTACTGTATATAAGATTACGAAAATTATAGCTAATTCTTAGTTTCACACCTGCATGCTCACTCAGGTATGATTTCATCGGCTCAAATATGTTTTCATCACTGCCAGTCACCGTCTTGCCTTGCGCGGCTAGTGCCACGGCCAGTTGTCCGGTAGTAACCCCGCCTACTCCTGTAAAGTGCCACCAGCCCGGTTTAATTTGCCACTGCATCTGATTTAGTAACATTAATTAAATTTGGTTATACTGAATTATGTATAGAGCCTCCAGAAAATCGCAACTTGTCCGGGCCATTGTTTTTGCCGAGGATACTGGTCTTATTTTACTTGAAAAAGTGGGCTCAAGCCAGCACTATCGTCTGCCATTCTTGCAGCTAGAGTTGGGGGCAAATGCCAAGGGTGAGTTGAAATCTGAATTGGAGGCTGAGTTTGCCATCAAACTAAGGTTCCGCAAAATACTGCCTGACTCATGGACCAAGAACTTCAGGCCCAAGCAAGGCGAGGGTGTAACCAATCAATTTGAACTGACTTACATTTTTGAATTGCTAGGTTTCGACAAACTGAGATTCAAGCAAACTGAGGCTATTTGGGTTGAGCCTGATAAGGACACTTTGAGTCACCTAACTGACAGTGACGCGGAAGCATTAACAATGTTTATAGACTAATTTTATGAGATAATGCAATATGCAAACATTAACTAGAAAATTTCGTATTCGTAATCCTTTCAATCCTGACGAGCACTACGCTCAAGAAGTACTGATCAGCGATTCGCCTCAATATGACTACACTGATAGCACGTGGGTGGCGATTGATACTGAGTTTCTGACTCTTAAAGTGCCCTACGACAGGCTCTGCACTATCCAGATTGCTTCACCATTACCAGGCAATCCTCAACTGCAAAGGGTAGAGATCATTTGGGTGTGGGAGAAATTGTTATCTGGCGACACTAAAGAATTGAAGGACTTCTTGAAAAGTATCCTGAAGAATAAGAATTTGACAATACTTACACATGTTTTCACCGCTGACCTGACGCGTTTGGAATTATTAGCTGGAGTGGCTGCAAAGTGTCAGGCTTTTGACACTAAAGTTGCCGCAAAAATCGTGATGACTAATACTGACTATCATGGTATGG
>Ga0105048_10002355_pt1 | contig 30674 bp, 20 predicted proteins | sample MAT05_FD_78382 | JGI IMG/M metagenome (GOLD analysis project Ga0105048, IMG submission 78382) | Freshwater microbial communities from Lake Fryxell liftoff mats and glacier meltwater in Antarctica - MAT-05 | ecosystem: Environmental > Aquatic > Freshwater > Ice > Liftoff microbial mat | place... | reverse complement strand
GCGGCGTTCGTCGTCCGCGGCGACGGCTTCGTCCACCATAGCGTTGCGGACGCCGCGGGCGATCGAGTTGGCTTTAACTTCGTCCTGATGATCGCGGAGGTAGGCGACGTCGAGCATGGGCGGGAAGTCCTGGATTGATCTAAGGTCATCCGGCTGGTTCGCGGTCGAGGAGGGTGTTAACTCAACCGACGCGTTCCAAGACGATAAGGACCCCGTAGGATGCGCGGCCGAAGTTCAGCCGGCCGTCCCACCCTGATAACCGTTCGAACGCCCGACGGACGGGGTGGTCCGACTTGCCGAGGCGGTAAAACGGCCAACTCAGCAAGTCCATAAGCGGCTGGACGAACAAGCCGCCCCGGCGGACGGCCACCGTCCGCCACCCGCACCCCGCAAGGCCGTCGAGTTCGCGGACAGTAAAGTGGTGGTGCCATTCGACGATCCTGCCCAAGGCGGCGTAATTGGCGTCGCGGCCGCCGCGGCTTACGACCGACCGATACACGGCCGGCAGCCGGTGCCGCATGTTGTTTGAGTCAAGCCACGCGAACCAACCGGCATGCGGGACGCTAAGGAGCAGTCGGCCGCCGGGTCGGAGTACTCGCCGCATTTCTTGAAAAGCTTTCGCTCGCAGTTCACTCGGTAAATGTTCAAGAACCTCCATGCACGTCACGTATTGGAACGAGCCGTTCGGGAATGGCAACGCCTCGGCACCGGCGTGTCGCAAGTCGGCGACCGGCAAGGTCGCACGCGCGCATTCGAGTGCCGGCAGGTTGTCTTCAACTCTCGCGAGCCGCGCCTCGGGAAACCGCCGAACGCACTCCTGAAGCCACGCACCGACATTGCATCCCACGTCGAGAAGCGAAGCAACGGGTTTCGTCAGGTAATCGTCCACCCGCATCAGACCGCCTCCGTAGCTGAAAAAGAGTTCGCACGAATACCCTTGTTCTACGGCCGCTTTTCCAAGGGAACATAGGCGACGTCGCCGGGGCCGGTGTAGATCTGCTCGGGGCGGAAGATGCGGTTGCCGATGAGTTGCTCGTTCCAGTGGGCCAACCATCCTGCGGCCCGGCCGACCGCAAAGATTGGGGTGAAGACATCGACCGGGATGCCGAGGGCCTGATATACGACTCCCGAATAGAAATCGACGTTCGGGTAGACGCCCTTGGGCCCATAGATGCCCGCGGCGACTCGTTCGAGTTCCAAGGCGGTTTCGTAGTTCTTCGGTCGGCTGGTTTCGGCGAAGACGTGCTCGGCGAGTTCCTGCACCACGTTGGCCCGCGGATCCTTGACTTTATAAACGCGGTGCCCCAGACCCATGACCTTGAACTTGGGGTCGGCGTCCAACTTCGCCTTGAGCCACGGTTGGACGTTCTCGGGGGAGCCGATGGCCTCGAACTGAGCGAGTGCTTCTTCATTCGCCCCGCCGTGCAGCGGGCCGGAAAGCGAACCGACGGCGGCACTGATGACCGCATACGGGTTGGCCAGAGTGGACGCGGTGACGCGAGCGGTGAACGTGCTCGCATTCATCGTGTGCTCGGCATGGACCACGAGGGACGCATCAAGCACCTTGCGCACGGCCGTCGTCGGTTCCTTCTCGAAGATCATGTGGTAGAAATTCGCGGCATGATCGAGGTCGCTACGCGGTTCGACGATCTCCTCGCCGCGGCGGATTCGGGCGAAGGCAGCGACCAACGTCGGCAGGCCGGCGAGGATGCGGAGCGTTGCCTCCCAATTGCTTGCCGCGTTGCCGACGTTCCGGGCGGGGTGGAACATCCCCATGGCGGACACGCCGGCCTGAAGGGCATCCATCGGGTGGCCGCTTGCCGGCATGCAGCGCAGGAGGTCCTTCAGGCGAAAGTGGAGGTTGCGGCGCTTGCGGAGATCGTGGTCGAATTGGGCCAGTTGCTTCTGCGTCGGCAGTTCGCCCTTAAGCAGCAGCCAACTCGTCTCCTCGTAGGAGCTTTCCTTGGCCAGAACTTCGACCGGGATGCCGCGGTAATTCAGGCGGGCTCGTTTGCCGTCGATGAAGCTGACGGCCGATTTGGCGGCGGGGACGTCTTCGAGGCCGGGGCGATACTCGGGTTCGGTACTCATGGCAATGTGTCTTTCGGATGATGCGGTGGGGAGCAGGCCGAGGCCTCGCACGTTCGCATGATAGGGAACCGGATGCGGCTTCGCCGGCAGCGCCGCCGCTTTTACGCCATCACGCAGTTGCGGCCCTTCCGTTTGGCGGCATACAGGTGCTGATCCGCTTCCTTCAACAGGTCCTTCGGTGCCCAAACCCGTTCGCCCTGCGTGGTCGCCACGCCGATGCTGACGCTCGTGTGGATCGTCTTTTTGTCGAAGACGAACGGCTTTTCGCACACGGTCATGCGGATCTTCTCGGCCACGTCGACCGCCGTTTCCAATTGGGTTTCCACGAGAACCAGCGAGAACTCCTCGCCGCCGTAGCGGGCGAAAAGATCCTCGCGGCGGACGCTGTGCCGAATGCGTTCGGACAGTTCCCGAAGAAGGAAGTCACCCGCCAGATGGCCGTGTTCGTCGTTGACCAGCTTGAAGCGGTCCAGGTCGATCATCAAAACCGATAACGGCCGGAAGTGCCTGACGGATCGAGCGAGTTCCCGCTCCAGGAAGTCGAGCAGATACCGCTGATTGTGGATCTGCGTAAGCCCATCCATAATGGTCAGACGGTAGATTTCCTCGTGATACTCGGACTCGATGTTGCCGCCGGTGAGGAAGCGGTAGATGCAGTTGCCCACGCGCAGATAATCGCCATCCGAAAGCAGATGGCGGCCGTGCGTGAGCACATTGTTCACGAATGTGCCGTTGGTGCTGCCGAGGTCGAAGACCATATACCCGGCCAGGGTGGGATCGACTTGCGCATGGCGGCGGGAGACCGAATGCTCCTGGGTACGGATACCGCAATCGTCACCGCGGCCGATGACCCACGGGGTGCTGCCGAGCGCGTAGCGCTTGCCCATGAGCGGGCCGCTCGGGTAAATGTGCACGAGGCAGGCATCGAGATTGCCGCCGGTGAGCATCTCGAGCGGCGTCGTGATCCAAGTTTCGGCGACCTTTTCCATGCGTTCGGTAGTTGGCCGTAAGGCGATCGTGAAGGGTGCCATATCCGGAGCCTAGTAGCGCCGACGAACGATGCAGGAAGCGAGCGTTGAAATCCGTCAACTCGTCGCGTTGAACTGCGGCCGGTTTCTGCCGAGGTTCAGAAATCATGGCCTGGGCGTAATTTCGCCGATACTGATGGTGGTGATGCGGGCCTTCGGTTTGGTCAGGTCGATGGAAATCGGCTGACTTGTCACCGCGATGCTGCGGTTGCCCGCGGCATCGACGGCCGTCATCCGGAGAAAGACGCGGTGGGTGGGCAGCGTTTTGGGCACCATCCAAGTGAACGAGCCGACATTGGCCGTGCGGCCGGTGCCGGGCGTCGTCTCGTCGTTGGCGACCGGCTTCCACGGACCGGCATTCGATTCGCTCCACTCGATGAAAATCGGCTCCAGCCCGAAGTTCCGATCCGAGGCCTGCCATTGCAGCGTCAGCCCGTTGGGCTGGTGCGGCGCCGCGACCGGGGCCAAGATCGTCAAGAGCGGCGGCACCGTATCGACGTGGACGCGGAGTTCCGGCGGGGTGCCCGCGCTCGGTGGATCGTCCGCCAGGCCCGCCCCGCTGACGGGGACGAGTCGCAGGCCGTAGTCGCCTTCCTTCTGGGCGTTGAACGGCACGCCGAGCTTCACCTTCAACGGGACTTCCTTACCGCTGTGGGTGCTCCACTTCTGCCAACTTCGGCCGTCGTCCCGCGTCACGTACAGATCGACGCGGCTGATGCCGGACGGACCGGCGTCCATCTGATAGGCCAAGTCGAAGTCCGTGAAGCGAATGAACTGCGTCCCCGGCAAAGGCGGCGTCGGCGCGGCCGGCGGGGGTGAAGCGAAGGCGCTTGCCGACGGTGACGGTGTCGGAAGACCTGCTGCCGTGCCGACTCCGATGACCGGCGACCGCGGTGCTTCGGGTACCGGGTTGGGAGTCGCGTTCGGGTTGGTCCAGTTCCCCATGCCCGCGGGTGCCGGGGCCGGCGGTGCGGCCGGAATCGGGGCAACAACGACCGGCGCGACCGGCATCGTCGGTCCGGGAGCGGGTGTCGAAAAATCCGGAGCGGGAAGCGAACCCGGGTTGGTCGGCAGGATGGTCGGCACGGTCGAGGTCGGAGTGGGTGCAGGCGGGTTGTAGGACGCCGTAACGCCCAGCGGCACTTCTTTCGCCGTCGCGGTGACGTTGCCCGCAAAGTCCTGGACGATGAGCTGAACCATCAGCGGTCCGGCGAGGCTCGGCTTGAACTTCGCTCCCCGAGGTGCGACGGCCGCGTCCGGCACCGGCATCCAGTCGTTGGCGGTGCTCGACGAGGACTTGTAAAGGAGTTTGGTCTTGGTCGCATCGAGGTGCTTTTCGTCGATGGTCCACTCGATCAGAATTTCGTCCATCTGCGGCAGGGCGTTCGTGATCCTCACGACCGGTGCGGCGGTATCCACCAAGAGTTTGAGTTGTGCCGGCGTCCGCGACGGATCCTTCGGATCGCGCGACCCGTTCTTGAAAACGATGACCATGCTGACGAAGTACAACCCGTCGTCCTTCGCCTCGAACTTCAGAAAGTCCTTGTCCGGCGTCACGGTGTCCATCACGGCCCAAGTCTGTCCCTGATCGCGCGAGGCGACCAGTTCCACGAAGGCGATGGAACTTTTCTGCTCCGGCTTGTAATCGATGTCGAGTTTAAGCAACCGGGACTTCGTCGGCTGAATGTCCGCCGCAAGGGTAGGCACTGTTCCCGCAGGTGTGCCGACCTGTTGGGCGATTGCCCAGCCGGCACCCAAGAGCGCCACCAGACCCGAGCCGACCAACAGGCGACGAGCGGTCAATCGTCGAAGCGTCGAGAGGGTCATGGATCGCCCAGCCGCAAAGAAACGAAACGGAAGCTATCGTCCGTATCGGTTATCGGGTGCGAAAAATTCACACAACTTTTCCATTCGTCGATTTCGGCTCAAGTTGCGTTGGTTGCGGTGGCGGAACGCCAGGTTTTCCTAAACTGCCCTCATGACCAATTCCGACGATTTCCTGAATCTCGACCTCGACCGCGAACGGCGTTGCGGTTTCCCCGAAGTTGTGCTGGCTCAGGGTAAGACACCCGAGCAGGCGACTGCGGCGCTGCGGAGACTTATGGAAGCCGGGCAATCGGCCTTCGCGACGCGGATCAACGACGAACAAGCAATGCACTTGGCGACCGAGTTCCCGAATGCGGGGCAAGATCGCGTCGCACGCACGTTCTTTTCGCCTGCATCGAGTTGGGCCGAACCGTCGGTCGGGGATGTCTGCATCGTCACCGCCGGCACCGGCGATCTGCCCGTGGCGCGCGAAGCCTTGGTCACCGCACGGGTCATGGGGGCGAAGGCGGAACTGATCGTCGATGTCGGTGTCGCAGGCTTGCATCGGATTCTGGCGAAGCGGGAGCGACTGCGGCAGGCGGACGTCATCATCGTCGTCGCCGGCATGGATGGCGCGTTGCCGAGTGTCGTCGGTGGGCTGGTCGATTGCCCCGTAATCGCGGTGCCGACGAGTGTCGGCTACGGTGCCTCATTCGGCGGAGTCGCCGCGATGCTTACGATGTTGAACAGTTGTGCGGTGGGCGTGGCGGTCGTGAACATCGACGCCGGCTTCAGCGCCGGCGCGTTGGCAGCCCGCATGATCCGGAAGATGCTACCGAAGTGATTCGACCCAGGCGTAAACGGCCGGATCGATCCACGGGAAGACCATCGACGGCAGCACACCCAGGAAGATCGCCAAGGCACAATAGATTAAGAGAACGACGCCTTCGCGCACGGAGGCATCGGGGTATGCCGCCGTGGCCGGATTCACGCCCAGGAAGGCCCGTTGGAAGGCCCAGAGCAGGTACCCCGCCGTGACGACCGTGGTCAGGATCGCAGGCAGCGTCAACCACGGCGAGTACGACCACATCCCCAACATCGTCAGGAATTCGCCGACGAAGCCGCACAGGCCGGGCAGGGCGGTCGAAGCGAAGATCAGGATCACCGCGGCACCGGTAAACACCGGCATCGGCTCCTTCAACCCGCCCAAAAGGTCCAGTTCGCGATGGTGGGCGCGGTCGTAGATCATACCGACCACAAAGAACAGCCCGGCACTGGTGATGCCGTGGCTGAGCATCTGGAACACCGCCCCATTCACGGCCCATTCGTACTGTTCCCGCGAACCCGACCACGCTGCCAAGCCGAGGACGACGTAGCCCATGTGGCTGATGGAACTGTAGGCCAGCAACTTCTTGAAATCCGATTGGCCGAGCGCTGCGAAGGCCCCGTAGACGATGGCAAACGAGCCGAGCACACCGACGGCGAAGTTGCACTCGTGGGCCGCCCACGGACAGAGCGGATAGGCGAAGCGAAGCAGCCCATAGCCGCCGAGCTTCAACAGCACCCCGGCGAGGACCATCGAGACCGGCGTGGGGGCTTCGACGTGGGCGTCCGGGAGCCAGCTGTGTAGGGGAACCAACGGCAGCTTGACCGCGAATCCGAGGAAGAGCAGCGCGAAGATCGCGTATTGGAAGGACTTGGTGCAGATCGACTGCGCCTTCAGGCGGGCCAGGGCTTCGTCTCGATTCACTCCCTTGGCGAAGAGCGGAATCTGCTCGGGGCCGGCGCTACCCACGGTGCCGATGCGGGCCTCCTCGCCGTCGAGCACCAGCCGCACGGCCCGGCCGACCTTGGCGAGGGTGACCACATCGAAACTGTGAATCTCGGCCTTGGCCTTGGCTGCTTCCACCGTCAGTGCGGGGTCGTTCTGCCGCAGGTCGGCAGCCTTGGCGGCCACCATTCCCTGCGGCACGAAGTCGCGCACGTCCGCCGAGTAGAGGGCGATGAAGGCGGTGAGGAGTCCGATGGAGCCGATCAGCGTGTAGATGACGAACTTCATCGCCGCGAATGAGCGCCGCTTGCCGCCCCAGAGACCGATGAGGAAGAACATCGGCAGCAGCAGCACTTCGTAAAAGACGAAGAACAGGAACAGGTCGAGCGCGAGAAACGCTCCGGTGATGCCGGTCTGGAGTGTCAGCAACAGCACGAAGTAGCCGCGCAGATTCTCCGTCATAGTCCAACTTGCGATCACGGCCGTGAACATGACCACGCCCGTGAGCAGCACGAGTGCCAGGTTGATGCCGTCCAAACCGAGGGCGTAGTCGATGTTGAACGTGCTGATCCACGGCCGGCGCGTCAAGAGATCATCCGAGCGGTAGGGCTTGGGCAGCGGCAGGTTTGCCGCGTCCGCCATTTGTTTGTCCGAGCGGACATCGAGGCGCGATTCGGTTTGGTAGAAGTTCGACACGCTGCGGTCCGAGTAGCTGTCCAGCAGCGAGTAGTAATCGACGAAGCGGCAAGCGCCGAGTGTCAATGTCGCGGCGGTGCCGACGAGAGCGAGCCAGCGCATGAAGCCGGGCTTGCGGCTTGGCACGAACAGAATCAGAGCCGCGAAGATCAGCGGCAGGAAGATCTGAATCGACAGGAGCAGCATGTCGACTTCCCGGACCGCCGGGTTGGTCGTGCTTTTGATTTGTGCGATGAGGGCGTCGAAATCGAACATGATGGCCTTGCCGCTGCGGGTGGAAAGTCAGAGAGCGAAGAGCGACACCAGAGCGAACCCGGCCGCGACCGTCAACACCAAGGCGAGGACGTAATGTCGCACATTGCCGGTCTGCATGCGGCCCGCCGCCGGTGCGACGGCCACGACCGCATCCGCGGGGGCAGTAGCCCAGCCGTCGAGCGTGGCGAAGTCGAATCTCGCCCGCGTTTTGGTCGCATTTTGTTTATCGAACCCGGCCGTCGATGCCCCGAGGCGGATGGCGGCCCGAGTGAAGATGCGGCGATAGAAGCCGTCGATTCCCGCTTCAGCATCCAGACTTTTGCCGACGATGCCGGCAGCGGGAACGGTCAACGTTCCGGCACGATACCGCACGATCGCAGTCCCGGCACCGAGACCTGCGGCAAGCAAAGCTGCTGCTCCCGCGATCAGATGATGCTCATGGGCCGACTTGGTCGCCGCGGCGAAATCGACGATGCTGGGTAACTTCGCCTCATCCAGATAACGCGAGACCGGCCCTGCCTCCGGGTCCCAGATCGGCCAACCCCAGCCGAGCGCGATGCTGAACGCGGCCAGTGCAATTAATGGGAAGACGATCGCCCAAGGCGATTCGTGAGCATGCTCCGCCGCTGCCGAACGCGGACTTCCCGCGAAGGCGAGCAGCCAGAGCCTGCCCATGTAGTAAGCCGTCATTGCGGCCGTCAGTAGGGGCGCAAGGATCAGCAGCACATGCGTCGGCTGAGTCAGGGAGAAGCCGAGCGCGGCACCAAGAATCTGATCCTTGCTCGCCCAGCCCGAGGTCAACGGAAACCCAGCGATGGCCAACACCCCGGCGAGCATGGCGTAGGCCGTCAGCGGCATTCGTTTCCGCAGTCCGCCCATCGCCCGCAAATCCTGTTCGTGGTGCAGGGCATGGATGACGCTGCCCGCGCCGAGGAACAAGAGTGCCTTGAAAAACGCATGGGTGAGCAAATGGAACACGCCGGCGCTCCAGCCGCCGACGCCGAGCGCGAGCATCATGAAGCCGAGTTGGCTCATCGTCGAGTAGGCCAGCACGCGCTTGATGTCCGTCATCCGCACCGCGATCACGGCCGCGAGCAACATCGTGAACGCACCCGTATAGGCGATCACCGTGAAGGTGGTTTCGTTGAAGAGCGGATAACAGCGGGCCACGAGATAGACTCCCGCAGCCACCATCGTGGCCGCGTGGATGAGGGCCGAGACCGGCGTCGGTCCTTCCATCGCGTCCCGCAGCCAAGTGTGCAACGGCACCTGAGCCGACTTGCCCACACAGCCGCAGAAGATCCCCAGGCCGAGGACAGTATGCCAGACTTCACCGCGACCAGGGATGGCGTTAAAGCTCAGGAAGCCGCCCAGCTTGTCGAGGTCCATCGTCCCGAATACCGCCCAGGCCGTGAAAATGCCGACGAGGAAACCGGCGTCGCCGACGCGATTGACCAGAAACGCCTTGTTCGCTGCATTCACCGCGGATTTGCGTTCCGTGTAGAAGCCGATCAGGAAGTAGGACGACGCGCCGACCAGTTCCCAGCCCATGAACACCTGCAGCAGGTTATCGCCCAACAGCAGCCAGATCATGCTGAATTCGAAGAGCAGCAGATACAGGAAGAACTGCCCAAACCGGCCGCGGCGCCTGTGGTGAATCGCATGGTCGTCGACTACGCGCTCGGCTTCGTCCTTCATGTAACCGATCGAGAACAGCACGATCAGCGCGGTTACGATCGCGACCATCGGCACCAAAGCAGCCGTCAGCCGATCGACGCGATAGCCGACCGTCAGCATCGTGCCCAACCGCTCCGCCTTGGTCGGCCCGAGCCGGAGCCATTCCAACCGCTCGTGGTAATCCTGTTCGACGGCGATGGTACCGGCAAGGCCGGGTTCCATCGCATCCGATTCCAGAAACAACCGCAGGCCCTGCACGGCACAACCGGCGGCCAGCAGGGTGATGAGCAGGGCAAACCAACCGCCGAAAGTCGTGGGCTTCGAGTGCGGCCAAGTGGTCCGCATCACGACGCCGACGAACATCAGGACGATGACGCCGACCAACGGCAACAGCCCGGCGACGAGGAACCAACGACCCGGTTGCTCGGCGAAGAAGTCGATCACAAACTTCACCCTTTCAAGTCGTCGGCATCATCGACGTTGGCCGTGCCGTGGGTGTTGTAGAGGTGCAGGAAGATCGCCAGCGCCACGGCCGCCTCGGCCGCCGCCAGCACGATGACGAGCACCGCGAAGACTTGGCCTTCCAAGGCGAATCCGGGTACGTATCGCGCCGCGGCAACGAAGTTCACGTTGGCCGCATTCAGGATCAACTCGATGCCCATGAGCAGACCGACCGCATTGCGCCGGATCAGCAGACAAGCGATGCCGCAGGCGAAGAGAAACGCACCGAGCATCAGGAAATGCATCAGCCCCAGCGTCATGCCGACCTCCGCTTCGCCCGAGCCAAGTAGGCCGCACCGATCAGCACCACCAAAAGATGAACCGAGACAATCTCGAACGGCAGCAGGTAGCTCGGCGAACCGACACCCAGGAATGCAAGCCCCAGGTCCGCCGTGTTCGGCATCGGCTGCGGCACCGTCCGCTCCGCGCTGCGCAGGCTCATCTGCACCAGAACCAAAAACAGCGTCAGCGCCGCACTGACGCCGACGACCAGCCCAACGGGCTTGAGCGATTCGCTGGTCGCCCCTTTGGTCGTCATCATGCCGCCGAATACGACCAGCACCATCGTCCCACCCACATAGACCATCAGTTGCGCCGCCCCGAGAAACTCCGCACCCATCAGGAAGTGGAGAAACCCGACACCGATGAGTGCGAACAGCAACCCCACCGCCGCATGCAGCAGCGATTTCGCTGCCGGCACCAACATCGCCGACAGGCCGATCCAGACGGCCAACACCAGAAACAGTACCGCATCCAACGTCATGCTTGCTTCCGCCGCAGGAGGGAGAATCGCGCTCGTCATTTTTATACTGAGGGAATCGAACGCGAAATGAGACGACCCATTTCTCCCCGCAATTGACCCCGTCGGCCGGGCGCACTACAATCGTCTTGCCGCCGTGATGCGGTCCCGCCTGTGTCGGTGCCTGCAACCCGTGCGATCGGTTGCTCGACCGCTTTTTGCAAACTCGGCATAATCGGATCACTCCCGGAAGCGGGAACCGTTTCGTGCCTGGCCTGCGTCTTAGTGATGGTTTGGGCCGGCAATAAAGCCGGTTTCGGGCCACACTGATTACCGGAAGCCCCCAACTTACCACTGTTCTGTTTTCGTGGAGCAACCGCCGATGAATCCGTTCAAGTGCCTCGGTTCGCCGTTGTCCCGTCGGGGCTTCCTGCACGTCGGGCTGGTCGGCGGGTTGGGGCTGACGCTCGACCAATACTTCCGCCTTCAAGCGGCGCAAGCCGCGGAACCGAAGGCCGGTTCGGCACCGGTGCCCGCGAAGAAGGGGCCGAAGGCTCAGTCGGTCATTCACATCTTCCTGCCCGGCGGCATGGCCCATCAGGAAAGCTGGGATCCCAAGCCGTTCGCCCCGGTCGAGTACCGCGGCGACATGGGGCAGATCAACACGAAGCTCGAAGGCGTTCAATTCAACGAGATGATGAAGCAGACCGCGACGATCGCGGACAAGATCACCGTCGTCCGCAGCATGACCCACGGCGAAGCGGCCCACGAACGCGGCACGCACAACATGTTCACCGGCTATCGCCCCAGCCCGGCCCTCACCTTCCCCAGCATGGGCAGTGTCGTCAGCCATGAACTCGGCGTGCGGAACGACCTGCCGCCGTATGTCGCAGTCCCCGGTGTGCCGACGAACTTCGCCGGCAACGGCTATCTCTCGAGCGCCTTCGGCCCGTTCTCGTTGGGCGCCGATCCGGCGAATGCCGGCTTCCGCGTCCAGGACCTGGCGCTGCCGGGTGGAGTGACGCCGGAACGTTTCACGCAACGACGCGGCTTGATGGATACGGTCAACGACCACTTCCGCACGAAGGAAAAGTCGGACAACCTGGACGCGATGGACACGTTTTACCAGCGCGCCTATGGCCTGATCTCCAGTGAGAAGGCCCGCTCGGCGTTCGATATCGACAAGGAAGACCCCAAGCTTCGAGACGCCTACGGCCGCAATGCTGCGGGCCAACGGATGTTGTTGTCTCGGCGTCTGGTCGAGTCGGGCGTCCGCTTCGTGACCATGCACTACGCCGGCTGGGACTTCCACAACGGCATTTCCCAGAACATGCGGAACACGCTTCCCGCCTTCGACCAAGGATTGGCGGCCCTGATCCGCGACTTGGACCAACGCGGCATGCTCGACTCCACGCTGGTGATGGTATCCAGCGAATTCGGCCGGACGCCCAAGATCAACGGCACCGCGGGCCGCGACCACTGGCCCAAGGTCTTCAGCATCATGCTCGCCGGCGGCGGCATCAAGAAGGGTTTCGTCTACGGCAAGTCGGACAGCACCGCTTCCGAACCGGACGAAGACGGACTGACGGTCGAAGACCTGGCCCACACCGTCTACGACTGCATGGGCATCGATGCCGAGAAAAAGCTGATGTCCCCCGGCGATCGGCCGATCGACATCGTCCGCGAAGGCCACACCCGCAAGGACCTGCTGGCTTAGGTCGGTCCGGCGTGCGGGAGACATCTTCCGCACGTTTTTCATCGATTCCTTTCTTGCGGGTTCTCCCACCATGCTTCGCCTAGTCTCGATCTTCGCGCTCGTCACGCTCGCTTCCACCGCCACGGCCGCGACCCCGGCCTTGAACATCATTTCACCCGCGGGCGGACAGCGCGGCACGGAACTCGTCGTGCAGTTCCAAGGCGGTCGCCTGCAGGACTCCCAAGAAGTCCTCGTCTACTATCCCGGCATCACCGTGACGAAGCTGGAAGCAAATCCCAACGGCGCGGCTGTCGCGGTGACGCTGAAGATCGCCCCGGACTGCCGGCTCGGCGAGCACGGCTTCCGTCTGCGCACGGCATCGGGCGTCAGCGATTTCCGCACCTTCTGGGTCGGGGCGTTGCCTGCGATCGACGAGAAAGAGCCGAATACGCAGTTCGATGCCCAGCAGGTCGTACCCATGAACGTCACCGTTCACGGCGTGGTGGACAATGAGGATGCGGACTTTTTTCAGGTCGACTGCAAAAAGGGCCAACGCCTTTCGGTTGAAGTCGAAGCGATGCGGCTTGGCTCGCAGATGTGGGATCCGGCCGTGGCCATTCTCGACAGCCGCCGCTTCGAACTCGCCTTCAACGACGACTCGGCACTCGTCGGTCAGGATGCCGGCTGTTCGATCGTGATCCCGGCGGACGGTAAGTACACGGTCCTCGTCCGCGACAGTTCCTACGGCGGCAACGGCGCCTGCCGCTACCGGCTGCACATCGGCAACTTTCCGCGGCCAACGGCTCTGCTGCCCGCGGGCGGCATGCCCGGCGAGGAGATCGAATTCCGCTTCCTCGGCGATCCGGCTGGGGAGATCAAGCAGAAAATCAAACTCCCCGCGACCGATGACCCCAACTTCCGACTCCACTGCACCACACCCGAAGGAATCAACCCGACCGGCTTCAGGCCACGGCTCAACGGCCTGCCGGGTGTGGTCGTGCCACCAGGAACACCAACGGCGCCCGACAAGGCCTTCGTGATGCCCAGCCCCGGTGCGGCTCACGGCACCATTGCGGTCGGCGAGAACGTCTACGTGAAGTTCCCGGCGAAGAAGGGCCAAGCCTACGAGCTGCGTTGCCTCGCCCGGCAACTCGGCTCGCCGCTCGACCCCGTTCTGCACGTCATGAACTTGCCCGGCGGGCCGTACATCGCGGGCAACGACGACTCCGAAGGCGGGCCGGACAGCGTGATCCGCTTCGCCGCCCCGGAGGACAAGGAGTATGTTCTCTGGGTCCACGACCACCTGAAAAAGGGTGGCCTCGATTACTTCTTCCGCCTCGAAGTGAAGCCGGTCGCTTCATTGACGACCACGGGCATTCCGAAAGTGGACGGCAACAACGTTTCCAATCAGGATCGCCAAAGCATCACCATCCCTAAGGGTGGCCGCTACGCCACGCTCGTCAACGTCGGCCGGTCCGACTGGGGTGGACCCGCCACCGTAAGTTTCGACAAGCTTCCGCCCGGCGTGACGATCGTCGCCGATCCTTGTGATGCCGGCCAAGGCGTCGTACCCGTCGTGCTGGAAGCCAAGGCCGACGCCGCACTCGGTGGGACGCTTTCCAACATGATGGCCGCTCCGGCCGATCCTAAACATCTACCCGTGCTCGGCCGCACGATGTTGGACATCAACTTCAACATCGGCATCAACAACACGCCCTTTCATCGCCACTATGCCGAGCGCGTGGCCGTCGCGGTGACGGAAGCTGCGCCGTACTCGATTGAAGTGCTCGAACCGAAAGCCCCCGTGCCGCAGAATGGCTCGATCCTTCTGAAGGTCGTTGCCAAGCGGGCCACCGGCTTTAAGGGTCCGATCACCGTGCTGCCGCTGTTCACCCCGCCCGGCATGGGCATCCAAGGCTCGGCTGTGATTCCCGAGAACGCGACCGAGATCACGCTCAACGTCAACGCCGCTCCAAACGCCGCGCCCCGCAAGTGGAAGACGGCCGTGACCGCCGTCGGCGACGCGGGTCTAGGCCCAGTCTGGACCAGCTCGCAACTCTTCACACTCGAAGTCGCCGTGCCGTTTGTCGCATTCGCCCAGGATCGCGCGGCCGTGGAGCAGGGGAACAAGACGACCGTATTCGCCAAGGTCACGGTCGCCACACCCTTCGAGGGCAAGGCGATCGTGAAGCTCATCGGCCTGCCCGCGAAGGCCGTCACGGTCGACAAGGAACTCACCAAGGACGGCAAGGAGATCGCCTTCGAGGTGACAACGGACAAGACCACGCCCGCCGGCAAGCACGGTCTCTTTTGCCAGGTCATCGTGACTCACAACGGCGAGACGCTTTACCACAACGTCGGCGGCGGCGAACTCCGCGTCGATGTGCCGCTGCCCCCCAAATCCGCAGCCGCCGCTGCCGTCGTAACCGCACCTAAGCCCGCCGCACCCCCGGCCCCGGTCGCCGCAAAGCCTCTGAGCCGCCTGGAGCAACTCCGCAAGGAGCAGGAAGAGCGCGAGAAGGCCGAAAAAGCCAAACCCCCCGAGAAACCCCCGGAGGTCAAGAAGCCATGACGCCGAACGGTATGAACGCATTTGATGTTGCAGAACTTAAGCCGGAAGCAACCGAAACGAAGTTGAATCGAATGGTCAACGAAGACGATGGCGGCATCACGTTCCCGCCGGAGTACGATGCGGAGATTCGCCGTCGGATTGCCTCAATCCGGGACGGCAGTTCTCCGGGTATTCCGTGGAAGGAAGTCCAAGCCAGAATGAAGGCGAAGTTAGGACTATGAAGCCGACTCGCTGGGAACCGGAAGCGGAGGATGAGTTGATCGATGCTCTTATACGTTCTCCAAATCCCGCGAACCTGTACACAGCATTGTCGAGAGCTTTGGAACTCATTGCTCGAATGCCCAATTCGGCGAACGTACGGAGATCGAGGAAAGTCGGCGATGGATCATGAAGCGATTTCGATTCTCGTTGATCTACGTCGAAGAGGATGCGGAAATCCGCATCGTCGCTTTCGCCCACAGTAGTCGGCAAGAGTTCTGCTGGGTCAAACGAGTGTAGTGGCAAAGGACGAAGCATGACCTGCGAACAGACGGCGGTTAAGTGGGAAGCGGAGTACGGCATTGATTGTGCCGAATGACGGCGGGACGGACGAGGTTTTGGCGAAGCGATTCCGAACGAGGTCGAGCATCATGAGATTCCTCTGTGCAGCGTTGGCGGCGGTGTTGATCGGCATGTCCCTCACCGGGCAGACTCCCAAGGACGGAGCTTCGGCCGCGCCCGCACCCACGACGCAGGGCCCGCCCGCCGGCACGCAGACGCCGCCGGCTCCCGTCGCACCGCCCGCTTCGCCCAAACCTGCGCCGCTCGCCGGAAAGCTGGCGGTCTATCCGCCGGACGTGAATCTGGAAACGGCGCGGGATCGCCAGAGCTTCGTCGTGCAGTTCACCCAGCCCGACGGCATCACTCGAGACGTGACCGACGTTGCCGCGGCCGTACTCGCCAACCCGGCCTTCGCCAAAATCGAGAAGAACGTGCTGACGCCCTCAGCTGACGGGGCCACGCAATTGACGATCTCCTACCAAGGCCTCAGCGTGCCGGTGCCGGTGAAAGTGGTGAATGCCAAAACCGAGCGGCCGATTTCCTTCAAGCTCGACGTCATGCCCGTGTTCATGCGGGCCGGCTGCAATTCGGGCGGGTGCCACGGCTCCGCCCGAGGCAAGGACGGGTTCCGCATCAGCCTCTTCGGTTTCGATCCGGACGGCGACCACTTCCGCCTGACCCACGAACTCAACGGCCGACGCATCAACCTCGCGTCACCCGCGGAATCGCTGTTGCTTGAAAAAGCCTGCGGCTTGGTACCCCATACCGGCGGCAAAAAGATCAGCGTCGGCGATGAGTACCACCAGACGTTGATGCGTTGGCTCGAAGCCGATGCGCCGCTCGACAACGACAAGATTGCCGCGCCGATCGCGCTCGAAGTCTACCCGCCGAATGCCGTGCTCGACGGCAAGGGCGAACAGCACCGCATCACCGTTCGCGCCAAGTACTCGGACGGCACCGACCGCGACGTGACCAGCACGAGTCTGTTCCTGTCGAACAACGAAAACAGCGCCAAGATCGCCGCCGACGGCGACGGCCGTGTGACCGCGGGCGAGCGCGGCGAGGCCTTCCTCATGGCCCGATTCTTCACCTTCACCGTCGGCGTGCCGTTCATCGCTTTGCCCAAGGGGCTGCAGTTCGCCCCGGCGTCGGCCCAGGAATTGAATTTCGTCGATGCCCTGGTCAACGCGAAGCTGAAGAAGCTCCGCATCGAACCGTCCGGCCTCTGCGACGACCCGACGTTCATCCGCCGCGTTTCGCTCGACATCACCGGCACCGTCCCCACGCCGGACGAGTTCGCCCGCTTCATGTTGTCGACTTTGCCCAACAAGCGCGAGCTCCTCGTCGATGAACTCCTCGAACGTAAGGAGTTCTCGGAGATGTGGGTGCTGAAGTGGGCCGAGTTGCTGCAGATCCGCTCGGATCCCAACGCCCAAGTCAGCCCCAAGGCGATGCTCGGCTACTACACCTGGTTGCAGGAAAAGATCTCGAAGAACGTGCCGACCGACGTCTGGGTGAAGGAGTTGCTCGGTGCCTCCGGCGGAACCTTCAAGAACCCGCCGACGAACTACTACCAGATCGAACGGGACATCGTGAAGGTGACGGAGAACGTCGCCCAGGTCTTCATGGGCATGCGGATCCAGTGCGCTCAGTGTCACAATCACCCGTTCGACCGATGGACGATGGACGACTACTACGGCTTCGCGTCGTTCTTCAGTCAGATCGGTCGCAAGCAGGCGGACGATCCGCGCGAGATCGTCGTCTTCAACGGCGGCGGCGGCGAAATCAACCACCCCGTCCGCGGTAAGCCGATGCCGCCGAAGTTCCTCGGCGGTGCGGTCGCGGACGTCGCCGGCAAGGATCGCCGGCAGGTGCTCGGCGATTGGCTGGCGTCCCCGAGCAATCCGTACTTCGCCAAGAACCTGGCCAACATCGTCTGGAATCACTTCTTCGGCATGGGCATCATCAACGAGGTGGACGACGTCCGCATCTCGAACCCGGCGTCGAACCAGGAACTGCTCGACGAACTCGGCAAGAAGTTCACCGACTACAAGTACGACTTCAAGAAGTTCGTGCGGGACATCTGCACCAGTGCGACCTACCAGCGCAGCACGCAAGGGAACAAGTCGAACGAGAGCGACACTCGGAACTTCGCCAAGGGACCGATTCGCCGCATCCGCGCCGAGACGATGCTCGATGTGCTGAACCAAGTGACCGACGCCAAGAATAAGTTCCCCGGCCTGCCGCAAGGCGCCCGGGCAGTACAGATCGCGGACGGCTCCGTGTCCACTTACTTCCTCACCACCTTCGGCCGACCGACCCGCGAAACGGTCTGTTCCTGCGAAGTGCGGCTCGAACCGACGCTCTCCCAGAGTCTGCACCTGATGAACGGCGACGCCGTCGGCCCGAAGATCGCTTCCGGCAACCTGATCCCACGCATGCTGGCGGAAAAGAAAACCCCAGCGCAGATTGTCGAAGTGCTCTATCAGCGCGCCCTATGCCGTTCGCCCCGGCCCGAGGAGTTGAAGAAACTCGTGGACCACGTCAACGCCGCACCCAACAAGCAAGCCGGCCTCGACGACATCTTCTGGGCGATCCTGAACACCCGCGAGTTCATGATCAACCACTGACGCAAAAAAGCCGTCATCAACTTGGTCGGGTTCAGGCGTTCGTGATTCACTCGAGCGGTGCGGTGGTTCGGAGGCGCTCGGCTGCGGCGTTGTAGCGGCGTTGGATGGTGCGGTCGCTGACCTGGAACAGCTCCGCGATTTCGGTCGTGCTCCAGCCGTGATAATAGCTCAGGCCGATGACTTCGCGTTCCTCGGCGGGGAGATGTTCGACGGCGACGTGGAAGCGGCTGTGCCAATCGAGCTTACCGTCCGACTCCGGATCGGTCGCGGTCCACTCGCCGTCCGCATCGCCGATGGTGACGCGACTGAGGTTGGTGCCGCTGCCGAGAGGGCCGTAGTAGTGCCGGGTCAGGTCGATCAGTTCGCGGCGGATCAGTTCGGTCGTCAAGGCGTAGAAGTGCTTCGTCGATTCCGGGCGGACTTCCTTCATCGCCCGCAACAGGCGGATCAACACGTTCTGCACCACATCGTCCACATCCACAAAACGGCCGACGCGCGGGTATTTGTGGAACATGTGCAGGGTCAGCACTTCGAGGCGGGTCATGATCTTGCGGAAGATCGGCGTCGCCGCTTCCGATCGTCCTGCCCGGAGTTCCTCGACCCAGTGCAGCAGATCGGCGGTTTGCAACGGCTCATCGTCCATGCGGACATCCTCAGAGGGCGCCACGAGAGGGCGCTTTGGTAAAACTCATCTTAACGGCCGGCCGGGCGCGTGTGCCAGATCGGTTCGTCCGCCAAGTGCGGGTAGGCCGTCGCCGTGGTCGGATACTCCGGCATGAGCCGGTACGGCAGCGGCTTTACCGATCCACCGGTAACGGTGAACGGCGACGTGTCCTTGCACCAACCGTACGTCTTCAGCAGGTAGTGCCGCGAGAATCCGGGAACACGTGCCGGCACGTCCTCCGCGGCGAATGAAATTTCGATGACGTCGCCCGGGCCGACGATCACGAGACGGTCATCGAGACCGGCGACCAACGGCACTACGTTGCCCAATTTGGTCAGCGTACCCTTCCAACTCGTCGCTGCAACGGTCTCGGTACGGTCGGCACGGTACTCGATCGGCCCGCGCGGGCCGGTGTTCACTTCCTGGAAAAAGCCGGGATGGCTCAGCACCGCCGCCGTCGGAAGACGCATGGCCTTGGCCTTGATCGGCGTCGCATCGCCGACAGCGATGCGGTCCCAGTAAATCTGCACATTGCTGCGCAATCTCAATCGGCCGAGCGATTTGCCGGCGAACTCGGGCAGCGGGTAAGTGCTCGTCTTCGGCAGCCCGGCCGGAAAGCCGACATCGGCAATCTTCAGCCACGTGCCGTCCGCCTGCCGTTGTTCCAGCACGGGCCATTGGGTCGGCACGCCGGCTTGGGTCGCCGCGAAGATCGACTCGGGGTACGGGTAGTCGATCCAGCCGTGCAGGAGCAGCGTCGGTACGTCCCACGTCGTTGTGCCGAAGTCGAATTCGACGATGTGCTCCTCCGAATAGCCGAGCCAATGTCGAAGGGCGAAGCCTTCAACGCGTTTGTCGTCTGCAGCACGGACAAGAGGCAGCACGTCGCGGCCTTGCCGATCGCGGGCGCTGATCGGCGTCTCGATCTTGGCGAACTCCAAAGCATTGCCGGTGACGGTCGGCCCGCCGATCGCGAAGCGTTCGTCCGGGTGGACTTCGCGATCGCTGGGAACATCGACGACTTCAAGAGCGACGTGATCGAGGTAAAGGACTTCATCCATCGGCTCGGAAATCCTGACGACGAAGCGGCCATTCTTCGGCTTCAGTTTTCCATCGGGAATCCGGAGAGTCTCGGTCGGCCGGGCCGGGCGGATCGCGCCGTCCGGCCCCGTTTCGGTGAGTGGGCCGCCGCCGAGAAAGTCCGTGATGTAGGCGAAGGCTTCACCGTCCCAGCTGTGTAGGATCGGACAAGAAGTCCCCTTGCGATTGACCTCTTCGATGACGCGCGGCTCGCACGCCGGCACCGCGAGTTCGGATTGGGGCACGCCGTCCGGCCAGCGGATCCGCACGGCATCGGCGGCGTTGGCACGACCGAGGCCGAGCCGAAGCGGCAGCCGCGATTGGCTCAGCCCGGCGCTGAGCGTCGTGTTCTCCTGCGTGTGCCGCGTCGGACCGGTGAGCGCTTGGACGACCACGCCGAGGCCGTCGGTATTCGTCCGCAGGTTCGCCTTGCCGTCCCGCCTGCCGGTGAACGTCAGCGTCAGCCCTTTGTTGCCGTTGCCGAGGTTGCGGATCAACTCCGGGCCGGTGGATCGCACGAGAAAAAGATCGGGGAAGCAATCGTTGTCGAAGTCCGCAACCGAGAGGCCGAGTCCATCCGCAGGCATCGGCCCGAACGGTTCGCGTTCCGGCTTCAACGCATTGCCGGTGCCGCGCAGAAGCACCGGACGCCGCTCGGATAAACCGATCACGTCGCTGCGGCCGTCGAAGTCGATATCGACGACGATGCCTTGATCGAGTTGCAACGGATTGCCGCCACTCTCGAATAATCCTGCCGAGTCGGACGTGCGACGCAGCACCAGCGCAGGCTTGTCGCGGACCCCGAGCACGAGATCCGAAGCTCCTGCTTCGGACAGGTTCAACACGGCGCCCCCTTGCCAACGCTCCGCAGCCGAGGTGAACGGCGTGCCGATGCGGAAGCGAAGCAGCCGATCGTTGAGGATCGTCAGCGGTGCCTCGTGGTCGCGGAGCACAATCACATCCACATCGCGGTCGTTGTCCACATCCGTGACGACGAAGCCGACAACCGCTGCGGTCGTTCCCGAAAGCGGCCCGAGGTTGTCGCCGCGACGGAAGCGGGCCGTCAACCCCGGCGTTGGTCCCGGCAACGCATCGCCGACGTTCAGCCAGACGACGGCACCCCCTTTGGCCGGTGGTCCTGCCTTCAAGGACCGCATGGCTTCCGCGTCGGTGTCCGCATACTTGGCGGCGAGCAGATCCAAATCCCCGTCCTGATCGAGATCGACGAAATGCAGACCGAGAAACACACCGCCGACAGCGTTGACTCCAGCTTCGGTCGTCACCTCGCGGAAGCTTGTTCCGTTCTCGTTGACGTAAAGTCGGATGCCGGCAGCAGTGGCCAGGGCCAGGTCCGGCCGGCCGTCGTTGGTGAAGTCCGCCGCGGCACCGCCGAAGGAATAGCCGGTCAGCCCCATCTTCGCAATGACATCCGAAAAGTTGCCGGCGCCGTCGTTGTGCAGCAGCACATCGACCAAGCGGTTGCCGCGCGAGGCAACGGCAGGCAACAGCACATCGAGTTTGCCGTCGCCGTCGTAGTCGAAGACGACCGAGCCGACACCGAAACGCTCTTGGATCGCCTTGGCCAAGTTGTCGCCCGGCGGCATGGTCCAGATCGTGCCTGATTCCAAGATCGCCCGGAACTTGTCCCAAGTCTGAAACAGCGGCAGTGGGCCGACGGCGTCACGTGCCTTCGGCGAGCCGCCGATGCACTCCGCGTACTTGCCCATCCGCGAGTAGACGAGTTCGTACTCGCTTTCCCAGTTCGCGGTCTCGAGCATCGTCTTTTCGAGAAGCAGTTCCGTCGTCCGCTTCGGGTCGCGATCGTGGGCATGAAGGGCCAAAGCATAGCGGGCGGCGTTAAGGTACGGATTCAAAGCCAAGGCCTTCACAAAATAAGCCTTGGCCGTCGCCGATTCGTCCGCGTTCGGCTCGCACTTGCCGCGGTGCATCCAGGCATGGGCATCTTCGGGATCGAGCCGCGTCACCGCCTCGAAGCGCGGGGCCGCTTCGCGAAGCTGATTGCGGTAAAAGTGGATGATGCCGAGCGAATAGAGCGCGTGCTTGTGGTCCGCCTCGACCTGCAGCACATCCTGAAACAAGACGATCGCCCGGTCGAGATTCTCAGGCTTCTGGGTGTTGATGAGCGCGATGCCGAGGTTCACCTTCGGCGTGGTCCAGTTCGGCGCCGCCTTCATTGCGGTCTCGAACTCGGCCGCGGCAAGGTTGTAGCCGTCCCGTTCCTCGAACTGCTCCATATGCCCGAGGGCGCGGGCATTCGCGGCGGCAGCCAGGTCGAGTTGGTCCGTCGGACCGCGGGTAAACAGGAGATAGGCAATCGCGCTGAGACCCGAGAGGCCGACGAGGCCAAGCAGAACTTTGATGCGGGACGACATGGGAGGGGCATCCGTGAAGTGGGTAAGGATTCATCCGAAGCAGCCGAGGGCTACTTCGCCGACGGTACACCCTGCGTCAGCACATAGGCGCGGTCGGCAATCAGGTTCGTCCAGACTTGTGGCGCCCTGCTTGGGTCGCCTGGCCACTTCACAGTGATCTTGTCGATGATGGTTGCGGAATAGAGGCCCACGTGGATGGGCAACTCGGGTTGGCTCAGGTAGCCGCGTGCTCCGGCAATGGTGCGGCGCAGGATGGTGCCTCCTGCTTCGATGATCACGTCCGCCCCAATGGCGCTGCGGTTGGTTGCGGTCCCGTTGCCGAGGAGGCTCAGTCGCGTCCAGTGCCGGCCCAATTCGTTGTCGTTGCGGAGCAGCAGGGCGGGGCCGCCGTTGCCGACCAGTACCACGTCCAAGTCGCCGTCGTTGTCGTAATCCAGGTAAACCGCGCCTCGGCCGACGATGGGCTGGAACAAGTCCGGCCCGCACTGGTCCGGCAACGCCGACTCAAAGAGCCGACCGGGGTCGCCGGTATTCCAGAAGAGCTGCGCCGGCTGTGCGAACGATTGGCCTTTCTGAATCGTGCCGATGTCCGGTTCGATATGCCCATTACAGGTGAGCAGGTCCTGCCGGCCGTCGTTGTCGAAGTCGAAGAAGAAGGCCCCGAACTTCAACGGCGTCCGGCTCGGCCCGGCCAGACCGACCGCCAAGGCTGCATCGGTGAACAGCAGAGGGTTCGGCAGGCTGAGTTTCAGGAAGGTATTCGATTCGTTGGCGAAGTTGGCGATGACGATCGCGGATTTACCCGGCAGGTACTCACCGTGGTCGATGCCCATGCCGCCGCGGGGCCGGCCTTCGTCGGCATAGGCCACGGCAGCTTTCTCGCCGATTTCCTCGAAGCGACGAGTGCCGTTCGGGCCGGGAATGTTGTGAAAGAAGAAGTTCCGCACCGTGTCGTTTGCGACCACGATGTCCGGCCGGCCGTCCTCGTCCGGATCGCACACGACCACACCGAGCGACTTGGCCACGCCGCGTTTGCGGGCGTTCGGACCGGTGCCGTCCGGCTGGATCACTTGAATGCCGGCGGCTTCACTCGCGTTCACGAAGCTCTTGCCGTCGACGTTACGATAGAGCAGACACTGCGTGCCGTCGAACTCGCGCGGCGGCACGAAACTTCGCTTGCCCCCTTGCAGCGTGGCACTGACGCCGAGATCGAACTTGGGGGACCACGAGACATAGCGGCAGACGAACAGATCGAGTCTGCCGTCGCCGTCGTAGTCCAGAAACGTCGCCGACGTGCCGAAGGGAATGAGTTGGTCCCACGTCAGGAAGTTGTCCCACGTCGTCGTCGGCAAGTCCGTTTCGCCTGTGACCCCGGCCGTCGATGTCACGTCCAGAAATGCCTTGCCGCCGTCGTTGCGGAACAACCGGTTTTTGCCGATGCAGGTGACGAACAGATCGGCGAAACCATCGTTGTCGAAATCGCCGACGCAGGCCCCCATACCGTAAGCGGTGAAACCGAGGCCCATGGCCACCGTGACGTCCGCAAAGGTGCCGTCCCCCTTGTTGCGGTAGAGCTTGGAGGTCGCCTTGGCGTCTCCGGTACCATGTCCCGGCCACGGGCAACTGTTGACGAAGAAGAGGTCCTGCCGGCCGTCGTTGTCGTAGTCGATCACGACCACGCCGCCGCCCATCGTCTCGGGCAGCAGCTTGCGGCCGGAGAGACCATTCTCGTGCCGAAAGTCGATCCCCGCCGTCTTGGTCACATCGACGAAGCGAACCGACGGCACCGGCAGCGCCTGCCGCACGGCCGCCTCGTTCGGCTTGACGACCAAGACCGCCGCCGCCGGCGCAAAGCCATAACGCCAAACCGCCCAGCCGCCGAGGGCAACCGGAGGAACGAGGACCAACGCCGCGAGGAGAGAGGATTTGCGCGTCATGTGGGAAGTCTATCGACGAGGAATAAGCGAAGCCATGGGACCATCTCAGGTCGACGCCACCCCATCAATACAGCAGCGCCCGCAATTTGTCCCGGTACTCGTCGGCCAGTTCGCTGCGGATGCCGACGATGTGGAAGAGGTTGACCATCGCTTCGCGGATCGGTCCGCCGGCCAAGGCCTTATCCTGCTCGGCGGCGAGGTACCAGCTTTCCAGGGACTCGGCGTAGTCGCCTCGGGCGGACTGCACGGCGGCCAAGTGCATGCGTGCGGCGATGTCTCCATCGGTGGCCGCGATCGCGGCTTCCAGGTCGTCGTCGCTGTGGGGGGTTTCCAACAGTGCGAGGATGCGCCTGAGTCTGCCGGCTTCGTCCGCGAATTCGCCGGATTCGATGGGACGCAGCAACTCCGCCGCCTCGGCTGGGGATTGGTTCAATTCGACCAGAAGCGACGCCAGCGCGAAGCGGGTCGCCTCGGTCTTCGGGGACTTGGCAAGAAGTGCCCGCAGTGCCGTCAGCCCCGCGCCTTGGTCCTGTGTCGCCAACTGCATCGCGGCGGCGAGTTCGAGGTCGTCCTCGGAGGGATTCAACCCGCTGAGGAACTCGCGGAGTTGAGCTTCGTCGAGCAGGCCGGAGAACTGATCGACGACCTTGGCGTCCCGTATCGCGAAGACGGCGGGGATGCTCGCCACGTTGAACGTGCCCGCGAGTTGCGGGTTCTCGTCCACGTTGATCTTCGCCAGGGCAAAGGTGCTGCCTTCCTCATTCGCCAACTCTTCGAGCAGAGGGGACAGCGTTCGGCATGGCCCGCACCACGGCGCCCAAAAATCGACGAGCATGGTCGTCTGCTTCGAGCGTTCGACGACGAGATCCTGAAAGCTTGCCTCATCGACGTCAAAGACATTGGCGGAATTTGCCATGAAGCACCGGTTTCGGACTTGGGAATGCGAAGCTGGAATGCATTCTACTCGCATCGGGCGATTCCGTAGAACGATGGCTTTCCCACGGACTCGAAGGTGACCGAATGCCGGACGACGGACGGACGATCCTGATGCTTCTGCTCGCTGCGTTCGCGGCCGGAGCAATGAACGCGATCGCAGGCGGCGGCACGCTGCTGACGTTCCCCGCGCTGACCACGGTGCTCTCGCTGGCCGGGGCCAATGCGACCAGCACGATCGCACTGTTGCCGGGGTCTGTCGCCGGGGCTTGGGGCTACCGTAGCGAGTTGTCTGGGGCCATGCCGTTTCTGAAGATCATGCTGCCGCCCAGTTTCGCGGGTGGCTTGGTCGGGTCGCTGCTGGTGGTCGCGTACCCGGAAGACTTCGGCAAACTCGTACCGTGGCTGATCCTGACGGCGGCCGTACTGTTCCTGGTTCAACAACCGCTGAACCGCTGGTTCAAGGCTAGGCTGACCATCGCATCCTCCGCACCCATGGGTCGCGGCCGCACGGCAGGGCTGGTGTCGTTCCAGTTCCTGACCGCGGTCTACGGCGGCTACTTCGGCGCAGGCATCGGCATCCTGATGCTGACCTCGCTCGGTTTCATGAACATCGGCACCATCCACCGCATCAACGCGATCAAAACCGTGCTCGCCTCCACGATCAATCTGGTGACGGTCGTCGTCTTTCTGATCGCCGACGAACGCGCCAAAGTTCGGCTCATCGACTGGCGCTACGCGGGCATCATGGCTGTGGCCGCCATCGCAGGCGGCTACCTCGGTGCCCGCATCGCCCGCAGGCTGCCCGCGATCCATGTCCGCAGCTTCATCATCGTCGTCGCCTTCGGCTTGGCGGGGTATTACTTCCTCGTCGGTGGATAGTGGCCGGTGCTCAGTTGTTGCTCGCCGCGACCCGCAGGACGATTGCCGTGTTGCGAAGGAGCCAATCGGCGAAGCAACAACTGACCACCGACAACAGATTCTACCGTCCGTAACGAAGGTTCGGAAGTCGCGCGGGCGGAAACGGAAAAACGCCAACATCGGGTGCGGATTCGCCGTTGAATCGTGGTAGGTTGGGAAATGTTGCGAAGCTGGTCCGCGAGTTCGGAGTGTCGCCCATGCGGTTTCTCACAGTGGTTCTGTCGGTGCTTGCCGCAAGTGGAGCGCTTTCGGCTCAGGCCCCCGGCGTGTACACGAGTGCCGCGCCACCGGCGCGGGAAGCGTTGGAACGGTTGAACCTGAAGACCGACTGGATCACGTATTTGCCGTTGGACGGGCGCGCGGACGGCGTTGCGCTGGTGCAGACTGTGGACACCACGCAGATTTTTGTGCAGACCAAAGGCGGCCGAGTGCTGGCTGTTGACGCAATCACCGGGGCCAAACAGTGGACCTACCGCATGCCCGCCCATTTCGTGGCGGCCTACCCCGTGGGCATCACAGATAAATTCGTTTTCGTCGTCAATGTCGCCCGGCTGATGTGCTTCCACCGGTACTCCGGCCTGGTCGAGTTTGATTTCGAGTTGCCGGGCAGCGCCACTTCCGGCCCAGTCGCGGACAAGGAACTCGTCTTCGTCATCCTCAACGGCGTTAGGCTGAACGCTTATCGTTATCCGTCGGCGGTCGTGGTCTCGGAACGATCTCGGGACCGCAGTGCGGTCCCGATCAATGCCGCGGACACCGTTGCCGCCCGATACGGCAACGCCACGAACTTCTCGGGTCTGCGGGACGAAGCGTTTACTCAACGCCCAACTACCATTGAGCCGAGAACCTACATGAGCGTCGGGCCACACCAGCCGACGCCTTCGCTCAGTGTGCTGTCGAGTGTGTTGCCGCCCTACGTGAATTCGGATCGAGGATTTCACCCGACGCCATCCGTCATGGTCGTATCCTCGCTGCGTCAGCCGTATCAGTACAAGCCGGACTACCTGCAATACAATCAGCGCACGCCGTCGATCTCAGTCCTGCCGCCGTCCGTGGCGGCGGCCGCTGAGTTGGCCAACTTCCGCCCCCGCGGCATCGCACCGGAACTCGTCTGGACGTACACCGCAACGGGCCGCCTCCGCAATGAACCGATCCTGACCGACCGCGAACCGATCAGCATCGTCAAGGACGGGGTTCCCACGTCCCGGGTCTGGATGAGCACCGACGGTGCGGTCATGGAAGCCGTCGACAAGCGGACCGGTAAATCCCAGCTCATCGCGCCGCTCCAGGATCGCATCGCGGCTCCGGTCGTCGGTCCGTTTCCGTTCGGCGACAAGCGTCTGGCTATTTTCGGTCTGGTCGACGGTACCATCGTGGCCGTGGAGACGGTCAAGGGCGGCGGCTTCAACATTCCCCGCATCGAGTGGCGCAGCAACGTCGGCGGCTACATGAACCACCGCCCGATCGTGACCAAGGATGCCGTCTTCGTCTCCGGGGAACAATCGGGCACGGCCCGCGTGGAACTCGACGGCGGCGATGTGACCTGGAAAACCGAAAGCGGCGCCGACCGCGTGCTTGCCGTCAACGACGAATTCGTCTACGTCCAGGATCGCCGAGGCCGCTTGGCGCTGTACGACCGGAGGATGCCGACCGACGCCGATACGAAGCGCTCCTATCCATTGACCACCATGGACATCACCGGCTTCGGCGTCATGGTCAGCAACGATCAATCCGACCGGATCCTGCTCGCCGCCGACAGCGGGATCCTCGTGTCGCTCCGGGATTCGGCTGCGAAGTACCTGTCGCCGGTGCCGCTGATTCCGCCGGCACCGAAGGCCGACCGCAAAGCCGAACCTAAAGACGTCGCCGCGCCGGACGCCGCAGCGCCCGCCGCTCCTCCGGCACCCCCCGCACCGGAGCCGAAGAAAAAGGACGGCGTCTGATCTCGGCATCGTGTGAAGCGAACGTTGCGAATGGATACCTGTACTCGACGCTTCGCGTTTACGGCACGAGCTACGCGTTCAGTTCGACGGCTTCTTCCCAGTGCTGGTAAAGCAACGCAAGTTTGTTCTTGGCTTCTTCCAGCGCCCGCATCGTCGCGGTCACCTTTTTGCCGTCGGTGTACACGGCCGATGTCAGTAGTGCCGCTTCCAGTTCGGCGACAGTCGCTTCCGCGGCCGCGATGTCGGCTTCCACTTCCTGCGGCTTGCGGTAGGCGAACTTGCGCTTCCGCTTCACCTTGGTCGTGGTGATGACCTCGGCGACGGCTTCCACCTTGGCGGCCTTCGGCTTGCGTTCGAAGCGGGCCGCTTCCTCGCGGGCGTTGCGCAGCAGTTCGTAAGTGTCGTAGTTACCGTAGACGACTTCGGTCTTACCGTCCTCGAAGACGATCACCATATCCGACGTGCGATTGAGAAAGTAGCGATCGTGGCTGACGGTGATGACCGTGCCCTCGAAGGCCTTGACGGCTTCCTCCAAGGAATCGCAGGCCCACAGGTCGAGGTGGTTGGTCGGTTCGTCCAGAATCAGCACGTTGACGCCCTGCACGGTGAGCTTCGCCAAGGCGGCCCGGCTCTTCTCGCCACCGGAAAGTTGCCGCACCGGGGCATCGACGATCTCGCCGTGAAGGCCGACGGTGGCGAGCAGATTCCGCATGACCTGCCCGGTGATGCTCGGGTCCGGGTCGGGCCAGACGGCTTCGATGACCGTCTTCGTTTCGTCCAACAGGTGAAGGTGCTGATCGAGGTAACCGGGGAAGACAAGATGCCCGCGTTGGACGCCGCCGGAGGACGGTTTCTCGTTGCCCAGCAGGATGCGGAGCAGCGTCGTTTTGCCGCAACCGTTCGGCCCCATGATGCCCAGGCGTTTGCCCCGGGGTAGCGCGAAGTTCAGGTTTTCGAAGAGCGTCTTGTCGCCATAGCGTTTGGTGAGATCGTCCGTGCTGAAGACGATGTCGCCGGAGCGGGAGACCGTGTCGAACCGAATGCTCGGCCCGCTGACCTTGGTCGGCTTTTCGAATCGCTCAATCTTGTCCAGCGTCTTCATCCGGCTCTGCGCCTGCTTGGCGAGCTGGCCGTAGTGCGACCGGCGGATGTAGTCGACCTGCTTGTCGATGTACTCCTGCTGGGCTTCGTATTCCTTCAGATCGCGTTCGTATTTCTCGTCCCGCAACCGGACGTACTGTCGGTAGTTCCCGGGGTAGGAGGTGATGCGTCGGTTGTGCAACTCGAACATCCGGTTGCAGACCTTGTCCAGAAAGTACCGATCGTGGCTGACGACGATCATGCCCTGCGGCTGCCGGGCGAGATAGTCCTCCAACCAGCGCGTCGTGGCGATGTCCAGGTGGTTGCTCGGCTCATCGAGCAGCATCACGTCCGGGGCGCTGAGCAGCAGCTTCGCCAGCAGCAGCCGACGCTGTTGTCCGCCGGAGAAGGTGCGGACTTCGCGCTCGTAATCCTGCTCCAGGAATCCGAGACCGCTGAGCACGTCGCCGACTTTGTGATCGAGTTGATAGGCATCCTGCGCGCTCAACTGTTCGGCAAGCCGATCGAAGCGTTCGGAGAGTTGACGCCGCTGAAGTTCGTCGGTGCAGTGGGAAAGTTCGTCCGCCGTGCGCTCCATGTCCTTCTGCGTTTCGACCAACTCGTCGAACGCGGTCTTGGCTTCGGCGAAGAGCGTTTGACCCGGGCCGAACTCGGCGAGCTGAAGCAGTGTGCCGTGGCGAGCGCCAGCGTGGTATTTGACCTCGCCGCCTTCGGGTTCGTCGATGCCGCCGAGGACTTTCATCAGCGTCGTCTTGCCCGCGCCGTTCGGGCCGACGAAGCCGACGCGCTCCCCGGCGTGCAGTTCGAACGTCACGTCCTCGAACAGCGGCGTGGCATCGTAACCGCGGGCGACGTTTTTACAACTCAGCAACAGCATCGGCACTTCCAACTGCGGCGAACGTCGATCGACCCAGTGTGATGATAGCAAACGCCGCGACTCAGCGTTTTCTCATGAAGTTTGAGTGTGGACAAGCGGCAGCGTGCGGACCACAATGCCGACTCTCTCCGGTTTCCGCTCATCGTTTACGTCCTGGAGTTTTTCATGCTTCGGCGCTTGTCTGCGGCCGCATTGTCGGTCGGTTTGTTCGGATTCCTTGTGTCTGCGGGTGAGGAGGCCCCGTCGCCGCGGGAAGTGAAGCCGAAATCGGAAATCGAGGCGACCGCCGTCAAAGGCGACCTGGCCATCATCGACGAGATCAAAACCCGCTCCGAGATCATGAAGAACCTCGGCCACCTTTCGGACGTCATCGGTCCGCGTTTGACCGGTTCGGCAGGCTTGGAGAAGGCGAACAAGTGGACCGCCGAGGTCATGAAGAGCTACGGGCTGGAGAACGTCCGCCTGGAACCGTGGGAAATCCCAGTCGGCTGGCAGCGCGGTACCGCGACCATGACGCTGCTGGAACCGAACGCGGGCCGGAATCTGCTGGTCGCTTCCCGCGGCTGGACACCCGGCACCAAGGGTAAGGTCACCGGCACCGTCGTCTACGTCGAGATCAAGACCAAGGCCGACATCGAGAAGTACAAGGGCAAGCTCAAAGGCGCCGTCGTCATGCGGACACCGCCGTCGAACGTCGCCCCGATTTCGGACCTGAGCTACGGCCCGGCGGGCGCTCCCAAGAAGGACGCCCCGAAAGTCGAGGACAAGAAGCCCGAGGACAAGAAAAGCAACGAGCCGAAGAAAGAGGAGCCGAAGAAGGACG
>Ga0105048_10002352_pt1 | contig 30694 bp, 28 predicted proteins | sample MAT05_FD_78382 | JGI IMG/M metagenome (GOLD analysis project Ga0105048, IMG submission 78382) | Freshwater microbial communities from Lake Fryxell liftoff mats and glacier meltwater in Antarctica - MAT-05 | ecosystem: Environmental > Aquatic > Freshwater > Ice > Liftoff microbial mat | place... | reverse complement strand
TTCAAGTGGGTCTACGCGTTCTTGAGCCCCATCGGCGGTTACATGGCCGACCGCTTCAGTCGCCGCCTCACCATCGGTGGCAGCCTCTTCGTCTGGTCGGCGGCCACTTGGTGGACGGGGCGTGTAACGACCTTCGACGAACTCCTTATGGCCCGTTCGCTGATGGGCATCTCGGAGGCGTTCTACATTCCCGCTGCTCTCGCGTTAATCGCCGACTATCACGTCGGCCAAACACGCTCCCGCGCGGTGGGCTTGCACCAGATGGCCATCTACCTCGGCGTTATCGTCGGCGGTTTTGGCGGCTTCGTGGCCGATGAACCGGCTCTCGGTTGGCGAATCGCGTTCGATGCCTGCGGCATTCTTGGCATGGTCTACGCCGTGCCGCTCGTGCTTCTTCTACGCGATGCCCCGAAGTGGGAAGGCATCACAACGGAGTCGGCCGTCTCACCCGTGCGGGCTGTTCGCGAGTTGCTGACGAACTTTTCCTTCATCCTGTTGGTTCTCTACTTCACGCTGCCGGCCATGGCGGGCTGGGTGGTGCGCGACTGGATGCCGGCCATCCTGAAGGATCGATTCAAGATCAGCCAGGGTCAGGCGGGCGTGGCGGCCACCCTCTCGTGGCAGGCGGCGGCCATCGTGGGGGTACTCCTGGGCGGTTGGCTGGCCGATCGCGGGATGCGGACGAACGAACGCGGCCGCATCCATGCAAGCGCCCTGGGCATGTGCCTGATCATCCCGGCCATGTTCGGGTTCGGCAACGCGGGAACATTGACCTTCGCCGTGTTGTTCCTGATGCTCTTCGGCCTCGGCTGGGGCTTCTTCGATTGCAACAACATGCCGATCCTCTGCCAGATCGTACGACCGCAATTGCGTGCCACCGGTTACGGCATCATGAATCTCGTCAGCATCAGTTGTGGCGGCCTGGCCGATTGGGGCTTCGGCACGCTCCGCGACCAACACGTTCCCCTCAACCTCATCTTCAGCATCGGGGCCGGCGTGGCGATCATTTCGGGGATCCTCGTGTTAATGATCCGTCCGAAGATTGTTCAGAAAGGGTGAAGTCGATCCGTAGCCGCGTTCGCCAGAACGCGGGCATTTGATTGCCCACCCCGCGTTCTGGCGAACGCGGCTACGAGAATTAAGTGCGGCCCACCCCGCGTTCTGGCGAACGCGGCTACGGGAATTAAGTGCGGTTCTTGTTGTCTCGTACCACCCGGAACGATTAGAATTTCACTATGCCGCTGACACTCGCTCCTCAATCGGAAGCCATCCCCTTGCTCCCCAGGCTTGAAGGCCTGCGGACCCGGTGGCGCTGCCTGACACTTCTGCGCCAGGGCAGCCGGTTGCTAGCCATCGCGCTTGTGATCATCGCTTTTCTTTCGTGGATCGATTACCGCTTCCGGTTGTCGCCGCTCGTTCGAGCCGTCGGCTTGGTCGCTCTCTTTACGGTCGTGCCGATCCTCGCCCTGCGTTGGATCATCATCCCCTGGAAGCGTGAGCGATCTTGTCTGGCGATGGCCTTCCGGCTCGAGCGCCAGTTTCCCGAACTGAACGATTCTCTCGTCAGTGCCGTGCAGTTTCTCGAACTCCCCGAGGAACGCCGCACCGGCTCCGCTTTCCTGCGTGAAGAAGCGATCCGCGATGCGACGAACGACATCGACAATCTCGAACTGCATGAGGCGGTGCCGTCGACAGGGACCAAGAGATCGCTGTTCGTGTTGATCCTCCTGATCTTCGGCGGCAGCATCTGGCTCAATCAGGCGGGCGATGCCGGGGACCTCGCGATAGAGCGCCTCTTTACTCCGTTCGGGTCCGAGTCATGGCCCGCACGCACGTCGATCGACATTCTCACGCCGCGACCGCTTCCGTACCGCACCATCAAGGGCCGTGGACTCGACATCGAGCTCGACATTCGCGGCAAGATTCCGGAACGAGCGCTCGTCTCCTTCTGGCCCGATGGCGGCAAGATCAGCGAACTCACTTATCCGATCTCTCGCAACGGCGATGGTCAAGCAACTCTTGCCATGCATGTGGAAGGCAGCCGGCTCGAACGCTCGTTGCAATTCCGCGTGCGGGCGAACGACGCCGACACGGGCTGGAAGCGCGTCGACGTTTACACCATTCCTGAATTCGTCCCGCGCGACGGCCGGCCTTCCATGCAGATTCATCAGACGTTCCCCCGCTACACCGCACTGCCGGCCAAGGATCTCCCCGATGGTAGCAGCAAGATCGAGGCCGTCACGGGGACCCGAGTCGCAATCCGCGCCGCCGTTGATCGACCGGTCGCCCGCGCTCGCTTTCGATGTCAGCCGTCCTTCACAGGTTTGAACCTCGCGGCGGCGATGGCCGGCCTGGCCGCCCGTTCGCCACTCGAACAAGCCGCGTTTGTGCTTGATGCTCGTGGACTGGACGCCGACGTTCCTGTCTTCCTGTCGAACGATCAACGCGATCTTGATATCGATTTCGTCCCGCGTTTCTCGGGCGCTTACATCCTCGAAATTGTCGACGAGCTCGGTGTCGGCAATCAGCGTACGTTCGATGTGAAAGTCTTTCCCGATCGTTCACCCACCATCCGAGTATTCCAGCCGTTGCCGACTTCCGAGGTCCATGAACTTTCCGTCGATGCCCGCTTCACCATCGCGGCCCTGGTCGAGGATGAAGTCTACGCGATCCGTCAGGTCTATCTCGAATCGCGCACCGGGCCAGGCCAGGCGTTTATTCGGCGGGAGCTCCTCGACGTGCCCACTTTGCAGACGATTGTCCCGAGCCTCGAAACGGCCATGCCGGTCATCCTGCGGTTGCCGGTCGCGCCGTTCCCAAGCCTGCAAAAATATGTCCTGTTGCCGCAAAGCGAGGTGCGTTCGTTCCGCCGTCCCGACGGTTCGCCGCTGAAGGAAGGCGATCGCCTCAGCCTTCAGATCGGCGCCAACGATTTCGATGACATTACCTATGGCAAGTCGCCCGGCCAAAGCGAGCGGATCGAGTATTTGATTGTGCCCAAAGCAAAGCTGGAAACTGACCTGCAACTCGATCTCGCCCGGTTGCGCGACGAGATCTTGCAGCTTCGCGATCTGCAACAGGAAGCCCGGCTGAAGAATCAGGAACTGATCAAGAAGATCGGCCCGACGGGGCAGTTGACTCGCGAAATGACGGAATCGCTTGACTTGATCGAACGGGCGCAACAAGCCGTTCAGACCCGGATGGCCGACGCCCAAAACGGGGTGCGATCACGCTTGCAGCGGATGCAGCAACGCGTGGCCGAGAATCAACTGCCTCGTTCGATGGCGACGCAGCGGGTCGACGCCACGGCAGCGGAGGTCAAACGGCTCGCTCAAGAAGAACTGGTCCCGATCGCCGACTTGCTCAAGCAAGCGCGACGCAACACGGACAAACCGCCGGCTCGCGATGCGCTTACGCAAGTTGAACGCCACCAGAAGGAAACCGAAGACTCTCTCAAGACGTTGCTTGAAAAACTCGAACCGTGGAGCGGGGCGGGCGAAGTTCGCGGCGAATCACGCTCGCTATTAGGTGAGATTCACCGGCAGATCGAAGCCATCCAACAACTTCAACAAGCCGTGCCGAAGACGTCGATTGGCAAAAAACGCGACGATCTCCCCGAGCCGGTTAAGACAGAACTTGATCGCTCGGCCGTTCGACCCGAGCGCCTGGCAGAGCGGATCGTTCAACTTCTGGAAAAGATGGAACGCCTGAGCCAGGAGAAAGAGGCGGCGATTCTGGCCAAGAAGAAACAGGCGGCGGATAAGCAGGCTCAGGCGACTCAGGCCCCGCCGGCGGAGGCGGCACGCCTTTCCGAGGAGGCTCGACGCGATCTGTCCGCGGCAGAGGCGATGCAGCATGAAGTCGATTCCCTTCGTCAGGGGATTACGAAGGGGAACGATCCCACGCTCCGCAAACAATTGAAGGAAGTTCCCGCGCAGGTGCGGAACAATCAGTTGGGCGATGCCAAGACCTCTACGCAAGCGGCGGCAGAGCAACTGGAGAGAACGATCCAGGCCCTTGATGACCCGACGGGCACGCGCGGCGAGCCGCCGGACCTGTTGCGTAAACGGGTCGTGGAAGCGGGGCAACGGCTCGACCAGTTGATCCGCGATGAGGAGCTTTTGCAGAAGAAGATCGCGGAGGCCCGCGCGAATCCCGACGCGGAACAGCGGGCCGACGAATTGCGAAAGCTGGCGCCGGAACAGGAACGCCTTCAGCAGGAGGCTCTGGAGCTTTCGCGGCAATTCGATCAGGCGCGAAACAATCAGGCGGCGCTTGAACTCAAGCGGTCGGCCCGGCGAATGGACGAGTCCCGGCAGAAGCTCGAGCAAGGCCGTGACCCGGAGAATGCCCCCGAGCAGGCGCTCGAGCGTTTGGACGACGCCCAAGACGAAATTCAACAGGAACGTGAGAAGGCGGGAGAAGAACTGGCCCGAGAGCGACTCGCGAAAGCGGCCGAACTGATTCGCGCATTGCGCGATCGTCAAGCGAGTGCCTTGGCCGAACGCCAGCGATTGCAAGAGATCATCATCAAGGAAAAGAAATGGCCCGTGCCGGTGGCGAAATCGCTTCCAGGTCTGGTTGATCAACAAACGAGCCTTGCAAAAGAGGTTCGAACTCTCTCGGAGAAACGATTCGAATCGGCCCCCGTGTTCACCCGCATGCTGAAGCAGGCGGCCGAGGCGATGGATCTGGCAGTCAAGCAATTGAACGCCCGCAAGGACGACGTCATCGATCAACTCGAAGGCCTGGCACGTTTCGATGCGAATCTCGAAGAGAAGGCGGATGCGGCGACCAAGGCCGCCCAAGCACTGGCCCTCAAGCGGTTGGATCAGCTTCTTGAATCGCTGAAGCCTGACGAGGAGACGCTGAAGTCGAATGGCCCGCCGCCCAAGGGAATGAAAGGCGAGGAAGGCCGACCGGACGGCGACGCCTTGCCGCCGTTGGCTCAACTCAAAGCACTGCGATCGCTGCAAGCCGACCTGCTTGAACGCACGGCCGCCTTTGACAAGGCTCACCCGGATCGTGCGAAGCTGGATGCGGATGATTTAGCGGAATTGGCCGAGTTGCAGAAGACGCAGACCGAAGTAGCGGACCTGGTCAAGGATCTGACGCCGATGCCGGGAGATGCACCATGAGCCGAATCCTGGTTTTGAGCCTGATGATTGCCCTGACGGCACGAGCCGAAGATCCGCCCATCGACGCGGCAAAGACCGCGGAACGCATCGTGCAAGACGCCACGCAAGCCAGCAAGCAACTTTCCGAAAAGGACGCCGGCGCGAAAACACAGCAGCTTCAAAAAGACGTGCTGAAGAACATCGACGCCCTGATCCGCAAGTCGCAAGAACCGCCGCCGATGAGCAAGAACGACATGTCGCAGCCGCCCCCAAAGGACGGCATGAACGGCGCCAAGCCCCCTCCCCAAGGCGGCAGTGATTCCTCGGTCGCCCGCCGGGAGCGTCGTGAACAGGCCAAGAGTAAATCGACCGAGGGGGGCGAGAACGAACGGCAACCGTTCCCGATGAACAACGCAAAGGATAAATCGCAGGAATTTGGCGGCCCGATGAACAACCCGAACAAGATCGAAGCCAAAGGTCAAACGCCTCGCGCTCCCGATTTCTACAAAGACGTCTGGGGGCACCTGCCAGAGAAGATGCGCCAGGAAATGGACAGTTACTTCCGCGAACAGTTCATGCCGCGCTACAGCGAGATGCTTCGCGATTACTATTCCTCGCTCGCGGAACGCTCGAGCAAGAACGGCCTAACCCCGTGATAAAACCCCTCTACAACCGGCGTTCATTCTTATGCCGCGGCACGGCTACGGCGGCCGGCATCGCGCTGGGGCTTGAATCACGCGCGAACCAGGACGCGGACGGGCAACCCGATAGCGAGCCGCGTGATTTCATTACGCCGGAAACGCAGCGCGTGATCAATCGTGGTCTTGAATACTTAGCCGCCACGCAGAACCGGGACGGCTCGTTCGGCGACCGCATCCAGTTTCATGGCAACGTCGCGGTGACCGCTCTGGCGGGTTTGGCGTTCATGTCAGCGGGGCAGCAGCCGGGTCGCGGCATCATCGGTGAACCGCCAGTTCGGGAACCGTATGGCAATCAGGTTCAACGTGCCCTGCACTACATCATGAGCCGTGAAAAGAAGTCGCCGATCGGCTTTCTGCATCACGAAGCGAACAACCGCGATATTGGCATGTACGATCACGGTTTCGGAACCCTCTTTCTGGCCGAGGCGTACGGCATGGTGCCGGATCTTGCGCTCCAGGAACGCTTGAAAGGGACCATCGAACGGGCTATTCGCCTGATCGAGACTTCGCAAAACCGCGAGGGCGGCTGGCGTTACAACCCGACACCGCAACTGGCGGATGTTTCCGTCACCATCTGCCAGATCATGGCGCTACGAGCCGCCCGCAATGCCGGTTTTAGCGTGAACAAGAACACGGTCGATCTTTGTGTCAAGTATGTGCGATCCTGCCAGAATCCGGATGGCGGCTATTCCTATTTCAGCGGCCAAGGGGGCTCCGCGTTCGCCCGCTCGGCGGCCGGCCTCGTCGCACTTTATTCGGCCGGCATCTATGAGGGGAAGGAAATTGACCGGACGTTGAACTACTTGATGCAATACAAACCGAATTCGGCATTGGCCCGACGGGAAGTGCCTGACATTCACTGGTACTACGGACAGTACTACGCGGCCCAGGCGATGTGGACGGCCGGCGGCAGATCGCCGCGTTATTGGAATGATTGGTTCCCCGTCATTCGCGATGAACTATTGGCACGCCTGCGCGGCCGAGCCGATGGTTCTTGGACCGACCCACGGACGTGCAATCACTATGCCACGGCCATGGCATTGATCATCTTGCAGATTCCCAACAATTATTTGCCAATCTTGCAGAAGTGAGTAAACCGGGCGTGACCGAGGCCGGAGCAAACCGCAAGTATCCGCGATCCACTCCGGCCGTTATCGTGCCCAGGCCGGCATGGCAGAATTACTGGTAAAGAGCGCCGATGAGTTTGCGGATCTTGGCGGCGCCGAGCTTGTTTTCCCACACCTTGACAGTGGAGATGAACTCAATGAGGTGATCGTCCTTGATGACCTTGACCGGTTCGGCAGCGGCCGCGGCCGCGGCCAAGGTTTCGCTCTTCGGCTTGCGGCCGCGCTTCTTGAGTTTGCCGTGACGCTTGTTTTCGAGATTGCGATATTGCGAGATTTGCGGCTTCGGCATGTCGATGCCGGTCGTCTTGAGGATTTGATCATGAACTACGTCGAGGTCGGCATTTTGGCCGACGACACTGATCGCATCGCGATAAGCTTGAGCCTTCGAAACGCCACCCTCACTAGCCGGTTTCCGCGCCATGCTGTATTCCTTTGAATCTTGTGTCGAAAGTTGATTGATGGGTCGAGAGCATTATCTTAGATGTCGATATGACACTGGCAACGATGAAATGGCAATATATTCTTATCGAATTGATTCATCGCAATCATTGTTGTCGCTTCGCGTGAGCATGTAGAAGTAGATTGTATTTCAAGGAATTGAATTGATGACACCGACCTTCCTGCTCAACTGTCTGATTGGATTTGCAACCGCCGCCAATGGTCCGGAGTTCGAGTTGCACGCCGTCGAAGGCGAGTTGCGCGTCGGGCCCTTGCAGCGGATCGATCGTGATGGATCGATACTACTTAGCCAAGGTCCCGCGTTGGCGGGCGATCAACTTGTCTCTCTGAAGCGGTTGGGCCGGCCATTGCCGGCTTGGCCTCGTACCGCGCATGCCGTGTTACATGGGGGCGATCGCATTGTCGGTCAGCCCGTCGAGGTGGACGGTCCCATTTTGCAATTCCAGCCCGCCTCCTTCAAACGAATGGGCGACGCCAACGAGGAGGAAACGATCCGCCTGCCGTTGACCTCCCTCGCGTTCCTTTGGCTGTTGTCGCCACAATTGCTTGATGGGGATCGTTACGCGGCCGTGCTGGGCGACACGCGGATGCAAGATGCCGTCATCTTGCGGAATGGCGATGTGCTCACCGGTTCCGTCATTTCCATCTCGGCCAAGAAAAAAGAGGTGACGCTCGAGAACGGCACGGCAATGCGTTCGATTGACTGGAAGCAAGTCGTCGGCATTGCGTTTAGCACGCAGCTCGCCCGAACTCGCAAGCCCGTGAACCGGTATGCTCATGCCGTCTTGCAGAACGGCGATCGGCTGACGTTGCAAGACGTCGAGGCCCGCGACGGCGTCTTGTCGGGCGCCACGCTCTATCGCGATCGTGTTGCCATTCCACTCATCGAATTGGCCGCTCTGGATATCTATCAGGGCAAGGCTGTGTACCTTTCTGACTTGAAGCCGCTCGACTACCAGTATCGCACGGATTCAGGCGAACAATACTCCTGGTCGGCCGATCGAAGCCTCGATCGCCGTGAGTTGCAAATCAAGTCGCCCATCGGCGCGCAGTCGTTCGATAAGGGGATTGCCTTGCACGGAGCATGCAAGATGCGCTACGCGCTCGACCAGAAGTATCAACGCTTTGAAGCAATCGTCGGACTCGATCCGATCTTGGGGAAGAAGGGATCGGTCGATATTCACATTGAAGTCGACGGCAAAGTGACGAAAATGGGCAGCCGCGAACGCTTGACTGGTGAAGCAGGCCCCTGGCGTGTGAACGTCGATGTATCGGGCGGCAAGGAGATGACGATCGTCATCGATTGGGGCGAAGGTGGAGCGGTCGGCGACGTCGTGAACTGGGGCGATGCCCGGCTGATCCCGATGCGCAAAAAATAACCCCGGCCGAATGGGCCGGGGTAGCTTGATGCCAATCTGAATTATCGCTTCGAGAACTGGAAGCTCTTACGCGCGCCCTTGCGGCCGTACTTCTTGCGTTCCTTCATACGGCTGTCGCGGGTGAGGTAGCCGGAGTCACGAAGCTTCTTGGCGATTCCGCCGGCTTCGGTCTCGGGGGCGTCCGGGACAGTCTCGAACAGCACGGGGCCGAACATGGTCTTGATCGCGCGGGCAACGCCTTGGCAGGTCGCCCCGGCCTGACCGGTGATGCCGCCGCCCTTCACGTTCACGAAGACGTCCACTCGACCGCGGAGGTCGGTGATGAGCAACGGGCCGACAACGGCGCCGCGGTCTTTCTCTTCAGTGAAGAAATCGTCCATGTCGCGGCCGTTAACCGTGACCTGGCCCGAACCTTCACAAAGACGAACGCGGGCTACCGATGACTTGCGCCGGCCGGTGCCCAGGTAAAATTTCTTGGTCGTCGTGTACATGGTCGATCGTTCCTCGGCATCTTCCGGTCGGCTTAGAGTTCAAGTTTCAGTTCTTTGGGTTGCTGCGCTTGGTGCGGGTGCGAAGTTCCGGCGTAAATCTTGAGCTTCGTCATCTGCTGACGGCCCAACCGATTTCGCGGCACCATTCGCTTGACGGCCATTTCCAGAATCTGGTCGGGCTTCCTCTCGAGCATCTCGATGGCCGGGATGATCTTTTGGCCGCTCGCGTAGCCGCTATAGGTCTGGTACGACTTCTGAGCCCACTTGTTGCCGGTGAACTTGACCTTCTCCGCATTGATGACGATGACGAAATCGCCCGTGTCGCAATGGGGGGTGTATTCCGGGCGATGCTTGCCGCGAATAATATTCGCGATCTGCACCGCCAGCCGGCCGACAACCAAGTCAGCGGCGTCGATGATGAACCATTGCGGCTTTACAGTCGCCTTGTTGGCCATAAACGTGGTCATGAAAGATCGCCCTTGGCTCTGCTCAGTGTCGAAAGGCTTTATGATAGAGCGGTCCCCGGAGGCGTCAAGGGAGCGAAACGAATTTATCTCGTGCCTGCGAGTGTCGCCCGTGAACTCCGGACCCTGACAAATTCGGAGGGCAACGCTCGACCTGACTTGCGCCAAACGTGTCATTCTCCCGTAAACTGTATGCATCAACCTAAATGAGGCCAATGACTTCATGTTGGAAGAACGTTCACTTACGGCAAATGAGCGTGCCCGCTTGCAGGCTCCGTTCCGCATTGGCGGGATTGAGCTGGCATCGCGATTTACGCTGGCGCCGCTGGCCGGGTACACAAACTTGCCCTTCCGTTTGTGCATTCGCGATGTCGGCGGGTGCGGCCTGGCGACGACCGATCTCGTCAATGCCCGCGCCATCATTCAGAAGAGCCAGCGTACCCTGGAATTGCTGGCCACGTCGCCGGTAGATCGTCCCTTGGCAATTCAAATTTACGGAACCGGCCCGGAAATGGCGGCCGGCGCCAAGTATCTCGAAGAATACGGCGCGACACTGATCGACATCAATATGGGCTGCCCGGTACGCAAGGTCGTGCGCGGAGGCGGCGGTTCGGCGATGATGTGCGACACGACCGGAACTACCATTGCCATGATCCGCTCCGTCGTCGAGGCGGTGCGCATCCCGGTCACGGTCAAGATGCGGCTCGGTTGGGACGAAGCGAATCAGACCGCCCCATACTTCGCCCGCGAATTCGAACAGGCCGGTGTTGCCGCCGTCACGATCCATGGCCGTACTCGAGAGCAGGGCTTCAGCGGCCGGGTGAGCCTGGACGGTATCCGCCGAGTCGTCGAAGCGGTCGAGCGAATCCCCATCATTGGAAATGGCGACGTGCGCACCATCGCCGATGCGGAGCGGATGCTGACCGTCACCGGTTGCGCGGCAATCGCGATTGGCCGAGGCGCCCTGGCAAACCCGTGGATGCTTCGGCAATTAAATCGATGGCTGCACACGGACGAGCCCGGTCCACGCGGGACGTACGACGAGCGGCTCGATTTCATGGCCCAGCATTTTCAGCGGTTGATTGACTGGCGCGGCGAGCATCTCGCGTGTTTGCAATTCCGCAAGATGGCAACGTGGTACTGCAAGGCGCTCCGCGCGGGAAAAGCGATCCAGCAAATCCTCGTCATGCTCGATGCCCCGCCCACTCTTGCTCGCATGATCGAGCAACTGCGGGAGCAAGGACCGCCTATCGGCTGGTGCGAAAGTGAGGCGGCCGACGCACCCGTATCCGTGCCGGCCGGGCCGATCGCCCACTGGTGACGGGGAGGCGAAAAAACCCGAAATTCTCGGTAATCGAGCGGTTTCTACCTCATATCCACATCCGACCTGGGTAAAATGTGTTTAAGCAAGTGCGGTAGAAGTGAGATCACTTGATCTCGATCTTCTGCCCGTCGACAACAGGGCCCTGGTGCGTGGCGATGACCGATTCCAATCCGGTGAACGCTGTCCAGGGCCCTTTTCCTTTTCGATAGCGAAGCACTTCCACATTCTCCGCGTCACGCAAGCCGATCTGCACCGGACAGCGGACCGCCTTGCCATTCTCCGCGAAAAAGCAGTAAGCCACCTCATCCTGATAGAAGATCGCCGAGATCGGCACCACAACCGCGTCCGGAATTTCAATCGGGACCGATACAAAAGCGTACATTCCCGGTCGGATCCTGCCGTTGGCATTCGGCAGATCGATTTCGACACGCAGCGAACGGACGTCCGGGTTCAATGCCCAAGAGGTCCTCGCAATCACACCCGGAAAATCCGCACCACGGAGCGATTGCACCCGGACGGTGACGGGGCTCTTGACGCCGATCGCCCCCGCCGCGGCTTCGGGCACTTCGGCAACGATGCGGACAGGATCCAGCTTGGCGATCGTGACTATCGCGTCGCCCTTCCCGACCGTCGGTTGGACGAAGGCCCCGGTGTGGGCGTGCCGGCCGGTAACCACGCCATCGTACGGGGCGCGAATTCGCATGTATTCGCGAATCGCCCAAACCCGTTGATAGTCGGCCTCGGCGCCCGCCTGCCGTGAGATCGCCGCATCAATCTCAACGCTGGCCTTGTTTAGCTTCGCTTTGCTCTCGCCGACCATTGCTTCAGACGATTTGCGTCGAGCAATCATCTCGTCACGGGAACTCTGAGCGGAGACAAACTGGTTCTGCGTCTCGGCCGCGGTCTCCTTGTCGATGATCTTGTCTTCAACGAGTTTGTTGATGCGATCACGCTCACCCTTCCACCGCTGAAAATCGCCCTCGGCCCGTTTTTCGCCGGCCTCCATTTGCTTGACGTTCTGGACGGCGACCCGCTCACTCGCCTCGGCCACGTTCAAGTTATGTCGGGCCAATTGAACTTCATGACGAGCAATTTCTTTCTGGGCTTCCTTCTGTTTGAATTCCTGTTCCAATTCTGGAATCGAAAGCTCGGCGAGCAAAGTTCCTGGAATATCGATGCCAAACCAGTTTCGAGGGCCGAAGACCGGATAGCCAATGTCAACATGCATGGCGCCAATATGACCGGGGAACTTGGCCTCCAACGTCGTCACTTCGTACGGCTGGATGCTGCCCGGCTGTTCGAGCGTCCAGCGGATCGTCTTTTTCTGCGGTTGAAGAACGTTAACGACCGTGGCGGAATCGCTCGCGGCCGGCGTACCCTCCCCCTTCTTTTTGCATGCGGGAAGGCCGCCCAAGAAACCGATTAGGACCAGGGAACCGAACGATCGAAATTTCATGGGAAACCTGTTGCATGGGTGGTGGTGACACAGAAATCTACTTGGTTAGTTTATCACGTTTCGTATCTGGAAACGATTAGGGAACGTGGTATCGAGCGTGAGCCGCGACTCGTCGGCTTTCCGCAGCGGAGCGCGCTGGGCGAAATCTCCACCGCTTGTGGAATCGGCGGCTTCAAGAGCGACGCGGAGACGAAGTGCGCGTACGCCTTGTCGAAATGGTTGTAGTCGAAGGCGACGGGGGAGTTGTCCGATGCAAGCGGCCGATCGAAAAAAACGGATCTCGCACGGACCCGGCAATGGTCCCATTCGCCCCGGCGGTGACTGCATACTCGTCGTCGCGGCTCATCGCCAAGATGGAGATGGGGGTTGCCGTGGCGATTATTGTGCTGGCATCTTGGCTAAATGAAAAAAAGATACCGACCCGTGAAGCCGCGACGCGGAGTTTTCGGAGCGGAGCGATCGAGCGCCCCACGCGCTCCGCTCCGAAAACTCCGCGTCGCGGTTTCACATGATCACAGGAACAGCCGTTTCACATCAAGGAACAACACGAAGCACATCAGCGTTAGGATCAACGCCAGGCCGGTGTACATCGCGACGGCGAAGACCGATTCGGGGGCCGGTTTGCCTCGGAACTTTTCGTAGAGCAGGAATACCATATGACCGCCATCCAGGATCGGGATCGGCAGGAAGTTGACGACGGCCAAGTTTACGTTGATCATGCCGATGAACAGGATGAACTGCCAAAGGTTTTCGCCGGCAATGCGGTACGAGACGTCGGCGATCGTCAGCGGACCGCTCATCGTCCAGGCCGAGACCTGGCCAAAAACCATGGCGTAGAGGTTCTGGTAGATTACCCGCACGGTACGCACCGTGCGATGGATGCCCATGCCCAGGGCGTCCATGAGATCGTCGGCCTTGTGCAACCGCGTATCGGGCATGAAGAACAGGCCGCGATCCGCGACAGGCCACTTCTTGTCATCAATGGCCTTGAGTGAGAGGACCTCGACGGTATTGCCGCCCCGTTCGATCGTCAGATCGATCTCGCGCGGCTCGGCCGCCTGGAGTTCATTCATCACATACGCCCACTGGTGCGTCTTGAGATCCTGCCAGGGGCTCTGCTTCACTTCACGCTTTGCGTTCAGGTACTTCCAACGCACTTTCTTGATCAGATCGCCTTTCTGGATGCTCGCTTCAGCGGCCGGCGAACCCTCGTCCACGGCATCAACGACGGCATCAACGAAGTACGCGAGCCCCAAGCAGGGAATGGAAATCGGCGAATTCGGCGTCGTCTGGATTTCGCGGGCTTCACGGGCTGAATCGTTCCAGTCGAGTTCGAGGCGCACCCGTTCGGTTTCGTTTTTCTTGTCCTTGCTGTCGGTCGGCCGCAAGACAGTGAGGAAAACCTTGCGGTCATCCTTCTTCGAATCGGCCCACTGTTCGAGTTCATAGGGCAATTTGAGGGGATCGAGCGGCTTAATCACGACGCCCTTGGGGGGCGCGCCTTCCGTCGGCGTGGCCGTCCAGCGAATGGTGTTGCCCGAGGCGTCGACGACTTCAACCTCAATGATCTTATCGCCGGAATCCTTGGTGTCGGCTTTACGCGGCTGCACTTTGGCGGCGGCGGCCGGGAAGTTCTTCCGGACTGCGGCGACACGGCCCATTTCCATGCGCAGGCCGAAGGTGGCATGGTAGGCGGGTTCAACGGTGATGTCTTCTTCCCCGCCGGCCGCATGAGCCACGCGGATGGTCATCGGCAGCCCACGCATGAGCCGCTGACGCTTCTCGAATTCAAAGTAGTCGAGTTTGTCAGCCGCTCCCTCGCGATCGTCTTTTGGCAGGGGAGTCACTTCGGCGGGATTCTTTGGGTCGTTGCTGCAAGCGATGATGCGGTCACCGGTTTGAAACACCGGTTGCGCCTTGGCGGCGGGGCTGCCCGGCCGGAACGGCTTCATCTCGACACGCCGGCTCTTGATCAGCGTCAACTGCGAAGCTGGACCAACGCCGACCACGGGGAATAGGGCTTCGGAATCTTTGCCTGGTTCGACGTGAACCTCGGTCGGGCTCTCTTTCGGCCCATCGCGATACACGAAGCGGACTTTCTCGCCCTTCGAGGCACTCATCACGTCCGGGCGGATATCGTCGAAAACCGGCTTCTTGCGATCGCCGAGTTCATCGAGAACCGCGGAGGAATGGAGGCCTTCCTGCCAGGCGGGAGAGCCAGCCTCGACCCAACCGATGATCGGCGGCTTCTCTTCGACGCCGTGAGAATAGACGATGATGAAGCAAATACAGGCGAGGAAGATGTTCATGATCACGCCAGCGGAGATGATCAACATACGCTGGCCGACCCGCTTGTTCTTGAAGGAGCGCGGATCCTCGTAAGCCTCCTCGGTGTCGGCGTTATCGCCTTCGCCGATCATCTTGACGAAACCGCCCAGGGGGATCCAGCCGATCTTGTAGGTCGTCTCGCCATATTTGAAGTGGCAGCCGGGGATGGCCCTACCGAACCCGATGCTGAAGGTTTCGACATGCACGTCACACCACTTGGCGGCCAGAAAATGGCCGAGCTCATGGATGAAGATGACGAGCCCGAGACCGATCGCCACCTTGATGACGTCGACCACGTTCAGGTAGAGGAGCACGAGCACAAGCCCGCCCACCGAGAAAACGATCGACGCGGCATTCTCGACGAACCATCTCCCCCAGGTGATGGGGGTGGCCGGCGCGTCCGGTTCCTGATTCATGGCATTCGGGTCTGACTGGCTTGGCGTATCCAACTAGCTACCTCCTGGCGCGCCCAATGGTCGGCGGCCAACAGTTCTTCGAGCGTGGGATGAGGGCTGAAAGCGTGCTCGGCGAGCACTGCCTTACAGACCTGGGCGATATCAAGAAACGCGAGACCGCCGGCCAGAAACTCGGCCACGGCTGCCTCGTTGGCGGCGTTCAACACGGCGCCGGCGGTACCGCCGGCGCGGGCGACTTCGTAACCCAGATCGAGCGCCGCGAAAGTCGATCGGTCGACCTGCTCGAAATGGAGAGCTTTCAATTTCGACCAGTCAAGTCGACGGGCCGGGCCGGACGGACGTTCCGGGTAGGTCAGGGCATATTGAATCGGTAGCCGCATGTCAGGGGGCGAAAGCTGGCCGAGCACCGAGCCGTCCCGGAATTCGACAAACGAGTGAACGATCGATTCCGGATGAATGATGACGTCGATTTGCTCCGCCGGGAGATCGAAGAGCCAGCGTGCTTCGATGACCTCTAAAGCCTTATTCATCAAGGTAGCGGAATCTACGGTTATCTTCGGCCCCATCTTCCAGGTTGGATGTTTGAGCGCGTCTTCCACACGAACGGCGCTCAACTCGGCTCGTTTCTTGCCGCGGAAGGGACCGCCGCTGCCGGTGAGAACCAGGCGCTCGACGTCCGTAATTGGGGAACCGGCCAGGGCCTGGAAGACAGCGCTATGTTCGCTATCGACGGGCAGCAAGCGGCCGCCGTGGCGGGCGAGCGACTCACGAACGCGCGAACCGGCCATCACGAGAGTTTCTTTATTGGCGAGGGCGACGGTCTTGCCGGCCTGCAACGCTTCCCAGGCGCCGAACAACCCGGCTGATCCCACGATGGCGGCGACGACAACATCGGTATCGCGGTCGCTGGCCATGAACGCGAGGGCATCGGGACCGCGTAGCAATTCGGTCGCGGGCGGCAGCAGCGAGGCGTCGGCCTGCCGCAGGGCGACCGGGTCGGTCAACGCGACCCAGCGAGGTCGATAGCGTACTGCTTGATCAAAGAGGGTTTGCCAGTTGGAATGCGCGCTGAGGCCAATGATCTCAAATCGATCAGGGAAATGATCGATGACATCAAGCGTGTTCGTGCCGACGGAGCCAGTGGACCCGTGGATGACGACCCGCCGGGGGCGCACCCGTGCCGGGGCGGAGGCTTCCTTGACGCTTGCGAGAGTCGTGGCCAAGGCTCACCGGTTCAATACATGGGTAGCCGACGCCATCGACAACGACGGCGCACCAGCGGTGTATTGTAGGGAGGAGAAAGCGAAACCAGCAAGAGAGACTCGAAGAGGGGAACGGAATCGGGCAAGCCGTGAGGCTTGCCCGAGAGATGTCGATCAGCTTTGGGAGAAGAAGCCGTTGAGGAAGTTCTTCCCCAGAATGTAGACGAGGAAGGTCACGAGGGCGGTGATAAGAACGATCATAAGCGGACCGAAACCAGTGCGGCGGGTGTCGCCTGACGTCCAGGCGGGCGTCGAAGATGGGGTGTTGCGCGTTACAGCCGCCGGCGCGATTGGTTGAACCGGCAGCGAGGGAGGAGCGTCCGGGATGGAAGACGCCATGCTATGCCGTGTCGGCAACTGAGACTTGTTCGCCGGGAAAGAAGTCGAGGGAGGCGTTGCGATGGCCACCGGATGCGGCGCGGGCGGCAGTGTGTTCGGCCGCATCTGCACCGTGACGGCTGGTGTCGCGGGCGGCGTGGAAACCGAAGTGTGACGTTGCAGGCGCGAGATCGGCGGGAGCGGCAAACCGGTCGGGCCGGGCAGCGGCGTATTGACGCGGGTAGGCTCCGTCTTCGGCATCGCAGGTCGCGTGTGAGCGTGAATCGCGGGCATCAGCATCGAATCGACCAGATGGATTTGGAGCGATTCGACAATCTCGTCGGCGCCGCTGAAGCGGGCTTCGGGGGCTTTCTGCATCAGGCGTTCGACGACTTCGATCAAGCCTTCCGGGCAGCCAGGCGCCAATTGGCGAAGCGGGGTCGGTTGTTTGAACTGGTGCGACATCATCTTTTCGACGGCGGTGCCCTCCGGGAACGGATAGTTGCCCGCCAGAGCGTAATAGAGGACGCAGCCGAGGCTATATTGGTCGCCGGCCGGGGTGCGGTTGGTCGGCTCCATGATGCTTTCGGGGCTGGAGCAATCGAGTCCGCTCGTTAGCGTGTTGGCGGTCGACATGGTGTCAACCAGCGATTCGCCTTCGTTTTCGACAAGCAGCGAACCGATGCCGAAATCGAGCATCTTGGCTTGGTTGTCGCGGGTGATCATGACGTTCGACGGCTTAATCAGGCCGTGGAAGATCCCGTTCTGATGGCAGATGGTGAGTGCCTGGGCGATCTGGGAACCGAACTTCGCGACAAATTCGGGACGAATCTTGCCTTCGCGTTGAACCTTGTTCTCAAGCGTCTCGCCATCAATGAACGGCCAGACGAGGTAGTGCAGACCACCTGAGGTGCCGACATCGACGAAGGGGACGACGCCCGGATGGCTGAACTGGCTGAAGGAGCGCACTTGCCGGCGGGCGAGCCGGACGTTCCACATGCTGCGCCGGGGCAGAACCTTGACCGCGTACCATTGATTGTCAGTCTTGGAGGTAGCCTTATAGACCTGGCCCATGCTGCCCGCGCCGATCGAATCGGCCAGTACATAAGGCCCGAGGACCAGACCTTGCGTCTTCCCGGTGAGGATGCGCTCGGCCTGGAAGGGGCTCAGGACGGTTTGGCCGACCAGATATTCCGCCAACGCGGGCGGCTCGGCTCGTGGATTGCGTTTCAAAAATTCGCCGATGACCTGATCAAGCTGGCCGCGATCGATTAGACCGCTGCGGCGCAGATCCCAGACGAACCATTCACAGGCGCCCAGTTCACTACTTACCATGGATGCACAATCCTTTGGGTATTAGAGGCAGAGGGCATGGGCAATCATACCCCTTTTCCCCAACTCTGATAACCCGCCTATTCATCTCTCGCCTCAAGAGGCGGAAGATGGCGCGTATCAACACAATGAATCCGATCGGCGTAATCGTGCCGGTCGGTCTCCTCAAGAGTAATTCGAAAATTCGCGCAGGTCAACATTCTCGGCGCGTAGTTTTCAGGTTTGATCGAAATTGATATGCTGTCCCGATTGAATAGCCGCTACAGCCGTTATATCCCAACATTTGCCTGGCAACATTCTGAGATTTGTGCAACCATGAATAAATATCGTCGGTGCCCATGTGGAAGTGGTAAAAACTTCAAATGGTGCTGCCAGCCCATCTTTGACGATGTTGAACGAGCTCAGAAGCTCCATGCCCAGGGTCAGGTCGAGAACGCGTTGACACTCATCCAGCAAGTCGTCAATAAGAATCCCAAGAACGCCGCAGTGCTTGGCTATCAGGCGGAAATCCTCTTTGCCAGCGAGAAACGCGAAGAAGCCGATGAGACGCTCCAGAAGGCATTCGCCCTCAATCCCGATTTTCCGATGGGTCATTACCTGCGTGGGATGATCCGGCGATCGGAGGGCGAGACCAAGGGCGCCCTCATTCAATTCCGCAAGGCGGCCGACCTTTACGATCCAGAGTCCACCACATATCTGGCGGATATCTACGCCTCCATTGTCGATATCGAGATGCAATTGAACCGGCCAGTGGCCGCCCGGGCGGCCCTCGAACGGGCGCTTGTGTGCGAGCCGGGCGCTCAACAGCTGAAAGATGCGTTCACCAATCTTTTTGGTGAGGAGTCACGTATCCCCGATGCGGCCGCCAAGGCCTACTCGTTCCGTTCGCCCACGGAGGCCAGAACACAGGCGTGGCAAGCGACGCTCCCCAGCGGCAACATCGTCCGGTTGACTGAGGCTCTGGCCGCTTTCGAGAAATTGGTCGCCCTGGACGCCCAAGACGCGGCCGCCTGGTTCAACATCGGCCTCGTGCGGGCCTGGCTGGGCGACAATCCCCGCGCGATCGAAGCGTTATACCAATCGATCGAACTCGAAGCTGATCTTGCACTTGCGGCCGAAGCGGGGGCGCTCATCGAAGCACTCAAGTGCGGCGATGGGATGATCGAACAGTCCGACTACCAGGGCCATCGGGTGCTGTTTCAAGTTCGCCAACCTCAGGCCATCCAGAAGCTGATTGAGTTTTGGCAACAAAAGAAACAGCTGAGCGGCGGCCAGATCGACCGTGAACAAGGCCTCCTGACGGCCGTCGTTCTCCAGGAAACGTCGCAGTTCACCATTGATGGCACGGGCACGCTGGTGGCGAAACTCGCAGCCCATTTACTCGTCGTGGGGGGCGAGATACACCTCTGGAATGTGAACCCAGAAGCTCTGGAGTTGGCCGTCAATGATGTCCTGAAGGCGATTGGCACGGAAGTCAGCCCGCCCCGCCGCGATATACGCACGCCCCAATTCATGGAACTGGCGCTGGAAGCGGTGCTCATCCCAACTCAAGACGCCAAGATTGAAGATGTGATCGGGAAGATGCAGGAACATTCCCAGAACTTCTACGAGGAAATCTGGATCCATCGGCCGCTGAAGTCCTTGTCGGGGCTTACGCCGCTCGATGCCAGCAGTTTGCCGGCCAACCAGAAGAAGCTACTGGGCATCATCCAGTTCTTGGAGGATTGTTTCATCGCGATCTCGCCTCGGGTGTCGTCGAATGAGCAAGTCCAGATCATCGTCGCCTACGACTTCGACCGCCTACGCCGTAAGCTGAATCTCCCGACCAATAATCCGGAGCAGGCGGTTGCCGCCGCTTCCGCGATCGACGCCATGTCGGTACCCGAACTGGCCGCTCTCGATGTCGAGCCTTTGACTGATGAGCAACTCGACCAGGCGTTCCGCGGTTCGTTGAAGCTGGATGCTCCCGAACTGGCGGGCAAATTCGCTCGCCTCCTCGCCGATCGCCCGGCTGGCAGCCTCCCAGATCGATTCGCGCACTTCCATCATCTGGTTCAACTGGCCTTGGCGGAGAACAATAATACGGAAGTCGATTCCCTGCTTGAGCGCGGTGCTCGGACGGATGCCGAGGCCAACGAAGGGAAACGCCGCAACGACTACGCGGTACGTCAGGGCCAAATCCTGGCCAAACGCGGCGAGGTCGATCAGGCATTTCAAGTCTTCCAGGAATTGCTGGGCCGGGCCGGGGATGAGTTGAAGTGGTTCGGCCCGGCGATCGAAACGATGTTGAGTCAAAAACGCGGCCCCTGGGCAACCCAGTTCGCGGATCACGGTCTGGCCAAAGCTCGGGCTCAGAACAATCGCGATTTGGAGCAGTACTTCCTTGAACTCGCCGAAGCGGCCCGACGACTGGGGTGATCCACTAGAACTCCAACGGTTCGCCCCATCCCGTTGGCATGACGAAGATTTTGCCGTCGCCGATGCGGCCGGTGCGAGCGACGCCCATGACTTGTTCGCTCACACGGTCGGCATCAGCGTCTTCGACCCAGACCGTGATTTCGACCTTGGGTAGAAACGCCAGGCTATACTCGCTGCCGACGTAACGCTCGAGGTAACCCTTCTGCCGGCTGTAGCCTTTCGCTTCGCGCACCACGAAGGCGGCGAAGCCCAATTCGGCCAGCGCCTCGATGACGGCTTCCGCGCGGAACGGCTTGACCACGATGGTGAGCTGCTTCATGTCACGACCGATATTTCCGCCAGAGATCGGGATAGAGTTCGGGCAAATCGAATTCGGTCCAGCGAGTCCCCTTTAGAACATACGCAACTTTCCGCGGCAGCGTGGGGAGATCTTCCCCCGTGATGTTTCGATAGACGCGCGGAACGAGCCGAAGCAACATTTCGCCATCGGGCACCCAGGGAACCCGGCCACGGGGCGCCCGATCGGCCAATTTCTCCGGGTTGTTGCTTACGGCGTCGAAGAAGTCGCGCCCTTCCAAGATCATCCAGGCACGGGCGGCGTCAAACGATCCTTGCGTGCACGACGGCTGAATAATTGTCGCCACGGCCCAGCTCTCTCGTTTAAACGATAGGGAGAGAAGGTCCCAGCAATTTCCTTCGAAGGCGACCATCTCACGCGTCGGCAGCGCGCGGAGCGATCGCTCCAGAACCGACACTTGGGGCATCTCGGCCGAGGCGCCCATGCGGCTCTCCTCGATCAATCGCCAGAACTGGTCGAGCGTCATGGGGGTCTCCGCTTCTCAATACCAGCCGCCCGTGATCGGCAGGACTTGACCGGTAATATAACCGCTCTCTTCGCTGCTGAAGAACAGGATGGCGTTGGCGACGTCTTCCGGCTTGCCGAATCGGCCCAGGGGGATCTGTTTCTCGTAGTCCGCCTTCACATCCGGTTTGATGTCGCCGATCATGGTCGTCTGGATGATGCCCGGAGCCACGGCATTGACCGTTATGTTCCGCCGTGCCAACTCCTTCGAGAGGACTTTTGTCAAAGCGATGACCCCCGCCTTGGCAGCCGCATAGTTCGATTGACCGTGAAACGGGTGGATTCCCGCGATCGACGCGATATTCACGATCCGGCTGCCGTCACGCAGCACGTCGAGTGCCTGCTTGCAACAATAGAACACTCCGTCGAGATTGGTATCGAGAACCGCGTGCCAGTCGTCGAGTGTCATCTTGCGGATGCTGCGATCCCGGAGGATTCCCGCATTGTTAACCAGCACATCCAACCCGCCGTGCGCGGTCTGGATCGTCTTCATGAGCTGTTCGACGGCCGGCGAAGAGCGAACATCCGCGGCATACAGATGCACCGTCGCTTGGAGGTCCCGCAAGTGAGCGGCATGCTTTTCAGCATCGCGACGATTCTCGCCGGCCGGGTCATCGAAGAAATGCAGGAGGCAGGTGGCCCCTGCTTTGGCGAATCCTTCGAGGATCGCCGCACCGATGCCCCGGGAACTTCCGGTGACCAGGACGACCTTCCCACTAAAATCATAACGGATCATGAACGGAACTCTGGAGAGTGAATTTTCTACAATTCTAACAAGGATTCTCGCGATTCCAGCGCGGAATCCACGAAATGTTTCACCTCTTGGCACTTAAACGATCGTTGCCGGGATGAGAATCATCGTTGGCACTCGCCGTACCGCTGTCTTGCGACTATCCCATCAAGATGGCAATGGAATCGACCGCAACTGCCCGCTTGGCTCACATCAGCGATTTGCATTTGACGACCTCGCCACTGGGCTGGCGCTGGCGTGACATGTTCACCAAACGAACCGGCGGGTTGCTTCATTTGAAGGTAGGGCGCGGGAGTGGGTTTCGCGATGCCGAGCGGATCGTCCGATCTCTGCGTGACGAATTCCGGACGCGCGGGATCGACCACGTCATTTTTTCAGGCGATGCGACATCCTTGGGCTTTCCAGCCGAGATGGAAGCCGCGGTTGACGCCCTCGGGCTACGCGACGGGACCGCCCTGCCGGGCCTGGCGGTTCCCGGTAATCACGATTCGTACACAAAATCGGCCGTGCGTTCGGGGGCGTTCGAACGGTTGTTCGCCCCCTGGCAGGTTGGGGAGCGAATCGGCGCGGAACGCTATCCCTTCGCGCAACGTGTTGGCCCGTGCTGGCTCGTTGGGGTCAACTCATCCCGGTCGAATTCTCTCGTCTGGGACTCGCGTGGCGAAATCGGTCGCGAGCAAGCCGAGCGCCTTCGGCAGCTTCTCGACCGACTTTCGCCGGGACCGCGTATCCTGGTCACACACTATCCACTTTATTTAGCGGACGGGCTTCCGGAGTCACGCTGGCGCCGGCTGCGCGACGCCGACCAGATCGCCGACCTCGCCGGCCGATTTCATATCGCCCTCTGGCTGCACGGACACCGCCATAACAACTACCGGGTGACGGCCGACGCAGCACGGCCGGTCGCAACCATCTGCGCCGGCTCCACGACGCAGACGGGCCGAGCGGGATGGAATGAGTATCTTGTTGAAGGAACCCGGCTGACCATGCTCCGTCGAGTTTGGGACGGCACGACGGGGCATTTCGTCGATGGAGAATCCGTAGTCATCGATCCACTGCCGTTGCCGGATTGATCCACCCGCGACTTTTTTCCTGGCATCACGGCGGATAATGTCGCATCATCGGACCAACCAAGGAGAATCGCTCATGCTTCCCCGACGCTCCCTCATCGGTCTTCTTCTGCTCTTCGCACTCACAGGCTGCAACAAGAACGCCCCGGCGCCGGCCGAAAAAGAAAAGGAGAATGACGAGGGCGATCAGGTTCCGTTGATCGATCGTTTAAATCCGCTCAACAAGGTTCGTGATTCCGCTTCTCGGGCGAAAAGCAAGAACAACCTGCGACTGCTGATCATAGCGATGCACATGTACAATAGCGACTTCGAAACCCTGCCAATCGGCGGCATCAAGGCGAATGGGGCGCCGATTCTTGATCAACAAAGCAAGCCGTTATTGAGTTGGCGAGTCGCCCTACTTCCCTTGATGGAGCAGCAAGCGTTATACAACGCGTTCCATCTCAATGAACCCTGGGACAGCCCGCACAATCTGACGTTGATCGACAAGATGCCGTCAGTCTACAAGCATCCCTCCGCAACAAGTGATCGGCCGGGCACAACACGCTACCAGATGATTGCCGGGCCCGCTTTCTTGAAACCGGGTAAGTCGATTCAGGCAATTCCCGATGGGTCGTCGAACACGATCATCATCGCGGAGGCAGCGAATCCCGTGATCTGGACCAAGCCCGACGACATCACGATCAGTGACATGGAGATGCCGTCCGACCTCCTGAAATATTTCAGCCGTCTAGATCCCTACGGTTTCCATGTGGCAATGGGCGACGCATCGATCTACTTTTTCCCGTACGCCAAACTCGATCTAAAAAATCTGTGGCTTCTCATGCGGCCTGATGATGGAATGTCCCCGAGATTGCCTTGATCGCGAAAGCCAGGGCTGGCGAGCCTCGGGATTTAAGATTTCGCTCGCGGGCTCTCTTCCTGGAACGCGGCGTCCGACATGAAGTAGGCAGGATAAAATGGCGCCTCGCACACTAAATCTTCGAGGAGCACGCTCATGGGAAATGTTCTTGTAACGGTGGCGGCGGAACATTCAAAGTTCGCATCTTCGGCACCGCTCGATTGACGGTGCACGGGCGTGATTGTCCCTGCGATGTCACCGAACTGCCGGATGAATGTCCGACCTTGATTGGTCGGGTTCCGCTTCATGCGATGGATTTTGTGATTGATTCCACCGCGGGAAGAGTGATCGGCAACCCGGCTCATGGCGGCGAACACATCATCGAACTCTATTGACGACTCGATCGGAACCCTTCGAATGCGAATCGCACATTTCGACTGTTTCAGCGGCATCTCCGGCGATATGACCCTGGCGGCCCTCATTGATGCCGGCGTTGATGTCGAGGCGATCCGTGCCGCTCTGGCATCTCTCCATCTTCCGATCACGCTTGAAACCGAGAACGTGAAACGCAACGGCATCCGGGCTACCTATGTGAATGTCATTGCGCCGGAGGAAGAGACGCCGCGCTTCCTGGCTGATGTTGAAGCCATCATCGATCGCGGCCAATTGACGGAGAAACAACGAAATCTCGCCCGGACGATCTTCCGCCGGCTGGCCCAGGCTGAGGCGACGGTGCACGGCCACCCCATCGAGAAAGTTCACTTTCATGAAGTCGGCGCCCTCGACAGCATTGCCGACATCATCGGGGCGGCAGTCGGACTTGACCTGCTCGGCGTCGAACGATTTACCAGCCGCTCGGTGCCGCCCGGTTCGGGTTCGGTGAAATGCGCTCACGGCATCATGCCCGTGCCGGCCCCTGCCACGGCCGAGCTTCTGAAGGGCGTGCCCCTCGCAACCGCTCCGGTCAAAGGTGAACTGGTGACCCCGACTGGCGCGGCCATCCTCACGAGTGTCGTCAGCGAATGGACTGATCAGCCGGCCATGACAATTCAAGCCATCGGTTGCGGCGCGGGGAAACGTGACTTCTGGGAGCAGCCGAATATCTTGCGGCTTCTGGTTGGCGAAACAACGAGTCTCCCGGGGGAGTCCGATACCGTCGTTGTTCTGGAAACCAATCTCGACGACGTGCCGGGCGAGATCATCGGTTACACCATCGAGCAGTTATTCGCAGCGGGGGCTCTCGACGTGTTCACGATCCCCATTCAGATGAAGAAATTGCGTCCCGGAGTCCTCTTGAGCGCGATCGTGTCGCCCGCTCAAGTCGCGGCACTGGAAGCGATTCTCTTCCGCGAAACGGGAACGTTCGGTATCCGTCGTTCCACGGCGTCGCGAAGCAAGTTGCAGCGGGAAGCGGTAACGATCGAGACTCCCTGGGGGCCGTTGAAAGCAAAAAAAGGTTGGCGCGACGGGCACCAAATCATCACGCCGGAATATGATGATGCTGCCCGCATCGCCCGCGAAAAGGGCGTCCCGCTCCGCGACGTGTTCGCGGCGGTTCAACGGCAGCTAGATCCCAAGGGTTAAGCAAGGGAGAACTGTTTTGACTCGAATCATCCTCGCCGCGTTCTTATTGACCCTCTTGCCAGGTTGCCAGAAGTTCAAGGAGATCTTTGACCCCGAAGGAGCGCGGGGAACAAAGCTCGTCGTCAACAGCGGCGAAATTTATTATCGCGACGGCGTCACGGCCGAAGAGGCCGACCGGCTCGGCAAATTCTTGGTCGCGGAAGGCTATTTCGACGGCACGGGCAAGACGATTCAGGTACTCAAGGAAGGCGATTCTTACGCCTTTCGCATGGTGATCAAGCAAGAATACCTCGACAACGAAGACTTCAAGACACTTCTGCGGCATTTCGGCGGCAAGGTGTCACGCGATGTCTTCAACGGAAAAGCTGTGGTGGTGCATTTCTGCGATGACCAATTGAAGACACATTCTTCGGGCGCGATGCTCGACCCCGATCCGTTTGGGAAGAGGTACAAGTTCGAGCACCTGGAGCTATTCGCCAAGGGCAATGTTTCACCGGAACTGGCCGAGAAGCTTGTCCAGTCGCTGGCCAAGAGTGCCGTGTTCAAAGGTGAGGAAGTGAGTGTGCAGATCGTCGAAGAGAACGGATCCTACCAGCTCCGCTACGTCCCTGTGAATTTCCCTCTCAACGCACTGGAAGAGAATGCCCTCCGCCAAGTGGCCCGGGATCTCACGAACAATTTCTTGAATAAGGCCCCGATCGAGGTTCACGCATGCGATGAGTTCTTCAAGACGTTGGCGGTGATTAAGGTTACGAAGTGAAGAATTTGCTTCGGAATTATGTTCAACGTAGGCAACTGGTCGTCGAATCTATTCTCGTTCCTCTCGGTCCTTAATCAACCAGGCGGCAATGATGGATGCGAGGCGGTCATCCGGATCAATGTTGAATGTAATGCCCAGCGGCTCCTCAAAAGTGATGCGCAATTCACTGTCCCTGCTTTCACCTTCGTTGTCAGGGTCGGTCGAAAGTCGACGTTCCAGTTCAACAACTGCCGAGGAAATACGTCTGAAAGCAGGCGAATCGAGAGTTGCCCACATCTCCAGTAATGCCATTTGGGCTGGGTCGGTCCATTCGACCCGATAGGTCATCGTCTGCTCTCCAGCAGCGCGAGCAACTCCGATGTCGTAATTCCGGGCTCCTTGGAGCGGGCACGCTTGAGCAGTTCGTCGTCGCTTACTGGGCATTGCAAACTTGGATGGGAAGCAGGTGTGAACAACCCGATGAACTTGCCGTGCGCGTCAACGATCATCGTGGTTGAATTCTCAAGCGACGACAGTCGAGCGAGCATTTCGCCGTCTGCAATTAACTTTGGCATAATCAAGTAACCTCGAACGAATGATTAAAAATCATAACAGGCGATTCATGAGGAGGCAAGAAGAAATCGTGGCGGCCATAGCTGAAGGGCGCACGACAGGGTTTGTAGAAAAGGCAATGGAACCACGAATCAAACGAATCTAACGAATGAAGAAGAAAATCGAAGCCCAGCCTTCTTATTCGTGGGATTCGTTTGATTCGTGGTTCCCTTCTAAACAAACCATGTCGTGCGGCCATAGCTGAAAACTCCTTCTATCGCACGGAGCCGAGAACACCTCACCTTGGGAGCGGTACGTCTCTGCTTCTTGTTCATGGCCTGCCGTACTTAACATCTTGTAACCGCCTTCAAATCCCAAGAGAATGCTCTCGCCGCGCACCTATGTGATCGACATGCCAAAAAAGTAGTCCCTCTTATCGCTTCTTCACTTGTCCTTCTTTTTCCCCAGTGCTTCCTCGATGCTCGCGGCCACTCGTTTGGCCAGATTCTCGTTCCCCACCGCGTTGAAGTGAACCTTGTCGCCGCCTTGCCATTCCTTCGCGTTCGGCAGCACGAATTCATACAAGTCGTTGACGATGACGCCCTTTTCCCTCATCACCTCTTCGGCGACCTTGTTTAAATTCTTGATATCATCGAATCGCTTCCCGGTTCGCGACATGACCGGCGTGGTGTTGGCCCAGATGAGCTTAGTCCCGGACTTCTGCATCGTTTCCACAAGCTTTGCCAGGTTTTCGCGGTACTTCTCGGGCGTATGCCGAATGTGCATCTGGTCGGTCACTTTGGATTCGTCCCGGATCAAGGCGCCTTGAGCGCTGATCATGTGCGTGTCCCAGATGCCCCAGTTGAAATGGATGACATCGTATTTCTCGTCACCCAACCAGGCTTTGATATTCGCGAGCCCGTAGGCGGTGTGCTGGCAATTCGTCTTCGGCCGCGAGACGATGGCCTTGTCTTGCAACAGTTTTCGGACCGGCTCGGTGTACCCGAGCGAGATTGAATCACCGATAATGAAGACCTTCGGGAGTTTTTTGTCGTCTTGGGCGCGAAGCGGCCCGGCAGAGGTCAGCAAGATCAGTGCGACGACCAGTTTCAAGACAGAACGACGAGTATGCATGGCGGAAGAATCCTGTGTTGGGAAATTTACCGAGTTTCGAGTGAGAATTCGGGAAGGAGGAGTTCGTCGTCCGATCGCACAAGCTTAAATGAGTTGCCGAAGACGGCCGATTTGATCCAACCCTCGTTTGAACGGACAGCCTGGAATCCTCGCGACGTTCGCCGAAAGATATGGAACGTAACATCCGGTGTTCGCGCATCGACCATCCAATATTCGCTCACACCCGCCAACCAATAGGCCTGACGCAAGACAACACTGTCCTTCCGCACCGAGCTTCGACTGATGATTTCAAGCACCATATCCGGCGAACCTTCGATGATGGTACAGCGCCCCTTCTTCCGTTGCACGAACTCGACTCTCCCCGATTGAATGCTCGCATTTGAAACAAACGAACCGTCCGGTTCGCCGGATAGGTCTGCTTCGTCATTCTTGATCAAAACTCCGTCGGCGAAGAACTTGCCGATCTTCGATTTCTTAACAAGCATGCGAAGAACTGATGCAAACTCGGTCTTGACCAGATTATGGGAAAAGACTTCTTCCATGTCGTAGTCCGCCCACACTTTCCCTTGAATCCACCAGTAACGCCCGAATTCGGGAAACTCGTCGGAATGCTTCCATTCGACGAACGAATCGAGATCCTTCACCGAATCGGGGATGGTGCATTCGTTGGAGTCGATCAAGACGGTGACCATGGCGTCCTTCAGTTTCAGATGCAATTCAGAACAAACCAGCGGACTAGTTGACCAACCAAGCTCGTCCGATCTTGACCACTTTTTTCACCGGGTCAACCGAAAAACCGATCCCCAAGTGTGATTCGAAAGTCACGCGGTTGTCGCCCAGACGGCCTTCACCTTCATCGAGCGGCGCCGAAGCAAGTCGGCGTTCAAGTTCGTTGATGGCTTCCCTGATTGGTGCAAGCATTGATGAGTCGGCCAGCAGCCAGATTTCGAGAATCGAGATCTTTGCTTGCGGAAGCCACTCAATCTGAAACACGGGCATTCTCCAGAAATGCAAGCAACTCGGCGGTGGTAATTCCTTTCTCGCCCGAGTTCAGGCTCTGCAGAAGCTCCTCCTCACTGAAGGGTGGCTCGAGCTTAGCAGGATCGATCGGCGTGAACGTGCCCAGCGGCCGACCCTTGACGTCGACGACGTAGACCATCTCCCGAAATGCGGACAGTTGGGAACTAAGTTGAGGATCCGCGACAATCTTCGACATGATTTAACTCCATGATCTCAGTGGCGACGAACCAACCAAACCTTCGCGACTTTCACTAGTTTCTTCTCATCATCAACTGAAAAGTCGATTCCCAGAGGAGATTCAAAAGCCACTCGCTTGCTACCTTGCCGAATCTCGCCCTCATCGAGAGGCGCGGAAGCGAGCCGACGCTCAAGCTCGTTGATGGCATCTCTGAGTGGACTCAATAGGGCGGTATCAGCCAAGAGCCAAATTTCGAGCAACGATATTTGTGCTTGCGCTCGCCATTCAACGTGAAACACGGGCTTTCTCCAGAGAAGCAAGCAACTCAGCAGTAGTGAATCCTCGTTCGTCCGAGTTCAGGCTCTGCTGGACCTCCTCCTCGCTGAAGGGTGACTCCAGCAAAGCGGGATCGATCGGCGTGAACGTGCCCAACGGCCGACCCTTGACGTCGACGACGTAGACCATCTCCCGAAATGCGGACAGTTGGGAACTAAGTTGCGAATCCGCGACGATCTTCGACATGGTTTTTCTCCTGATTGAACTTTCCCTATGCGAAATGTTAGCAGATTCACCCCTTCGCTTGAAGGCAAAAGTCCGAACTAGGCAGGAGCGCACGGCGTCCGTACAGTGATGGTTGATTCGACCGTTACCGAGAGATTCTCATGCCGACTTCCGCCGAGATCCGTCAACAGTTCATCGACTACTTCGTCAAGAAGCACGGGCACACCTTCGTGCCCTCGTCGAGCGTCGTGCCGCATGACGACGCCACGTTGCTGTTCGCCAATGCCGGCATGAACCAGTTCAAGGACGTCTTCCTCGGCACCGGCACGCGGCCGTACAAACGGGCCGTGAATACGCAGAAGTGCATCCGGGCCGGCGGCAAGCATAACGATCTCGACGACGTCGGCAAGGACACCTACCATCACACCTTCTTCGAGATGCTCGGCAACTGGTCGTTCGGCGACTACTTCAAAAAGGAAGCGATCTCCTGGGCCTGGGAACTCCTCACGGAAGTCTGGAAGCTCGACCCCACCCGGCTGCACGTGACCGTTTTCGAAGGCGACCCCGGGAACAAGGTGCCGCGCGACGACGAGGCGGCCGAGTGCTGGAAGTCCGTCGGCGTGCCGCCCGAGCGGATCCATCTGGGCAACAAGAAGGACAACTTCTGGGAGATGGGCGAGACCGGCCCGTGCGGCCCCTGCACCGAGATCCACTACGACGGCACCCCCGACAAGTCGGGCGCGAAACTGGTGAATCAGAGTTCTGATCAGGTCATCGAAATCTGGAACAACGTCTTCATCCAGTTCAACCGCAACGCGGATCGTTCACTCACGCCGTTGCCTGCCAAGCATGTCGACACCGGTATGGGTT